>Ga0157369_10002310_pt1 | contig 22945 bp, 15 predicted proteins | sample C25metaG_FD_113461 | JGI IMG/M metagenome (GOLD analysis project Ga0157369, IMG submission 113461) | Corn rhizosphere microbial communities from Kellogg Biological Station, Michigan, USA - C2-5 metaG | ecosystem: Host-associated > Plants > Roots > Rhizosphere > Soil | place: USA: Michigan... | reverse complement strand
TACGAGAAGCTGATCCAGGAAATGGACGGGAAGCTACGGTTCCCAGGTTTGACGAACACATGGACGATGCCGGTGCAGAACCGTTTGGACATGGAACTGACAGGCATCAAGACGGCGGTGGGGATCAAGATTCAGGGACCGGACCTGGCACAGATCGAGCAGATTGGGGCGAAGTTTCAGCAGGTGCTTTCGACCATGCCGCAGACCAGTTCCGCTTTCGCAGAACGTGTTTCGCAAGGGTTCTATCTGAACGTGGACGTGGACCGGCCCACAGCAGCGCGATATGGGCTCACGGTGGCGGATGTGCAGCGAGTGGTTACGTCGGAGATTGGCGGCGCTGCGATCGCGGAGAACGTGGAAGGGAGACAACGCTTCCCTGTGGCGGTTCGGTACGAACGCGGCTCCCGCGATACGCCTGAGGAAATAGGGCAGGCGTTGATTGCAACTCCGACAGGCGAGCAGATTCCGCTAAGCGCCGTGGCGCGCGTATCGTACTCGCGCGGCCCGTCGATGATTCGCGATGAAGAGGGCGCACTGACCGGATATGTTTACCTGAATCTGAAGACAAACAACTACGGCGGTTATGTCAATGCAGCGCAGCAACTGCTCGACCAGAAGGTTGCGATGCCTGCGGGCTACACGTGGCGATGGGCCGGCGAGTATGAGTTTGAGTTGCGGGCCAAAGAAAGACTGAAGATCATCCTTCCAATCGTGTTCTTTGTCATCTTTCTGCTGCTGTACCTGGTGTTCAAGTCGGCTCTGGAGGCGGCCGTTCTGATCTTCCCGACCCTTTACGCCATGTCGGGCGGGCTGCTGTTGCAATGGCTGCTGGGCTACAACTTCAGCGTTGCGGTGTGGGTGGGATATATCGCCCTGTTCGGGATTGCCGTTGAAACCGGCGTGGTGATGGTGGTGTACCTTCACGAGGCGTACCAGAATCGCCTGGCGGAAGGCAGGATCACATCCGAAGCCGACGTGGAGGAGGCGGTTATCGATGGCGCGGTGCAGCGTCTGCGACCCAAGTTGATGACGGTGATGGCGGTGATCCTGAGCCTGGCTCCGATCCTGTGGGAGACCGGCATCGGGTCCGATGTCATGAAGCCGATCGCAGCACCCATCGTGGGAGGAATGATCACGTCGACCATTCACGTTCTGATTCTGGTTCCGGTGTTCTTTCTTCTCATCAAGCGGAGGCACATCGGGTCAGAGTGAGAGTGCGGCACGACTGCGGCAGTGCACCGGTTTCCGTCCTCGGCATGGCATGGGTTTTGACCCCTCCATTGTGACTTGTTATGATTGGGTCACGTCTCCATCCTTTTCGTCGCCATTGGCGCAGCGGAGGTGAGACGCCTTGAGATTCTCCTTTGGCAACAGCGTATCTCCTTGCAGGTCATACCGATTCAAGGTGAAGATTGCTGCTATCGAGCAAGGGAAAATTCCAAGATTAGCAAGCTCAATGCGTGGAAGCGGTTAGGAAACCGGGAAAGTGTCCCTTCCTCCGCACCAAGATTTCAGGCCGAAAGCAGCGTAGAAGATGCAGATTCTGTTTTATTTCCTCGTGACGGTACACGTCATTGTGTGCCTGTTCCTCATTGGCGTGGTTCTGGTACAGCAGGGCCGCTCGGCCGACCTGGCCGGCGCGTTCGGCGGGCAGGGCTCGCAGACCGCATTTGGACCGCGCGCAGCGGCCAATGTGCTCACGCGCCTCACCACCTGGTCGGCAGGCATTTTCATGGTCACCTCGCTAAGCCTGACCATCCTCTACATGCGCGGCACTCATCAGCACTCGGTGCTTTCGGGCTCGCAGCCCGCGTCTTCGGCCCCGGCAAAATCGGGCAAGTAGAAGCGGATCTATTTTGTTGGGAAGCGGCAGGCCCTTCGGTCTGCCGCTTTTCGCGTTTTGAGGAACCGGCTGGCGCTGCCCACCCGTATATGTCGATACACCCTAGAATAGATCCATGATCCTGGAGACGTTCCCCGTCGGCCCGCTGCAATGCAACTGCACGATTCTGGGCGACGAGACAGCCGGAGAGGCAATCGTCATCGACCCCGGCGATGACATCGCGCGCATCCATCGCCGGCTCACCGAGCTCGGCCTCAAGGTCAAACAGATCCTGATCACCCACGGGCACATCGATCACGTGGGCGGCGCACTGAAGCTCAAGCGCCTCACCGGCGCACCCATCCTGCTGAATGAGAACGATCTGACCCAGCTCACCATGATGGACATGCAGGCCGCGTGGCTGGGTGTTTCGACCCCCGAAGTGGCGCCTCCCGACGAAAATCTGACCGAAGGCATGACCGTAGGGCTGCCGGCCTTTCCGGCACAGGTGCTGCACACCCCGGGCCACACCCAGGGCTCGGTCTGCCTGCATTTCGCTCCGCTCAATCTTGTGATCGCCGGGGATACCCTGTTCGCCGGGAGCATCGGGCGCACCGATCTGCCGGGAGGTAACGGGCGGCAGATTATCGACTCGATCCGGTCAAGGCTCCTCACGCTTCCCGATGAGAGTCGCCTCATCCCTGGACACGGTCCCGAGACCACCATCGGGATTGAGCGGGAGAGGAACCCGTTTCTACGCGGCGGGTTCTAGGCAGGTTTCGTGGATTGCCGTTACGTCTCTGCCAATCTGCGTCGGTGGGGGTAGATTACTTCCAGTACAGCCAAGGTTCACACTGCAATACGCAATCCGGAGTGCATCGAAAATAGTCTGGTATTTTTTTCAGTGACTTACGCCAGTAAACTTAATCCGACACTAGAGCAGGACCCCGAGAACTATTACTGTTGCTGATTCGTTCCTAAATAGTTAAGTAATGTAATCACTCCGTTACGGAAGTCTAGCTCCGGCGTGAGCAAGCTGAGCACTAGCCATCCGGCTACGGGTAGCCCGAAAAAGTGCCCTGGATGGACCCAGACGCCACGGTCGAGCAGTTCCCTCACCGTGAGTTCATCGGGCTGGACCGCGGCGATGCGCAGCACGGCATACCATCCACCCTCGACGCGCAGTCTCCGGACGACTGGCTCGGCCGCAAGCCGGCGGTCCAATTCGGCCAGATTGCGGGTGACGCGCGCGAGGATCTGCTGCTGGATCTCGCCGCGCGCGGCAAGCCAGGAGGGAAGGGCGTGCTGCACCGGGGCGTTCATCGAGAGAAACGTATCGGCAATCACTTCGAGGCGATCCAGGGCGGATGCGCGTTGGGGACCGGTGGCAACAATCCACGCGGCTTTCATCTGGGGAAGTCCGCAGATCTTGCTCAGGCCGCTGACGACGAATACGGGAACGTCCTCCAGGCCTGCGGCGAAGGTCGCCGGCGAAGGCTCCGGATCGGGCGTGGCGTAATTGGATATGGCGTCAGTCGGAATGGCGTAATCGAGGAAGACTTCATCCACAATCAGCGACAAATTGTGCTCGCGGCAGAGCTGGGCCAGTTCCCTCGCCTCCCACGGCCGGGTGAAGTGCCCCGTGGGGTTGTTGGGGTGCACGAGAACGATGGCGCGCGTGTCCGCGGTGATGGCGCGGCGGAAGCCTTCGGGGTCGATCTGCCAGCCGTGGTCGTACACCAGCGGCGCGCTGCACAGCCGGACGTCGTCGAGTGCGGCGAGGAAATCGAAGAGCGGGTATCCCGGCTGGGGCGCCAGAATCTCGGAACCCGAGTCGCACAACAGCCGAAACAAATAGCTGTACGCCTCGGAGGTGCTGGTGGTGAGAATTACCTGCTCGGGGGCGACGGCCGCCTGGTGCGAAGCATAGTAATCGCAGACTGCCTGGCGGGCGCTGACCAGTCCCCGGGGATTGGGATCGTAGTCGAGCGCGGCAGGGTTGCGGAGCGCGTCGAGCAGATGGGGCGGATAGGTAAACCCGCAGCGGGTCGGATTGGAGGCTGTCAGGTCGGCGATGGGAAGCCCTGCCTTCAGCCGCTCGCGGTGGGCGCGGGCGAGGTCGGTTTCCTCGGTGTTCCAGTTGGTTCGCTGGGCAAAACGCATGCGGATCTGTTTAAGAATATCGCTGCGGCGCGCGGCCCTCGCGCATCAGGGAGAATGGAAGCTGAGGCAATTTGAAGCAGGACGGGAGAGAGCCATTGGGGATCCGCGGAGTAATTTTCGATTATGGAATGGTATTGACGGGGCCGCCCGTTGCGGCGGCACATGCCGAGATGGTTCGGATCACGGGGCTGACCGCAGAGCAATTCGAGCGCTTCTACTGGGCCGATCGCCACGCCTATGACGAGGGCAAGCTGAGCGGGGTCATGTTCTGGGAGAGGTTCAAGGAGCTAAGCGGACTGAACCTGACGGAGGAGGAACTGGCCGAGCTGAACCGCCAGGACGCGCGCATGTGGACGACGTCGGATCCGGCGATGCTGGCCTGGCAGCAAAAGCTGAAGGCGCATGGTATTCGCACGGCGATTCTGTCGAACATGGGCGACTCGGTGCTGGAAAACATCGAGCGCGAGTTTGCCTGGATTCACGGTTTCGACGTGCTGGTGTGGAGTTACCAGCACGGGATGGCAAAGCCCGATCCCGCAATCTACCAGCGCGCGCTGGAGCAGATGGGGACCGCGCCGCGCGAGACCCTGTTTGTGGACGACAAGATGGAAAACATCACGGCGGCTCGTAAGCTCGGCATGAAAGCCGTGCAATTTTCCACGGCGGATCGCCTGCGCGAAGAACTTACGGCAGCGGGATGGGAAATTCCGCTACCGGAGCAGCTCCACACCGAGCCGGCTTGATCAATAGCGATGGCCGGGGGCGAGGCGGATTGCCAGTCCGGCGTTGATTTCCATGAAGTCGATTCCGGGGTTGTGCCGCCCTATGTTGGCGTTTGAGAAGTGGAAATCGGTGTACCCCAGCCGAAAGCCGATGCGGTTGGTGATCGCCTTTTCCACTCCGCCTCCGAACTCCGCACTGAATTGCAGGTGGGTTCCCTCGGGCGAGAGCACGCGGTTTTTGAAATAGAGAACGCCGCCTTTTCCGATGAGATATGGCTGCAGGGTGCCGGCGGGACGCCACATCATGCGGACGCCGGCCGGCGACAGGCCGGCACCATACTGCCACTGCCGTTCACTGGTGAGCGCGCGTCCATTCAAGGCGTATCGAGCCGGCTCATTCACCAGGACCAGGGGAAGAATTTCAGCCACGTAAGCCACACGCGCGCCGATCAGCCCACCGAAGGAATTGCGGTCATATTCGAATCCCACGGGCAAGATGCGCCGGTTGTCGGAAAACCCGAACAGGTGAATATTGCCGAACGAGAGGCCGCCTTCGAGCTGAATCTCGCTCTTTACAGGAGCGACAGGTGACGCGGCTTGTGGTCTGGCCAGCGGAGCTCCGACGAAGAACACGGCAGCCAATCCCAGCAAAGGGGAGAGCAGACTTTTAGAGAGCACGAAATCTCCAGATTGCCGGAGGGCCTGACGCGAGGCGCTCCGAGATCAGGCGCGGCCCGAAAAGTGTGATGGGCTTTCGGACTACGCTATGGATGTAAAAACGAAAAGTACCCTTGAGGATCAGGAACAGTATACGGGTCGAACGGGCGCCGCGATCGTCAAATCGTGCCTCCGCGATGGGGCACACCTTCGAGCTGATGCATGTGGCGGCAATGCGCAGCCGCTCGACGGGACGTCAATTCACGAGGTGCTGTTCGACGATCGCGGCAGCGTCTTCGAGCTTCACGCCGCCAGCCTGGCCTTACCTTCTTGACTCGCTGAAATCCGCTATTCTGGTAGTCTCTATCCACCATGCCCCGTTATTCCAGTTCCCTGCTCATGGGAGCCCTGTGCCTGTGCGCAGCATTCCCCGCCGTCGCCCAAACGTTTCAGCCCAAGGCCATCCACTTTTTTGAGGCCGTAGATTACACCGACCAGGATCTGATCTCAGCCTCGGGACTGCAGACCGGCGCGGTCCTGTCCGGTCCTGATGTGAATGCGCGTACCCAGAAGCTGATGGACTCGGGCCTCTTCGCCGGGCTCACTTATAAGTTCGATGGGACCGACCTGGTGTTCAGTGTCAAAATGGCGCAGCTCTTTCCCATCCGCCTGGAGAACATTCCGCTCGCGTCGGGACCTGACCTGGATGCGCAGATCCGGCAACGCGTGCCGCTGTACCGCGGAAAGGTTCCAGGCGACGGAGGCGTCCTCAACGACGTGCGCGCCGCATTGGAACAGATCCTCAAGGCGCAGGGTATTTCCGCGACGATTGAGACCACTCCCTACGGCAGCCTCGGGCAGAGCGCGGTGAGCGCCATCAGCTTCACGATCACGTCGCCAAAGGTGTTGATCGGCGCCATCGAGGCGGATGGCGGATCGCTCGATCCGGATGCGCTGAAAGTGCTGACTACGCTCTCAGGCGCCGCCTATGACAGCCACGGCAGCTCCGCGGCCATTGTGCAGGATACCGGCGAGGTCTACCGATCCAAGGGCTATCTCGAAGCGGAGGTGAACGCGTCTCAGCTTTCCTCAGTCTCGATTGCGTCCGACGCGGTGCGTATCCCCTTCCGCGTGTCGGTGACGCCGGGCTCCCTCTACAAGGTGGCCTCCATTCAACTCGCGCCCGACATGATCGTCTCGCAGGCCGATTTCGATAAACAATCCCAAACCAAGCCAGGTGACCCCGCGACCGCGGAGCACATCGCCGAGAACTGGCGTTTCATCGAAAGACAGTACCACAACCGCGGCTATGAGAGGGCGAAGGTGAAGGTGGTCCCCACTCTCGACCATCAACAGGCCACGGTAAGCTATGCCGTCAGCGCAACCCCGGGACCGGTTTACAACATGGGCAAGCTCACCATTGAAAACGTCAGCGATGATCTGCGCGCGGCCATCTTGAAAGCCTGGAAAATGCCGGAAGGTTCAGTGTTCAATGAAGGCAGAGTCCTTGGCTTCTTTGCCACCCATGACGTAAACCCGCAACTGGAGCGGATCTTTGCCGCGGTGAAGGTGAAATACGTGCTAAGGGTGAACGATGAAACTCGCACCGTCGATACGACGATCCGGCTCGAAAGGAAATCCTGAGCAGTGGCGCTCAGGATTTCCTTTCGAGAAACACTGGATCCAACTCGCTAGCCGCGATGGGGGCAGGCCTTCGAGTTGATGCATGTGTCGGCAATGCGCAGCCGCTCGACCGGATGTCCGTTGACCAGGTGCTGTTCGACGATCTCGGCAGCGTCTTCGGGCCTCACGCCGCCGTACCACACGGCTTCTGGATAGACAACGACAGTAGGGCCATGCTCGCACTGGTCGAGGCAGAGCGACTTGTTGATGCGGACATTCGTCAGGCCCGCAGCCTTTGTAAGCTGCTGCAACTGGACGAAGACTTCGCTCTTTCCATCGGACGTGCAGGAAGGGCGGGGCGCTCCTTCGGGACGAACGTTATGGCAGACAAAGACGTGATGCTCGTAAAGCGACAATCGGGCGGTCCTCCTGAATCCAGACTAAAGGCTGACGCAGAGACGACGGATTGGAAAATGGGCGGGGGCGTCGAGGACCAGAACCGAGGACGAGAACGATGACCAGAACCTGGGACTTTCCACAATGAGGCAATGGACAGCCGGGGCAATCTGCGAGAATGATTCTTTGACTATGAGCAAAGACAACCTACTCGCGCTGAAAGACGACATGGTGGCATTCATTGAAGGCCATGGCATGCGCCGGCTCCCCGGATTCATTACCGAGGACATCTCCTCGGTGCTGTGGGACAGCAAGGACAATCCAGAAGCCTGGAAAGACTTCGTCGAAATGGCCAAGCATGTTGGCGCGCCATTCGTCACGTTCAGCGAAGTGAGCCTGGAGCGCGACGAGTTAGACGCACTGATCGAAGAAGCCAACGAGATGAACTTCCCGGACGAAGAAGCCGGCGAACTGGTGGAAGCGCAGTGGCTGCGCAAATATGTCGGAATGCTGGGCTACATTCAGCTCGGATTCGTCTACCAGGGCATCGTGTTTCTGCATGAGACCACCACGGAGTGGTACGAGCGCTTCCAGTCTCTGCTGGAGGACATCGAAAGCTTCCACGACATTGTGATCGACGATACGCACGACGCCGGCGACGAGGACGAGTAACAGCAGTGAGCACGCCGGTAAGCGCCGCGGTCCGCAGCCATCCGCGCCAGCGCTGGGTGGTCGCGCCGGCACACGCTGAAGAGGCCGCCGCACTCGCCGCCGAAGCGCACCTGCCCGCCGTTCTGGCAGAACTTCTGGTGGCGCGCGGCATCACGGACGCCGAGCGGGCGCACACCTTCCTCAATCCGGACATCGGCCACCTGCACGATCCGCTGCGCATGCTGGGCATGGCCCAGGCGACCGAGCGCATCGAGCGCGCCATCGCCGCCGGGGAACCGATCCTGCTTTATGGCGACTACGACGTGGATGGCACGACCGCCGTGGTGCTGCTCAAGACTGCAATCGAAATGCTGGGTGGAACCGTACGATTCCACGTGCCGCACCGGCTGCGCGAGGGCTACGGCCTGCAATCGAGCGTGCTTGAAGCGGCGTACGCGGAAGGCGTGCGACTGGTCATCACAGTCGACACCGGCATGCGAGCCGTTGCCGAGGCGGAGACGGCGCGGCGCATCGGGCTCGACCTCATCATTACGGATCATCACCTGCCGAGTGCGAGCGATCCCCTTCCCGCCGCGCTGGCGATTCTGAATCCCAATCAAGCGGGGTGCGGTTATCCCGAGAAGGGACTATGCGGAGCGGCGATTGCGCTGAAGCTGGCCCAGGCGCTGCTCGAGCGACGCGACCCGGCGCGCACACGCGAAAAGACGCTGCCGAGTTTTCTGAAGATGGCGGCGATTGCGACGATTGCCGACGCGGTTCCTCTGCATGGAGAGAACCGCACGATCGCGGCACTTGGGTTGCACGAGCTTCGCCGGCCTGTGGGAACGGGGCTGCGCGCACTGTTCGCGGCCGCCGCGCTCGATCCGGCGGCGAAGGCTCTCACCGGATTCGACGTGGCGTTCCGCCTGGCGCCCCGGATTAACGCCGCGGGACGGATGGACGTTGCTTCGCAGGTGATCGAGCTGTTTTGTACGAGAGACGTGGCACGCGCAAATGAACTGGCGCAGAATCTGGAAAACCTGAACCGCCTGCGTCGCGAGGCTGAGGCCGCGGCGTTGCGCGGTATAGAGGCGCGGCTGGCGGAAGATGCGGAGTTCGCCGGGGGGCGCCTTCTGGTTGTCGACGGCGAAGGCTGGCATCGCGGCGTGATCGGCATTCTCGCTTCGCGCGTGGTGGAGCGCACGGCCAAGCCGGCCATCGTGGTCAGCGTGGAGGACAACGTTGCGCACGGATCGGGGCGTTCGGTGGATGGCTTTCAACTTCTCGAAGCGATTGAGACCTGCAGCGACCTGTTCACGCGATTCGGCGGTCACGCATTCGCGATCGGCTTCGCGATGCCGGCCGACGCGCTGCCCGAACTGAAGCGCCGCCTGAACGTGCATGCAGAAGAACGCCTGGGGACCCGCGAACCGGAGCATCTGCTGCGAATCCACGCGGAACTGCCGCTCGATCGCATCACGACCGTGCTGGCGGGCTGGCTGAAAAGACTCGAGCCCCTGGGGCACGGCAATCCCGAACCGGTCTTCGTCGCGCGTGCTGCGCGCATCGCCTCTCCGCCGCGCATCATGAAGGAGCGACACATCCGCCTCGAACTTCGACAGGGCAGCCTGCGTCAGGACAGCGTGCATCACGACAGCCTGCATCAGGATGGATCGGGTATGAGCGGAGCGCCGGGAGGAGCATTGATGCGCTGCGTTGGCTGGGACTGGGCCGAGCGGTGCCTTCAGATGAGCCTGTCGGCCGGCACAGAAGTCGACGTGGCATACCGCATCCGCGAGAACGATCATCCGCAGTACGGCGGCCTGGAGATCGAGCTGATGGGTATTCGCCCGGCGGAGGCCTGAGCGGCTATCACCTGCACCGAAAGCAAGGCCCACGGCGAGCCGTGGGCCTTAGTCTATCTAGATCATCCGCGAGTTAGTGGCGCGGCTGGTTGGGTTTGGGTTCGGGCCGCGATTGCTGACGAGGTGCAGGCGCGGGACGCGATTCCGGACGCGGCTGCGGCGCGGGGCGCACTTGCGGAGCAGGACGCGATTCGGGCCGAGGCTGCGGTGCCGGGCGCATTTGCGGGACAGGCCGCGATTCAGGCATGGGACGATTGCCTGGCTGCACACCAGCATTGGGACGATTCTCCGGGTTGGGATGCGGCTGAGGGTTGGGCCGCGGATTCTGCCCAGGCTGATACTGCCCGCGCGCGCCGGCATTCGCGTTGCCATTTACGCCGCCGGGGTGCGCGTTGACGCCGCCGTTCGCGCCTCCATTGACGCCCGGTTTACCAGGCTGGCTGTTGGTCATCGGGCTTGCCGTCTGTCCCGCACCCGGGTGATTGAGTTGAGTGGCGTTCCGGCCGATCGCGCCTGGGCGCGCACCCGCCTGGCCGCTTGCACCGGCATTCGCCGCCGGTGGACGGTAGTGGGCGGCCGGAAGCGGCTTGGCTAATGCAAGCTGTGCCGGCTTTCCGTGATTCTGATTGAAGAAGTTCTGCTTGTCGCTGCGAGCTGTTTGAATATGCTGCTGCTGATACTGTGTCGGAGGCAGATGCCGTTCGTGCATCGCCACCTGTTCCTCAGGCATGGGCCGGTGCTGGATCCCATGCGGGCCGCCCGAGTACGCGATGTGGTTGTTGTTCACTACCGTGTACTTGTTCACGATGGTGGTGTTGACGTAGGTATTGTGGATGACGGTGCGGTTTACGTTGATGACCGCGGTGTTGTAGGCGAACTCGCGTCCGCGCCACTCGCCGCCCACGAATCCGATACCCATGTAGCCGAAGCCGTAGTTGACACCGCCGTAGTAGCCCACGTGCATGCCCCAGTACCCGGGATGGAACATGTAGACGCCTCCGCCCCAGCCCCAATATGGCGGTGTCCACAGAGCCCCCTCATACGGCGCCGGCACCCAGGCGCCGGGAACCCAGTAGTAGCCTCCGTTGTCGTAGTCATAGGCCCAATAGCCGGGAGCCCACATCAAGCCCGGCTCAGGACACGGCGGTTGCACATAAACGGGCAGCACCGGCGGCGCAAAGTTGACACTGATGAAAACCCCCGCGCGGGCTTGCGAGACGGGGATCAAGGGAAGAAGCAGCGCGAGCAATAGCCAGCGTGCAGAACGTAGTATTCGCATCGAACACCTTCCTGAATCGGTGCTTACCGCCGGCAATATTTCTCATCGCCGGGTCACCGGGAAAATCCTCTATTCTGGAGGCTGTAAACCATCCGGCCGGATTTGGGAGCCGGAACCTCACTCGAGTACGAAGCCAACAGAAGGATTCGCCTCACAATATACATCGCGTGCTGCCGTTTTTGGCGTTCCGCGCGGTTATTTGTTTGAACACCGGCACGCGCGGGAAGTTGTTGCGGCTCTAGCACGTAAATCTTCGGGGACTCTCTGCGGCAGCTCCCTCAAACGGCCAGCGCGGCGTTGCCCGGCGTAAGCTGTGGCGGATGGTAGACTCTCCGCATGTCGCGCGGTCTGTTCATTACGCTTGAGGGCCTGGACGGGTCAGGAAAGACGACGCAGCTCAAGCATCTGTCAGCGTGGATGCAACGGCGCGGGATTCAACCGGTGGTCACGCGCCAGCCCGGTGGAACACCCACCGGCGACCGCATCCGCGAACTGCTGCTCGATTCGCGCTCGACGGGCCTTTCTCCCATGGCGGAGATGGCGCTGATGTTCGCCGACCGGGCACAGGCCATCGCCGAAATCATCGCGCCGGCCCTTGATGCGGGCAAAACGGTGCTGTGCGACCGATTCACCGATTCCACTGAGGCCTACCAGGGTGGCGGACGCGAACTGGGCTCGCAGCTCATTCTTGAAATGCACCGTCTGATCTGCGGCGATCTTCAGCCCGACCTGACGCTGTTGCTACTTCCCTCTCTGGAAAAGAGCCTTGAGCGCGCACGGCGGCGGAACGATCGCGCAACCGCGAAGAACGGCCTTGACGAAAGCCGGTTCGAGAGCGAGCAGGACGCGTTCTACCGGCGTGTCTGGGAAAAATACCACGAGATTGCCGCGCGCGAGCCGGAGCGCGTGGTGGCAATCGAAGGCGATCTCAATGTGGAGGAAGTCCACGAACAGATCGTCGAGGCAGTGGCCGAACGCCTTCTCATCGCGCACAGCCGCTAGCCGTTACTTTGCGTTCCACGCTCCCAACAAGCGCCGCAACAGCACAAGTTGCCCCAGGTGATACGCGTTGTGGTCGGCGGCCAGCAGGGCTTCGCGCAGCAGCGTCTGCCCGTCTCCGTGCGGTATGGGCGCGAACAGGTCGTTCGCCTCGTCCGCGATCAATGAACACAGCGATTCATTGTCCTGGCAGAACTGGTGTACGCTGCGGTCCCACAACTTGTCGTCGGGCGGCTCCGGCTGCGGCGGCCAGTAGCCCTCAGGCCACTTGGGCGACTGGTGCTTCGCATCGCGTGAAAACTCGAAGATGTCAGACTGCGCAATGCGCATGTGCTCCAACTCTTCCCAGGGACTGTGCGGCGCACCCTTGGGACGCTTTCCGCGAGACTCAGCCGGAAAGTCCTTGATGGATTGGGCAAAGTCCGCGTGGGCATTGCTGCTGCGAAGGTTCTCAACCAATTGCTTGCGCAAGGCGGCGATCTGGGCGTGTTCAGCCATGAAACGGTTCTCTCTTTCTCGATTCCGTTTAGAAGATTCCTTCGCCGGGGTAAGAGATGCTTCAAAAAACGGAAAGGGGACCGTTGTCGATCCCCTTCCCTCGGGCGATTTCTATTCCAGTTGCGTGTTCCTTGCTGTCTATTCCGTGTATTTGAACGACTTGTCAGGGTGTGCCGGAGCGGGCGGGACCGGACGCGGATCGGCCTTGATCTCCTGTTCAAGTTCTTTGATCGCGGCATCGAGCTGCGCGTCGCCGCCCGCATAGCTGGAGTGCGGCAAGTTGTCGACCACCATATCGGGATCGACGCCGTGACCCTCGATTAGCCACTTGCCGTCGGCGTAGACGCCGGTTTCCGCTGCGGAAGCAATGCCATTATCCGCCTGCGTGTTGTCGAAGCTCAGCCATATCTCGCCACCCCACGTGCGCTCGCCGATCACCTTGCCGAGCTTCAGGCGCTTGAATCCTTCGCTGAACGCTTCTCCGTCCGAGGCCGTTTCGTGATCGCACAAAACCACGATATGTCCGCGGAACGCGTACTGCATGTTCCACGAGGGATTGCCGACGCGGGGCTGGAAGTAGAACCAGGCCTGGCGCAGCAGCTTGCTCAGCAGCCACGAGTCGATGTTGCCGCCGTGATTGTGGCGCACATCAATGATGAGCCCTTGCCGGTCGAAAATCGGATAGAAGTCGCGCGCCCACTGGTCGATATCCCCGGAGCCCATGGCGCGCAGGTGAACGTATCCAATGTTGCCGCCGGACTCCTTGTCTACTGCCAGGCGGCGCGTGTACTCCCACTCGTTGTAGCGCAACTGGGCGTCCTCGCGAGCGCTGATGGGCTTGACGAGAACGTCGCGGCCGCCGGCCGCAGCCGCATCTCCCTTTTCGCTCTTGACGTGCAGCAGCACCTGGGTGCCGGCCTTGTTGCGCAGCAGCGCGCCTTCATCTGACACGCTCAGCGCATCCACGCCGTCGATGCTGGTAATGATCTCTCCCTCCTTGACCATCGAATCGGGCCGGGCGAACGGCGGCGCCTGGTCCGGCAGGTCAGGATCGTGCGCGTAAATGTGCACCACCACGTAACCGCCGGCCTTTTCGTCGCGGCGAAGCTGCGCGCCAAAGGTCGCCACATCCACGTGATCGGCTGTATGCCGCGCATCGCCGCCCTGCACAAACGTATGCAGTGCGGAGACCTCGCCGACCATCTGCGCAATCACGTCGTTCAACTCGTCACGGTCGGCGACGCGGTCCACCAGCGGCAGGTAGCGGTCGCGCATGGCAGGCCAGTTCACGCCGTGCATATCCTTGTCATAGAAGAAGTCGCGCTCGAGCCGCCAGGCATCGAGAAAGAGCCCGCGGAACTCCTCGCGTGGCTGCACATGAATCTGCCACCGCGAAAGATTCAGGGCGGCCTTGGCCAGCGCCTTGGGGTCGCTCGTAGCCTTTACGTCCGAATCGAAGATGTAGAAATTATCGGCCTTGGCGATGAGCATCTTCTTGCGGTCGGAGGAGATTTCAAAACCTTTCACGTCGCCCATGACGGTGTCGGGCTCGTCTCCCTTGTTCGCGATGTCGAGACACTGCAGCGCAATGTGCTCGCCTCGCATGTCGCCTGCATTGCCATAGCAAAGGCGCTTCTCGGTGGCCTGAAGTCCGAAATAATTGCCGGCTGGGGCGGGCAGTTCAGTCAGGCGCGAAGCCAGGTCGGCGAAATCGATCTTGACCTCAGGCGGCTTCTTCTCGTCCTTCTTGTCTTCCTTCTTGTCGTCCTTCTTCTCGTCGGCTTTGGCCGTCTCGTGCTTGTCAGTCGCGGCCTTGGCGTTCTTATCCGCCGGCTTATCGTCCTTTTTCTCTTCTTTCTTTTCGGCAGGCTTCTCCTCGTCCTTCTTGTCCGGATGCAGTTCATCCGCGGGAAGGAACGGCGAGCGTAAGCCTGCAGTGAGCGCGAGCTGGAAAATCTTCACAGGCCGGTCGAAGTGCGGCTCCGGCTCGCGCGGCCCCCAGGGTGACGGAACCGTCGTCTTCAGTTCGCGGTCCGAAAGGAAGTAGAGCCACTTGCCATCGCTGCTCCATGCCGGGCTGCCGGAGTTGAAGCGATCGTCTGTGATGGTCTCAATTTTGGCCGTCGAGGCATTGAGTACTTTGAGTTGCTGGAAGGTGTTGTCGGCGGTCTCGCCATAGGCGAGCCACTGGCTGTCAGGCGACCACGACAGGTCGCTGAAATCACCGTTCATCGACTGCGCAATGCGCTTGTCCTGTTTCGTCTTGATGTCGAGCAGCCAAAGCTCCTGGTCTTTGTTGGTGTGCGCGAGCCACTTGCCGTCGGGCGAGATCGCGCCGCCGGTGCGCAGCACCTTCGCGCCGCTGGTCCACTCCTCGGGTTTGCCCACGCCATTGGCCGGGAAGCTCCAGAATTCGGCCTCCCCGGTATCCGTCGACAGCGCGACAACCGATTTGCCGTCGGGCATGAACATGGCTTCGCGGTAGCGAACGCCGGAGTTGGCCGCGACCTGCACGGTGCGGCCGCTCTGCGCCGGGATGGTAAACACTTCGCCGCGCGCGGTGAATACGGCCTTTGAACCGTCGGGCGCAATGTGCACAGAGGTTAAATATTCGACTGGCTTGTTGACCCAGTGCTCGCGCAACTGGTCGAAGTCGGACTGCAGGGTGACCGGGATGACTTGCTCGTGGCCGCCGGCGAGGTCAAGATCCCATAGGTCGGCCGCGGAGGAGTAGACGATGTGGCCGTCAGCCAGCGAAGCGGATTCCACATCGAATCTCTTCTGATGGCTCTCTTCCTTCAGGTCCTTGCCGTCTTCGTTTATCGACCAGACGTTCATCACGCCGTCACGGTCGCTCAGGAAGTAGACCCGCCCCTTCCACAACATGGGGTGCCCCGAGGTGCCGTCGTAATCGGCGGTTAGGGGGACGGCTTCGTCCTTTCCGTCGAAGCGCCACAGGCTCTCGGCCCATCCGCCTTTGTAGCGCTTGGTGGAACTCGGCTGCTTGCCCCAGCGCGTGAAGAAGAGGGTGTGGCCATCGGAGGACCACGCGCCCTCCGCTGCTTCCGCCAGCGGAACGATGTCGCGCTTGCCCTGCTCATCCACCAGCACGAGCTTGTCCCCCGGCAGCGTGGAGTAGCGCGACGTAGCGATCATGAGGCGTCCATCGGGGGCCCAGCCGGCCGGCTGCGCGTCGCCTTCCCAGGTGCGGCGCTCGGGCAGGCCGCCCATAATCGGCATGGTGTAGACCTCATTCGGACCCTCGTAGTCGGCCAGAAACGCGACGGTCTTGCCATCCGGCGAGATGGTCGCCAGGGTCTCTGTGCCTGGTGCCGTGGTGAGGCGTTGTGCCGCGCCGCCTTTCAGGCTCACAGTCCACAGGTCCCCTTCTGAAGTGAACACGATGGTGTCGCCGTGCACCGCGGGATTGCGATAGTAGCCGCGGTGGGTGATCTCGGCGCCATTCGTATCGGGCGCGGAAGCGTTTGGTGGCTCGGCGAAGACCAGCGGCAGAGCGGCGAAACTGAGCGCGGCGGCCGCGGCCGCGCGGCGCAGAACAGGCAGAACAAGCATGAGAGCCCCCTCTTCGGCAGGCCGCCCCTCGTCCTGGGCGCGAACGAGCGCAGAAATCGCCCGGCGGGAATGCGGCAAATGACCGGATTTCCGGTGATTGCCTGCAAGGATACTACGGACCCGCCGTGCCGCATCCCCACAAACGCGGTCTCCCAAGCGCTCGCGACTATGGCACAATATGAGACAGGACATACGGGGATGATAGGCAGACGCAACAGGAGCGCATGGATATGGGTGGCGATTACCGCTGTCGCCCTTGCGTCTGCGGCGCGGGCGGAGTCGGGATACGAGATCGCCCGAGCCTATGCCAACCCCCTCATCGCGCTCTTCTCAGCCGATCAAGGATCCCAGCCGCTCGCTGCACACAATATCGCTCACGGGCGGACCGTGCGCGGCGATGGCTCGAATTCGCAGCAGAACGGCGGTGCAAGCTTCTGGCTCGAATTGCTCCCTGTCCTGTTTGTCGGACTGCTCTCGACGCGCAGCCTTTTATCGGGGCAATCCTCTCTTTCGCTCGGCCACGTATTCCCCGCTCCAGCGCTTGCGGCGCTGTTCCAGCGCCCTCCTCCGGCAGAACTCCTCTAGCCCGTTTCGCCTGCTGACCACCTCCGGCGCGCAGGCGCCGCACGATGGTTCATTCCTACGCGAACGTCTTCCGCTTTGAGGAGTCCTCTCTCATGCAATGGCTTGGAAACTTGTTCCTTTGTGCTCCGATCGTCTGCATGGTCTTGTTGGTATTCGTAGCCTTTCTGCAGGGCTTATCCTGGCCGACAGGCCGAGAATCCCATGCTCAAAAGCGCGGTCACCGTACCGGCGCTGCTTACGCACTAGGCGCCGCATTTCTTTGTTTCTCACTCTTCTATCACCCCCGTCTCGAACTGGCCGTGACCGCGCCGCTTCGACAGGAGGAGAAGGAAGATGAAGACGATCAGGGCAGTTCCGAATCCCCTATCCGGCACCTGTTTCGCCAGTTGCGCCGCATTCGACGGGGTGAGCCGGTAGATCGCCTGCTCTGGAGGCTCGAATGACCTTCACTCCACAGGTCGCAGATGAGGCAGGCGGTCACAACCTGCTAGAACACACAGCATTTACACTGGTATACGGAGATTCCTGTGTTTGGTGAGAAGGCATTTACAAAGATTTTCGGCACGGCAAATGAGCGCGTCGTCAAGCGGCTGATTCCCAGGGTGAACAGCATCAACGCGCTCGAGCCGGCTATTCAAGCACTTTCAGACGAGCAGTTGCGGGATAAGACGGCCGAGTTCAGGGCGCGCATTGCGCAGCGTCTGGAAGGCATCACTGAATCTGACGAGATCAAGAAAGCCGAGCGCGAGGCCCTCGACGAGATCCTGCCGGAAGCCTTCGCGGTGGTGCGCGAAGCCGGCTGGCGCACCGTGCACATGCGCCACTTTGACGTGCAGTTGATCGGCGGCATGGTGCTGCACCAGGGCAAGATCGCCGAAATGAAAACCGGCGAAGGCAAAACGCTCGTCGCCACGCTTGCCTGCTATCTGAATGCGCTCGCCGGCAAAGGCGTCCACGTGGTCACCGTCAACGACTACCTGGCCAAGCGCGACGCCGAGTGGATGGGCAAAATCTACGAGTTCCTCGGCCTCACGGTCGGCGTCATCGTCCACGACCTGAGTGACGACGAGCGCCGCGCGGCCTATGGCGCCGACATAACCTACGGCACCAACAACGAGTTCGGCTTCGACTACCTGCGCGACAACATGAAGTTCGACATCAAGGACTGCGTGCAGCGCGGGCACTACTACTCCATCGTCGACGAAGTCGACTCCATCCTCATTGACGAAGCGCGTACGCCGCTCATCATCTCCGGCCCCACCGATCAAACCACCGATAAGTATGCGCGCGTCCGTCAGATTATTCCTCAGTTGGTGAAGGGCGAAGAAACGGAGTCGCTCGAAGGCAAGACCTTCACCGGCGACTACGTGGTGGACGAAAAGCAGCGCACCATCGGCGTCACCGACGAAGGCTGGATCACCATCGAAGCGCTGCTTGGCATTGACAACATCGCCGACGCTGAAAACTGGGACCTCAAACACTTCGTCGAAACCGGCATCAAGGCGCACGCGCTCTACAAGCGCGACGTCGATTACGTGGTGAAGGACGGCGAAGTCATTATCGTCGACACGTTCACGGGCCGCCTGATGCCCGGCCGCCGCTGGTCCGACGGCCTGCATCAGTCGATTGAAGCCAAGGAAGGCGTGAACATCCGCAAGGAAGACCAGACCCTTGCTACCATCACGTTCCAGAATTACTTTCGCCTGTACCAGAAGCTGAGCGGCATGACCGGCACGGCCGATACCGAAGCGGCCGAATTCGACAAGATCTACAAGCTTGAAATCGTCGTCATTCCCACCAACAAGCCGCTGCTCCGTATTGAAAACTCCGACGTTGTATATCGCACCGAAAAAGAAAAGTACACGGCGGCCGCCGAAAACATCTCAGAGTTGCACGAGACGGGGCAGCCGGTGCTGGTGGGCACCACATCGATTGAAAAGTCCGAGCGCCTCTCCTCCATTTTGCAGCGCAAGGGCGTGCCGCACGTGGTGCTGAATGCAAAATTCCACGAGCGCGAAGCGGAAATTGTGGCCCAGGCCGGTAAGCTGGGCCGAGTCACCATCGCTACCAACATGGCAGGCCGCGGCACCGACATTCTGCTCGGCGGCAATCCCGAGTTCATGAGTCGCCAGCAACTCGTCAAGCAGGGCAATGCTCGCGCGCTCAGCGCGGGCGAAGGCAAGATCAATCCCCTGCCCCCGCCGGGGTTCATGCGCTTCTACTACCAGGGGCAGGAATTCGAAGTGGCCGAAGCCGACTGGGCCGAAGTGGACAAAATTCACTCCGCCGACGCGGCGAAGGAGCACGCCGCAGTGATTGCCGCGGGCGGCCTCTTCATCCTTGGCACAGAGCGCCACGAAAGCCGCCGCATCGATAACCAGCTTCGCGGCCGCGCCGGACGCCAGGGCGATCCCGGCGCCTCACGCTTCTACCTGTCTCTCGAAGACGATCTGATGCGCATCTTCGCCAAGCAGTGGGTCTCCACGCTGCTTGAGCGTCTGGGCATGGAAGAAGGCGTGCCCATCGAATCGAAGATGATCTCGAATCGCATCGAGGCCGCGCAGAAGGCCGTCGAATCGCAGAACTTCGAATCGCGCAAGCACCTGCTCGAGTACGACGACGTGATGAACAAGCAGCGCGAGGCCGTCTACGGGCTGCGCCACCAGTTGCTTGAAGGCGTCGAGCAGCGCGAGCTCATTCTCGACGACTATGTTGGCGGCATCCTCTCCAGTGCGCTTGACGAGTTCGCGCCCGAGGACAAGCACCCCGATCAGTGGGACATCAAGGGCCTGCAGGAACGGCTCATAGGGCAGTTCGGCCTCGACCTGGATGCCGTCGGCATCAAGCCGATCGAACTCGCGCGCCACGAACTGGGCGATGAAATCTTCGAGCGCCTCAAGCTCGAGTACGAGGCGAAGGAGAACATCCTCGGCGCGCCTACGATGCGCTATCACGAGCGCATGGTCATGTTGAGCGTCATCGATGGCTTGTGGAAGGATCACCTTCTCTCGATGGACCACCTGAAGGAAGGCATTGGCCTGCGCGGCTACGCCCAGCAGGATCCGCTGGTGGCCTACAAGAAGGAATCGTTCGACATGTTCGAGGCCATGATGCTCAAGTTCCAGGAAGACACCGCGCGGTTCCTCTTCCGGATGCAGATCATCGGGCCCGACGGCCAGCCGGTCAATGCGGCTCCTCAGCCGCGTCGCGAAGTTCCGGCGGCTCCGCCCGTAGCCAGCGCCGCGCATCCCATCGCGGGGGGCAACGGAAACGGCCGCTTTGAGGCGCCGCGGGAAATTGCCGTGCCCACGCGCGCTCCGCAAACCACCATCGACCAGCTCGAAAAGGAGTTCGCCAAAAAGAAACAGCGCGAACTGGCGCATGCCAGCATGGCTGGAGGATCGACAGCGAGCCAACCCAACCAGCGCCGCACCGGCGAGAAGGTCGGCCGGAACGACCCCTGCCCCTGCGGCTCCGGCAAGAAGTACAAGAAGTGCCACGGGGTCGAAGCGTAAGGCCCTGCGTCAATTCAAGTGAATGGCCTCCGGGTGCATTGCCCGGAGGCCATTTCCATTTGAGAACAGATCGGATGTGCAAGCCGCCGCACTTCGACAGAGTAAGATTCTCTCGTCGGAAAATCGCGCAGCAAACACGCACGAAAGCGGCATATTTCCACCTTGATTCAACTCAAACTTAGAACCTACGGGAGGCATCGCATTGGTCACTCGGCGTGAATTCCTCGACACGCTCGCACTTGGCACCGCCGGACTTGCCATCACATCGACGGCGAAAAGCTACGCGCAAATCATGGGCGCAAACGACCGCCTCAACTTCGCCGTCATCGGCGTGCGCAGCCGCGCCTATGCGCACTTGTCTTCGCTCAAGGCCAACAAGAGCGCCGCGCGCATCACTCATGTGTGCGACGTGGATTCGAACACGCTCAAGAAGTTCGCCGACGCCACGCAGCAGGAAATGGGCGAAGCGCCCGCCGCGGAGCGCGACTTCCGCAATATCCTGGCGAAGAAGGACGTGGACGCCATCACCATTGCAGCGCCCGACCACTGGCACACACCCATGGCGATCCTCGGCCTCAAGGCCGGCAAACACGTTTACGTGGAGAAGCCCTGCAGTCACAATCCCGGCGAGGGCGCGCTGCTCGTCGCGGCGCAACGCAAGTATGGCAAGAAGGTGCAGATGGGCACGCAACAGCGCTCATCGCCGCACACTATCGAGGTCGTGGGCAGGCTCCATGCGGGCGAATTTGGCGATACTTACCTCGCGAAGTGCTGGTACGTGAATACGCGCGGTCCCATTGGCGTTGGCAAGGCTGTTCCTGTGCCGCCGCAACTCGACTGGGACCTATGGCAAGGTCCGGCGCCGCGCCGCGAATACCACGACAACTACCAGCCCTACAACTGGCACTGGTTCAAGCAGTGGGGCACCGGCGAGACGCTGAACAACGGGACACATGAAGTGGATGTTTGCCGCTGGGCGCTCGGCGTCGATTTCCCTGAGACGGTTAGCGCGCAGGGCGGACGCTACCAGTATCACGATGACTGGCAGTTCTACGACACGCTGATCACGAGCTTCAACTATCCTGCGGTCGGCGCGACCGGCGGAAAAATGCTCACGTGGGAAGGCAACAGTTGCCAGGGACTGCGCCAGTACAACCGCGACCGCGGATCGGTGATTCAGGGAACCAAAGGCTCGGTGCTTGTGGATCGCGACGGTTACGAAACTTACGACTGGAAGGGCAAGAAGACCGGCGAGGTGCGCGCGAACAAGGAGCAGACTTCGTCCGCGGACTTGACCGGGCGCGATTCCATGACGGACCTGCACTTCGCCAACTTCATCGCCGCCATCAAGACGGGCGAGAAGCTGCATGCGCCCATCGAAGTGGGCAACGTGGCCGTCACCATGCTGCAACTGTCGAACGTCGCGTGGGAGGTCAACCGCCTGCTCAAGCTCGACACGGCCAACGGCAAGATCCAGAACGATGCCGAAGCCATGAAATATTGGAACCGCAGCTACGAAAAAGGCTGGGAACCGACGCTCTGATCCATCGTCGGCTCCTCCTCAAACCTTGTCATTCTGAGCGCAGCGCGAAGCGCGGAGTCGAAGGACTTGCGGTTGTTCTTACCGGCTTCATGCGGCGCCACCATTCCAGAATTCCGGGTTATTCGTCTGAAATACCCGGGGAAACGCGAACCACCAGAGTAACCACATCATGGACCCGACTCGCCGCAAACTGCTCCAGTCCACCGCCCTCGCCGCCGCCGCCACTGCCCTGCCCTCCTTCGGCCAGCCGCGCGCCGAAACCGGCAAGCCCTCGCCCTTCCACCTCGGCATGTGCAGTTATACCTTCCGCAACTTCACCCGCGCGCAGATGATCCCCATGCTCAAACAGCTCAACATGACTGAGCTGAACGCGAAGAACGCGAAGGACCACCTGCCGGCCGATCCGGACCAGGAAGCCGCAGCCGTTGCCGACTACAAGGCCAACGGCATCCACCTGCACGCGGCAGGAGCCATCTATTTCAGCAAAGGCGACGAGGCCAATGTGCGCGCCCAGTTCGATTATGTGAAGCGCGCGGGCATTCCCGTGATCGTGGCCGGCGATCCGACTCCAGAAACGTTGCCGCGCATCGAGCAATTTGCAAAGCAATACGACATTCGCATCGCCATCCACAACCACGGCCCCGAGGACAAGCTCTGGCCCAGCCCCCTCGACATTCTCAAGGACATTCGCAATCTCGATTCGCGCATTGGCTGCTGCATTGACGTTGGGCACACGGTCCGCGCGGGCACCGACGTGGTCGAAGCCATTCACAAGGTAGGCCCGCGCCTCTACAACATGCACATGAAAGACCTGGCCAGCTTCACGGATAAAGAGAGCCAAGTCGCCGTCGGCGCAGGCAAGATGCCAGTGCGCGAAATCTTCCAGGCGCTCGCCAATCCGACCCGTATAGCCATCGTCGAATCCCTTCGCGAGGGCGAATTGTCCGCTGGCGAGCTGATCGAAAAACTCGGGCTCGAGCAGGCGAACGCCTCCCAGCATCTCGCCGTTCTTCGTAACAAACAGATCGTCATCAATCGGAAGGTCGGCAACCAG
>Ga0157369_10002309_pt1 | contig 22946 bp, 18 predicted proteins | sample C25metaG_FD_113461 | JGI IMG/M metagenome (GOLD analysis project Ga0157369, IMG submission 113461) | Corn rhizosphere microbial communities from Kellogg Biological Station, Michigan, USA - C2-5 metaG | ecosystem: Host-associated > Plants > Roots > Rhizosphere > Soil | place: USA: Michigan... | reverse complement strand
GCCACCTTCACGCCCGAGCTGGCGCCGTCCGGCCAGCAGTACGTCATCACGCACGGCGATCACCGAGCGACGATCGTCGAAGTCGGGGCGGCGGTCCGCGAATACCGAGTGGCCGACCGCGACGTCTTTCAGAGCTATGCCGAAGACGAGGTCTCGTGGGCATTTCACGGCACGGTGCTCGTGCCGTGGCCGAATCGGATCGCCGATGGGCGCTACGAGTTCGACGGTGAACAGCTTCAGCTGCCGATCACCGAGCCCGAGCGCAATTGCGCGCTGCACGGCCTCGGTTCCTGGGTGCCGTGGAGCATGCGCGAGCACGAGCAAGATCGCGTGACGATGGAGCTGCGGTTGCTTCCGAGCCCGGGATATCCGTTCCACCTGCACACGACCGTCGAGTACGTCGTCGGCCCGGGTGGCCTGCAGGTCACCTCGACGTCGACCAACACCGGTTCGCGGGCGTGCCCCTACGGCATCGGGTTCCACGCCTACGCGGCGGCCGCGCCCGGCACGACGATCGACCAGTGCTCCCTGCAGCTCGATGTCCGGCGTCACTTCGTGCCCGACTCGCGGTTGATTCCGATCCGCGAAGACGCGGTCGATGGCGGCCCGTTGGATTTCCGCACGCCGGTGAGCCTTTCCGGGCGCAGCTTCGACGATGGTTTCGGCACTGTGATCGCCGACGCCAACGGTCGCTCGTGGGCCCGGCTGGCCGGTGCCGACGGCCGCACGGTCGCTATCTGGGCGGGGCCGGAATTCGGCTACTGGCAGGCGTATTCGGGCGACTACCTGCCGGCGGCGCGGGCCCGCCGCGCGGTGGCGCTCGAACCGATGACCGCCGCCCCAAACGCGTTCGTCAACGGCGCAGGGCTGATCAGGCTCGAGCCCGGTCAGTCGGTGACGACCGTATGGGGTGCGACCCTGCTGTAACGGTCAGATCTGGCGCACGCTGGCCAGGGGACTGTCGGCGTCGTCCGCCTCTGTGCCGGCGACGATAACGCGATCGATGTGCTCGCTGACGGTCGCGAGATCCTCCTGCGAGAACCCCGGGTCGGTGACCAGGATGTCGACCTCGCTCAGGTTGGCGAACGAACTCAACCCCACCGTGCCCCACTTCGTGTGGTCGGCGGTCAACACCACGGTTCGCGCACACCTGATGAAGCTGCGGTTCGTCTCCGACTCGGCCAAGTTCGGGGCGGTCAGGCCCGCCTGCGGGTCCATGCCGTGGCAGCCGAGGAAGAACACGTCGAAATGCAGCGATCGGATCGCGAGGTCGGCGACCGGACCGACCAAGGCGTCGGACGGCGTGCGGACGCCCCCCGTGAGGATGACCGTCGGGTTGCCCGGGCCCTGCTGCAGCACATCGGCGACACGCACCGAGTTGGTGACGATGGTCAGGTCGCGCACGTGTGAGACGTAGCGGGCCAGCGCCCACGTCGTCGTGCCCGCGGAGAGCGCGATTGCTGTGCCAGGCCGCACCAGTCGGGCGGCGGTGCGCCCGATCGCCTCCTTCTCGCTCAGTTCGCGAGATGACTTCGCCTCGAAACCCGGCTCGTCCATGCTCGACGCCGAGGCCAGCGTGGCGCCGCCGTGCACCTTCTCAATGAGGCCTTCGCGGGCAAGCACGTCGAGGTCGCGGCGCACGGTCATGTCGGAAACGCCGAGCAGGTCGGTGAGTTCGCTCACCCGCACGCCACCCGAACGGCGGACGTGCTCGAGAATCATCGACTGGCGTTGCTTTGCGAGCATGCAGGATCACTTCCCGCCGGGTGACGTGGCTGCCTCTTTGACGACCGCGACGCGCCCGGCCGCCAAGGACAGCCCGTCGGCGACCGGCTTTCCGGTGAGCAAGTCGTCTCCCGCGATACCGAGGTTCACGAGGTCGACCTCCTGCTCCGTGTGGTTGATGACGAACAGATAGCTCGCGCCAGCGCCTCTTCGGCGTACGGCCTCGATCCCCGCGCGAGCGATGATAGGGCCGGTGACGCCCGCGGCGGTGCACATGTCGCGCAGCAGCCCTGCCAGCCCTGCCGGATCCAAGCGGGTAGTGACGTAGTGAGCGACGCCCGTGCCGAAGATGTGCCGCGTGCTCGCGGGAGCGCCGGCCAGCGGTCCGTCGGTGTAGGTGGTCACGACGTCGGCGCCCTCGGGGTGAAGCAGTTCGGTCCAGACCGTGCCACTGGTGCCGTCGGACAACGTGACGGTCTCGTTTTCCCGCAACGGAAAGAACTCCTCGACTCGAACACCGAGCGCCTCCCGGAAAGCCCCGGGATAGCCGCCGAGCCGCACGGCGTCGTCCGTATTGACGATGCCGCTGAAGAACGTGCAGAGCAGGTGTCCGCCGTCGCGCGCGTAGTTGGTCAGGTTCTCCGCAGCCTCGTCGCTGACCAGGTAAAGAGCCGGGACGACGACGAGCTTGTAGCGGGACAGATCCTGACCGGGCCGGACGAAGTCGATGGTCGTGCCGAGATTCCAGAACGCGTCGTAGACGTCGCGAACCAGTGGCAGGTATCGGACGTCGGCGGACGGGTGCGCGTCGAGTTCGCAGGCCCACCACGCCGGCCAATCGAAGACGATCGCCACCTCGGCCTGCACGCGCGTGCCGGCGACCTCGCCGAGTGCCTTGAGGTCGGCGCCGAGCTCGACCACTTCTCGCCAGACCAACGTGTCGGTGCCCGCGTGCGGGACCATGCCTGAGTGGTACTTCTCAGCACCGGCTCGCGACGCCCGCCATTGGAAGAAGCACACGGCGTCCGCGCCCCGGGCAACGTGCTGGAGGCTGTTGCGCCGTAGCTGACCGGGCTGCTTTGCGAGGTTTCGCAGCTGCCAGTTGACCGCGCTGGTCGAGTGCTCCATGAGGACCCAGGGCGCGCCGTGGCCGGCGGAGCGGACGAGGTCGGCGGCCATCGCGAGGTGCACGTGCGGCGCCGGGTCGTCGCCGATGAGGTAGTGGTCGTTGGAGACGAGGTCTTCTTCACCGGCCCAGTCGAAGTAGTCGACGGGCTTGAACGCGCCCATGAAGTTCGTGGTGATGGGGATGCCGGGCGTAATGCGGCGAAGTACGTCGCGTTCGGCCTTGAAGCACTCGAGAAGCTCGTCCGAGGAGAACCGCGACCAGTCGAGTTGGTGGGTCGGATTGCCCCACGTCGGGGTCGCCCGCGGCGGCAGGATTTGCTCCCAATCTTCGTAGTGCTGGCTCCAGAAGGCGGTGCCCCAAGCTGTGTTCAGCCCCCCGATATCGCCATAACGCCGTTGCAGCCATGCCCGGAACGCGGCCGCGCTGGTGTCGCAGTAGCACTGCGGGACATGGCATCCGTACTCGTTGTTGATGTGCCACATGACCACGGCCGGGTGCTGGCCATACCTCGTCGCGAGGGCTCCTGCCAACCTGGTCGCCGCGGTCCGGTATTCGGGCGAACTCGGGCAGTACGCCTGCCGCGAGCCGGGCCACAACCGATGCCCTTGCCGGTCGACGGGCAGGCTGTCGGGGTATTGGCGGGAGAACCACGGCGGCGGTGAGGCGGTTGCCGTCGCGAGGTCGACGCTGATGCCGTTCTCGTGGAGCAGGTCGAGGACTCGGTCGAGCCAGCCGAAGTCGTACTTCCCTTCGGACCGCTCGAGGAGAGCCCACGAGAAAACCCCGACCGTGACGAGCGACACGCCTGCTTCTCGCATCAGGGCGACGTCCTCCGCCCAGGTCGACTCCGGCCACTGCTCCGGGTTGTAGTCGCCGCCGTAGGCGATGCCTTGGACCTGCGGCCAGGGGTGCGAGCGCGGCGCTTGCGTCGATGGCTCGCGATCGAAAACTGCCGGTTCCGCCACGTCTGTCTCCAGGTTCGCTCCGGTCTTGCGCGAGGGCTGCGCCAGCCTACACAGAAGACGCCAGGTTCACACAGGTTCCACACCTCACGGACATCGCGACCCACTAGGTGCCGGACGGCGCTTTGGGCACCGGCGGTGACGTCTCCAATCGCGTTGCTATGCCGGTGTCTCCTGCCCTTTCAGGCGATCGGCTGCGACCTACGGGCTCCGGCGAGGGCCGGCACGAGACCGAATCGCAATCGTTGCGGACCTTGACAGGGCTCACCATGGAGCGGTTTGCTGTGATCGCTTCTGAGGGTTCCCGCTCGAATCTGTTGTACAAGCGGCTTGAAATCATCGCCCATACTCACCGATGGAGGCACCATGTCGGACTCCGCGTCTACCCCGTCGGGGTCTATCCCGCCGTCCGGTACTTCCGGCGCCCAGGCGCCATCGCAGGCGGCCGAACAGACGCCGCTGAGTCGTCGTTCCGTACTCAAGGGGCTGACCGGCGCTGCGGGTCTGGCCGTCGTGCCGAGCGCGCTGTTGGCCGCGTGCAGCAGCAGCAAGAAGCCAGCGGCAGCGCCGAGCTCGAGCGCGGGCGGCGGCAGTTCGTCTGCAGCGGCGCCGAGCGCCAGCGCGAGCGGCGGCGGTGGTGGCGGCGGCGGAACGGCGTCCGGCACCGTGACCTTCGGCTCGAACTACTCCGACGCCGTGCCGAAGGCGGCCTTCGCGGCGATGATCGGCGGGTTCACTGCGAAGAACTCTGGCGTGAACGTCAAGATCAACACCGTTGACCACAACACGTTCCAGAACAACATCAACAACTACCTGCAGGGAACGCCCGACGACCTGTACACCTGGTTCGCCGGTTTCCGCATGCGCTTCTTCGCATCGCAGGGTCTCGCAACGCCGATCGACGACGTCTGGGACAAGATCGGCAGCAACTTCTCCGACGCCTTCAAGGCCGCATCCAAGGGCGACGACGGGCATTACTACTTCGTTCCGCTCTACAACTACCCCTGGGCGATCTTCTACCGTAAGAGCGTGTTCGCCGCGAAGGGCTACCAGATTCCCAAGACATGGGACGACTTCGTCGCCTTGCAAAAGCAGATGCAAAAGGACGGCCTCGTTCCAATGGCCATGGGGCAGAAGGACGGCTGGCCGGCGCTCGGCACGTTCGACATCATCAACATGCGGCTGAACGGGTTCCAGTTCCACATGGATCTCATGGCGCACAAGGTGCCGTGGGACGACCCCAAGGTGCTGAACGTCTTCAAGCAGTGGCAGCAGATCCTGCCCTACCAGCAGCCGGGCGCGACCGGTCGCATCTGGCAGGACGCCGCCAAGTCCTTGCTGAACAAGCAGTGCGGCATGTACCTGCTCGGCTCGTTCGTCGCTCAGCAGTTCACGGGCGCCGACCTCGATGACCTCGACTTCTTCGCATATCCGGAAATCGACCCGGCGAACGCGCAAGACTCGATCGACGCCCCGATCGACGGGTTCATGATGAGCAAGAAGGTCAAGAACAAGGACGCTGCCACCGCGTTGCTCGAATACATCGGGACGCCGGAGGCGGAGGCGCTGTACGGCAAGACCGACCCGAGCGACGTCGCGGCCGCCACCAACGCCGACACGAGCAACTACAACGCGATCCAGAAGAAGTCCGTCGAGATCATCGGCGCGTCCAAGAACATTGCGCAGTTCCTCGACCGCGACACCAACCCCCAGTTCGCCGACGACACCGTGGCCAACATGATCGACAGCTTCTTCAACAGCCCGAACGAAGTTGCGTCGCAGTTGAAGAGCCTCGAGTCTCAAGCAAAGCAAGTGTTCACCAGCTGATGGGCAACTGATGGTTTCGGCCACCTCCTCGCTCCGCTCCTCGCCGGTGGCGCGCAAGCGCCGCCGGCGGGGAGTTCGCACGTTGTCGCGACGCGACGTTGTCGTGCTGAGCCTGATGATCGGCATTCCGTTGCTCGGAGTGCTCTTCTTCATCTGGTTCCCGGCAGTTGCGACCGTCATCTTGTCGTTCACGAAGTGGAACGGCATCGGTGGCGTCAGCCAGATCCATGCCGAAGGCGTCCAGAACTACGTACAGGCGGCGACGAACTACCCGCCCTTCTGGCCGGCGGTTCGGCACAACGTGCTGTGGCTCGTCGTCTTCCTTGTCCTGGCCACGCCGCTCGGCATGCTGTTCGCGGTGGTCCTTGACCGCAACATCAAGGGCAGCCGCATCTACCAGAGCTTGCTGTTTCTGCCGGTCATGCTGTCCCTCGCGCTGATCGGCATCATCTGGGAACTGATCTACTCCCCGAACTTCGGCCTGCTCAACAACGTGATCGGTCGCAGCGGCCAGCACAATCTCATCGACTGGCTGGGCAACCCGAACCTCAACTTGTGGGCAGTGCTGGTCGAGGCGTGCTGGCGCCAGGCCCCGTATGTGATGGTGCTTTACCTCGCCGGCCTCAAGGCAGTCGACCCCACCTTGCGAGAAGCTGCACTGGTCGACGGTGCGAGCGCCTGGCAGACGTTCTGGCGCGTCGTGTTTCCGGTGCTGCGCCCGATCAACGTCGTCATTCTCGTCATCACGGTCATCGAGTCGCTTCGCGCCTTCGACCTGGTCTACATCACCAACGGCGGTAACAACGGCCTCGAACTGCTGTCGGTGCTCATCACCCGCAACATCGTCGGCCAGGTCAGCAGGATCGGCTTCGGCTCGGCTCTCGGTGTGGTCCTGCTCGTCATCTCGCTGGTGCCGATCGTGACCTTCCTTGTCATGCAACTGCGCCAGGAGAAGCGAACATGACCACCGCCATGCCCGTTCTCGAGGCGACCGCACCACCGCATACGCCGGTGCAGCGGCACAAGGTCCCTGCCGGCCGCATCGGTGCGCACATTTTTCTCGCTATCGCCACCGTCTTGTGGATCACGCCGATCGTGTGGGCGATCTACACGTCGCTTCGGCCGTACAACGAGACGTCGAAGTACGGCTACCTGTCGTTCCCGCGGCACTTGACGTTCTCGAACTTCACGACGGCCTGGACGCAGGCCGACATGATCCACTACTTCTGGAACTCCGTCATGATCACTGTCCCGGCAGTGATCATCGCTCTGCTGTTCGCGTCGTGTGTCGCGTTCGTGCTCGCGCGTTTCAACTTCTGGTTCAACATCCCGCTGCTCATCATCTTCACGGCGGCGAACCTGCTGCCGCAGCAGGTCATCATCACCCCGCTCTACCGCATCTATCTCACGATCCACGTGCCGCACGCCATCAGCAGCAACGGATTGCTCTACGACTCCTATGCCGGGTTGGTGGTCATCAACACCGCGTTCCAGGTTGGGTTCTGCGTGTTCGTGCTGAGCAACTACATGAAGAGCATCCCGCACGAGATCAGCGAGGCGGCGCTGATCGACGGCGCCCCGGTCTGGACCCGGTACTGGAAGCTGACGCTGCCGTTGTGCCGCCCGGCTCTGGCGGCGCTCGCGACGTTGCTCACCACCTGGATCTACAACGACTTCTTCTGGGCCATCGCGCTGATCTCGACCGGCAACAAGCGACCGATCACCTCAGCGTTGGCGAACCTGCAAGGCCAGTTCTTCGTCAACCAGAACCTGCTCGCCGCCGGCGCGCTGATCACGGCCGTTCCGACCCTTCTCGTCTACGTCATCTTGCAGAAGCAGTTCATCGCAGGGCTCTCGTTGGGCTCGTCCAAGGGATGACTGAGTCGGACGTCGACCGCTGGCGGACCCTGCGCCAGGCCGGGGTTGCCCTCGTGCTCGACGTGGGCGGGCCGCACCTTCCGCGCATCGTGCATTGGGGTGCCGATCTCGGCGACTTGACGCCCGGCGACTGCAGCGCGCTGGCCGCAGCACGCTATGAGACGCCGGCGGCTGCCGGGCACGACTCCGATGTGCCGACCACGCTTTCACCATCGCGCGCTCAGGGCTGGGCAGGGTGGCCGGGGCTCAGCGGCCATCGGGCGGGTCTGGCATCGCAGCCGCTGTTTGAGCTGGCCGAGGTCAGTGTGACGGCGGCCAGCGATGGCGACGTGGTGCGGTACCTGGGCGACGATAAGGCTGCGCAGCTTCGGCTCGAAGCCGAACTTCGCCTGACCCCGCAGGGTGTACTCATGCACCGGCAGACGCTCACCAGCACCGCGTCGTCCGATGAAATGCCTTATACGGTTGCCGATCTGCCGACACTCCTGCCTGTTTCAGAACATGCGGTGGAGATTTTCGACTACAGCGGCAGGTGGGCGAACGAAGCGCAGGGCCAGCGTGAACCGCTGCACCAAGGTGGGTGGCTGCGCGAGCAACGGCGCGGCCGCACCGGGCCAGATTCGCCGTTGCTGCTGACCGTCGGCACCGCGGGTTTCAGTTTCCGCACCGGCGAGGTGTGGGGAGTTCACCTCGGGTGGTCGGCCGACCAGCGCTACCTCGCGCAGCGGCTCAACACCGGGGTGACGCTCATCGGCGCGGGCGAGATTTTCGCTGCAGGTGAAGTGATTCTCGGGGCAGGCGAGTCGGTCACCACACCGTGGGTGTACGGCGTGTGGTCGGATCAGGGCCTCGACGGCGCCTCAGGCCGGTTGCACTCGTTCTTACGGGCGCGTGAGTCGCATCCACGGCGTCCACGGCCGATCGTGCTCAACACGTGGGAAGCCGTCTACTTCGACCACTCGTTCGCCCGGCTGGCTGCACTCGCCGATGTCGCAGCCGACATCGGCGTGGAGCGGTTCGTCATCGACGACGGCTGGTTCGGTTCGCGACGCGACGACACCGCCGGCCTCGGTGATTGGTTCGTGTCGGACGACGTCTGGCCGGGCGGTCTCGGTGCGATCGCCAATTACGTGCGCGGCAAGGGCATGGAGTTCGGCCTGTGGTTCGAGCCGGAGATGGTGAATCTCGACTCCGCGCTCGCCCGCGAACATCCGGACTGGGTCATGGGCACTCCGGGCCGGATGCCGCCGCAGGTGCGCAGCCAGCAGGTGCTCGACATTGCGCACCCCGACGCCTTCGAGTACCTGCTGAAGACGATGTCGGGCCTGATCGCCGAATACGACATCGCCTACATCAAGTGGGACCACAACCGCGACATCGCCGATCCGGTGCACCGGGGCGGTCCGCGCGGTGGTCGCCCGGCGCTGCGCGACCAGACGCATGCCACCTATCGCCTGATGCACGAGCTTAAGCAGCGTCATCCAGGGCTGGAGATCGAGTCGTGCTCGTCCGGCGGTTCGCGGATCGACTTCGGCGTGCTGCAGCACACTGACCGGGTTTGGGCGAGCGACTGCATCGATCCGCTCGAGCGGGTGCGCATCGTCAGCGGAATCTCAACGCTGCTGCCGTTCGAACTCATCGGGGCGCACGTAGCATCGGGCCGTTCGCACACCACGGGGCGGGTACACGATCTCGCGTTTCGGCTGGCGGTCGCGCTGTTCGGGCACGCCGGATTCGAGTGGGATCTCACCTCCACATCGCCCGACGAGCGGGCTCAGTTGAAGACCTGGGTCGAGTTCGCGAAGCGAGTGCGCCCGCTGGTGCACACCGGCGAGCTCGTGCGGGCCGACCGGCCGAGCGAGCCCGAGACCGCTCTGTACGGTGTCGTGGCTCCTGATCGCCGCGAGGCACTCTTCAATTTCGTGCGGCTGCAGACCGGGCCGCGCTACAACAGCGCGCCGATCGTGTTCCCCGGGCTCGAGCCCGCTTTGCGGTATCGCGTCGAGCGGGTGCACCTGCCGGGGGAGGGTCCGGCCGTGCACGGCCCGAACCAGCACACCCCGCCCGACGTCGTGGTGGCGCCCGGGGTGCTGCTCGGCCGAGCGGGCATCGAAGCGCCCTCGACGCGTCCCGAGCAGGCGATCATCTACCACCTGCAAGCACTGAGCTGAGCCAGGCGGGGCAGAATCGAGGCTGGCGATCGGCTGACGATCGGCTTGTTGGAGGCCCGTTGGAGGCCCGGTTGGAGGCTACGCAGTGACCCACGGCGCGCTGTTCTTCGCCGTGTTCATCGCGTGCACGGTCGAGGCCGTCGAGGCGACCACGATCGTGCTTGCCGCGGGCACCGCGCGCGAGTGGCGCTCGGCGACGATCGGGCTGCTCGGGGCGCTCGTGGTCCTGGCCGGCATCGTCGCGGTGCTCGGGCCGGCCGTCTCTTCGCTGCCACTGCGCGGGTTGCGGCTGATCGTCGGCGCGCTCCTGCTCGTCTTCGGCCTGCAGTGGTTGCGCAAGGCAATCCTTCGGGCCACCGGCTTCAAGGCGGTGCACGACGAGCAACAGATCTTCGCCGACGAGATCGCGGCCGCGCACGCGGCGCCACGGCAAGAGCGCGGGTTCGTCGGCGACTGGTACGCGTTCACCCTGTCGTTCAAGGGCGTGCTGCTCGAAGGCCTCGAGGTCGTGTTCATCACGCTGACTTTCGGCACGAACGAGCACGACATCGGGCTGGCTTCGATCGCTGCGATCGCCGCGGTCGTGGTTGTTGCGGCGATCGGATTCGCAGTGCGCGCGCCGCTCGCCCGCGTGCCCGAGAACGCGATGAAGTTCGTGGTCGGCATCATGCTCACCGGCTTCGGCACGTTCTGGGGCGCTGAGGGCGCGGGCGCCCAGTGGCCCGGCAACGACGCGGCGCTGCCCGTCGTCGTCGCGGCGGTCGCGCTTTTCGCGTTCGGCCTGGTGGTCATGCTGAGACGCGTCGCGCCGTCTCCATTGGCGGAAACTGCGGCAGATCAGGTCAGCGTGGCGGGCCACCGATGATGGCTGCCGTCATCGCCTGGCTGCGGGCGTTCGCCGCGTTCTGGTACGACTTCGTCGTCGGTGACGACTGGCGGGTGGCGGTCGGCGTGGCGTGCGCGCTCGCCATCACATACGGCGTGAGCCGCACGACCATCCCGGCCTGGTGGATCCTGCCGCTCGCTGTCGTGCTGCTGCTTCCGCTCAGTCTTTGGCGAGTCGCGCGTTCGAAGTCGCGGTGATCGCGTGCCGCAACGGTTCGACCATGGCGAATTCCCGTACGCCGTTTTCTCGGTGCCCGGCCACCTCGACGCGCCTCGCGTCGGTGTCGGGGTCGCCGACCAGATCCTCGATCTGAGCACGCTGCTCGACGACCCGGTGTTCGCCCAGCCCACCCTCAATCCCTTTATGGCACAGGGAAGAACAGCGTGGACGGCGACCCGCACCCGCGTTCGCGAGGCTGCTGAAGTCGGTGCCGGCCCACATCTCGTTCCGATGCACGACGCCGTCTTGCACCTGCCCTTCGATGTTGCCGATTTCGTCGACTTCAACTCATCGCTCCAGCACGCGACGAACGCCGGTCGCATCCTTCGCCCGGGCACCGAACCGGTGCGCTCGAACTGGCGGCAGATGCCGGTCGGCTACCACGCTCGCACCGGAACGATCGTCGTCTCGGGAACACCAGTCGCGCGCCCGAACGGCCAATACCTCCAGGGCGAAGCAACCGTCGTGGCCCCGAGCGAGCGGCTCGACGTAGAGGCTGAAGTGGGGTTCGTGGTCGGTGACGGCTCGGCCACCGCGCCGCTCTCACCGGCGGAATTCGGCGACCGGGTCTTCGGCGTGGTGCTCGTACTCGATTGGAGCGCCCGCGACATCCAAGCCCTCGAATCCGTGCCGCTCGGGCCGTTCCTCGGAAAATCGTTCGCAACGACGATGAGTGCATGGGTGCTGCCGCTCGAGGCGCTTGAGCCGGCGCGGGTGGCCGCCCCCGTTCAGGATCCGCAACCCGCTGAATACCTGCGAATTGCCGGGCCCTGGGCGCTCGACGTCCGGCTTGAATTCGCTTTGAACGGCCACGTGGTTTCGCGGCCGCGTTTCGACACGATGTATTGGACGCCTGCACAGCAACTCGCGCACCTCACGCTCAACGGAACCAGGCTGCGAACCGGTGACCTGTTCGCATCGGGAACCGTGTCGGACGCCGACGAGTTCGGTTCGTTCCTCGAACTGAGCTGGGACGGCGAGCGCCCGCTCACCCTGCCCAATGGCGAGGTGCGCGGGTACCTCGCTGACGGCGACGAAATCTGCCTGACCGCCGTCGCGCATGGCCGTGACGGAAGCCGGGTGCACCTCGGCGAGGCGCGCGGCGCCGTGTCACCAGCCCGGCCTATGTGAGGCATTCCGGCCCTGGGGTGGTGCACGATGTAGCCGTGTCGGCCGATGAGGCAGTACTCGCCCGCGGACGGCGTGGCTTCGCGCTCGGCGCCGTCTGCACCTTGCTGTTCTTGACCTTCCTCGACAACACGATCGTCAGCATCGCGCTCGGCGACATCCAGCAGGACACGCACGCGGGAGTGCAAGCGCTGCAGTGGATCGTCAACGCGTACGCGCTGGTGTTCGCGAGCATGATGCTCGCCGCCGGAGCGCTGGGCGACCGCTTCGGGCACCGCAAGGTGATGTTCGTCGGTGCCGCGATTTTTGCGGCCGGTTCGGTGATTTGCGCGCTGGCACAGTCGTCGGGTGTGCTCATCGGCGGCCGCGCGGTGATGGGTCTCGGTGCGGCGGCTTCCGAACCTGCGACGCTCGCCATGTTGCGGCATCTCTATCCCGGACGACGTGAGCGGGCGCGCGCCACCGGGATCTGGGCCGCCGTCTCGGGATTGGCGCTTGCCCTCGGCCCCGTCGTGGGCGGCGTCATCGTCGGAGTTGCCAACTGGCACTGGATCTTCTGGTTCAATCTCGCGTTCGGGCTGGCCGCGCTCGCGGTCGGAGCCCGGGTGCTGCCCGAGACGGCGCGCTCGGTGACTCGACGTATTGACACCTTGGGGGCTTTGCTCGGTGCGGCCGCCTTGGCGGCGCTGGTGTTCGGCGTCATCGAGGGGGAGTCGGCCGGCTTCACGGCTGGGCACGTCATCGTGTTGTTCTGCTGTGCCGGGGTGTTCGGGATCGCGTTCGCCTGGTGGCAGCGGCGCGCGCCCGAGCCGCTGATCCCGCCGAAGTATCTCCGGGTGCCGTCGTTCGCAGCATCGAACGTCGTGGCATTCGCCGCATACTTCGGCACGTTCGCGGTCTTCTTCTTCTGCGCGCTGTACCTGCACGTGGTCGTCGAACAGAGCGGGCTGCGGATCGCCGTTCAGTTCGTGCCCATGACTGTTGCGATGATCCTCGCTTCGCTGGTCACCGGGCGATGGGTCTCTCGAGCCAATGCCGGCCGGCCCATCCTCGCCGGTTGTGTCGTGTTCGCGGCCGGGCTGCTGCTGACCGACCAGGTCTTGGGCCCGCACGAGCCGTATCTCCCGCTGGCGCTGTCGCTCATGGTCGTCGGCATCGGAATCGGCATCACCGTGGTGCCGACGACGTTCTCGGCGGTGAATGCGGTGCCTTTGGACCGGGCGGGTATGGCCAGCTCGTCGGTTAACACCAGCCGAGAAATCGGTGCTGTTGCGGGTACCGCGATCCTCGGGGCGATCGTCAACTCGAGCCTGATCTCGCACTTGAACACCCAGCTCGACAAACTTGGCCTTTCGACACTCAAGGGCTTCGTGATTCCCGAGGTTCTGCACGGCGGTGCAGCGTTCACGACCAGCGGTGGCTCGGGTGGCGGTAACGGCGGGGGCGGGGGTGGCGGCCTCGCCTCGCACGCGACCACGCCACTTGCCAAGCACCTCCTCGAGTCGGTCTACAGCGCGTTCTATTCAGCCCTTCACGTGTGCCTGGTGCTGTCGGCAATCGTGGTCGTCGTCGCGGGCGTTGCAGCGGCGATCGCCATGTGCCGCGAGTCGGTGCCCGGCATGCCCGGGGCGACCACTGATGTCGAGGCGGCCGAAGCGGCCGCTCGCCCGGCGTCGGCGCCGTAAGCCGCACTGCACCTCGCGTGCGCCCAGCGCGCCGGGGCGGCTGCGCTGCGCTTTGTGACCTTCGATGCGCGGCTCGCGTCGGCCGCGCGATCCCTCGGTTGGGCGGTAGTCGGCGCTTGAGCTATGCGGTCAGCTCGCGCGGACGACCGGCGAGAGGTCGCAGCGCATGGTCTGCTCGCTGGCGTTCGGCCGGGCGCGCTTGACCGCGTACATCGCATCATCGGCAAGGGCGACCAGATCGTCGGGCTGGGTGTTGCTGTGCTGCGACCATGCGACGCCGATGCTCGCCTGAATCGGCAATCGCAGACCGCTCACGACGGCGTCCGCGTCCAAGGCGGAGGAGAGCCGGCGGGCGACCTCGCTCAGCAACTCGCTTGATGTGATGCCTTCGCAGAGCACGAGGAACTCGTCGCCGCCGAGTCGCCCGACGGCGTCGCGCTTGCGTACCGCATCCAGCAGGCGGCGTGACACTTCGACAAGGAACTCGTCGCCCACCGCGTGCCCGTATTCGTCGTTGACCCGCTTGAACAGGTCGAGGTCGATGAACACGACGCCGGTGCCGACACCTCTCTCCTTGCCTGTCGCGAGCGCCGTTTCGAGCAAAGTCATGATCGAGGCCCGGCTGTGGCAACCGGTCAGGGAGTCGGTGGTCGCGCGGCGCTCGAGTTGCTCGCGCAGGCGTCGGCTCTCGGTGACGTCGGCAACGGCGATGACCGCCCCGGTGGCCGCGCCCGCGGCGTCCTTCAGCGTCCGCAGGCTCAGTCGGCAATGACGCACGTCGCCGCCTTGCCCGACCACGATGTCGACGTCAGCGTCAGAGGCATCGTCTTGGACGTCGGTGAGCAACTGCTCGAGCAGGACCTGGTGCTCCGGCGTTGCTGAGGCGAACTGCTCGCGCATCGTCGCTGCTTCGGCATGTCCGAGAATCGACCCCAACTGCTCGTTTCGGTAGAGCACCCGCCCGTCGAGATCGACGTGGAGCACACCGAGCGGCAGCGCATCGGTGAGCCGCCGCAGCAGTTCCTCGCGACTGCGCAAGGCTTCCTGGTAGGCCATTTCCTCCGACACGTCGACGACTTCGGCGAGCACATAGCCGTGGTCGGGGTCGGCGAGCAGGTTGTGGTTCGTCACCTCGACCCAAAGCCATGAGCCGTCGGCTCGCCGGTAGCGCACGCGTGACCGCCGCGAGCACCCGGGATTGCGCAGCATGTCGACGTACGTCGTAATCGCCACGGTCAGGTGATCGGGGTCGGTGAACTCGAGCGTGCGGCGTCCGATCATCTGCTCTGGCGTCCAGCCGAGCAGATCCGTGGTGGCGTCGTCGATCGACAGCACGATCGACTGGCTGTCCTTGCGCATCGTGGCAACCCGCGCCCTCGCATTTGCCGCGGGCGCCTTCTCGGGCCAGGGATTGGAGCCGTCCTCGGTGAGGACGATCTCGAGGTAGACGCCGTGCTCCTCTGTGAGGTCGACGACATGCACCTCGACATAGTGGTCCGGGTCCGATGCGAGCCGAAGGCGCACGGTTGCCGCACCGGTGTCGCGGCCGCGGTCCCAGGCGGCCATGGCCGGCCAGATGTCGTCCGGGACGATGAGTTCGAAGAACGCCCGGCGGCCGTCGGCCGGGTTCTGCCGAGGCACGTCGATGCCGTCGGGAATCGGGATCGGGATGCCGTTCAGCCGCAGCGCCGAGATGTAGGCGTCGGGATACTTGCGCACCAAGTCGTCGAGCAGTTGCTTGCGCGCGGCAACAGACAGCCGCTCGGACGACGTCACAGAGATCCCTTCGGGATCAGTCGTCGAGACCTGAGCGAAATGCCGGCGACCCGCGGCCACCAAATAGTTCTCCCTGGCTTGTCCGTCCGGCGTCCGCCCGTTCGTCACTGAGGCAGACCGGCCCGGAGCGGGGCCGCTGGATGTTGAGGAGGAGCGATGGCACAGATGCCGGCCAGCGGGGCCAAGGGCTTCACCCGGGTCGTCAGCACCGCCGAGGGCGCGTCGGCGTTCGAGGACGCCGACCTGAACCTCACCGAACAGCGCATCGCGGACGGCGCTTCGCCGATGTTCGTCGTGATGCGCGGCACCCGGACGGCCACGTCGTGCTGCTCGACGACCAGGACCGTGACCTCTGGGACCACGCCCAGCTCGTAGAAGGCCGTCAACTGCTGGAGCGGGCGATCGCCCGGGGCAACTCCGGCCGCTACGCCATCCAGGCAGCAATCGCCGACCTTCACTTGCAGCAACCACGCGACCGAGCAGCGGGTCAGCGAACTCGCTGGCTTACTCCGGGGGACCGGCACCTCGGGTGATTGACTCCGGGGCCGCTCCCTTTCCGGACGGTGGCTTCACGTGGCGATGCCGGCGGCGCAGGAGGAAGCGGACGGCTTCGGTGCCGAGAGTGACGGCGAAGGCGATGCCTAGCGCGAGCACCAGCCCCTTCCAGGCTTGATGTTCGAAGGCGTGCCCACCGAAGTAGCCCAGCAGTGCGGCGTACCCGGCCCAGATCACCGCGGCGATGCCGTCGTACCGGGCGAATCGATGCCACGGAAACGACGTCAGACCGGCGGCGAGCGTGATCGCGGTGCGTCCGCCCGGTATGAACCGGCCGGCAGCGATCAGCTCTCCACCGCGCTGGTCGAGCTGCCGCTCGGCTGTTTCGATACGGCGGCGGGCCTTGTCACCGCTGAAGAACCGCCTGACCACCCGGTCGCCGTAGCGGCGGCCCAGCCCATACGCGAGGTTGTCGCCGACGAACGCGCCGACGGCTGCCGCGACGATGACGAGCGGCAAGGCGAGGTCGCCCGCGGCGGCGACAACGCCGGCGGTGATGACCGCCGTCTCACTTGGCACTATCGGGATGAGCGCGTCTACGACCGCGAAGAGCAACACGACCGCGTAAGCCCAGCCAGACGCTTCGGCGACGAGGTGGGTGAACTGATCGAACATCAGCGCCCGCTGCGGTCGTGGACCGCTGTCGTGGCGTTTGCGGCAGCGCCTGCCGCCTCCTGGGGTGGGCCAGCGTTGCGCGACGCGACCACGCTGGTGAGGGTGGTGATGGCGAGGACGCCGATGACCACGAGCAGTGAGACGACGGTGGAGATCTCCGGCACCGCGGCATTGACGGTGTGCGCGTAGTGCAAGACAAGCTTGACACCGATGAAGCCGAGCACGACCGCGAGGCCGTAATGGAGATGTACGAGCCGGTCGAGCAACCCGACGAGAAGGAAGTAAAGCGCGCGAAGGCCGAGCAACGCGAAGGCGTTCGCGGTGAACACCAAGTAAGCGCTGTCCGTGATTCCGAAGATTGCCGGGATGGAGTCGAGCGCGAACAGGATGTCGACGGAAAGGATCGCAACGACGACAACCAGGAGGGGCGTCGCGGCGCGCCGGCCGTTGATGCGGGTGAACAGGCTGTCTTCGCGGTAGTCGGTGGTGACCGGCATTGCCTTGCCTAGCAGCCGCACGGCCCGGTTGTTGCCGACGTCCGGCGGTTGGCCGTGGGCTCGGATCAGCTGGACGGCCGTGTAGAGCAGGAACGCTCCGAACACGACGAAAGTGACCGCGAATCGCTGGACGACGGCCGCACCGGCGGCGATGAACGCCGCGCGCAGCACAAGGGCGCCCAGCACACCGAGAAGCAGCACGCGCTGCTGATGGCGGGCCGGCACGGCGAACTGGCTCAGGATGACGGCGAAGACGAACAGGTTGTCGACCGACAAGCTCTTCTCGACCAGGTAGCCCGCGAAGTACGCGGTCGCGGGTGGACCCCCGGCGAACACGATCAGTGCCACACCGAACAGGACGGCCGCGCCGACGTAAATCAGCGACCACGTCAGCGCCTCCCGGAAGGCCACCTCGTGTGGTCGGCGGGCCTGGCGGATATCGACAGCAACGAGGACGCCGATGCCCGCAAGGGTCGCCAGCCAACCCCACAAGGGCACCGTCATCGCAGGCTCCGTTCAGAACGAAGAAGTCTCTCGACAGGGAAGGGTTCCCGGTTCGGGGGATGCCGTAGCCGCGCGTCGCCCTGCATTCTGCGGGCGCAACGAGAAGCCTCAAAGGCTAGTACGGATGGTCGGTTGGGCGTGCGCCTCCGAGGTGGATCTCGATCCGGTGCGCCGCGGCGCGAAGCGCGGGTAGGTGCGATTGGTAGGTGCGCGTGTTGATCCGGGTGGCGGGGCCGGCGAGGGTCAGGCAACCGACGACCTTGCCGGTGTAGTCGCGCAACGGCACAGCCACGGAGCACAACCCCACCTCGCGTTCCTGCCAGCAGGTCGCATAGCCGCGGGTGCGCACTTGCGCGAGCTGTCGGCGCAGCGCAGCCGGGCTGGTCACTGTCGTGCTGGTGAACCTGCTGAGGTGTTCGGTGAGGTCCGGGTCGGTCAGGTCGCCGTCCAGCGAATACGCGAGCAGTACCTTCCCGGACGCCGTCGCGTGCAGAGGGCCACGTCGTCCTGCGTCTGCCGACATCCGCAGGCCGCCGGGCGCTTCGCCGCGGTCAAGGTAGAGCACCGAGTTCTCGTCGAGGATGCCCAGCAGCGTTGACTCGCCCGTCTGCGCGGCGAGCCGGTCAAGGTATGGGCGCGCGACCCGCGTGAGGTTGACATTGCGGACGACGTTCGAGCCGAGCTCGTACAGACCCCAGCTCAGCCGGTATTGGGTGGAGTCGGGGTCGCGCATCACGAACCGACGCGCCTCGAGGGTGGCCAGCATGTGATGCGTGGTGGCCTTGCTCAGCCCGGCCTTGCGCGCGATGTCACTGACCCCGAGGGAGCGGTCGGCGCGCGCGATCGTCTCGAGGATGTCGATCGCATGCTCGACGGACTTGACCCGGCGCGCGTCACGGTCGCGGGTGGGCGCCGACTTCGTCTCTGCGCTTTCGGGCACCTGACTGTCCTTCCCCGTCTGCGTGTTTCGCGGGACTTCGCGTCCCGCGCACTGACGAGGATCGCACGCCACGGCCATCTTCGACAGGGCCTAGCAAATAACGTTTGGCATTGCCAAACCGTGATAACAATCGCGCTCACACCCGGCCTAGCTTTGGCCCATCGATAGAGCGGAAGCCGGCTGCCCTGCGAACTCCTTTCATCTAAGACCTGTGGGAAGTAGGACCCAAGATGCGGAAATCCATGGTGGGCCTAGCTGCGGCCTCCATTTGCGCCCTTGCGCTGGGGGCATGCAGTTCGTCGGGGTCTTCGTCGTCCAACTCGAGCTCTAGCTCGCAACCAAGCGCCACGAACTCCAGTTCGCCGGCGGCTGCGAGCAGTTCCCCGAGTTCCCCGTCGTCGAGCGACGGCGGGACGGCGACCGATGCGAGCTACAAGATCGGGCTGCTGTTGCCCGAGACAACTACGGCACGATACGAGACCAAGGACAAGCCATATTTCACTGCGGCGTTGAAGGCTGCATGTCCCAACTGCACGCTGTCTTACGCGAATGCGAACTCTGACGCGTCGACCCAGCAACAGCAGGCAGAATCGATGCTCGCCGCAGGGGTGAAAGTGCTTGTAGTCGACCCCTTCGACGGTGTGGCGGCCGCGAGCATCGTCTCGGCGGCGAAGGCGCAGAACGTTCCCGTCATCGCCTATGACCGCCTTATCAAGAGTCCTGATCTGGCATATGTCGTGTCCAACGACTACAAGCAAGTCGGCGTCTTGCAGGCACAGACGATGGTGGCGAAGCTGAAGGCTGCCAACGTCGACCCGTCGAGCGGCGGGATCATCATGATCAACGGCGCTACGACCGACAACAACGCGGGCAACATCAAGGCCGGCGCGTTGAGCGTCATCAACGCCAGTGGGTACAAGGTGCTCTCCGAAACCGACACCTGGGACCCAGCTGAGGCGCAGCAATGGGTGGCTGGCCAGATCACCAAGTTCGGCCACAAGATCATCGGCCTGTACTCAGCCAATGACAACAACGGGAACTCCGCGATCGCAGCCCTGCACGCCGCAGGCTGGAGCGATGCCGACATCGCCAAGCTCGCACTCACCGGCCTCGACGCGTCGCAGCAGGGCCTGCAGAACATCGTCGCCGGCCTGCAGCTGATGACGACGTACAACGCGTTCAAGCTGGAGGCGACGAAGGCTGCACAAGCTGCGGTGGCCTTTGCCAGTGGGAAGACACCGCCGTCGAACGGCACCGTCGATGGTCACCCCGCATTCCTCAACCCCCCTGTCGCGGTCACGCTCGACAACATCGAGTCCACCGTCATCGCAGACGATTTCTGGAAGGCATCCGACATTTGCACTGCGCAGTACGCCGATGCCTGCGCCAAAGCCGGAATCAAGTAGCGGCGGCGCGCCGGCCGGCGCGAGGCGCGTCCCCCCGCCTCGCGCCGGCCACCCCGGCTGAAGCGGCTGGAAGTCGAGAGGAGGTACGCGATGCAGCAGGCGAACGCCCCGGTTCTGCAGCAAGCCACGCCGGCGCTCACCCTGCGCGGCGTAAGTAAGTCGTTCGGCGCGGTTCGCGCACTAGCCAACGTCGACCTTGACTTGCGACGTGGCGAGGTGACGGCTCTACTCGGCGACAACGGCGCAGGCAAGTCGACGTTGGTGAAAATCCTCTCCGGCGTGCACCCCGCTGATGCGGGTGTCATCGAGTTCGACGGGAACGAGGTATCGATCACGAGCCCGACCGCGGCGCGCGACCTCGGGATCGCCACGGTCTACCAAGACCTCGCACTGTGCGACAACCTCGACGTCGTGGCGAACCTGTTTCTCGGCCGAGAGCACGGCACCCTGCTACTCAGCGAAGAGGCAATGGAGGAGCGCGCGCTCGAACTCCTCCATCAACTCTCGGCGAAGATCCCCTCGGTACGCACTGCGGTCGCCGCGCTGTCCGGCGGGCAACGCCAGACCGTGGCGATCGCACGTTCCCTCGTAGGGGAGCCTTCCGTCGTCATCCTCGACGAACCAACGGCCGCCCTCGGCGTCGAGCAGACAGCCGAGGTGTTGAACCTCATCGAGAAGCTGCGCGACCGTGGCCACGCCGTCATGCTCATCACACACAACATGGCGGACGTGCACGCGGTTGCCGACACCGCAGTAGTGCTGCGGCTCGGCCGCAACAACGGTGTGTACTCGCTGGCCGACGCTACTGCGGAGGAGATCGTCGCGGCCATCACTGGCGCAACGGACAACACCGTTACGAGGCGCGCGGCGCGCCGGCCCCGCCACCCAAGCACTGACAGGCCGACGAACCCGGAGCCGACAGGGGAGGCGACCCCATGAGCCCGACGAGCGCGACGTCGGCGCGGCCGCTGCACAGCCAGGGCGAGCGACCGGCGCAGGAGGCAGGCATTGCGGGTTCGGTGAGGGGATTCGCGTCTCGCGTGCGTGCTGGCGACATCGGTTCCTTGCCGATCGTCATCGGCCTCGTTCTCATCTGGGGAATCATCCAAGGGCTGAACTCCTCGTTCCTGTCGAGCCGGAACCTGGTCAACCTGGCCACGCAATGCGCGGCCGACGGTGTCATCGCAGTCGGCGTCGTGTTGGTCTTGCTGGTCGCGCAAATCGACCTATCGGTCGGCTCCATGAGCGGCGTGGCGTCTGCCGTGCTCGGAATCGGGCTCACCTCCGCAGGCTGGCCGCTTCCGCTAGCGATCGTGCTCGCGCTGGCGATGGGCGCTCTCGTCGGCCTGGTTTACGCGGTGATCTTCGTGCGGTTCAACGTGCCGAGTTTCGTCGTCACTCTCGCCGGATTGCTCGCGCTCCTCGGGCTCCAGCTGCAAATCCTGGGCAAGCACGGCTCGATCAACCTCCCCTTCGGCTCTGCGATCGTCGGCTTCATGCAGCGGATGTTCGTGCCGGCTGGGTTGTCGTATGTGCTGGGGGCGTTAGCGGTCGCGTTGTTCATCGGTTCCAGGCTCGCCCGTGCACGTCGACGCCGAGCGGCCCACCTGCCGTCGGGTTCGGCGGTGACGTTGTTCGTCAAAGCGGGCCTGTTGCTCGTGGGCCTCGAGTTCGGTTGCTGGTACCTCAACATGACACGCGGCGTCAGTCTGCCGTTCATGCTGCTCGTGGTCCTCGTGATGATCGTCGATTTCCTGCTCAAGCGAACCAAGTGGGGCCGTTCGGTGTACGCGGTTGGAGGTTCGGTCGAGGCGGCGCGTCGTGCAGGCATCAAGCTGTGGCGGGTCTACATCTCGGTCTTCGTACTGTGCTCGACTCTCGCGGCGTTGGGCGGCCTCATGTCGGCTGGGCGACTTTCGGCCGCGAGCATCAGCAGCGGCACCGGCGATACGAACCTCAACGCGATCGCCGCGGCTGTCATCGGTGGCACGAGCTTGTTCGGCGGCCGCGGCAACGCATACTCCGCATTGCTCGGCATCGTGGTGATCGAGTCGATCGCCAACGGTCTCACGCTGCTCAGCCTCACGTCAGCAGTCCGGTTCATGATCACGGGCGGGGTGCTGATGATTGCTGTCATCGTCGACTCGATGGCGCGGCGCAGCCGTGCTGCGCACGGGGCGGCGTAGCTCATGGCGTTGGCATATACCGGAGAGACACGGCAGGCGCATGAGGAGAGCGACGTGACGACACAGGCGACCTCGGCCGGCACGACCCCACGGCGGCTCGGCCACTACATCGGCGGCCAGCGCAGAGAATCGACCGAGACCATCGAGCGATACGCACCAGGCAACGGCAAGCTCGCTGCGACTGTGAGCGCCGGTGACGCGGCTGATGTCGACGCGGCCGTCGGCGTCGCCCGGCGCGCCTTCGACGACGGGGATTGGCCTCGGTCGACCGGGTTCGACCGCGCTGCGGTGCTCAATCGAGTGGCTGATCTCATAGACGCGAACGCCGACCTGCTTGCGCGCCTCGACGCCGAGGAGGGTGGCAAGCCGCTGCGGCTGGCGATGGGAGATATCGGCGGCGCGGCGATGCTCACCAGGTACGCCGCCGGCCTGGCGGTGCAAATGCACGGCACGACCTACACCAACCACGGACCGGACTTCACCGGGCTCGTGATCCGGGAGCCGGCCGGCGTGGCGGGATTGATCACGCCGTGGAACTTCCCGGCGTTGATTCTCTGCCAGAAACTGCCGTTCGCCCTCGCTGCCGGCTGCACGGTCGTCGTCAAGCCCTCCGAACTGACCAGTAGCAGCACGCTCGAGATCGCGCGGCTCTACGCCGAGGCAGGGTTGCCGGCCGGTGCGCTAAACGTGGTCACCGGCGACGGTCGCGCCGGGCAGGCGCTGGCGGAGCACGCGGGTGTCGACGTCCTGTCGTTCACCGGGTCGACCGCCACGGGGCGGAAAATCCTCGACGCGTCGAAGTCGAACCTCAAGAAACTCTCGCTCGAACTCGGCGGCAAAGCCGCGAACATCGTCTT
>Ga0157369_10002307_pt1 | contig 22956 bp, 18 predicted proteins | sample C25metaG_FD_113461 | JGI IMG/M metagenome (GOLD analysis project Ga0157369, IMG submission 113461) | Corn rhizosphere microbial communities from Kellogg Biological Station, Michigan, USA - C2-5 metaG | ecosystem: Host-associated > Plants > Roots > Rhizosphere > Soil | place: USA: Michigan... | reverse complement strand
TGCTAGTCGCCCCCGAGTCGCTAACTCCGGAAGGATTGCCCGGGCGGGGTCGCCGGCCGCGAACGAGTGCGGCCGCAGCCGACGCGGCGAGCCGATTTCCGGAGTTAGCGACGGGAGAGGGAGCTGACCTCGGTGAGGTGCGGCGCCCTGGGCGCGACGAGGGTCGACGTGTTGGCGCCCGGGTGACGCGGGCCCCGGAGCGTGAGGGGTCGCATATCGACGTTCCTGGGCGCGACGAAGGTCGATGTGTGACCCCTCAGGGGGAGTGCGCCCGGGGGAGTGTTGGCGCCCGGGTACCCGGGTCCCGGAGGGTGAGGGGTCGCATATCGACGTTCCTGGGCGCGACGAAGGTCGATGTGTGACCCCTCGGGGGGAGTGCTGGCGGCCCGGGGGAGTGTTGGCGCCCGGGTGACGCGGGCCCCGGAGGGTGAGGGGTCGCATATCGACGTTCCTGGGCGCGACGAAGGTCGATTTGTGACCCCTCAGGGGGAGTGCTTGCGGCCCGGGGAGTGCTTGCGGCCCGCGAGGGGCAGCCGGCCGGGGCGGCGCGGCTCAGGCCAGGAGCTCGCGCATGCCGGCCTCGAGCGCGGCCAGCCTCGCCTCCGCGGCAGCACGGCGCTCGGGCACGGTGCCGACGCCGCTCGACGTGTCGAGGTACACCTTGAGCTTCGGCTCGGTGCCGCTCGGGCGCACCATCACCCGGGAGCCGTCCTCGAGGTGCAGACGCAGCACGTCGCTCGGCGGCAGCCCGGCGAACCCGTCGCGCAGGTCGTCGATGCGCCGCACCCGCACGCCGCCCACGCTCTCCGGCGGTGCGTCGCGCAGTCGCGCCATGAGCCGCCCGATCTGGGACAGGTCGGTCACGCGCAGCGAGATCTGGGCGGAGGCGAAGTGCCCGAAGCGTTCGCTGAACCGGTCCAGCTGCTCGGCGACGCTGCTGCCGGCCGCGGCGAGCTCGCCGGCCAGGGAGAGGAACGCGACGGCGGCCGAGATGCCGTCCTTGTCGCGCACTGTGCCGGGGTTGACCAGGTACCCGAGCGCCTCCTCGAACCCGTAGATGAGCCCAGCGGCGCGTGACACCCACTTGAACCCGGTGAGCGTCTCGGCGAAGTCGAGGCCGTACGCCGACGCGACGGCGGCCAGCGCGGGCGTCGACACGATCGAGCACGCGAGGGTGCCGCGGGGCGCGGACTCACTGCGCTCCGCCCGGGCGGCGAGCTCAGCGGCGCGCCAGCCCAGCAGGGAGCCCACCTCGTTGCCGGTGAGGCGGCGGTATCCGTCCGCGGACCCTTCGTCGGGGATGGCGATCGCGAGCCGGTCGGCATCCGGATCGTTCGCGACGACGAGCTCTGCGCCCACCTCGCGCGCCGTCTCGAAAGCCAAGTCGAGCGCCCCCGGCTCCTCGGGGTTGGGGAACGCGACGGTGGGGAACCCGGCATTCGGGGCGATCTGGGCGTCGACGGTGACGGGCAGCTCGAACCCGGCGGCCTCAAGCACGCGGCGGGTGGTGTCCCAACCCACACCGTGCATCGCCGTGTAGACGGCAGCGACCGGCGCGCCCGGCGCACCGACCGCGGCGGTGGCCTGCACGTACGCCTCCACGACGTCTTCCTCGGCGGTCTCGTAGCTGCCCCGCGGCAACTCCGTGACAAGGCGCCGGGCGGCGACCCGGTCGATCTCCGCGGCGATCTCCCGGTCGGCCGGCGCCACGATCTGCGACCCCTGGTCGTCGCCGCCCAGGTACACCTTGTATCCGTTGTCGCCGGCGGGGTTGTGCGATGCCGTCACCATCACGCCCGCACTCACGTCGAGGTGACGCACGGCGAACGCGAGCACCGGGGTCGGCAGCAGCCGGGGCAGCAGAATCGCGCGCACCCCCGCGCCGGCCATGATCTCGGCCGTGTCTGTCGCGAAGACGTGCGAGTTCTTGCGTCCGTCGTACCCGATGACAACGGATGCGCCCGCGCCGCCCGCCTGCTTCAGCAGGTACGCGGCCAGGCCGGCCGCCGCCTGCGAGACGAGCACGCGGTTCATGCGGTTGGACCCGGCGCCGATCTCACCGCGGAGCCCCGCGGTGCCGAAGGCGAGCCGCTGGTCGAAGCGGGAGTGCAGGTCGGCCAGGGCTTCGGCGTCGCCGCCCCGGGCCTGGGCGATGAGCGCCCGCAGTTGCCCCTGCGTCTCGTGGTCGGGATCCTGGGCGAGCCACGCGCCGGCCGCCTCGATGACGGCGGCAGCGGGGTCGGCCGCACCCGCGGCATCCGTCGAAACCGCCTGTTCCGGCCCAGACGGTCCGGCGTGCCGGTCGGTTTCGACCGGAAGTGACGGGTTCGGCTGGCTGCCGGGCTCCTCCGAGGTGTCGACGATCGGGAGCGCGGCGGTGGCGGGCAGCTGCTCCGGCTCGTCAGCGTGCCGGCTCACAGTGCCCCCACGATCCGGGCGAGAAGGGCGCTGATCACCGGCTCGGACGCCTTGCCGGCGTCGATCACCTCCTGGTGGCTGAGCGGCGTCGACTGGATGCCGGCGGCGAGGTTGGTCACGAGCGACAGCCCGAGCACCTCCATGCCTGCCTGCCGGGCCGCGATCGCCTCGAGCGCGGTCGACATGCCCACGAGGTCGCCGCCGATCGTGCGCGCCATGCGCACCTCCGCGGGCGTCTCGTAGTGCGGGCCGCGGAACTGCACGTACACGCCCTCGTCGAGCGAGGCGTCGATCGTGCGGGCGAGGTCCCGCAGTCGCCGCGAGTAGAGGTCGGTGAGGTCGATGAAGGTGGCGCCCTCGAGCGGCGAGTCCGCCGTGAGGTTGATGTGGTCGCTGATCAGCACCGGCGTTCCCGGCGTCCAGTGTTCACGGATGCCGCCGGCCCCGTTGGTCAGCACCATCGTCGTCGCGCCGGTTGCGGCAGCGGTACGCACGCTGTGCACCACGCGGCGCACCCCGTGGCCCTCGTAGTAGTGGGTGCGGGCACCGATCACGAGGGCGCGCTTGCCATTGGGCAGCAACACCGAACGCAGGGTGCCGACGTGGCCTTCGAGAGCCGGGGCGCTGAATCCGCTGATCTCGGTGGCGGGGATGGTGTGCGTGGTCTCGCCGATGAGATCCGCGGCCTTGCCCCAGCCGCTGCCGAGCGTGAGGGCGATGTCGTGTCGTTCGACGCCGGTCATGTCTGCGATCTGCCGGGCGGCGTCGCGGGCCACCTGGAACGGGTCGGTACCCGGGTCGTCGAGCGGGTTCATGTCGTTCGTGAGCATCCCACCACTCTAATTGCCGCGCTCGTTCGACGGAGATCTTCGCGTTTTTCTGCTCATATGAGCAGATCGCGGGGCCTTTCTCGCAGATCCTCCGACGAACGGATGCCGCGGCGCGACTCGGCGCTACTGGTACGTCACGAGGTCGGGGCGCGGCGACACCTGCGTCATGGTCTGTTTCGGGGTGAGGGTCGGGTGGTCCTCGTCGTAGAAGTTCTTCCAGCCCCAGGCCACGTCGGCCGGCGCATCGGCGTGCAGGGCGTTCCACGTCGCCTGCTTGTCGGGCTGGCCGCCCTGCCCGTCAACGTGGATGAGCACCGCGAGCTCCGGACGGGACGTGTCGACCTGGTCGCGGTGCTGGATCATCCGCAGCTGGAACTGGTGCAGCACGAACATCTTCTGCGGGAGCGCATTGGCGGCCGTCAGGTCGGCGAGCCAGGTGCCCACCCGGTTCACCTCGCTCGCGTCGACCGAGCCGATCTGCGTGAGGTGCCGCTCATGCGGCTTCAGCCGCCACTCCGGGTCGAGCGCGAGGCCCACCCACGGCAGCTTCAGCAGCGGCTCGTACGCCTTCGCCTGGCTCAGGAAGTCGCTGCGCCCCGGCTGCAGGTCGAGCACCACGTACACGCCGGCCGCGCCGGCCGCCTCCACCCACGGCCGCAGCTCGTCGACCGACCTCTCGTTCGAGTAGTCGCCGTCGTCGCCCGCGGCTCCCGCGGCGACGGTCGCGATGATCTCGAACATCGGCACGACGGTGCGATCGGTGAGGGCGGCATACGGTGCGGCGACGCCGCGGGCGCGTTTCACCGAAGCGCCGATGCCCTGCTCGCCCAGCACGCCCAGCACCGGAGCATTGGGCGTGCCGTACAGGGCGACGTAGAGGTGCTCGGGGAACAGCGTCTGACCGCCCCCGGGCAGCTGCGTACCGGTCAGCGCCGACCGCACCTTCCAGTCCAGCGCGGCCTCGTGCGCGAACGGCGTGCCCAGGGCGATCACCGACGACGGCTGCGCCTTCCCGAGCGCCGTCACCAGGGCAGCGGATGCCTGCGGGTTCGGCTCGTCCGCCGGCACCAGGTGCACCGCGACGCCCGCGGCCCGTGCCGTGGCGACCGCCGCCAGCTGCGCGGGGTCGTCCGTCGCCAGGACCGCCCCCGCCGTCAGGGCTTCGGCGCGGTGCACCGGCGGCAGGGCGGGGACAGGCCCGGGAGTGCCTTCGGCGGTCGGCCGGGCGGCCGCGGTGGGGGTGGCGGCCGCGGTGGGGGTGGCGGTGGGCGCGGCCGTTGGCGGGAGGGCCGGCGCCGGCGACGGCGGGGTCGCGGGCGAGTCTGTCGACCCCGGCGCGCCGGTTGCCGCGCTGAGCAGGGCCGTTGCAGTGGGGTCGAGGTCGGCGACGGCTCGGAGCGCGTCGGCGGCCGTGCGCTCGGTCACCGCATCGGCAGTGTCGGCAGGAAGGAGTGCGCGGACTGCGTCCGGGGTCGCCGCGACCGAGATCAGCGTGCGTGTTGTGGCGCCGGCCTCGGCGGAGTGGCCGGTTGCCGCCGACGCGCCTGCCGTCGTCTCCGCCGGGGTGGGAGCGGGGCTCGCTGCACCGCTCGCCGCTCCGTTTCCGGCACCGCCCGACGGCCGCCGGCCGACCGCCACAACATACGCGGCACCGAGGCGATCCAGCTCCGTCTCCATCGCGGCCGCGGTTCCAGCGCGGGCCGAGGTGACCAGCAGGGGTGCGCCGAGCGCCACCGCGGCGGAGGCCCCGAGGAGCTGGGCATTCAGGTCGTCGCCGTCCGCGGTGACCACGAGGCCCGCGTGCCGGTACAGGGCCCGGCTCATGGCGAGGGCGCGGGCCGCGGGATCGGCGTCTGCGATGACCGTGACGAGGCCCGCGGGTAGAGCGGTGCTCGCCGTCACCGGCGCGGGCGGCTCCGACGCGGTCGGCGCGGACGCGGTCGGCGCCGGCGGGTGACCGACCCCGCAGCCCGACAGCAGCCCGGGCACCAGCAGGGCGCCCAGCAGCAGGGACACCGCCTTCACACCTGCTCGTCTCATCGGATCCGTCCCCCTCCGAGTCCTGCCGCACCGGGCGCTGGCGGCCATCCTCGCACGCGCCTGGCGCCGGCCTGAGGAGACTCACCAGGGGCCGGCGTGACAGGCATCCGTTGTCGCATGCCGCGTGGTGGCCGCCGACACGCCCGTGGGAGAGAATGGGGCAATGGCTTATGAGTTCGAACGCAAGCAGCGCATCGCCATTCTCGGAGGAGGGCCCGGCGGCTATGAAGCCGCCCTGGCGGGCGCCCAGCTGGGAGCCGATGTCACGCTGGTCGAGCGGGTGGGCATCGGCGGCTCGGCTGTGATCACCGATGTGGTGCCGTCGAAGTCGCTCATCGCGACGGCCGAGGCGTCGAACTCGATTCGCTCAGCCGTCGATCTCGGCGTGCAGTTCTACGTGAACGGCGAATCCGGCAAGCCGGTGCAGCCCGAGGTGACGACCAACCTCGCCGCCGTCAACAAGCGGCTGCGCACCCTCGCTAAGCAGCAGTCCGAAGACATGAAGGCCGGCCTCCTGCGCGCCGGCGTCACGCTCATTCGCGGCGCGGGGCGACTCGACGGCACCAACGCCCTGGCTGTCACCGAGGCCCGCGGCCGCCAGCCGCAGCGCATCGAGGCCGACACCATCGTCATCTCCGTCGGGGCCAGCCCCCGCATCCTGCCGACCGCCGTGCCCGACGGCGAGCGGATTCTCACCTGGACCCAGCTCTACAACCTCACGCGGGTGCCCGAGCACCTCATCGTCGTCGGCTCCGGAGTCACCGGGGCCGAATTCGCGTCGGCCTACCGGGCACTCGGCGCGAAGGTCACCCTCATTTCCAGCCGCGACCAGGTGCTTCCCGGTGAAGACGCGGATGCCGCGGCCGTCATCGAGGACGTCTTCCGTCGCAGCGGCATGACGGTGCTCTCTAAGTCCCGGGCCGCCTCGATCGTGCGCAGCGACTCCGGCGTCGTGGCGACGCTCACCGACGGCCGCGTCGTGGAGGGCAGCCACTGCCTGATGGCGGTCGGCGCCGTGCCGAACACCGCGGGCATCGGCCTCGAGGAGGCGGGGGTGCAGCTGACGGAGTCGGGGCACATCCGCGTGAACCGGGTCTCGCGCACGTCAGTGCCGAACATCTACGCGGCCGGTGACTGCACGACTGAGCTGCCGCTGGCATCCGTTGCCTCGATGGCCGGCCGCACGGCGGTCTTCCACGCGATGGGTGACGCGGTGAACCCGATGGAGATCCGCAACGTCGCCTCGAACATCTTCACCCAGCCCGAGATCGCGACGGTCGGCTGGTCGCAGAAGCAGATCGAAGAGGGCGTCGCGCAGGGCTACATCTACAAGCTGCCGCTGGTGTCGAACCCGCGCGCGAAGATGATGGGCATCAAGGACGGCTTCGTGAAGCTGTTCGCCCGCGTGGGCAGCGGCACGGTCATCGGCGGCGTCATCGTTGCGCCGAAGGCCAGCGAGCTCGTGTTCCCGCTCGCGCTCGCCGTGGAGCACCGGCTCACCGTCGACCAGGTCGCGCGGGCGTTCCCGGTCTACCCGTCGCTGTCGGGTTCGCTGACGGATGCGGCGCGCGCCATGCACATCGTCCTCTGACTGCGTCCTCCCGCTTTTGCGCCGGGCCGTCCGGCGGCCGCCGGGACGTCCAGCCCGCCTCTCGCGCTGCCGACGCCGCTAACTCCGGAAGAACGGGTCAGGTCGGCCGACGTGTCGCAGACGAGTGCGGCAGGTGACGCCGGGCCGGCAGGATTTCCGGAGTTAGCGACGCGGGGCGGCGGGCAACCACGCGGAGCGACGCGAGGCGGCGGGCAGCGAGGCGGTCGGCAGCCACGCGGAGCGGGCCGAGGCGGCCGTTGCTGCAGCTACGCGGCGTCGGCGGCCGCGGGGGCGTCGAGCACCGTGAGCAGCAGGTGCCCGGACGACACGGTGGTTCCGACTTCGGCGGCGATGGTCCCGACGATGCCGTCCTTGTGGGCGGTCAGCGGCTGCTCCATCTTCATGGCCTCGAGCACCAGCAGCAGGTCGCCCTTGACGACCGTGTCGCCCTCGGCGACAGCCAGCTTCACGACGGTGGCCTGCATGGGCGCCTTCACGGCATCACCGGTGCCGGTGTCGACCGCGTGGCTTCCGGTTCCGCTCCGCCGGCGGGGCGGTGCGCCAGCCGTCTGCTCAGCGGATGCCGCTCCCGGCAGCAGGCGCGCCGGCATCCGTACCTCGATGCGGCGGCCGTCGACCTCGACCACGACGCTGTGCTGCTTTTGAGCCTCCGCGGGGTCTTCCAGGCTCCCGCTCCACGGCTCGATGGTGTTGTCGTACTCGGTCTCGATCCAGCGGGTGTACACGCCGAACGGCTGGCCGTCGGCGGGCGCGAAGGCCGGGTTGCGCACGATGTCGCGGTGGAACGGCAGCACGGTGGGCAGACCGGCGACCTCGAACTCGTCGAGGGCCCGCGCCGAGCGCTCAAGCGCCTCTTCACGGGTCGCTCCGGTGACGACGAGCTTGGCCAGCAGGGAGTCGAACGAACCTGAGATGACGTCGCCGGCCTGCACCCCGCTGTCGACGCGCACCCCGGGGCCGCCGGCGGGCTTGAAGACGTGAACCGGGCCAGGGGAGGGGATGAAGCCGCGACCGGCATCCTCGCCGTTGATGCGGAACTCGAAGGAGTGGCCGATGGGGGCGGGGTCGTCGTAGTCGAGCACGCCGCCCTCGGCGAGGCGGAACTGCTCGCGCACCAGGTCGATGCCGGTGACCTCTTCGGAGACCGGGTGCTCGACCTGCAGGCGCGTGTTGACTTCGAGGAAGGAGACGGTGCCGTCCTTGCCGATGAGGAACTCGCAGGTGCCGGCGCCGAGGTATCCAACCTCTTTCAAGATCGCCTTCGAGGCGCGGTACAGCTCGGCCCGCTGGTCCTCGGTGAGGAACGGCGCCGGGGCCTCCTCCACCAGCTTCTGGTGGCGGCGCTGCAGCGAGCAGTCGCGCGTCGAGACCACGACGACGTTGCCGTGCGCGTCGGCCAGGCACTGCGTCTCCACGTGACGCGGCTGGTCGAGGTACTTCTCGACGAAGCACTCGCCGCGACCGAACGCGGCCACGGCCTCGCGCGTGGCTGACTGGAACAGCTCCTCCACCTCGGAGCGTTCGCGGGCGACCTTCAAGCCGCGTCCACCGCCACCGAAGGCGGCCTTGATCGCGACCGGCAGGCCGTGCTGGTTGACGAAATCGAGGATCTCGGCGGCATCCGACACCGGGTTGATCGTGCCGGGAGCCAGCGGCGCCCCGACCTTCTCGGCCACGTGCCGGGCCGACACCTTGTCGCCGAGCTTCTCGATCGCATCCGGTGACGGGCCGATCCAGATCAGGCCGGCGTCGATGACGGCGCGCGCGAAGTCGGCGTTCTCAGCGAGGAAGCCGTACCCGGGGTGCACGGCGTCGGCGCCGGAGCGCCGGGCGATCGAGAGGATCTTCTCGATAGAGAGGTACGTCTCGGCGCTCGTCGTGCCCTCGAGCCCGTAGGCCTCGTCAGCGAGGCGCGCGTGCAGGGCGTCGCGGTCCTGGTCGGCGTAGACGGCGACCGAGGTGATCTTGCTGTCGTGGGCGGCCCTGATGACTCGCACGGCGATCTCGCCACGGTTGGCGATGAGGACCTTCGTTATACGTGGCACAGTGACCCAGCCTAGGTGCCGTTGCCGCACCCGCTTTGGGTGCCGTCCACAAAGTTGCTGCCGAAGCTGCGTCGAATACCTACAATTACTGCGACAACGGATGCCGTCGGCCGCCCCGCCCCCCGCACCGCCCGTCCCGCCCGCCCGCGCCCGTCCCGAATTCAGGAGATGGGCGGCGTGTCGCGGAGGCGACTGCCGTGGGCAGGGGCGCGACACACCTCCGCTCCTGAATTCTGCAGGTCTGGTCGGGGCTGGGAGCAGCTCAGGGGCGGGGGCCGGTCAGGCGCCGGGGCAGCTCAGGCGGCGACAGCTCAGGCGGGGCGGCGCTCAGGCCCGCGGCCGGTTCCAGAGCGCGGTCCACTCGTGCCCGAGCGAGCGCACCAGGCGGCGGAGCGTCGGCAGCGACAGCCCCACCACAGTCGAGGGGTCGCCGTCGATGTGGGTGATGAACGGCGCACCGAGGCTGTCGATCGTGAACGCACCGGCCACGAACAACGGCTCCCCGGTGGCGATGTAGGCGTCCAGCTCCTCGTCGGTGAGGTCGTCGGCGAACGTCACCTGCGCGACCGCGACGGCTCCCACGGCTCGCGGATGCGACGCATCCGTTGTGTCGATCAGCCAGTGTCCCGAGAACAGGCTGCCGGTGCGGCCGCGCTGCAGCTCCCAGCGATCGCGTGCGACCCGCGGGGTGTGCGGCTTGCCGTAGATGTGGCCGTCGAGCACGAACATCGAGTCGCCGCCGAGCACCAGCCCGCTCACGCCGGTGGACTCCAGCACCGCCTCCGCCTTCGCCCGTGCTAGCAGCTCGACGACCTGCGCGGGCGTGAGCGGCGTGCCCAGCGCGCGAGCGGCGGCGGCCGCGACGGCGTCTTCGTCGACGCCGGGGGAGTGCGTGAAGGGCTCGATGCCGGCCGAGCGCAGCAGCATCAGCCGCGCCGGCGACGTCGACGCGAGGTGGAGGCGCACAGGATCGGTATGGGATGCTCGGTCAATGGCCACGCGCACTCACACTCCCGGCGGACAGGGCGACACCCAGGGCCGCGCCCCTGGCGACAGCCCGGTCGGTTCCGAACTCGAATTGGACGTCACCAACGTAGCCCACGGCGGAATCTTCGTCGCCCGGCACGAGGGCCGCGTGGTGTTCGTCAGCGACACCCTGCCCGGCGAACGCGTGCGCGCCCGGGTGACCGACGCGGGCAAGGCGAGCTTCTGGCGCGCCGAGACGGTCGAGGTGCTCGAGCCCGCCCGGGAACGCCAGCCGCACATCTGGTCGGCCGCCGCCGTCGAGCGCGACCCGGCCGACCGCGCCGGCGGCGCGGAGTTCGGCCACATCGAGCTTCCGTTCCAGCGCGAGCTCAAGCGCCGCGTGCTCGCCGACGCGCTCAGCCGTATGGCAGGCCTCGAAACGGATGCCGTGGTCGAGCCGGTCGCGGTCGGCCCGCACGCGTCGCCCGGCGACGACCTCGACGGCACGGGGTGGCGCACCCGCGTGAGCCTGCACGTGGCCGCCGACGGCACGGTGGGCCCCTACGCCGCCCGGTCGCACACCGTTATCCCCGTCGACGACCTCCCACTTGCGGAGCGCGCCGTGGAAGCGGCGGCGCCACTGGACGCGCGGTTCCCGGGCGCGGCATCCGTCGACATCGTCGCGCCGTCGGAGGGCGACGTGCAGGTGCTCGTCGTTGAGCGCGACGCCAAGGGCAAACCGCGGCGGATGCCGCCGAAACTGATCCGCGAACGGGTCGGCGACCGCGAGTTCCAGCTCGACGCCACGGGCTTCTGGCAGGTGCACTCGCGCGCCGCCGAGACGCTGTACCACGCGGTGCAGGACACCATCGATGAGGCCGTCTTCGACCCGCGCGCCTCCAACCTCGACCTGTACGGCGGGGTCGGCCTGCTCGCCGCCGCCGTGGGCGACCGGTTCGGGCCGACGGTGCGCATCACCTCCGTGGAGAGCGACGCGCGGGCGACCGACTCGGCGGCCGAGAACCTCTCCGACTGGGTCGGCGCGAACGCTCAGACCGACCGGGTCGACCGGTTCCTGCAGCGCACCCTCGCCGAGTCCGGCCAGGCCGAGCTCTCCCGGCTCGCCGCGGGCACCGTGGTGCTCGACCCGCCGCGCTCCGGCGCCGGCCGCGCCGTCGTCGACCAGCTCGGCGCGCTCGGTCCGGCCCAGGTGGTCTACGTCGCCTGCGACCCCGTCGCGCTGGCCCGCGACGTGGCACTGTTCGCCGGCCACGGCTACCGGCTGCAGAGCCTGCGCGCGTTCGACCTCTTTCCCAATACGCACCACGTCGAGGCCGTCGCGCTGCTCACCCGGTAGCTGTCGGTAAGCTGAGGCGTGCAGCATCGGCGGGTGCGGCAGCCTGTCGGCGTCTGCCGGCTCGGGCCGTCGTCCTGCCCTGACAGGTTAGAGATCAAGGAGGGCGCTCGCCGTGACCCCAGCAGCCCAGACCATCCCCGCCGACGTCGACAAGCTGCCGGGCGCCCGTGTGCGCGTGGGGATCGTCGATGACCACGAGTCCGTGCGCCTCGGACTGCAGGCGGCCTGCGAAGAGGCGGGCTTCGACGTCGTGCTCGCCGCGGCGACGGCCGGCGAGCTGGTTCGCGGCCTGGGCGGCCGGGTGTGCGATGTGATCGTGCTGGACCTGTCGCTCGGCGACGGGTCGGTCGTCACCGACAACGTGAAGCTCGTGCAGTCCACCGGCGCCGCCGTGCTCGTGCACAGCATCGCCGACCGGGTGGCGCTCGTGCGCGAGGCGCTGGCCGCCGGCGCTGCGGGAGTCATCCCGAAGTCGTCGCCGACGACGACGGTCATGGCGGCCGTCGCATCCGTTGCCCGCGGCGACGTGCTGAACAACCTGGAGTGGGCCAGCGCGATCGACGCCGACGCCGACTTCGCCAAGGCGCAGCTCGGCCGCCGCGAGCGCGATGTGCTGCACCTCTACGCATCGGGGCTGCCGCTGAAAATGGTGGCCATGCAGCTCGGCATCGCGCACTCGACGGCGCGCGAGTACCTCGACCGCATCCGGGTGAAGTACGTGGAGGTGGGCCGGCCCGCCCCCACCAAGGTCGACCTGCTGCGGCGTGCCGTGGAAGATGGAATCCTGCCGGGCCTTGACACTGCGGGTGGAGATGACAACGGCTGATCCCGCGTCCGCCCTCGGCCCGTGGCCGGAGGGCGGTGACCGCGACAGGGCGCACACCATGCCGTCCGCTGGTTCGAATGACCCGGCAACGGATGCCCTCCGCCGGCCTGCGCACGCGATCAACCCGACGAGCAGGCGGCAGATCGAGATCGTCCTGTCGCGCTGTGTCGGAGGCATCGGCTTCATCTTCGCGTTGCAGACGCTGCCGGCGATGGTGACCCAGCTCGAAGATCTGCGGCCCGGCTGGGGCGCGTTCCTCGCCATCACCCTCTACGCGAGCGTGGCGCTCGTGGTGGTGTGCACCGTCATCCAGAGAGGCATCCGCGTCGCCTGCACCATCGTCTCCGCGGCGTACCTCGCCGCGCTGCTGGCCTGGCCGGCCCTGCTCGTGGTGCCGGATGCCGTGCTTCAGGACAAGCCGTGGCTCTGGTATTTCTGCTCCATCGCCACCTCCACCGCCGCGCTGGCCTTTCCGCTGCGGTGGGCCGCCGTCTACGCCTTCACCGCGCCGGTGGCCTACGGCGTGCTGCGGCTCACACCCGCCGGCGGCCACGCCGACCTCCTGCTTGCCGCGCTCGACGCGGTGTACGCGATCCTGCTCGGCCAGGTGGTGCTCATCATCATCGTCATGCTGCGCCAGGCCACCGCGGCCGTCGACCTCGCGCAATCCAACGCGCTCAGCAAGTACGCGGCCGCTGTGCGCCACCACGCCACCGAGCTTGAGCGCGTGGAGGTGGACTCGATCGTGCACGACAGCGTGCTGACCACCCTGCTGGCCGCCGCCCGGGCGGAGACGCCCAAGGAGGCGGAACTCGCGGTGACGATGGCAGCCCGGGCCATGGCCCGGCTCTCCGACGCCGGGGTCCCCGTCGCCAACGACGAGACCGTGATCCCGTTCGCACGGGTGAGCGAACGCATCCGTCATGCGGTCGAAGCCTTCGCCAGCCCCTTCGTCGTGTTCGAGAAGAACGTCGACATGATCACCGTGCCGCTGCAGGCCAGCGACGCGCTGTACTCGGCGACCGTGCAGGCGATGGTGAACAGCATGCAGCACGCGGGCGGCGGTGACGTCAAGCGCACGCTCATGCTGCGGTCGAACTCGCGCGGCGGCTGCACCATTGAGATCACCGACACCGGGGTGGGATTCGACGCGCAGGCGGTGCCGAGCGAGCGGCTGGGCCTTCGGCTGTCGATCATGGAGCGCATGGAGAGCGCCGGGGGAGCGGTGAAACTGCGCACCGCGCCCGGCGAGGGCACCACGGTGACCATCGTCTGGCCGCGCCCGAAGGAGTCCGACCGGGACACCGGCGCCATCCTTCCTCAGAGGGAGACGCAGACGCAGGCGCCGGCGCCGGCCATGACCGACAGCGAACCGGAGCCGGGGGCAGAGCGATGATCACCGTTCCTCGTGGGCTGCTGCTCGCGCTCGCCGCACTGTTCTCGACCTACCATGTGGTGCTCGGCGTGTACTCGCTGCGGGTGCCCGCCACGCCGGTGCCGTCGATCGTGGCCATGGTGCTCTACGCCGTGGCGACGGTGATCAGCCTCTGGCCCACCAGCCCCACCCGCATGCCGCTGTGGCTGGCCGCGTTCAACCTCGCCGTCTGTGGCACCCTGCCGATCCTCGTCAGCAGCACCCTCGACGCCTCGCGCAACAACGGATACGCCACCTGGTACGTCGCGGCCGTCGGCGTGCTGATGACCATCACCGCGGCGCGCAAGCGGCAGGCGACGGCGTGGGCCGGGGTCGGCTTCCTCGCGGTCTACACGGTCGCCTGGGCGGGACCCCGGGCGGTGGTGTCGCAGGGGGTGATCGGGAGCGTCCTCTGGGTGGGCGTGGCGATTCTGCTGGCCCATGCGCTCACCAAGGCCGGGCGGGATGCGAGCCAGTACGGTCTCGCCGAGCGCGAGGCCAGCGACTGGCAGGCCGCGCAGGAAGCGCACCTCTATGAGCGCCGGGTGCGCCTGGCTCACACCAACCGGCTCGCTGCGCCGATGCTGCGCCGGATCGTTGAGCGCGGCGGGGTGCTGACGGAGGTGCAGCGGCAGGAATGCCGCTACCTTGAGGCGGCGATCCGCGATGAGATCCGCGGGCGCAAGCTGCTCAATGACGAGGTGCGATTCCAGGTGATGGCCGCCCGGCGCCGCGGCGCGATCGTGTCGCTCCTCGACGAGGGCGGCATCGACGACCTCTCGGGGCAGGAGCTCGAAGAGCTGCGGAACACCCTCGCCGCGGCGATCGCCCGCACCAGCGCGGACCGCATCATTGCCCGATCGGTCGCCGACAACTCCGCCACCGCCGTCACGGTGGTGGGCCTCAGCAGTGCCGACAGCGCGGCGAGCGCCCTCGGGCAGGAGTCCTCCGACGACGAGGTCGACCTCTGGCTGGAGATCCCCCGACCCTCGCACGAGTCCGTGCGCTGACCGGCAGCCGCTGCCGCCACTTCGACTCGGGCGCCTGGAAACCAGGGGCGCGCGGGCATAGAAAAGGGGACCAGCCGATGGCTGGTCCCCTTCCCTAAAACTCGAGTCAGGGCGACAACCCGAATATCGCCCTGACTCGCCCCCAAAACATTCGCCTGCTTACCCTAGTGGGCGAATGATTGGTGGTGCCGCCCCTGTCGAGGAGCACCTAGCAAAATCAATAATGCACCGTGCCCCCTGAACCGGTAAGTCAGCATTTAGGGGGACAGCCGGTATTCGAAGCCGGCTCCCAGACTGCACGCCCGGCGGACCACGCCGTGCAGAGCCCTCAGCTGCCGAAGTTGCGCCAGTTTCCGGGGCCCGGCCTGATCGGCGCGCGGACGAGGCGCTCGCGCTCGGCCCAGCGGCTGCGCACCGGCTCCGGGCGCTTCCGCAGGTGCTCGGCCTGCTCGGCGAGCATGGCGTTCAGCACCGCGGTGACGGCGGCAACCTCGGTGGGCGTCACGCCGCGGGTGACGAATTGGATCGGAGAGGCGTCGCTGACGCGGCCGTCGGCATCCGTTGTCTCGGTCATCGTCGCCCCCCTACAGCGGGATGTTCCCGTGCTTCTTGGGCGGCAGGCTCGCACGCTTGGTTCGCAGGGCCCGCAGGGCCTTCGTCACGGCGACGCGGGTCACGGCCGGTTCGATGACCCCGTCGAGCTCGCCGCGCTCGGCGGCGAGGAACGGGCTGGCGACGTTGTAGGTGTACTCGTTGGCCAGGCGCGTGCGCACCTCCGCCACGTTCTCGCCGGCCTCCTCGGCCCGCTTGATCTCACTGCGGTAGAGGATGTTGACCGCGCCCTGCCCGCCCATCACCGCGATCTCGGCGGTCGGCCAGGCCAGGTTCATGTCGGCCCCGAGCTGCTTGGAACCCATCACGATGTACGCGCCGCCGTACGCCTTGCGCAGGATGACGGTCACCAGCGGCACCGTCGCCTCGGCGTACGCGTAGAGCAGCTTCGCGCCACGACGGATGACGCCGGTCCACTCCTGGTCGGTGCCGGGGAGGTACCCGGGCACGTCGACGAGCGTCAGGATCGGGATGTTGAACGCGTCGCAGAACCGCACGAAGCGCGACGCCTTCTCGCCGGCGTCGATGTTCAGGGTGCCGGCCATGGCGTTGGGCTGGTTGGCGATGATGCCCACCGAACGCCCCTCGATGCGCGCGAAGCCGACCACGATGTTCGGCGCGAACAGCGGCTGCGTCTCGAGGAAGTCGCCGTGGTCGACGATGTGCTCGATGACCGTCTTCACGTCGTAGGGCTGGTTGGGGGAGTCCGGGATGATCGTGTTGAGCTTGCGGTCGGCATCCGTTGTCTCAAGCTCGGCGTCGCTGTCGAAAACGGGCAGCTCGGAAAGATTGTTGTCGGGCAGGAAGCTGAGCAGGGTGCGCGCGTAGTCGAGGGCGTCGGCCTCGTCGCTCGCGAGGTAGTGCGAGACGCCCGAGACCTTGTTGTGGGTGAGGGCGCCGCCGAGCTCCTCCATCCCGACGTCTTCGCCGGTGACGGTCTTGATCACGTCGGGGCCGGTCACGAACATCTGGCTGGTCTTGTCGACCATGATCACGAAATCGGTGAGGGCGGGGGAGTAGACCGCGCCGCCCGCCGCGGGTCCCATGACGATCGAGATCTGCGGGATGACGCCAGAGGCCAGCGTGTTGCGGCGGAAGATCTCGCCGTACTTGCCGAGGGCGACCACGCCCTCCTGGATGCGCGCCCCGCCGGAATCGAGGATGCCGATGATCGGCACCCCGGTCTTCAGGGCGAGGTCCATCACCTTGATGATCTTCTCGCCGGCCACCTCGCCGAGCGAGCCACCGAAGATGGTGAAGTCCTGGGAGTAGACGGCCACCTGCCGGCCGTGGATCGTGCCCGTGCCGGTGACCACGGCATCGCCGTACGGTCGCTTGTTCTCCATTCCGAACGCGTGGGTGCGGTGGCGCACGAACTCGTCGAGCTCGACGAACGATCCGTGGTCGAGCAGCTGCTCGATGCGCTCGCGCGCGGTCATCTTGCCCTTGGCGTGCTGCTTCTCGATCGCTGCCTGCCCGCTGGCCGTCACCGCCTCGTGATAGCGGTCCTTCAGATCGGCGAGCCGTCCCGCCGTCGTGTACAGGTCGGGGCCGGGAGTGGATGCGTTCTCAGTCACGCCGCCCACTCTACCGGCCAACTCTCTGCCGGAACCGTTGACGATTCTCTACAAAACCGCCCCGATTCACTGGACACCTGCGCCGGTCACCGCCGTGTCGCCGCGGTCTGCGTGCCTGGTCGCCGCGATCGCCGTGCCGTGTCGCGCCTGTCCGCCTCGCACCCGCCCGTAACTCCGTCAATTTCTGCCGTCAGGGGCTGGAATGGGCGTTAGTGGCTGCTTTTCGACAGAATTGACGGAGTTATCAACGCAGGTGACGGAAGAGGGTCGCATGGAGTTTCCGCTGAGCCGCACGGTCGCAGGGCGCTTCGAATACCTGCCCGAGACCGGGTCGACCAACGACGTGCTGGTCGAGCATGCGACAACGGATGCCGCCGGCTGGCCCGACCTGTCGGTGGTCGTTACCGATAACCAGACGCGCGGGCGCGGCCGGCTGGGCCGCACCTGGTTGGCGCCCACCGGCAAGTCCCTGGCCATCTCGGTGCTGCTGCGCCCGGGCTCCTCGCCGGCGCCGAACCCGCCCGTTCCGGTCGAGAGCGCCCGTTCCGCCGGTCGGTCTCGACCGGAACGGACGGTCTCGGCGGAAGAGGGCGCGGGGGAGCACCTGGGCGGGGGGATCCCCGTCGAGCAGTTCGGGTGGTTCCCGCTGCTGGCCGGCGCGGCGATGACCCTCGCCGTGCGCGACGTCGTCGGCGAACCGGTCCCGCGCGACGGCGCCGCGCCCGAACCCGCCGCCGCCCACGGCGACCCTGGCGCCGCGCACGCCCACGACGCCGCCGCCGCCCCAGCCCCCGCCGCCCACGCCCCCGAGGCCCCCGACCCCGACGGCGCCCACGACGCCGCCGCCGCCCACGACGCCGCCGCCGCCCACGACCCCGCCGCCGGCGGCGCCCACGACCCCGCCGCCGCCGGCGCCCACGCCCCCGCGGCCCCCGCCCACGCCCCCGCGGCCCCCGCCCCGGCCGCCGCCGCCCCAGCCGCCGCCACCCCGGCGGCCGGCACAGCACCCGACGAGCAGCCCCGGCACGAGGTGACGCTGAAGTGGCCGAACGACGTGCTGATCGACGGATACAAGGTGTCCGGCATCCTCTGCGAACTGCTGCCGGGCGGCGGGGTGGTGATCGGCGCGGGCCTCAACGTCTCGCTCGATGAGCATGACCTCCCCACGCTCACCTCGACCTCGCTGCTGCTCGTCACTGGCGCCTCACCCGACCCCGACGCCGTGCTGGCCGGGTACCTGACGCACCTGCGGCGCCTGTACGACCGGTTCCGGGCGGCGGCCGGCGACCCCGTCGCCAGCGGGCTGCACCAGCAGGTCGTCGCGCTCTGCGGAACACTCGGCAGTGCCGTGCGGGTCGAACTGCCCGGCGGCGACGACCTCGTGGGCACGGCAGTGCGGCTCGATGAGGACGGCCGCCTCGTGGTGCGCGACCAGGCAGACGACCAGCTGCAGGCCGTCGCGGCCGGGGACGTCACCCACCTGCGGTATTAATGGGTCTATGACGAACAGCGCCGGCATGACCGAGACGGGACCCGCCGGGGCGTCCGCCGAGCACGTCGTCGCCCGGCTGCGACCGCACGCCCGTGTGCTGTTCTGGCCCACGATCCTGCTGTTCGTTGTCTGCGGCGCCACCGGCTACTACGCCGGCAACCTGCCCGAGCCGTGGCAGAACACCGCGCTCATCTGGGGTGCCGTGGTCGCCATCCTCCTGCTCTGGGTGCTGCCGCTCGTCTCCTGGCTCAATCGGCGCTACACGATCACCACCCGGCGCATCATCTTCCGCCACGGGTTCTTCGTGCGCACCCGGCAGGAACTGCTGCACAGCCGCGGGTATGACGTGACGGTGCGGCAGAACTGGCTCCAGTCGGCGTTCCGCTCGGGCAACGTGCTGATCAATTCGGGGCTCGAGCATCCGCTCGTTCTCAAAGACGTGCCGAACGCGGCGCTCGTGCAGAAGGTGCTCCACGACCTGATGGAGGACACCCGCGCCCCGATCGCGCAGAGGCGTGAGGAGCAGCCGCTGCTCGGCGACGGGTTCCGGCAAGGCCGGAGCGGCCGCTGAGTCAAGCGGATGCCGCGGGTCGCGACTAGCGCTCAGGTACCGCTCGGCAGCGTGCCGGCCTCACGCTCGGCAGGCCGCAGCGGGGCGGGAACGTGCACGCGGTGGCTGCGGTTGGGCGCGAACACCCAGTAGCGGTAGAGCACGAAGCGGAACACCGCGCCGAGGGCGAGGCCGACCACGTTCGACGAGATGTTGTCGGCGAGCACGCTCGTCTGCCCGAGCACGTAGTGGCTGACCCAGAGGCAGAGCAGGCCGATGCCCATCCCCACGATGCTGACAGCGAAGAACTCGAGCGCCTCGCGGCCGGTGCGGGAGCGCCGGTTGTCGCTGAAGGTCCAGTACCGGTTGCCCAGCCAGTTGGCGAGGATCGCGAGCACCGTGGAGACGACCTTGGCGTACAGCGGACCGGCGTGCACCACGTGGGGATCGAACACGGTGGCCCGCAACAGGTTGAACACGGCCACGTCGACGACGAATCCCACCAGCCCCACCGCGCCGAACTTGGCGGCCTGTGCCGCGAACGCGAGTGCGCGACGCCTGGTATCCGATCTGGGGGCCATATTCCGTCCGGTCGCACGCATGACTCTGGCTGAGCCAAAATAGAACAGTGAGATCGGCAGTTTACGACGCAGCCGGGACGGAACGCTGGGAATCAGCCGACGGGCCACGGCCAGCAGGTCCTCGCCCGCGCTCACGCGACAGGGATGGGTGAAACATGAGCACGATCGTTGGCGTCATCGGCGGCGGCCAGCTGGCCCGGATGATGATTCCCGCAGCGGTGAACCTGGGACTCGACCTCCGGGTGCTCGCCGAGAGCGAGGGGATGGCGGCGGGGCTCGCCGCTGCCGGCATCGGCGACTATCGCGACGCCGCCACGGTGCTGGCGTTCGCCGAGACGGTCGACGTGATCACGTTCGACCACGAGCACGTGCCGCAAGAGATCCTCCGCGCCCTCGTCGATCGCGGGGTGCGCGTGCACCCTGGTCCCGACGCGCTGCTGTATGCGCAGGACAAGCTGCTCATGCGGCAGAAGCTCACCGACCTCGGCCTGCCCGTGCCCGACTGGGCCGCCGTCGCCAACTCTGGTGAACTGGCCGCCTTCCTCGCCGAGCACGACGGACGTGCCGTGGTGAAGACGCCGCGGGGCGGCTACGACGGCAAGGGCGTGCGGGTCGTCGCCGGCGAACACGACGCCGATGACTGGTTCCAGGCGCTCGCCGACGACGGCCAGGACGGCAAGCTCCTGGTGGAGGAGCTCGTGGACTTCCGGCGGGAACTCGCCCAGCTCGTCGCCCGGCGTCCCTCGGGCGAGATCGCGGCATGGCCGCTCGTCGAGACGGTGCAGCGCGACGGCGTCTGCGCTGAGGTCATCGCTCCCGCACCCGGGTCGGCCGGTCGCGTCGCCGACGTTGCCGCCGACATCGCGATCGCCGTGGCCGAGGGCATCGGCGTGACCGGCGTGCTCGCCGTCGAGATGTTCGAGACAACGGATGACCGCCTCCTCGTCAACGAATTGGCCATGCGTCCGCACAACAGCGGCCACTGGTCCATCGACGGGTCCACCACGAGCCAGTTCGAGCAGCACCTGCGGGCGGTGCTCGACCTGCCGCTCGGCGCCACCGGCGCCCGGGAAGCGTGGTCGGTGATGGTCAACGTGCTCGGCGGCCCGGCCGAGGGATCGATGGCGGACCGCTACCCAGCCGCCTTCGACGCCCACCCGACGGTGAAGGTGCACAACTACGGCAAGAATCCGCGTCCGGGGCGCAAGATCGGCCACGTCACGGCCACCGGCGACGAACTCGACACGGTGGTCTACGAGGCGCGTGCCACTGCGGCCTTCTTTCAGGACTGAGACATAAGATCATCTGCGTGCCAGAGAACACCACCCCCGATTCCGCTCCCGCCGGCCCGCTGGTCGGTGTCGTCATGGGCTCGGATTCGGACTGGCCCGTGATGAGTGAGGCGGCCGCAGCCCTCGGCGAGTTCGGCGTGCCGTTCGAGGTCGAGGTGCTGTCTGCGCACCGCACCCCGCAGAAGATGATCGACTACGGAAAAACTGCCCTCGACCGCGGTCTCAAGGTGATCATCGCCGGCGCTGGCGGTGCCGCCCACCTGCCCGGCATGCTCGCCGCGGTGACGGTGCTCCCGGTCGTGGGCGTACCCGTTCCCCTCAGCCGCCTCGACGGCCTCGACTCCCTGCTCTCGATCGTGCAGATGCCGGCCGGCGTGCCGGTCGCCACGGTCTCTATCGGGGGCGCGCGCAATGCGGGTCTCATGGCCGTGAAGATACTCGCCACCGCCGACACCCGCCTGCAGGGCAAACTCGCCGACTTCGCGGCCTCGCTCGAGGCGCTCGTGGAGCAGAAGAACAGCGACCTGCACGCCCGCCTATGACCAGCCTGACCAGCCCCAGCCCCAGCTCCAGCCCGATCCGGCATCCCAACGTCGGCTCGCCGCGGGTCATGACCCGGCGCGGTTGGTGGCTCGTCGTGCTGAACGTCGTGCTACCCGGATCGGCGCAGGTGCTCGCCGGTAACCGCCGCCTCGGCCGCTTCGGGCTCGGCTCCACCCTGCTGCTCATTGCCCTGGCCGTTGTCGCCGGCATCTCCTATATTCTCTGGCCGGCTGCGGTGCTCACAGTGTTCACCAACTCGATCGGCCTCTGGATCGTGGCCCTCCTCCTCGTGTTCTATGCGGTGCTCTGGCTGGTGCTCACCCTCGACACCCTGCGCCTGGTGCGCCTGGTGCGCGCTCGACCGAAGGCACGCCCGCTCATCGCCGGTTTCGCCGCGGTTCTCATGCTCGTGGTCTGCGGGTCGGCGGGCTACGGCGCCCTCGTCGCCACCACCGCCAGCGGCTTCCTCGCCAACGTCTTCGCCGCCGGTCCCAGCGTGCCGCCGGTGAACGGCCGGTACAACATCATGCTGCTCGGCGGTGACGCCGGGCCGGGCCGCGACGGCATGCGGCCTGACAGCATCTCGGTCGTGAGCGTCGACGCCAAGACCGGAAAGGCTGCGATCATCGGCCTGCCGCGCAACCTCGTCGACTTCCCGTTCCCGAAAGACTCGCCGCTGGCATCCGTTTACCCCGACGGGTACGGCGCGATCGACGGATGCGAAGTCGACGTCTGCATGCTCAACTCGGTTTACACAGAAGTCGAGTTGAAGAGCCCCGAGATGTACCCGAACGCGACGAAGCACGCCAGCGAGCCGGGAATCGAGGGAATGCGCGACGCGGCGGAGGGAATCACGGGCCTCCCCATCCAGTACTACGTGCTCATCGACATGCAGGGCTTCGCCGACCTCATTGACGCCCTGGGCGGTGTCGACATCAACGTCAAGAAGCGCCTGCCGATCGGTGGCGACGAGGAATTCAACAATGTCGACGGCTGGGTCGAACCGGGCCAGCAGCACATGAACGGCTTCACCGCGCTGTGGTACGGCCGCGCACGGCACGGCACCAGCGACTACGACCGCATGGCCCGCCAGCGGGTGCTGCAGGAGGCGATCCTCAAACAGTTCAACCCCACCAACGTGCTGGTGAAGTTCCAGGGCGTGGCCAAGGCCGGCCAGCAGGTCGTGAAAACCGACATCCCCCAGTCCATGCTCGGCTACTTCGTGAGCCTGGCCTCGAAGACCAAGTCGCAGAAGATCACAACCGTCGAGCTCACACCGGCCAACGACGTTGACCCGGAGAATCCCGACTACGAGCAGATCCGCCACCTGGTCAAAGCCGGTATCGCCACGCCTAAGAAGTAGCCGGGGCGATACAGTGTGCGTGGGAGGGCAATGAACCGGCGCACTTTTCTCCTGGGCACGATGTCAGGGCTCACCGTCCTGGCGGTCAGCGGCTGCACACCGCACGAGCCACAGCCGAGCCCGTCGGCGACGAAGACCACGGCACCGCCGGCACCCACCCCGGGCGAAGTCCCGCAGCCGAGCGCGTTCCGACGCACGGCCTGGTCCACCGACCCGATGGCCTACGGCGCCGCAAGCTTCCAAACGGTCGGGTCGTCACCCGCTGACCGTCAGGCTCTCCGCGCCCCGGTCGGTGGCCGCCTGTTCTTCGCGGGGGAGCACACCGACAGCGACAACCCCGGCACCGTACAGGGCGCCCGTGCCTCGGGCCTCCGCGCCGCCGCCCAGGTCGTCTCCGCCGCCTCCCGCGACGACCGCATCGCGATCGT
>Ga0157369_10002305_pt1 | contig 22961 bp, 19 predicted proteins | sample C25metaG_FD_113461 | JGI IMG/M metagenome (GOLD analysis project Ga0157369, IMG submission 113461) | Corn rhizosphere microbial communities from Kellogg Biological Station, Michigan, USA - C2-5 metaG | ecosystem: Host-associated > Plants > Roots > Rhizosphere > Soil | place: USA: Michigan... | reverse complement strand
TGAGTCACTCCGGTCTCTTTCCTCATGGCTCGTCTCCTTGTTCTGAGACAGCCGGGGCAGTTGGTGACCCGTCAAGAATCCCACCGCATTCGGTCGCCGCATTAGGCCCGAGCGAATCTGTGGACAACCCGAGCAGCGCCAACAGCGGTGCGGTCGGGATGCGCAGGCGCCGGCCGAGCCGCAGCACCGGCGTCGGCCATTCCCCGGCGAGGATCAGGTCGTACGCTGCCGACCGGCCGAGGCCCAGGAGCCGCCCCGCCGTCGGAACGTCGAGGACCGGCGGAAGCGCGCGAATCTTGTCGGTCATAGCCGCGCCTCGATCGGCGGGAACCATTCGGGCCACAGCTGGCACGGGTGGTAGCCGAGGGCGACGGCGATGTTGTCTGCGGCGTCGTAGCGGAGCCGGTCCCGGGTGAACAGCCGCTGCAATGTGCACCGGTCGATTCCCGCCGCGGCAGCGATGTCGACGATGCCGATGTCGCGGTCGGCCGCGAGCCGGCGCAACGCGCGCCGCGCCGGCTCGGCCGGGAAGAAACTCGTCATTAGAGGAGCTGGGTGTAGGCGTGCGTGTGCGGAGTTCCGGGGTGGTCGCCGGCGACGAAGACCTGCGAGACCTGGACGCCGCGGAACCCTGTTGCGGTCTCGACGTGGACGACGACGTGCACGAGACCACAGCGGACGATGACCGCGTCCGTGGCGAACTGGCGGCCGGAGGCGCAGCGCGCGAGTTGGCCGGTACCGCCGCTCGCGTTGAACAGGACGTCTTGACCGACGACCGCAGCGTCGTCATCGAGGAAAACGCTGGTGCGCTCGACGTAGGACATCTCATTGAGCGCCGCGTTCCACTCGCCAGCCCGGAGCTCGTTGAGATAACGGGCCGCGAACTGGACCGGTGAGCCGGCCGGGTCACCGCTACCTGCCGTCTCAACGCCAAACGGCTCACCTGTCGGAAGCGGCAGAAGGCCGGTGTTGGCTGAAGCGGTCGGCGACGGTGCGGCCGCGCCCGCGGCGATCTTGGTCGGAGTGGGCCCACCTCCGGAACACGCGGTCGCCGCGAGTCCGGCGGCGAGTGCCGTGACGGCGACGGTACGACTTGCGCGCATGCGCTGCTCCTTCACTTGAGCCGCCCGGGATGGGCGGCGAGGGAGCAACGGTCGTTCGATGACTTCACCGAAACTTCACGGCGCAGTTACGACGGCGGTGATGTCGTGGTGAAGTTCCCGTAACCTACCCCGGCGGTCGGCGCGAAACCGCATCGTGTTGAGGAAGTCGTGCTGGTGAACGTGTGGAGCGATGCGTCTCGAGATGGCAGCTGCGGGCAACAGTGGTGTGGGGCGCTCTCTCAGCCGACGCGTCGAGCGCGAAGCGCAGTGAGGCCCCCGGCGACGCGCATGACCCCCCAGCGGGGACGCACTCGTACCGCGACGACGTTGCTGGCCCTCTGGCGCACCGTTCAGGGGTAGCTGCGATAGGCCAAACGATGATTCGGTTCCGCTATTTTCCGGAACCACTTGCTGGTCGGTTTGATGTGTGACTCAATCGCGGGACACATCTGCGGCCAGTCTCTGAGTCGGGCCTGCCGCGCTGAGACGCACGGGGGGCTCGAATGCGCCGTCACGTCAGTATGCGCACGAAGACGATCACCGGAAGTCGATCAGTCACTTGTGCGCTCGGGATTGCCCTGCTTGGCGGCGGCCTTGCTGTCTCGCCTGAGGCTTCCGCCGCTTCCACCCGGATGGCTGCGACCCAGGCGAGCGCCAAACCCACGCCCGTGCCGCGGCAGGCGCTTCATCCCGTAGCGTTCTCGGTTGATCACGCTGCGGCGGCTGCACGCTGGTCGCTTCCGAAGGTCTCCTTCCCGGCTCCGGGTGCATCGACGGTGTCGGTATCGTCGGCCTCGGTCGCGTCGGCGGGCGTCGTGCGGGTTGCGGCGCCGGCGGCGCTGGGGAAGTTCGGTTTGCCCTCATTACCGAGCGCTCGGCGCGGTCCTGCGGGGCGACCGGCGGTGCTTAGTCCGGTCTGGGCGGCGTCTATGGACGCGCCGCCGGCTTCCGTTCGCATCGAGACCCTTGGCGCGTCGGCTCGCCACGCCCTCCATGACGCACCAATGGTTTTCCAGGTGACGCGGGCCGACGGCGGCTCGACCGATGGCCCGGTTGCGGTGTCGATCGATTACAGGGGTTTCCGGGACGCGTACGGCGCGAACTATTCGGACCGTCTCGAACTGGTGCGCTATCCGGCGTGCGTCGTAACTGTTCCGGAGGATCCGAGTTGTTCGGTCGGCACTCCGGTCGCGGACCAGTTCAACGATCCGTACGCGACGACGATGACCGCGGTGGTGGACGCCAGCGGCACGACCGCCGCTCCGTCGTCCGCGAATCCTGCTCCGAGCGACAGCGCGACTCCTACCGCCGGTGCTGCTTCCACGGGGTTGCAGCCGGCGATGGAGCCGCGGGCGGCGATGGTTGACACCGTGTCGCCGTCGCCGACGGACTCTCCGTCGTCGTCGTCGCCGACCGATTCGCCGTCCCCGTCTCCGAGTGACAGCACCTCCGCTGCGGTCGGCGCGCCGAGCACGGGTTCGGTGTTCGTGGTGCAGAGCGCCTCTTCGGGACCGTCGGGTAGTTACGACGCGTCGCCACTGGCGCCGTCGGCGAGTTGGTCGGTCGGTCTCGAGTCGGGAACGCTGAACTACAGCTATCCGCTGAGCGTTCCGGCGCCGATGGGCGGTGCTTCCCCGCGGGTTGCGCTGGACTACGACTCGGGATCGATCGACGGGCGGACATCGTCGACGAATCCGCAGGCGTCCATGTTCGGGATGGGTTGGGACTACCAGCCAGGGTTTATCGAGCGGGAGTACGACGCGTGCAACAACTCCGGTGAGGGTGGGTCCTATCCGGACGAGTGTTACGTGAGCTCGCACCAGGACGTGACATTGAGCCTCAACGGCCGCTCGATGCACCTAATTCGGGACGGCGCGACCGGGACGTGGCGGATGCAGGACGACCCGGGCTGGAGTGTCAACAACGGCACCGGGGCGGACAACGGTGACAAGAATGGCGAGTACTGGGTGTTGAAGTCGCCCGACGGCACGCTGTACTACTTCGGCCGCAATTACGGTCGCAAACCAGCGCTTTCTACGCCCCCGAAGACGAACTCGACGTGGACACTGCCGGTCTGGAAATGGGACACGTCCTGTCCGGTGACCGGAGTCACCGCGTGCACCAAGGCATGGCGATGGAATCTCGATTACGTGATCGACAGCAACAACAACGCGACCGCGTACTACTACACCCAGGAGACCAACGCCTACAAAGCACATAACGGAGCGACCGCGACGCAGTATGTGCGCGGGGGGCGAGTCTCATCGATCACCTACGGTTTCCGTGACGCCGACCCGCTGACCGTGAACCCGGTCGACCAAGTCCTCTTCGGCGTGGTGGGCCGGTGCGTGCAGAACCAGGACGGCGCGAACGCCGGTTGCCCGACGCTCGGCCCGGCGAACGCGACGTCTTATCCGGACACGCCCGTCGACCAGGTGTGTGTCCCGAACTCGACGACGTGCACCGTCACGAAGCCGACTTTTTTCAGCACCTCGATGGTCGCCTCCGCCACCACCCAGGTGCTCACCACCGGGTCGACCTACACGTCGCTGGACAGGTACGACTTGCGGTTGAACTTCCCCGACCCCGACGGCAGCGGCCCGGAGTCACCGACGCTGTGGTTGTCGCAGGTGACCCGCACCGGACTTCTCGGTGGCTCGCTCGCGCTTCAGCCGATGATCCTCTATGGAGCGGCGCTGCCCAACCGGGTCGCCGACGGGACGAGCGGATTCACGCCCGTCGACCAGTGGCGGGTCAGTGCGATCTTCAACGAGACCGGCGGGGAGATCGCGGTCAACTACGGCCACCCCGACGGGTGCAACACGGCGCTGGTCGACCATTCGACGAACACCGCCGACTGCTTCCCGGTGAACTGGCAGCCGACCGGCAGCACGACCTGGAACTCCGGGTGGTTCTACAAGTACCTCATCACGCGCCTCGGGCAGTACGTCGAATACGCTGGCGAGGTCCCGACTACGACGGCGCCCACACCGGCGCTGATCTCGGAACCGATCGTCACCGACTACACCTACAGCGGCGGCGCGGGCTGGCACAAGAACGAATTCCAGCTCAACGCCGGCGACACCGACGTCTGGAACGAATACCGCGGCTATCGAACCGTCCGGGTCGTCGAAGACGAAGTCGACAACGGTGTGATCTCGCCAAGCGCGTCGCGTTCGGTAACCGTGCACACGTTCTACCGCGGCATGAACGGCGGCAAGTACCAAGACGGGTCGACCAACACCGACACAGTCGTGACAAACGACCTCGGCACCACGCCCGACTACGCCTGGCTGCAAGGCCGCGAGGCAGAGGCGGTGGTCCAGACCCAAGGCGGGTCGCTCGTCCAACGCACCGACACCAACTACTGGACCTCCCAGACCGCGTCGATGGCCTCGGCCGTGACTACCGACCCCGCCGAGGTGGCGGTCGAGGTGCAGCCATACACGACCATCGTCGACACACCAACGACCAACGGCGGGTACCGCCAGCACGAGGCCGTCGACGTGCACTACAACGCTGGCACCGCGACCGACATCGCCAACGGGGCGATCGTTACGCACGTCGACGCGGGAGACATCGCGAGTGTGGACCCGGCAGCGAACTGCACCTCGATCAACTACACCAAGAACACCAACCCATACATCATCGTGCCGCAGCTCAAGGCGACCTACAGCGGACTCGCGTCCGGAGCCGCCTGCCCCGGCACAGGCCTCATGGCGGAGTCGAAGTACTACTACGACGGCGCGCATGCGCTGAATAACGGCGGCACCAGCCCGCAGAACGTGCCCGCCCAAGGCAACCTCACCTGCACGCACGAGTACCTGACCGCCGCCGCTTCAGGCGACTGCCCCGCGACGCAGGTCGCGTCGACCGACGTCGCGGACACATATGTCGACTACGACGTCTACGGCCGCGTTATCGACACCACGGACCCCGACCTGCACAAGTCGTTGACGGCCTATACGCCCAGTAGCGGACGGCCCGACTCGGTGCTGCACACCAGCCCGACCATCAGCCAACCCTCGAGCCACACGCTGACGTCGAACACCACGCTCGACTATCGAGGGCTGCCGACCCTGACCGCGGACAACAACAACCCAGCCAACACGACGAAGATGGTGTACGACGCGCTCGGCCGCTTGATCAAGGCCTACGCACCGACCGAGTATGCCCAACTACCGAACACCGATGTGCCGACGTTCATCGCGTCGTACGACGACGAACGCTCCGGCTGGTCGACCATCGAGACGAAGAACCTGATCGACATCGACAGCGGAAGTGTCGCGCGCTACCGCGACACCTGGACCTATCTTGACGGGTGGGAGCGGCCCCGCGAAGTCCACACACTGCCCTACGGCGGCAGCGGACACCTGACCGTGCGAACCCGTTACGACGACCGCGGTGAAGTCGCCGCCTCGTCAAGCCCGTATCCCGTAGACAATGTCGCGATCAATGCCGGCATGGACAAGAAGGCAGCGAATTGGGTGCCGCTGGAAACCCGGTACACCTACGACTATCTCCACCGACTGGTCACGTCCACCAGGACTGCCAGCGGGGTCCAGAGTTGGGGCACCACGACGACGTCCTACGCCGGCGACCAGGTCGTCACCACTCCACCCGCGCCGGCGCCGAAGGTCACCGCGACGATCGACGCATGGGGCCGGCCGCTCGTTTCGCAGGAGGTTGACCAGACCGACGACACCAACTCATCAAAGACCACGTACGCCTATGACTCGCTCGGCCGGATGATAAGCGTCGCTGATGACGCAAATGTCACGAACACCTACGGGTACGACCTCGGCGGTCGGAGGACGACAAGCACCGACGCCGACGCTGGAACGACCACAGTCCGCTACGACGCGATGGGTAATCCCATTGCCACCAGCGACACGGTGGCGGGCGAAGTCGATCGTCAATACGACGCAGTCAACCGGTTGGTTCGGGTCAGCTGGAATGACGGCTCGTTGAATGGCGTCGGGCTCGTTGATTACGCCTACGATCTCGCCGCCGCCAGCCAGGGACGACTAGGTTCGGTGACGGTTCACGACATTGCGAACAGCACCGGCGACTGGAAGACGAGCTACGACAGCTACGACGCCGACGGTCGGTCCACGCAAGTGACCTACTCAGTTCCCTCGGTGTCCGGTCTGCCTTCTGGAGGCGCGAGTTTCCAATTCACCACCGCCTACCAAGCCGGCGGTCAGCCGAAGAGCCTCGGCTACCCGACAGTCGGCGATCTCGCGAGCGAGACGGTCACGACCGCGTACGAAACCGCCAACGGGGGGACCGGTCTGCCGGTCACGCTTAGCGGCTCGAACGGCTTGTCGGTCACCAACACCTACACGTCGCTGAATCAGCTCATGACGCGAACGCTCGGCCAGAGCGGCAACGGTCAAGCCGTGAGGACGTACACATACGACGATCCGCTCCGGCGCCTTTCCGAGATTCAGACGAACGCAACATCCGGGGGCGTGGCGAACGTCGTGCAGGACGACGCCTACTCCTACGACAACGCCAACAACCCGACACAGATCAACGACAAGATCAGCACGGCTCCTGACAACAACCAGCGAACGTGTTTCGGCTACGACGGGCTCGACCGGCTGACGCTCGCCTACACCGAAAGCGGCGCGTGCGGCACGACCACCGCCCAAGACGGTCCCGCCGGGTACAACGAAGCCTTCACTTATTACCCGAACGGCACGCCGCATACCCTGAGCGAATCGGGAACGTCGACTACGTATACCGAAGGCGGGACAAGCGAGCCCCCGCACGCGGTCACCGCGTTTGGGAACAACACTTTCAGCTACGACGCCGTCGGCCAGCAAACGAGTCGGAATGTCGCGGGCGTCCTCACCAACGAGAGCTGGGACCACCTCCACCACCTGTACCGGACCACCACCGGTCAGCCCGCGGTAGCCACGCAATACGTCAGCGGCCCAGATGGGACCCGAATCGCTCGGCAAGACGCAGACGGATCCACCACCATCTGGCTCGGGACCGACGAACTGCGCGTCGCCTCCGGCGCCATCACGGACACGCGCTACTACACACTCGCCGGAACCACCGTAGCGATGCGAACCGCGAGCTCGCTCACTTGGCTTGCAAGTGACACGCAGAACAGCCGTCAGCTCGCGATCAATGCAAGCACGGGTGCCGTCACGCGTGCTTACTACACCCCATATGGCAAAGTTCGTCCGAACGGCTCGCCGCTACCTACTGACCAGAACTTCTTAGGCCATGTGCTGGATTCGACCGGCCTGGTCCAAGGCGGAGCTCGCTACTACGACCCCAGCATCGGTCAGTTCTCGTCGCCGGATCCCCTGGCCAACAGCTCGGACAGCCAGTCGCTCGATCCCTATAACTACGCGGCGGACAACCCGTCCGCTTGGTCTGATCCGAGCGGACTCATGAATCAGCCCGTTGGTGGGAGTGCCCCGGATCTCGCCGGCGTACCGTACGCCGTTCCTCCCACCCAGTGGGCCCCTAAACCGAAGAAGAAGCCGCACCACTCATGGTGGGATAAGACGGGCGAAACCGGGGCGCTCGTTGCGGGAGTTGCGGATGGGGTCAGCAGTGCCGTCGACCCTAAGAATCAGTACGGTATGCAAATTCCGCCGCCCAACTGTGGTTCTGATTGGCAGATGTGCCAAATCGCATACGACGACGGCAGACTAGTGCCCGGACTGGCGGCGGCAGTGCTTGACCCGGCAGCCCTCGCCGATGACATCCCGGAGGCTTCGCTCGTTTTCGCCCGCGAAGCCGCCGCCGCAGAAGACGGAGTATCCCTTACCTTGAAGTACAACCCGGGCTGGGACGCGGCACAGCGAGCGGCTGCGGATACCAAGGTCGGGGCCCTCAACGATGCCGCGCGTAGCGGTGGGTTGCGGGTGACTCAGGTCGAACGTTCCGGAACCTCGGCCGCGTCGCGGTACAGCCGAGCTGGACGCGACATTCCCTCTGGCTCTGATATCGACCATACGATCGACTTACAGCTCGGAGGATTGGACGTGCTCGGCAACATGGGCCCGCTCGACGCCTCCGTCAACCGGAGCCTGGGAGCGCAGATCGGCTGGCAGCTAAGAGGGGTACCCCAAGGCACATGCGTTTTCGCCGTGGCGATCTGTTGATGGGAGTAGAGATGTTCGAGTCGTTCCTCGACGACTTTCGACTCCTGCCGCCCGAGCAAGTAGCTGGGGCCATGTGGCGAGAGCCTCGGCTGCTGGCCGTGAAGGGGTACGAGGAGCTTGCCTCGAAGTATGCCGGCTGCTCCTTCGAGAACGGCCTCTACCGGCTGCACGACGCGAGCAGCGGTCCGCTCGCGCTCTCGTTGGTCGCGGAAGCGTTCCCGGAGTTCGCGAGCCGAGCCTGCCCCTTCGGTTACGACTGGCTGGGACGACAGTTCGCGATCGATGCCGGCCGGGCTCAAGGTGGGCAGCCGCTAGTGCTGATGCTCGAGCCGGGCACGGGCGAGGGGCTCGAAATCCCGCTGTCATTTGGCGCTTTCCACAACGAGGAACTCGTTGAGTACCGGGACGCGGCGTTGGCTACGAACTTCTTCGATGCGTGGTCGCAAGTTCAGGAGGCAGCGCTGCCGCTCGCCTCCGGAGACTGCGTGGGATATCGGGTGCCGCTATTCCTCGGCGGACGTGACACCGTTGACAACCTCGAGGTCATCGACTTGGACGTCTACTGGAGCACTTGTGGGCAGTTGCGTCGAGGAAGCCTGCAACTGCCTGAAGGAACGTCGATCAAGGACGTCGCTCGCGGCTGAGGCATCAGATGACCTGCCGGGTGGGCCCTCGTATTTCGGCCAAATGCTTTGAGCCTGTCCCGATGATCACGAGGGTTGGTCGGGGCTCCCGGCAACCTTTGCTTGGTTACCGGCGGAGGGCGCGAGGAGCGATGGTGCAATGAGAACGTCGCGGGCCGCGCATTGTGCGGGGCCGCCCCTCCAGCCTCAAGGGCGCTCGCTCCGCTCGCGTCGCTACGCGACCGCCTTCGGCGGCCCTTGACCCTGGAGCCTCTGCGGCCCCTAACGGTCAGGAAGAGCGGGCAGGGGCAAGCCCTGCCCGCAAGACGCGCGGCCCGCGGCGCTTTTTGGACCTCGGGCCACGGGTCGATGGCGATGGCTGGCTTGGCCGAGGTCGTGAAGTTGGCGTGATCGTCCGTGAGGCCTTCGTGAAGTTTGCTCGGAAGGGCGGGAAGTTGCGGCAGTGAGGGCGCACGGTGTGCGGCACGCCGGCCCGGTCGTCGTGGGCCGCTCACCGATCCGGAGGCAGCCATCATCACGACTCCGTCACTTGCGGGCGTCCTCCCGGTAGCGGACCCGACCGCCGGGACCGGTATGGGGTTGCCCATTCCGAATCCGTTCAGCTTCGTCGGCGACAAGATCGGCGACTCGATACGCGGCCTGTTGCACGACCTGGTCCAAGACTTCCTGAAGAACCTCGCCGAACCAGTCCTGCGCTACGTCCTGCACACGCCGGACCTGTTGGCTGAGCCGACGTTGCGCCGGTTGTGGCTGGTCTCGCTTGGCGCGCTGTTCTTGCTCGCCGCGCTTCTCGTCTGCATCGCCGGCACCGCGATGATCACGGGATCGTCGACCCGCATCGGAATGGCGGCACGGGAAGCCGTCGGCGTACGGCTGGCGAGCGCGCTGCTCACGGCGGCGATCAGCCTGCCGATCGTCGCTCTGGAAGTGGAGCTCGCGAACCGGCTGGTCGACGCGCTGACCTCGGCCGGCCTGAATGGCGCCGCCGATCCAATGACGTCGATCTTCATGCGCAATCTCAGCGGCGATCCGGGTAGCTCGCTCGCGATCCTCGTCACGACTCTTGTCGGAGTCGTGTTCCTCGTCGTGCTGACCGTTCTCGGTCTGGCGCGGTGGGCGACGTTGTGGCTGCTGATCGTGTTGGCGCCGTTCGCGATGGGGTTGAGCCTGCTGCCGTCCGGAGCCGCCTACGCGCGGGCATGGTGGCGGCTGCAGATCACCGCGGTCTTCCTACTGATCGCGCACGCGGTTCTCGTCGCGACCTACGTGGCGATGTTCAGCTCGAACAAGAACGCTTTCGTCGGCGCTCTCGCCGGCGTCGCCACCTTGGGCCTGATGGCGAAGCTTCCCGGCTGGGCGTCGGGCGCCGCGATGGGCGCCGATGGCAGCGACCTCGTTCACCGCACGCACGGCCTCGCCCGAACGGCGGTGGTCACCGCGGTCGCGGCCAAGACCGGCGGCGCCGGCGGCGCGGCCTGGACCGCTATGACGGGTCGGCTTCCATCCCGGCGCGGAGGCGCCGGTGGAGGCGCCAGTGTGCGCGGCCCGTCCGGTGGCGCTGCTCCACCTGGCTGACCTGCCGTTTCTCCTCGTCCGGGGCCGGTCGCGGCACTTGTTCGGGGCTGCTCCGCAACCGCACTCCGCACCCCCGAACAAGTGCCACTCCCTCGACACGCACTTCGGAGAGGGAGAGGCAGGTCAGCCAGGTGGAGCAGCAGGCAGCAACAACAGCAACAAGAGAGGTAGAGATGAAAGTCAAGAACAAGATCAAGAGCAAGAACGTGGGAAGCGGGGGATGGGTTCGGCGGTTGCGGCGGGGATCCGTCGCCGCGGTGGTCGTCGTCATGGTCGGGACGTCGAACGCATGGGCGGCTTCCAGTGACGGGGGTATGGCTCAGGTCAAGTCGTTCGCGGACCATCTCGCCAACTACGTCACTGCCATCGCCGCAACCGTCGCCGTCCTGTTCATCGCGATCAACGGCGTCAAGTACACGACTGCCGGCGGCAACCCGAGCCGACAGCTCGAAGCGCGCAACGGCCTAATCGCGGCGGGCGCTGGTCTCGCCATTGCATTGTCCGCGCGCGTCATCGTCGGGCTCGTCGTATCGGCACTGCATTGACCGGCGGCCGTATCCGCGTGCCGGTGCCGGCTGAGACGAGCGGCGAGGACCGGCTGGTCGGGTCACTGACGTTCCGCCATGCCGCGTACCTAGCGGTCGCGGCGGCCGGCCTCGCCGTGATGTTGCTCGGCCATGTCTCGACCGCGCGGCTCGTCTTCGGTGCGGTCCTCGCGATCATCGGGGTGGCCGGCGCGATGGTGCGTCCGTACGGCGAGCCGCTCGACCGGCTCGCGTTCACCGCGATCGGCTACCTCATCCGGCGTCGCGGAAGTCGCATCGACGATGAGCCCGTCAATCCGACCGAGGAACACGTCGAACCGGTCGAGACCGAGCAGACAACGGCTCTTCCACCGGAGCCCGCCGAGTCGACCGAACGCCGATCGCGCATCGATCCCGCTGCCGTACGTCGCCTGCTTGTCGTGCTCGCGGTCTGCGGTGTCGCGGCGATCGCGGCGACCCGACTGACGGATCGACCGCCGGCGCCGCCACCTCCCGACCCGCGCGTCGTTGTCGTTCAGATTCCGGCGACACGGCCCGACCCGTGGGGGGAGGTCGACCGTGACTTTGACCAATGGCTCAACTCCTTCGGTTGATCCCCCGGCCGTCGTCGCGATGCCGAACCTCGACCTGCTCGACGATGCCGCGCAAGAGGGCGTGCTCGATGACCTCGTCGCGATGCTCGACGACGGCGCGGCCGTGCAGGTGCGTCACGCACGTCACGCCCTGTCAGTCGACGGTCGTCGACGCGGCGCAGAAGCGGAACTCGTCCGCGAGCTCGCCGAAACCGCGCGGGTATGGCGGACCGAACTCCACGTCCAGCCCGACGGGGTCACATCGGAAGAGTCGGCTGCGGACATCGCCGCAGAACATTCGTCCTTCGTCGAACTAGGCGACGGGCGGTGTGCGACGACGCTCGCGATCACTCGATGGCCCGCCGAGATTCAGCTCGGCTGGACCGAGACGCTGCGGCAAGTCGCGGACGCGGTCGTGCTTCACCTGCGACCAGTGCCGTTGTCCGTCGCGGCCAGCCACTTCCGACGACGCGTCGCGACCCTTGTAGCAACGGCCGCTGTCGACCAACAGTCCGGTCGCGTCGCCGACCCGGCGACCGCGCAAGCGGTCGACGCGGCGGAGGCGTTGTGGGAGCGCGTGCAGTCCGGCTCGACGAGCGCCTGGTGGACGCAACTGCTCGTCACCGTCGTCGCAGCGGACCGTACGGCGCTCACGGCCGCGACCGACGAGTTGCATCGACTGTTAGCGCCGTGGCGGGCGGAGGCGCGCGTCATCGTCTTCCGGCAGCGCGCCGCCTACGCGGCAACACGAGCAGGTGGTGCGCCGCTGCCGCGACCGTGGCGCCTGCTCGATGTCACCTCCGCCGCGGCATCGATCCCCGGCCCGCTCGGACCGAGCGAACTCACAGCCGCCGTGCTAGCCGGTGCCGACGAGGCGAGCGGCGCTCCACTCTGTGTCGACCGGTTCGGGTTGCACAACCCCGCCCGGCTGGTCGTCGGAACGAGCGGCGCTGGCAAGTCCTACGCGACCAAGCTCGAAGTCTGCCGATGGCGGGTGCGCGGCGCCGAGACCGTCGTTGTCGACCCCGAAGGCGAGTTCAGCCGCCTCGGCGAAGTCCTGCGCGGGCTCGTCCTCGTGGTCGGCGAGGAACCCGCCGGACTGGACCCGGTCGGACTGGCCACGCGTCCCGGCTTGGCGCCGGCGGAAGGTCTCGCGGTTCTTGCCAGCGTCGCGGCAGCACTGCTCGGCAACTCGCTGTCAGCCGTCGACATCGCGCTGCTCGACCGCGCCCTGACGGTGCTACGCGCGGACATCAATCACCACGCCACGATGAGCGACCTGCTCGACGTCCTCGCCGACCTCAGCGAACACCCGCCGTTCACTGGCGCTGATCTCGCGGCCCGGCTGTCCCCGGCCGCGACCGGAAGCCTCGCCCAACTGTTCGCCGCCAACCCCGACCTCGACCACCCGCCGCCGCTGGTCGTCTTCGACCTTCGCTCCGTGCCTGCGCGGGCTCGTCCGGCCGTGATGGCCTGCGTGCTCGCCTGGACCTGGCACCGGACGACAACGGGCGCGGTGGCAACGCCGCGACTACTCGTCGTCGACGAAGCGCACCTGCTGCTCGACGATCCTGCGGCGGCCGACCTGTTCGCGCAGTTCGCGCGCCGGGCACGCAAGTACTACCTCGGCGTCGACATCGTCACCCAACGCCTCGCCGACTTCCTCGGCAACACCGCCGGACAAGCCGTCCTCGCCAACACCGCCACGAAGCTGCTGCTCGGCTGCGAGGACCACGACCGCGCCGCCGTCGCGGCCGGGCTGCACCTCAGCGACGCCGAAGCCGACCTGTTGCGCGCCGGCCGCCGCGGCCACGGACTGCTACTCACCCCGACGATGCGCGCGGCCGTACGGATCGTCGCTCACCCCGCCGAGCACGAGTTCGCGTCGGCCGGACCGAGGCCGCGATGAAGCGCTTCCTCATTGCGGTCATGTCAGCGGTCTTCGGGCTGCCACTGCTCGCCCTGATGGCACTCGGCGCCACGACATCGACACCGACCGCGGCCGTCGCCGGCGACGACGCTGCGCAAGTCGCCGCGGCGCCGGCAGAACTCCGTCCGTACTTCGTCGCCGCCGCGCGACGGTTCGTCCTGCCGCCCGCGCTGCTGGCGGCGGTCGCCGACATCGAGTCCGGTTTCCGCCCCGATGCGGTCGGTATCCCGATCCCCGGTGGTCCGGCTGAGGGGATGATGCAGTTCCTGCCGAGCTCGTGGACGTTGTTCAACGTCGTCCCCGGAGCGACGCCGTACCAGCCCGGACCCGCCGTCCTCGCCGCCGCGAATCACTTGCTCCATAGCGGGCGACTCGACGGCGGCGGGTGGGACGCCGCACAAGCGCTCTACGCGTACGGCGGCCGTTCCTGGGATTACGTGCGGACCGTTCTGGCGAAAGCGGCCGAGTACGGCTACCACTACGACCCGAACGCGCCGCCGCTGGACGCGACCCGCTACACGTTCCCGATGACACCACCGGGCGCCTACACCGACGGGCACCACGACTACCCGGCATCGGACATCTTCACCCCGATCGGGACGCCGGTCGTCGCCTGCGTCCGCGCCGAAGTCCTGCGCACCTCGCCGACCGACACCGGCCTCGGCGGCATCGCGGTGACGCTGCGCGGTGAAGACGGCTGGCGCTACTACTACGCCCACCTCTCACTCCTCGACCCGACCATCAAGCCCGGCGTCGTCGTCGAAGCCGGCACCGAACTCGGCCTGTCCGGGGATACCGGCGACGCCCGACACACCACGCCGCACCTGCATTTCGGGATCAGCAAGACCGGCTCCGCCGCCGGGCAGATCGATCCGTACCCGTACCTCCGACTGTGGGAAGGCCACCATGCGCAGCGAGCCTGAGCCGCGTGGCTGGCTGCACGTCGTCGTGCCGCGGGACAACCGGTCCGCGCCGTTCACAGCCGAGCAGCTGTATGCGGCTTTGCATGCAGGGACCGCCCGTCGCCAATGGACCGAGGTTGCCCTGGTGGGTGCACCGCGTCACGTAGGCATCTACCTCCGCACGGAGCTATCGCGGCTCGCACCGCTACGGGCGCTCATGCGCTCGACCTACCCAGACGCGGAAGTCGTCGACGCCGCACCGCCGCTGCCGGCGCATCCGTTGGCAGTGGTCGGCACTCGCTGGCGTCTCGTCTCGGCTGCGGCGTACCCGATCAAGACCGTGCGCGAGTTCGAGAACAGCGACCCGATGGCGATGACACTCGGCGCCCTCGCCGAAGCCGTCGAAGACGACGAGTTCGGTGTCGTCCACCTCGCTCTGACCCGCGCACCGGCCAGATTCCATCTCGACGCCAAGGCGCTCGCACTCACGCTGGCCCGCGGCAACGTGCCGCAACCGTTATGGGCACGCATCCTCAACGTCCCCCTCGACCTGATCGAGGGTGCCGTCACGTCACTTCTGTCGTCGTCGTCCGTGTCGGAACTCCCGCCGCCCGTCGTGCACGCAGACCTCGACGCGCAACTCAAATGGATCAACGGCAAGGCGGCACAGGCCGCGTTCCGGGTCACCGTCCGGACGGCCTGGGTCGCGCGCAGTATCGGCCGCGCTCGCGAAGGACACGCCGGTCTCGCCGCGGCGCTCGGGCAGTTTGCTGTGCCGGGCCAGAACGCGCTCGCCCCACGCGCGACGATCGGCGCCGACGGATGGGGCGCCTTGCTGACCGGCCGTGTCGCGCGGCGCGAACGATGCGTTCTCAGCACGGCCGAACTGGCCGGCGTCTGCCACCTGCCCGGCCCGGACCTAGTGGTTCCCCATCTCGCGCGCACCGGCGCTCGGCGCCGCGAACAGCGGCTCGCCGCCGCGTCCGACGCGCTGCTCCTCGCCGAGACCACTCACCGTGACCACACCGAATCGGTCGGCGTTCGCGTGCGCGATCTGATGACCCACGCCTACGTCGTCGGTCCATCCGGCACCGGCAAGACCAGCATGCTCGCTCGGCTCGTTCTCGAGCTCACCGCGCAGCGCACCTCCGCCGTCGTCCTCGACCCGCACGGCGACCTCGTACGGCAAGTGCTTGCCAGCGTTCCCGCCGCTGCCGCGGATCGGGTCCGGTTGCTGGACATCACCGACCCCGCGCGATTGCCGACGATAAACCCGCTCTGGCTACCACCGCTGCAGGACGAGAACGCCGGGGCCGTCGCGCGCTCGGTATGCAGCGCCGCCGTCACCGCCGTCTTCGCCGACCTGTGGCGGCTCGACCGCGCAATGGCGCCGAACCTCATGCACTTCCTCGAAGCCGCACTCGCCGCCCTCGTCGCTGTCGGCGACGGGTGCCTTGCGCAACTGCCGCAGTTCCTCACCGACGGCGCATTCCGCGCCGACGTCGTGCGACGCGCCCACGACGCGCGCATCGCCGCACGGTGGCGAGAGTTCGCCGCACTCGGACCCGACGCCCGGTCGCGCACGATCCGCGCCATCCTCAACAAGGCCGCGGACTTCGACCGCAACCCGATCCTCGCCACGATCTTCGGCGACCCAGGCCCAGGCCTCCGCGTCGATCAAGTCATGGACAACGGCGAGCTTCTGCTGGTGAACCTGCCCCGCGGCCTCGTCCCCGAGGGCACCGTCGAACTCGTCGGATCACTTCTCGTCACGCAGCTCTACCAGGCCGCGTTGGCCCGCGAAGCTCGTCCACCGAGCGAACGTCCGCCGGTCGTGGCGGTGATCGACGAGTTCCAAGAGTTCGCGCTCTCGACGTTCGCGAAGATCGTCACTGCCACCCGCAAGTACGGCCTCGGCCTCGTCGTCGCGAACCAGAACCTGTCCCGACTGCACGCCGTGGGCCCCGACGTGGCTGTCAACGCTCCTCGCGAACGTCGGCACCCTCGTCGCCTTCCGAACCGGCAGCGCGGACGCCGAGTACCTGGCGCCCATGTTCGACCCATTCGACGCCGCCGACTTACGCGGGCAGGCCGCGTACGAGTGCTACTGGTGCCTCACCACCAACAACACCCCACAGCCCGTGACGTCCGCACGGTCGTTGCCGCCGCCCGATGCGATACGTGACGCGGAAGAGGCGCTGCGACTCACCGACGCTGTCCGCCTCCCCGGCCGGCCGCTGCGCATGAGCAGCGGAGCCACTCGTGAGGACGTGTTCGGATGAGCCGAGCCGGCATCACCCTTCGTCAACGCGACCACGACCTCGTACGCGCGGCCTGGTCGCTCGGCTGGGTTACCTCACGTGTTCTGACCGACGTCGTTTCACCGGCGACGTCCGCCAAGACGCTCGCCGGACGCCTCAGCCAACTCGTTGCTTCGGGATTCCTTCGCCGGCAACGCGTGGTTGGTGGTCCCGGCGGTCACCTATGGCTCTATGGCGCCGGCCGCAAAGCATCGGCGATCGACCCGGCTTACGCCGACGCATGGCGGCCGCCCGACTTTCACTTGGCGCACACCATCGAGGTGGGCGCCATCCTTGCCGCTCTGATCACGCCGGGGCGACTTGGCGAACTCGTCGTCAATGACTGGAAGGGGCAAGCCGAGCTACGCACATGGCACAGGCCGGGCGACGCGATGCCCGACCTTTCAGTCCGGTGGACCGCTGGAACGTACGTCGGCGCGTGGCTCGTCGAAGTCGATCGCGGTACCGAATCCAGACATGCCTTGCGTCGCAAGTTCTTGCGTTACCTCGATTCGCCGCATCGTGAAGTGCTTGTCGTAACGACAACCGACGAACGCGCCCGAAACATCGCCCTGCTGGCGCGTGAACTTGGCGCGCTGGCGCTGACGACAGATCGGCGAATGCTCCAGAGCCAGACGCCGGTAAGCGTGTACGACGCGCGGTCGGGACGCCATCGACGGATGGATGAAGTCGCCGCTACTCGTTGATGCCCAACGCGGACTGAGCTCGCTGGTGATCCCGCGTGATCGGATGTTCGCGTCCAACCGCCGCGACCATCCGCTTGTACAGGGGGCGGCTGAATTCAATCGCTTCAGTGCGCTTCCCATTGAGAATCAGCGACCAAACCAGAAGATGCTCGATCTCAAGCGTGTGCAGATGATCAGTACCAAGCACGGCCGTAGCTCGCGCCAGCGCATTCGACAGCACAGACTCGGCCAACGCTGTTTCAGTGGTGTAGAGCAGGCTTGCTCCGATGTTGCCCCAGCTCATGATCTGCATGAGTTCGTCGTCGGGAAACTCTTCGTCCACCTGCTCCAGCAGCCGAACGCGAAGCTCCAGAGCCTCCTGAGCCCGGCCCTGTTCGTTGAGGCACTGTGCGAGGCTGGCGATGCATGCAAGCGTTAGCTCGTCCGTCGCGCCAAGTTTCTCGCTGCTCTCGCGCCAAGCTCTCTGGCTCAGTTCGGTCGCTTCATCGAATTCTCGAAGCGCGCGCAAAGTCAGAGACAGCTCGCGCATGGCAGCAATCGCGTCCCGTGGATGGGCCTCAGACATCGACTCGTATGTCTCATGCACGTAACGCTTTAGTTGTAGGGCACCGCGGAATTCGCCCTTGAAGTGCAAACTTCGAGCAAATCCTGAGTACACCTTCAACAGCGCAGGGTGCTTCTGATCAACGACTCTCTCCATCCAGGCGGTCGCACGTAGCCCGTCCATCACAGCCAAAGTGAAGTCGCTACGCATGAGGTCGTACTCTTCGACGGCCACTAAGAGGCGTAGGTCAACAACCGGCGTTGGGGACAACTCGGGCGCGCCGACGCGCGCCGTAAGGACGCGCGCCTGCTCCACCAACAGACTGAGTGTGTTCGCGTCTCGTTCATCGAGGCGCCGTCGGCGAATATCGCCGTACTCCTGGATCTTGTTCGTCGCGCTGACCACGAGAGCGCGCCTGCATGGCTCCCCTAACTCGGGCGAGGGATCGAGCAGCGCTGCCGCGCGGACGATGATCGGGTGGATCAATAGAGCTTGATCGTCGGCGTCATACCGCCACAACCCGTCCCGTCGAGGGTCGCCCAAGGCTCGGCCTAAAGCTAGTTCTGCCTCGGACGGGCTTTGGCCTGTCACCTCGGCCAGATGGCCGACCAGCAACTTACGCGGAATTGGAACCGGCCCTAGGAAAGTGCATGCGCGGAGCACTCCCCAGGCACCTTGGCTGACTGCTAAGAGGCTCGTTTTCAGGACGGCCAGAACGCTGGGCTCGTAGTCTCCTGGCAGGTGGTGTCCCAGACCTTGAGCCAGGACGTCGAGACTGTCCTCGCTCGCGCGCAGGAGCTGCAAATAGGTCCGAAAGGAACTGCGCGAGTTGACGTACAAGCTGGCGACATCGCAGGCAAGTGGATAGTTGCCAAGCTCAGCTCCCAACTCACGTGCTGCGTCCTCCTCGTCGGGCGACAGCGATCGGCCCTGCGTCAGCAGCGCATGCGTCGACTGGTCATCCAGTTGATTCAGTTGCACGTTCGGGAAGCGAACATGGCCAGCGTCGCGCGTTGTGATGATCTCGTGCGTGGTACTGGCGCCGCATCTCCATGCATCGAGCTCCGCGGCGGTGAGGCTGCTTCGGAGCCCGTCGATGATGATCAGTGCCGGCGGGCGGCGTTGCAAAGCTGCCTTGATCGCGAGGGACAGATCCTCGTTTGGGACGTCGGGGAGTCCTAACCAGCGCGCCATCTCGCGGAGCCGGCTGCGGGCGAGCACCTCATTGTCGAGATGTTCGGCGCCAGAATTTGAGTCGCCGGAGGCGTCCAGCCAGAAGACACCACCGGCATAGGAGGACCCGAACATTCGCGCATACTCAGCCGCAAGGATTGACTTGCCCACACCGCCGGGGCCTGTTACGACGACGGTGCCTTCCGCTTTTGGAGAGGTTCCGACAAGGTCAGTGTTGCGTCGCAACATATCCCGGACTTGCCAGAGTTCGGATAGCCGACCCACGTGACGCGCATAGCCATGATCCCGGCCAACTGCTCCGAACCATTGAGTGGACGAGTTAGACCAGCCTGTACGACCAAGCGGCGTGCTGAATGCTTGCGCTGCGCTGGCGATCCGGGTCGCGAGCCCGGCCATGTCGGCCATTTCTGCGCGACCAGCGAACCTCGTTTCGAGAAGTGGCACTTCAGCAATGTGATCGGCGGTTTCCTCGGGATTGACCACTAGAACCCGCGACGCAACGCCCTGAGCGCCTTCGGCCGCAAGAAGCGCAAGCGTCAACTCCTCCCGACAGGCGCGACGAGACGGATACGCCTTCGAGTACCAGGCCACGAGTAATCGCGAGCCGGCCAGGCCCTCGCGTATCGCTGCAGGGATTGGACCGAATGCCTGCACGATGTCTTCGTCGAACCACACGACTAGGCCGCGTCGTTCCAGTTCCTCTACCAAGGCCCGCGGCTCGCCATTCGTGTCTGCCCGGGTCCAGGACACGAAGACGTCGAACAGAGGTCGGTCTCCGAGCAAGCTCGTCGGGGAGTCGTTGTTGGTCATCGGCTACGGCATGTCCAGCCAGTTACCGACGCGGATACAGCGCATCTTGCGCCTCGCGCAGTCCTGTCGGCATACCGCCAAGCTTGTCGGCGCGCCACCGACACGCGGACGGGGCGTAACGGCAGACACGGGCCTCCCGCCGGTCCCCGTCCTCGCCTCGCCAAGTAATCGCCTCGAGATCAGCGGCGTCGTTCGCGTACTTGCCGCATGCGCGGCATGTGTACTGCTGGTCTTCGTCGCGTCGGGTCTTGGCCATGCCTCCGATCGTGCCTGGCGGTCCCATTAGCGTCCACTTCTCGTGTGCTCAGCGCCAGTGCGCCGATGCGATGCCAAGGCACATCTGTGGACGCGTGGTCCAGCCGCTGCTTGTATCCACAACTTGAAGCAGGGCTCTTGCAGGGTTACGCGCTGTCGTAACGATGGGAACTATGGTTCCCTACTCAGACGACACGATCGAGGTCGAGCACGAGGGTCTCGGGCTTGGTGTCGAGTGCGTGACTGAGCTGAATCAGCACTGCCAGCGTCGGGTTCCGCCTACCTCGCTCAATCTGCGAGAAGTATTTGAGACTGAGGCCCGCGCGTGCTGCGGTCTCGGCCTGGGTCAGTCCGAGCCCATGTCTCAACTCGCGCACACGCGCGCCAAACACAAGACGTACCCGCCTCGCGCGCGCATCGTCCGGCACGGCCGGATCGTACGGAGGTCGCTGATGGTGGCCTCCGCTCGGTATCCATCCATCAACGTCAGGGAGCAGGCATGACCGACAGCAGTAACAACGACGATGGCACGTTCCTTGTCTTGCGGATCGCCGCCGAGGAGGAGCAGCACTCGCCGGACAGCGCCTGTGAGCGACCGGCATGGTGTGGGCACGTATGCGACGTGGCTAGCCCGTTGGCTGGGCTCTACGCCTCCGGTGCCTCACTCGACGCGGTGCGGGACGGTCTCGCGATTCTGGCCTGGGAGGCCGTGACGAACGGCGAGTTGGAACCGTTCGGGTACACCGCGCACAACCTGGCCGGCATCCAAGTCGCGTTGACCAGCATCAAGGACTACGACGCCGAGTGGCTGATCGCGGCCGCAGATTACGTCGCGTAGAAGACGGTGAGCAGCTTTGACGAAGGACGGGTCGCGCCGACCGATGAGCTCGTGGTCCGTCGACGCCAGAAGGTTGCTCGGTCATCGGCTCGGGTTGGCGTGTGGGCGAAGTGGGCGGACTGCATCGACCGGCCTGCGCCGTTCGACGACCTTCAACGGACGGGCCAAGCGATGCGCATATGCGCGACATGTCCGGTGCTGCGCGCCTGCCGGGACTGGGCGCTGCGCAACGCCGTGTATGGCGTCGCCGGCGGCATGACGCCAGCCGCGCGGTCCCGATGGCGTGCCATGCACGGGATTCCGGAGCCGGTTGTGACGATCGCCGACTTCCTTCCGGAGTGGGTCGTCGCCCGCGACGAGGGAACTCCGTGGGTCGGCGGCGACGCTCCCTTCCCTGCTGTCCCCGAGCCGTCGACGGACGGCGTGTGGTCAGAAGTCGTTTCCCAAAGCTGGTGACGACACGGCACGGCCTCCGCCGGGACGGCCCGGAGGTCGCGTCCTACCGCGCCCGGCGAACCTCGCGTGCGCGAAGCCGTTCCGCGTGGCACCCTGTGGACAAAGCGGGGCGAATCGAGCGACGCCCGGCCACTCTGCCCCGCCCGGCGAGGTGTGCTGTGCGCGTGCTGGTGGTCGACGATGAGCCGTCGGTCCTGAGTTTCCTCGGGCCGCTGCTCGAACGCGAGGGCTTCACGGCCACGCTCGTCTCGAGCGGCACAGCGGCGGTCGCGAGCGTCGTGGATGCCAGGCCCGACCTCGTGCTGCTCGACGTCAATCTCCCCGACCTGTCCGGTCTGGACGTGTGCCGGGCCATCCGGCGGCAGCCCGGCCACATCCCGGTCATCCTGCTGACCGGGCGCGACACCCGGGAGGACCAGGTCGCGGGCTTCGAGGCGCTCGCCGACGACTATGTGACCAAGCCGTTCGTCCCCGAGCTGCTCGTCGCCCGCGTACGGTCCTGGCTGCGCGCGTACGGGAACGGGCAGCGGCGGGTCGTCCAGCTCGGGGACGTCGAGGTCGACCTGCTGGCCCGGGAGGCGCGGCGCAACGGCGAACCGCTGCCGCTGGCGCCGAAGGAGTTCGACCTGCTGGCGTTCCTGGTCGAGCACCCGAACCAGGTCTTCGGCCGGATGCAACTGCTCAGCAACGTGTGGGGCGTCGACTTCACCGGCGACTCGCACACGGTCGCGGTCCGTATCTCGAACCTGCGCGCGCACGTCGAGGCGAACCCGAACCGGCCCGAATACCTGCGCACCCGAAATGGGGTCGGCTACTACCTGCGTCTCGCGGAGAGCACGTCATGACGTGGCGTGTGCTCCTTGGAATGCTGTGGGTCGCGAGCCTCGCCGCTCTCGCCGGCTGGTGGCTGCTGACGCGGCGGCGCATCGACACCTGGCGCCTGCTGCCGGTGCCCGCTGCGCTTCTCGACCCGGCCGGCGCCGTCCGGTCGCGCACCGGTCCACCTGGAGGCCCCGACCTCGCCGCCACGACCGGATTGCCGGCACCAGGCCAGGTTGTCCGCGGGGCGACGGCCGACGGCACCCCGCTCGCTGTCGCCGGCTTCCGCGGCGGCGCGCTTGCCGTCGCATTGCCACGCGACCCGGTCGCCGATCGGCGCGACGCGATGCTCGCGGAGCTCGCACCCCGGCTCGCGCACGACGTGTACACGCCGCTGTCCGCGATGGTCGGCCACCTCGACCTGATCGCGCACGAGCCGATCAGCGACAGCGCGCGGCAGTCCGTCCGCGTCTGCCAACAAGAACTCGACCGCATCGCGACGATGAGCCGCGACCTGCTCGCGCTGACCGCAATTCGCGGCGGCACCGCAACTCGAACGACCGCGTACGCCGGAGCTCTCGCGGAGGAGGCTGTCGCCGGCATCCTGCCTGAGGCGGACGCCCTCGGAGCGCAG
>Ga0157369_10002304_pt1 | contig 22962 bp, 59 predicted proteins | sample C25metaG_FD_113461 | JGI IMG/M metagenome (GOLD analysis project Ga0157369, IMG submission 113461) | Corn rhizosphere microbial communities from Kellogg Biological Station, Michigan, USA - C2-5 metaG | ecosystem: Host-associated > Plants > Roots > Rhizosphere > Soil | place: USA: Michigan... | reverse complement strand
CTAAGCGCTGTGTGCCCCGTAGAAGCGCGATTCCTACCCCTACCCACACAATCCCCCTAGGACGCTATCTACGTGCGTCTATGCCCCCTTCTATGGCTGCTGAGAGGGCAGTCTCTCTTCATGCGTGCGTGCGCATAGTCGCTCATGGACAGGCCCGCCCAGGGTGAGGGTGATATATCGCATACGTTGTGTCACACGTTAGTCATGCACTGTACCTATACGCATGCGCGTGCGTATATACACCACTGCTACCCCTACTGTCTAGTGCTACTGCTGATATATCCCTGTATCTACCCTGCATACGCAGTGTTCCACTAACAATCACCTATTTACGCAACTATCCACACACTTTGCCCCTGCATACGCACTATCGTTGCATCCGGCTCTACTGGCACCTCATATATCGGCACTGTGTATGCCCTACACAGAACCCGATCCGTGCTATTTCAACGGTATCCGTAGACTTTCACCATGCTTTCCTACGGATTCAGTAGTTCGGACCCCTGTAGACAGACGATATCGGCATAGCGTATAGTTTTTCTTGTAGCAACCGAAGCCCGCCAGTAAGGGGGTCCGGTTAGCTCCCGCATTTTCATATCTCAATAGCCTGCAATGTCCGCCACGCGCCTAACCCGCACGTGCGCCTAGAGCATCTAATTACCTAGCGGACAGTGAGGGCATCCTATGGGACCGTGAACGGAAAGCGGCCTAGGGTGAGGCTAGAGGGAATGGAAAGAAGACAACACAATAGCGAACGGGATTACGAATCTAGTAATGCTGTAACTCTTAGTGAATCCACTAACCCGGTTAGGTCCGGGTGAATGGCACGGCTGAGAGTGAACACTTCCGGTATGAAAGTACATAGAGGGAAGCGGCAGACAGGCTAGTAGGGAATCTAAGTAATGCACTTGCCAGTAAGAGTAGGCAGTAGCTAGCGGATACGGCGTGCCAGTGTTCGAGACACCTAATAGGGGTCACTAGTGATAGGGCAGAAACTATAAGAGTCACACTGATAGTTGTGAGAGACAGTCATAACTACGTGTTTCCGGTATAGGTGCAAGATTAGGTTTCCGTTCCCAAACAGTGTTAGTGCCCCGTATGAGATAGATGAACGGGAGCAAAGGATGTTAGCGCTAGTACAGGCTTGAATCCGGCGGTACGGCCCGAATAGGGCACTCACACTGTCTTTAGGTTCACTGCCGATAGCAAACTAACCAACTGCCGCAGGGTATTGCGGGTTCGGTTAGGTAGGGCTGTAAGTCGAGACAAGACTAGGTGACAACGTGCGGACACACTGAATAGTGGTCACAACGTAAACGGGTTATCTAAGCATCCTTGCTTGCTAGCTAGGGCAGTGACACCTAATAGCGTTATTGGTTGAATCGCTCATAATCCCTAAGCAACGCGCTTAGGTTAGGCAACAGATTCCCAGTAGCGCTTTTAGGTGTAACTAACCCATAGGAGGAAACACTCATGTCGGACCGTATTTACGTTCGAACGATTGACACGAATTCGGGCGTGCAAGTCGCACTGTCCGTTCCGTTTGATTCGCTCAATACTGCTTTTGCGATTGCTGAGGTTGAGAACTATAAGGATCGCCAGTGTGGTTACTCTCCGAGTCGGCGGGTTATCGTCATTTCGGACGGTTTCGAATATGACGTTACGGATTCCCGCTACGTGGAAGCTAACCCGCCCGTTGACGTTTGGGAGGAAATCTAAATGGAATTCTGGTTGAAAGCGATTCTTGCGCTGCTGAATCGGGGAGCCTGTTGGGATGGGGGTAACGCACAGTCTAAGCGTTGCACCATGTTCTAATAGTGAGAGGAGAAAACAGTGAGAGGTCCGTAAGTAGTCGCTTTACTTACTCTTTGATTGTTATTGTTCTTATTGTTGAAATTACTAGTGGTTTTGCATTACCCATAATTGGACCTGTTCCGGACGATTCTCCGATTGTGGGTAGTGTTGTTCTACTAGTGAGAGGAATTCTAGTGATTGCAATTCTTGGGATGTTTTGTGTCCTCATGGTCATTCTCATCCTATCTGCCTGTTTCATCATGGCCGTTGCCTGTTTCGTGGGCGGGATGCCGATTCTGGGAATTGGAATGCTGATTCTCATTGTGATAGCTTTTGTCGTAGTGTTTCGCACTATGGGTTGAGAGGAAAATCCAAAATGATTGCAGATGGTACTTACCGGGTGATTCCTGGGACCGTCACAAATGACGCGGACGCCGTAGAGCTTGAGAACTATGGCGAGAAATGGAATTACGGGTTTTTCGTCGCAAATGGCAAGCGGGGTATCAAGCTGGGTCATGGCGTCGAAAATGAGCCTGCCGTTAGCGTGATTGCGCTGTTCAATGAGGTTTACGGGATTGGGCCGCTGGTTGGTGTGTGGACCGATCCGGATACGGGTATCTGCTACGTGGACCCAGTTACGCATGTTTCTGATTACGAGACTGCCGTAAACTTGGGCCGTGAGTATGGCGAGCTTGCCATTTGGGATGCTTTCAAGGGAGAAGAGGTTTACCTGTAATGGCTGAGTACATTGCACCTAGTGTGCGTAATATCACGAAACTATTCCGTACTGCCACGGATGAGCAGATTGCGGAGGGTCGTAATTGGTACATGGATGCCTATACGATTGCAGAGTCGCTTTCCGACAGATTCAATGTGCCCATCACTCAAGTCTGTGGGGTGATTGCTGCGCTGTCTCCGCTGAATGGTTGGGGGCATAACGTAAATTTGGCGGCGAGAGTGCTGCGTGCTCACAGTCGGGGCGAGCGTGTGACCTCCGGATACTTGAAAGCGAATTTGGAAAAAGCGCACCGAATTCTGGACAGTAACCCGCTGTTCACGACGATTCACGCCATTCTGGGTGGGTTGAAAGTGCAGAATTTCTTCACTAGCATTTACTACGTGGGTAATGCGGGTGTGTGCATTGATCGTCACGCTTACAGTCTGGCTGTGAATAAGCGTTTCCCGGAGGGTGAGATTCCGTCTCTGACTCCTAACCGGTACGCTGACGTGGCTAATGCGTACACTCGCGCTGCCGATATCCTGTCGAAAGAGTATGGGACCGTGTTTACCCCGGCTCATGTTCAGTCGATTACCTGGGTTCTGTGGAGGGAAAAGCACTGGTCTAAGGGAGCGTTTGATAAGCACGAGAGTATCTAATGAAAACAAGAAAAATTAGTGAATACCCTGTCTTGACGATTCTCGAAATGGATTTGGTGTTCACGAACAAAAAAGAGAATCGGACTGAGCGTTATGTAAAGCTGGGTCCGAATAGTTGGGGATTGGTGCGGGATGATCAAATGTCGCATTATGTCTCGAACGATTACGAAATAGCCATGCGAGTTGAAAACTGGGCTGAGAGGAAATATCGTGTCTACAAGCCGTGCAATCACGGAAGCAAAATCCGAGTTGGAGGCACTGCGTAAGGGTGCGCCGCATAACACGAAACTGTCTGTGAGCCGTAAGGCAAAACGAACTATCAAGCCTAGTACCTATTCGGGTACGGGTAATCTGCCGCTGTTGGTCATGTCCCTGTTCCCGAAGGGTAACCGGGTGACGTGGAAAATCGCGGCGAACAAAATCCTGACGTGGTGTGAGCGTAACAACTCCGGTATCGTTCCGGATGCTCACACTTGCCGCATGATCATCCGAGGGGATATCTAAAGTGTGGATTGTGGAGAGTGTGGAAGTCGGTACGCCGATTGGCTACCAGCTTGCACGGTTTTACGATTATGCTGAGTTGTGTGCTGAGTTGGATAAGCTGATTCGGCAGCACGGTAGCGTTGTAGTTTCGAAAATTTAAGGATAACAAAAATGCAGAAGACAGTTACGACCACCAGCTACACCCGTTCGAAGAACGAAAGCAAGGCACGAAAGCATCTAAAGCGTGCAAGCAATCGGAAGATGCGTCGGGAATGGCTGACCGAGGATGAGCGGAATGCGCAGTTCAGCCTGCGGTTTGCGCTTGCCAGCATGGATGAGGACAAGTAATGTTCTATATCTACCGTGTTCGAGAGAACACGATTGTCGAAACCGGGTTCGATACTGCGGAGGAGGCAACGCAACGTGCTCTGGACCTGATGGAGTATCACCACTATCCGCCGCTGAGCATCGACAAGATGGAGTTGGCTTGAAATGAAAATCGTGTGCTATGACGCATACACTGACCGTTACCTAATCCGGTACGATAACGGGGCAGAGCTTTGGATTCCGGCAGATCAAATTGGAGATATCTAATGGCAGTTGAAATCCTGGAAGTTGTGGGCGGCGTGACCTACATTCACAGTGCGCTGACGCATACTGTGTGGCAGAGCACGCTGACTGAGCCTAAGCAGATGGTTGCTGTGGCTCATGCAACGCATGGTGATGCGGAGCGTCTGCGTCGCACGCTTCAGGCTGAGTTTCCTGACATTCCGTTTGTGGTGACACTTGTCGGAGCGTACCCCGCTTGGGAGGGTGAGGTCAGCAGATGATCGCGCTTATCGTGTTCGGCAGTATCGTGCTGGGTGTGGTTGTGTTCGCTGCCGGTATGGTGGTGGGCCGTTCCACCAGGGAGACATGGCCCACCAAGCCTAAGCTGAGTCACAAATCGGAGGACGATTTCTAAAAGTTCTTGAGCAGGGCATACTCTTTCCCAGAAATGAGAACGAGTCCCTGCCCTGCCAAGACTTCCTCTAGTGCGTCCATGCTGTAATCAACAACCCATTCGGCATACTTCTCAGGATGCTCAAGAAAATCCTGGGTCGGGTAAAGATTCAGTTCACCAAGTCGGCGTGCACTCTGGTAGCATCGACTGCACATACCCCGGATGCGTCCCTTGTTCTTGTTGCAGAGGATGCAGAGTGCATCACCTTCTGTTGCGTTGCTCATATGTGGCTCCCTTCAGCCTGAAAACAGAAATATGAGAACAGCTTATCACACTTCCTGGTGGAAAGCAAATCCCAGGAGTTATGAAGACCGTTTACGCTTTGCACCCCCCTCTATATACTTAAAAATGTATTTTCATATTAAAATAATATACATTCATCATAATTATAAAGAGACACCCCCTCAAGCAAAAACGGTCTTCAAAACTAGCGGAACTTCCCCCAACACCTGTTGAAATCTGGACTCACAACGTCGTGATTGACCGATTTTCTCACAGGTAACACTCAGAAATAGCGAAATTGACACCAAATCGTCCGAACGTATAATACGAAAAGAGTATTTTCGACAAATACTGCCCTTGAAAACACTGGCGTCTCTCGGGCCGATACGTCCGTCGTCTTAATACGAAAGACAAAAACAGGAGCTAAAATGACCTACATGACCCCGACTGAACAGAGAATTCACGCGCATTGCAGCGACGGAAAAGCCTATGAGGGTAACCCGTACCACGCGAAGTACTGGACCGAACGCAACGAAAGCGGCTTCCTGTACTGGTCGAATAGCTCCAAAGAGCACGGCTCTGGCGAACAGCTTCAATGGATTCCGAACATGGCGAATGCGATCCAGCAGGAGGCGAACGAATACAACGACTTGTACGATAAGGGACTGTGGAAGCCGTCGCAGCCTATGACGGAAATCGAGACGGCTGACGAATACAGTAAGGTTTTGCGTGAGCACCAGGAGCTTGCTACACTGAGGGACACGCTGAAAAAGCTGGATTGGGATGCTGCTAACCGGCAGCGGGAGTTGTCAAACATGCTGATTGGGCTGGATTCGCCCCGGTACTTTGCCGACAACATCGACAAAAACCTGATGAAGATTCACAACTACAACTTGGGAGACTGACATGGATGGATTCCGTGAGGGCTGGATTGGCGAGAACCGGGTGACCGGTGAGGCTGAGTACTACAAGAGTGAGGAGCGAGCGCGTGAGAACTGCGACCTCGTACTCCCCGCATGGGTGCCGCTGGGCGCTGACCTGGCCGACGAGGAGGACTGACATGGCACGGTTCACGGTTACGAAACCTAACCAGCCGTACGATTGGGAAATCGAATTCGTCACAACGGACACCGGGGCACAGCAGCTTACGCCTGTCTTCGACGCTGACGCGCGCAGCATGGAAATGCGGGGCTGGGTTGTCGATGATAAAGTTATCGTGGCGACGCACCTGTCGCTGGCGATCCGAGCATCCGCTGAAATGGAGAAATGGTGAGTGCTGTAAGAAAAACCAAACATGATTCATCATGTTCCACAACGGTTGTCGGCATCGACAGCGACTATGGTGATGTTGAAGGCAAAGGATTCATCCGAATCGCCAACAACTTCAATTCATCATATGTGGAAGACAACCGTGGTATCTTCCTGACTGTGAAGAACGATATCGGAGAAGAGATTTACGTGGTCATGGCACCCTCTGACATGATGGAAATATTCAAGGGTTTCGTGGAAATCATCGACTGGTACAAAGAAAAAGGATTCGAGGTTGAACTATGAGTGAGAACCCGGTAATTGTTACGATTAACAACGACCTGCTTCACACGGCGAGCCTGGCAGGATTCAACCGCGCGGACGTGCTGGATGAGTGGTTCGCCACGCTGAGCGCAGCCGCTGAGCTTGAGGGTGACGCGGGTCTGCCGCCGCTGGACAGCACGACGCTGTACCTGGACAGTCTGGGTGAGCCGCACTGGACCGCTACGGGCGCTGAGATTGAGCGCTGGCAGGATAACAACATCAAGTACACAACGGAGGCGCTTGAGTACGTCAAGACGCTTCAAGAGGAGGCACAGAATGGCAACTGAGACGATCACCTATGAGCCGGGAGTTACCGAGCTTCACCCCAACGAGGTCTGGCAGGACACTGAGGGCTGTCTCTACACCCCCATCGGGGATGACGAGTGGCTGGCTTTCGGTAATCCTACTGGGCTGACCCTGGACTACCTGAAGCCGTGGCTCCCGTTCACGAAGGTCGTGGACCGGAACGGAAAAATCCTCGTGACATATCTTAACTATCGAGAGGAGGTTAAGGTTGTCGATTAACACCACACGACAGGCACGAAAGGCGCGTAAGATCGCTCAGCGAATCAAGAAAGCGCGTCTGTACGGTCGGATCGACGCCTATATCCTGTTGGAAGGGTGGGCGTCGTGGGATGACGATGATGCCTACTTCATGGCGAACGGTAAGGGTAAGCAGACGTTCGATCCCCGGATCGACGCTGCGTACTGGCGTGGCTGGAACGAGCGCTCCGCTGTGTTTCATGGAGACGTTTACATCCACGACTTCAGCTAGTTGACACTCATAACTAAATAAGATAATGTGAAACAGGCTTCGAGAAAGCCCAACCAAAACAACTGAGAGAAAAGAGAAAAACATGGGATACCTTCTTACTTCCGACCTGGGCCTGGACCCGAACAAGTACCCGCCCACGACCGCTCAGTCGGTTGGTGAGCTTCGCGCGATCATCGAGGGTCTGACCGACGAGACGCCGCTGGTCTTCGTGACCGGACTTACCGAGTCGCCCGTCGTTCTCGGTCTGGCGAGCGGTGCCACGACCGTCGTGCAGCCCTTCATCGAGGAAGACCCGAACAGCACCGAGACGCCGGACACGCTGGTTCTCGCGGTCGGCGTTTCCCCGGAGAGCGTCTTCCAGTTCGTCTTCGAGACGCTGGGCGCGAGCACCGAGGAGCAGCCCGCAGCGACGGACTCCGAGGCTGGCGAGGGTGAGGTTACCCTCTGATGGGGCGCAAGGTGTCGCTGCGTGCGCAGCTTTCGAACAAGGGTGGCGAGCTTCGCAACCGTCAGCAGTCGCAGATCGACGCGGCTAAGGCGCTGACCGAGGCTGCTGCTGCCGCCGCTGCCGACAGTGAGCTTGCTGCAAAGCACGCCACGGCTGTCGAGAAGGCGCTCGGAATTCTGGACGAGGCGGGAGTCGAACTGTAACAATGTACGTCTACACTGGGGAGGACGAGGCTCACGCTTACCGGCTGGGCAGCGTTCAGGCTGAGACAGAGCGCGAAGACTTTGCTCTGTCTCAGCCCGCCGACGATGTTTGGAATGTCAGCGGTGATAACACCGAATTTGACATTTACGAGCAGCAGAAGGATGTGCTGTTCCGCGTCACTGGCTATAAGATCGAACCAGACGAACCGGCAGGAGAGGAACTGCTGGGCCTTTACGAAAACGGATACTACGATTGGTGGGATGACAATGGCAGCAATTAAGAAGGTGACGGTGGCTGAGGTTCACCGTTACACGCACGACGCTGCGGAGCACGTCAAGTCTCCGAAGGCGTACGAGTATGAGACGGTCGTCCGCATCGACGGTCGTATCTACACGATCACCGGAGCGTCGGTGGATAAGGCGCATGAGCGTCTGATTCTGGATGCCAAGTAAGAAAAAGCAGAAGGCCGACGATGGTCTGCACAGGTTCGCGTGGTGCTGGGATAACGACCAGTATCACGCGAATTGTGTATTAAGCTACGAATGGAACGACGCCACAGTTTACTGCGAGTGTCCAGCGCACGGAGGAGAGGGAGTTAGTCATGGAAATCGTACAAAACACGCTGACGGGGCTTCCAGAGCTTCCAGAGGGGCACTACTGGAAGGTGACGGACGTTCCGGAGCCGTTCGGACAACGGAGTCGGGTAATCGCACTCATGCGGAAGCGTTTTCGCAGAAACGGAAAACCCGCACGCAAGGATGAGAGTGTTGACTTTCAGCGTTTCGATGGTCCGTATGTCCACGAGTCGTGGGATTACAAGATCGACGTTGACAAGTCGGTTGAGGAGAACCGCGCCGCTTACGAGCAGCACACTAAGGAATGCATCCAGCAGGCTGCTGAAATGGTGCTGAAGCGGCAGTATCGAAAGCTGGTGCGTGTTGCACTGGAAAAGGAAGGGGATGGTTTCTATGGCAAGTATCCGCCTAAGAGTCTTTGAGTGGGCGCTGGCACTGAGTGAAGTGCTGGGGAGGATTCTGTGAGTGAGCTAGTACGCGCGTACGAGAAGTACCGTAGTAAGCGGGCACAGATCAAGGAACGTCAGAAGGCTGAGCTTGAGCGCGAGCTTGAGGATTACGCTGTCGATGTTGGTCGTGCCGTTCTTGATGAGCGAGGCGAAGGCAAAACCGTCGATGACATTCTGGTAATCTTGGGTAACAAGAACCGGAACTTCGTGTATGATGTTATCAACACGGCGAAGAAATTCAGCGACAACACCCTGCCTGACCAGCCTGAGGCTGTGACTGAGCCGGGTAGCCTGTCCTTCACCATCCTGGACAACGGGCCGCACGAGTACGTTGTGACCCTGCTCCGGTACGGTTTCGACGGGACTCAGGAGTACACAGTCACACTGCACACTGACAAGTGGGGCAAGGTCGTGGACATGCCCGAGGATTGGTGGCTGAACGCCACGAAGGAAGACAAGAAAGTCTACAAGGAAATCATTTCCACAATCGAAGAGTAACAAGGAAGGGGGTCTTGCAATGAGGTTGCCAAGATCACGGAGGGGCAAGACCCCCATTGACGTAAACATCATCCAACAGGGCGCGGATGCACCGATTCGTGTGCGTCTGACCGTTGGCCCGGACTACGAGAAGAAATACAACTCCGACCTGGACTTCACGGAGACGGAGAACCTGATCGTGATGCTTCAGTACCACCTTGCGAAGGCGAAGGGTGAACTTCCCAATGGCGACTCTTAATGACGCAGGCACGATCAGCGTTGAGGGTTACGCCTACCAAGACCCCAACATGCCGCAGATAATCAAGATGACTGCGCATAGGATTATGGTGTCTGCTGAGGGTAAAACTAAGGGTATCCGTGGTGGTGTTTGGGTGAACATGCTTGAGGAATCTCATAAGCAGGACGAAGCTAACGTGTTCACCAGCGGTGTGCTGTCTTTGGATGAGGCGGAAGCGCTCGGAACGGCGCTGCTGTTCTACGTGAAGCAGGCGAGGGAGGCTGAGAATGGGAAGTAAGTGGAGTGGTGAGGAAGACAAAGACTGGTACAAAGTTGTAGGTTCCAGCATTGCCTCACACGTCACCGAGAACCGGCTAGTCGATATCAGCCTCAGCTACTGGCCCAACCATGCCATACCTGTCGGTATGGTGATAAAGGGCCGCAACCAGGACGATACCTGGCTTGACTCGAATTTCTACATGCTGCCCGACGAGGCAGAATCGCTTGGGACGGCGCTCATCTTCTACGCGAAGCGCCTGAGAGGGGAAATCTAAATGGCAAAAATGTTTGCGCTTGGGTTTGATGACCTGAAGCGAAAGTTTAACAAGCTGGGTGTCGAGCTTCGACCGCTGCCCAACGGCACTTGTACGGTTGGTACAAATCAGTGGCAGCAATATTGGCACATTTACAACTTGCCTGAGTCCGTGATTGACGTTAAGGTAGAAGACGACAATCGAACCTACACGTTCTACACTGTTCACCAGATCACCAAGCGCCTTGAGGAGGCAACTAATGAGCACTGAGATTCTTGATGCCCCGCCCGCTGAGGCTCCCCGCTGGCGCATCGTCAACAAGCTGGTCAACGAGCACCGCGAGGACACTGGCGAGTCGCAGGAAATGTGGCTGGTAGCGCTGAACCGCGAGATTCCGTTCCGGATGAACGACAACCCCGGCGAGTACGGCATGGCGGACCATGTTGTCGTCGTTGCTTCGCACATCCACAAGGCGTTCGGTGTGGAGGAGTTCTGGTACGATGAGTTCTGTGTCGTGCCGTCCGACGAGAAGGGTGTGGCTGAGTCGGCGTTCATCTACAAGACGAGCGCACCGATTGCCTCGCAGTCGTGGGATGCGGACACCCGCGACGAAGACCTTGTTAGGCTGGGTATGTTCAGCATCGGAATGCTTTAAGAGGAGAAGAAAACATGTATGATGAGAATGCAGTTCGGGAGCTTCGGGAGGAGCTTCGCGAGACTCGTGACCGTGTGCTTGCACGCGGCGCAACCAGTGAGGGAGCGCGCGTTGCTCTCGGTGCGGTCATCGGCGGAATCGCCGCCTGCGACGTGATCCTTGAGGAAGAGGGTAAGGATGCGTAAGCTGGGCGGAAACAGCGACAGCAAGCCGTCTAAGACCGCCACAGAGTCGCTTCTGGGTGCCCCGGTATCTGACGATCAGGTGGTCGGGGAAATCAACGGTCAGAAGATCACAGGCAAGGATGTTCGCGAGGCTGAAGAGTTTGGCGAGTACATGGATGACCTCGTGGCGCTGTACTTCCACGTCCAGCAGAACCCGGACGACAAGGAAGCGGTCGAACGCTTCACCCTGAACGTGCAGTACCTTCAGCAGCACCATCTGTTCACCTTCCTTGAGGTTGCATTTGGGCTGTGGCAGATGTACCGTCAGATTACCAACAACAAGTAACACAAACTTAGAGACAGAGAGACAGGAGAAAATATGCCGGAGAACAAGGTTTCACTGGACGACATGAAGGCGATCCTCGGAATCGGCGGTCCCGCAACTGGCGGCAACGTCGTGGGGAAGCTGAAGATTGACGAGGACGGCAACTACGAGGTCGTGGAGGGCACCCTCAAGCAGTTTGGTGAGGACGTGCGCGCCGAGGCTGTTAAGAAGCTTCAGCCCGCGCTCGTGGACACCATTGCCAAGGCGACCGCCGCTGAGTCGGAGGCCGTCGAGAAGAAGCTGCGGATCGAGCAGCGCAAGACTCACGCAGAGCTTATTAAGCTTGCCAACTCGGTCCGAAAGATCGAGGTTGTCACGCCCAAGGGCAGCAAAAAGCTTGAGGGTATCCAGCACAACCAGTTCGAGAACCTGCTGAAGGTCATCAGCACTGGTCAGGCTGCGTTCCTGGTCGGTCCTGCCGGTACCGGTAAGTCGCACGCGGCTGAGACGGTGGCGGACTCGCTGGACCTGGACTTCCACGCCATTTCGGTGGGTTCGCAGACCAGCAAAAGCGACCTGCTCGGTTACATGACCGCTACGGGTGACTACATCCGGACGCAGTTCCGTGAGGCGTACGAGCACGGCGGCATCTTCCTGCTTGACGAGGCGGACGCGGGTAACTCCAACGTCCTCATCCTCCTCAACTCGGGTCTGTCGAACGGTCAAATGGCGTTCCCGGACGGCATGGTGAAGGCTCACGAGGACTTCCGCATGATCGCCACGGCAAACACGTACGGTTACGGTGCGAGCCGTCAGTACGTCGGCCGTAACCAGCTTGATGCGGCGACGCTGGACCGCTTCGTCGTCCTGGACTGGGACATTGACGAGAAGCTGGAAGCCTCGTTCGTGGCGGGTGTGAAGGATGGTGACCGCTGGCTCCGCGTCGTGCGCGCTGTCCGCAACCACGTCCTGAAGGAGCTTGACATTCGCATGGTGGTCAGCCCGCGTGCTGTCCAGCGTGGTGTGAAGCTGCTGTCGGCGGGTCTGGACTTCGAGACGATCCTGCCTATGGCGCTCACGTCCAACACTCCGAACGGTCACCGTAAGGACTTGGAGAACGTGGCCCGCGCCGCCTGGTCGAAGTAAGTAGTGAGGGGAGGGACTGGAAACGGTCCCTCCCCTTCTGATTAGGGAGTGTGACATGGAAGTTCGAAATACTGGTGATGGTAGGACGTACACCATTACTGCACGACTTGGCGATACGTTGAGTATCGGGCGAAATTCTTCACCGGGTCGCCCGTCCACAAACGGATACAATTTCTTTGTCAAGGCTGCGGATTCCAACGGGTACAATGAGGTTTACGGTGCCTTCACGGAGGAGCAGATGCTCGAATTCTTTGCCGCATTCCTAGCAGTACGGGAGACATACGATGGAAATTCAATCTAACACGCAGTTCGGTAACAGGTATGTGGTCAGTAAAGAGTATGGTGATAGCATTTCTATTGCCAGAAACTATCGAGTCGAGGGCATATTCCAGCGTGATAAGAGTCGGCGTTACTACATAGAAATCAGAAACCAACACCGGTTCGAGGGGATTGCCGTATCTGAGGAGGACATGCTAGAGTTGTTCGCGGCGTTCCTCGCGGTTCAAGAGACTTACGAGAAAGAGGAGTAACATGGCACGAGTTTGGGAGCAGGGTGGGCGCGGCAAGCTGCACACCGAGTTCAATTCTGTTAAGGAAGTTTTCAAGACTATCGACAAGCTGGGCTGGAAGCCTGGCGGTTCAACTGGCGGTCGCGGCACAGAGTCAGACGGTCGCCGGGACAGCGACTTTCAGGTGTTCAACAGCCTGGCTGAGGCGCGCGAGGTTTTCGAGAACCATCCGGAGAAGATTCGTATGTTCGATGCGAACGATGCGCGTCTTGAGTCTGTGGAGGCTCCCGGCAAGGACGTGTTCTTCGACGTGACCGGTGACTACATCGACATTGACCGCTTCCTTGAGGGCGTTCCGGAGTCGATGGGTAACGCTGTGCTGGGTAACCCACGTACCGTGTTCTGCACGATCAACGTGCTGGGTTCGTACGTGTGGAGCACCAGCCCGGAGTATCAGATGCAGAAGCAGAAGCGAATCCTGCGACTGGTTGACTGGCTGGAAACTCAGAACATCCGCTGCCAGGTTGTCGTGACGGAGGACAGTGACGTTTCGTTCTCGTCTGTGACGGTCAAGGAATTCCACGACCCGTTCGACCTTAACCCGCTGGCTGTGGTCATGCACCCGGACTGGCTGCGTCGAATCATGTTCCTCATCATGGAGCAGAGTAAGACGTGGAGTTGGGGTTACGGTTCGTCGCTTGAGTACGATAAGCGCATGATCAAGTACCGTCCGAACCCTGAGGATGGGCTGTATGTGTACGTCGGCGGCTACATGCCGTACGAGGGCAAGGACAGCAGGGGTTACCGTAAGAACAACGACCTGGATCAGCTTAACGAGGCGTTCGACAAGATCGAGGAGCGCATCGAGCGGATGATTCTGGATGGTGAGTCGTTCGTGGATGAGCCGCTGGCCGTCACCGGTAACAGTCTCAAGGGCTGGTAATGCCAACCCTGTATGAGTTGAATCTGACGCCCCTTGAGCATGACCTACTTCAGGGATTGCTCAAGGGGCGCGGCATTGAGATTTCCAAGTACCTTGTGACTGAGGAGGACGGTGTGACCATCATTCACACCGTACTAAATACCACCGAAAATATAGAGAAAGAGAGATAACATATGGTAGGTTTTGTGTTCGCGGTGATCCTGGGGATCATCTTCGTGATTGCGGTTGGCACCGCCGTTCTTAACAAGGGCGCGCGTGTGATCGCTTCCGTGGTCGCTGTGGTGGTCGCTATCATTGCGGCAGTCATCCTGGTGTTCAGCAGCTATTACCAGCAGTCGCCGGGTGAGACGAACGTCGTGGTGAACTTCGACAAGAGTGTGTCTGGCGAGAACGCCAAGCCGGGTTCGGCGTGGAAGGCTCCGTGGCAGGACTTGGCGACGTTTGATATCAAGAACCAGCAGGTTGTGTACGCCGGTAATTCCGAGAACAAGTCGGACAACAACGGCGGCACGGCGCAGGGTCCGCAGATCACAGTGCAGGATAAGGATGGTGTCTCGTCTGACGTGGACATTGCGATCCGGTACTCGATCAACCCGGAGTCGGTCATCCCGATTTACAACAAGTATCTGTCTCAGGAGAACTTCCGTCAGCGCCTGATCGACCAGGACATTCGCTCTGTGGTTCGCGCCACTGCGAATGACTTCGGCACGATCCAGATTCTGACGAAGCGTTCCGAGTACGAGAACGGTGTTCTGAAGGCTCTGAAGGCCCGCTGGAAGGACGACGGCGTGCTGGTCGAGTCCGTGGCCCTTCAGGAGATTCGCCCGCCTAAGAACGTCAAGGACGCCTACGCCGCTGCACAGCAGGCGCAGGTTCAGGTGACGAAGGCGCAGGCCGAGCTTGAGAAGCAGAAGGTTGAGGCTCAGCAGACCGTTCAGTCGGCCCAGGCTCAGGCTGACGCCAACGACATTCTGAACGCGCACCCGCTGAACAGCCAGTCGCTCACTCAGAAGTACATCGAGCAGCTTGGCAAGGGTACGACCTACGTCGTGCCGCAGGGTTCGACCCCCTTCATTGGCGCGAAGTAAAAGCGCTAGGGTGAGTGGCACACACCGGGATTCGAGTTCCCGGCACCCGCGAGAGTTTGTTAAGTTTAATAGAATCGAGGTTTAAATCATGGGCTATTCTGTAGAAGAGTTTCCCGACGAATGGGTCGAAGTAAAGGAAGCGACCAGGATCGAACCGTTCAGCCTGGGTTCGCTGGCTCTGGTGCCTCAGACACTTGACGGCAACATTCTGGTGATGGACATGGGTGACTTCGTTACTTATGGCAACTTGACCCACCAGGACATTCAAGATTTGCTCGTCTACCTCACCTACTGGAAAACGGTACTGGTGAACAAGGGAGTTTGGAATGCTGAAACGCTATAAGCGCGACAAGCAATACGGCGGTGACTACTACGAAGTCAATTTTCAACACCGCAACGGTGTCGGCATCGAAATCGACGGCATCAGGGGTATCGACGGTAAGGACACGCTAGATTACTGCCTTACCATTCAGACTGAGGACGACCTTACAATCTTCCGGGTTACCGACGAGGAAATGCAGGAGCTTTTCATGGCGTACCTTGCGGTCAAGCAGCAGATAGGAGAGAACAATGCTAACAGTTAGACCGTACAATGAGGAGTATCCCGAACACGGCAACGTTTACAAAGTGTCAGCAAAGCGACGTGCGATCAGTGTTGAGCGTACAGACGTTGACCCTGTGAAGTCTGAGGGTATCATCGTGAATGTTCACGCGCTCGATAGTGAAAATATCGAAATCAGTCTAAGTGTGAACCTAGACGAAGTGGATGAACTTATGCTAGCATTGCTGGCAGTTAAGAAAGAGATTGAGGAGGGCTGACATGGCCGGTAGTGAAGATGTTTGGGAGATTGACTGGGACGCTTACTCCTACGAGGAGGAAGAGCTTGTTGACCCGTACGAGTACGTGCTGGGCCTGGACCCTGGTGAGACGACAGGTGTCGCCATGCTGCGATACACCCCGGAGTCGAAGCCGGAACTGATTTACCTCCACCAGATCGAGGGCGGTCAGGCGGGCTTCTGGGAGTTCTTCAAGGGCACTATGCCTTCTGTTAACATTCACATTGCCAGCGAGAAGTGGGTCGAGTTCGGCATCAAGGGTGCCAACCATGAGCCGCTGAAGATCGAGGGTATGGAGTACGCTATCTGGGAGGACGATGTTACCTTCCAGGAGCCGAGCCAGAAGCAGCTTATTCCGGATGACTACCTGAAGGAAAACAACCTGTGGACGCCGGGTAAGCGGCACCAGATGGACGCGCTGATTCATGCGCTCATCTACCTCCGCAACGAGGAGGAGCACAAGCCTACTCTGAAGTCGCTTTCGGGTGACGACGAGCAGCCTATGGCTCAGCCGGGTCAGGCGGATGCTGCACAGCTTGACCAGCCCGACGAGGAGCTTTCTATCGAGGAGCAGATCGAGCAGGCTGTCGAGGGTCTTTCCAAGGCTGAGCAGGCCATGAAGGAAATGGGAGAGGCTGCTGAGGCGGCTGCTAAGGCGCTTGCTGAGGCTCTGGAAGCTGCTGGTGAGGGCGAGGATGGTGAGGGCGCTGAGGCGGCTGTCAACGGCAGCGGTGAGCTTCGTGACGACCTGCCTGAGGGCACCGGTCCGGGCAACAACGACCGTGAAGGTGTGTGGTATGACCCGAACGACGAGGTTCCCACGGACAAGCGCAAGCGCATGGAGAAGAACGGTGTCTTCATGGGTTACGCCCCTGAGGAGTCCAGCGACGTAAAGGAGATTTTCGTTGACTAAGAGTAAGACGGAGTACAGGATCACGTACCCCGCTCAGCAGGGCGGGGACTTACTCGGAGAGCGAAATCGACTTACGTTCAATAATAAAGAGGAAGCGCTCTGGTTCATTGAGTACCTGCGCGAGCGCGTTAAAGAATGGGAAGTCGAGTACCGTGAGTGGACGCCTACTGAATGGCGCACAATCGAGAATCGTGACTGAGGCCACGCGCGGAAAATTCGATTAAAAAAATTTTTTGAAAGTGAGTTGGTTTTTATGAAAATCCTGTGGATTTTTCTGCTAGCGTTCCTGATGATCGGACTGTGCATCGGTGCTGTCTATAGCATCCTCTGGTCGCTTCTGCTGGCATGGGGTTTGCTGCTTGCAGCAATCCTGGTGTTCGCATTCGTTGTCGGACTGGCAGTGAAGGAGATTCGCCGTGCCGAACGACGTTGAGGATGACGAGTGGATGGACTTCCGTACCGTCGAGCGGGTTTGTGCCTGCGGTTTCGTAGGCATGGTCGATGTGGTAGAGTGTCTAGTAGACAACACTGCAATCTGGGTCTGTCCTGAGTGCGGCGAAGAGTGGGAGGAAGACGTTTCCTCTCCAAACGAATAGGAGAATAGATGAAGAAACTGTTTGTTGGGGTCGCTCTCGCAGTAGGGCTGACCTTCAGTGGTGGAACGGCTGCACTCGCAACGGAGGTAACCGCCTGTGTTCCTGCCGCTGCTTGGGATGAGGTCATCCACCACGATGCGGTAGGTACCGAGACGATTCCGAATCCGGAATACGTTCCTGGAACGCCGGACACCACAACCATCGTCCACCACGACGGTACGCCGGATACGACTGAGGTCACCGGTTATCTGAAGTGGACCTGGACGAACCCTGAGAAGGGTAAGGGTACGCCGGATGGTCCGCCGCCTGGCGAGGGTTGGCACGAGGTTGGTATCACGTCTGACACTAAGGGTGACACGCCTGACACGATTCTCCACCAAGGGAACGGGTACGGTTCGTACTTCTACTTCGAGACTCAGACTAAGGTCACCCCTGGTGAGCCTGCCTGGGATGAGACGGTAGTGGTTCCGGGTACGCCTGCTCAGGGTGAGCCGACGATCCCTAACCCGGACTACGTTGCTCCCTACGACGAGACGAAGCACCATGACGCGGTGACGTGTCCTGTGCCTCCGACCGACAACCCGCCTACCGACAACCCGCCAACAACGGAGCAGCCACAGGCACCTGTAGCTAACTCGCCCGTTGTGGCAGCGGCTGTTGAGCAGCAGACTGTTAAGAAGGCAGCGGTTACGCCGCTCGTCACGGAGCAGCTTGCTGAGACTGGTTCTCGTGAGGACAACTACTGGCCGCTTGGTATCGCCCTGGTGATGCTGGCTGCTGGTGGGTACATTGTGTGGCGTGCAACGCACCGCCGCAAGACTGAAAAGCTGATTTGAGAATGTCGGTGGTTCATGCTATGATGCATGAGCCACCGACTTTTGAGTTTACGGAGGAGGTAATCATGGGCGTTAGACACGGTGATGCGTATTACGAGTTGCCACGACACGAGTTTCCGGCGAGAAAGTATTCTGACTACAGTAAGCTAAAGCGTACGATCAGACCAAATTCCGCCGACGATGATTACCTGACCTTTGAGCAAGATGTTGTGGGCGACGCTCCCATAAATTCGGTTACGGTTTTCATCCACGAAGATGAGGTTGAAGACCTGATTGTGTATTTGATGTACTGGAAGCAGTGGAGGGCAGAGCATGCTGAAGCCGGATAAAGTCTGGTTGGGTGACGCTACATCTGTTAGGGTTTCAACAACTGATTCCCTTATCACCTTCCGTGATGAGAACGATGGTGAGCTTGTGTTCGTTCGCAAAGAGCACGTCGATGATTTGATCGTTTACCTGACGTATTACAAGCAGTGGTGGGAGGAGAAACATGCTGAGTGAGCCGACGCTGCACCAGACGAAGTGTGGCACAAAAATTCGCCTCGCTACTAACCCTAGCCACAACGAGCTTGCATTGGACGACGGCATAGACGTTATCTTCATCCATTACGATGAGGTCGATGACCTCATTGTGTGGATGACTTACTTTAAGCAGTGGCGGGAGGAACAGAATGACGAGGCTGGTACCTGATGAAGAGCAGCAGGCCGCAATCGAGCGTATGGTCAACGAGCCGACGCGAGCAGCACTCAACGCCTCGCAGTACGGTACAGGTAAGACTCTCGTCACTGTGGAGGTCGGGCAGCAGGTTGCTCCGCAAGGTGTTAAGCTTATTGTCTGCCCGCTGTTTACAAAGTATTCATGGGAGCACACGATTCTGGGTCAATTTCCTGATGCCAGTGTACGTCACATCAATTCGCGCAAGGCTGGTCAGGAAGCTCTGGCTGACCTTGTATCGGGTGTGCCTGGATGGTATATTGTTGGACGAGAGTACTTCGCAACAAAACGTTTCCGTACCGCCCTCAACGATGGGAGCCTATCAGGACGCATTGACTTTCTGGCGTACGACGAGTGTCAGAAGTGGGCGAACCGTAACTCGCAGGGCTTCAAATGGATGAAGAAAGTCAAGCCAGGGTACAAAATGGCCCTGAGTGCGACCCCGCTCGGTAACAAGTTCGAGAACTTCTACGCCATTCATCAGTGGCTGTGGCCTAAGCTGGAAGGACATGCGTCGTTCTGGAAGTGGGTTGCTGACTGGTGCGAGACGGAGAACGACTACTTTGCTGGTGTGCAAATTAAGGGTGAGAAGAATCCCGGTGAGTTCGCCAAGTCTCTGCCGTGCTACGTGCGGTTGACGAAAGACTTCGGTGACCCCATCGAACAGCAGGTGTTCATTGAGCTTTCGCCCAAGGAACGAGCTATCTACGACAAGTTCGAGAAGCACCTGATCGTGTGGCTTAACGAGAACCCTCTGATTGCTAAGCTTCCAATCACGAAGCGTTTGCGTCTGCGTCAGATGACACTGGGTGAGGTTTCGATCAACCCGGAAACGGAGGCGGTCGAGTACGCGCTGGACATGAAGAGCACCAAGTACGATACGCTGGTGGACATTCTGCGTGAGGCAGAAGAACCGGCTGTCATCTTTACAGACAGCGCAAAGTATGCTAACGTGGTAGCTGTTCGTCTCGTCCGTGACGGGTTCAAGGCGCTACCGTGGACTGGTGAGTACACTGAGGATGTTCGGCACGCGCTGAAGGATGCGTTTGTTCGCGGCGAGATTGACTACATCGTGGCGACCATCCCGAGTATCGGCGAGGGTGTGGACGGGCTTCAGTTGCGCGCTAGGCTGATGGTGTGGCTGTCTCGTAGTGAGAACAACATGCTGAACCAGCAGGCTTTCAGACGGCTTTACAGGCGTGGTCAGAAGCATCAGGTGGTCAGCATCGACATTGTGGCGTTGGACACGTACGACGAGGGACAGCTTTCGTCGTTGAACAGGACCGAAGCAAACATGCTTCTGAGTCTGAGAAAGGGATAACATGGAGAACATTTTCGACTACGACTATTACAAGGCGGGTTACGAGCACGAGCTTCGCGACGGCATTGCACCGCTGCTTGCCGAGCATGAGGGTGACGAGCAGTACAGTGAGGATGTTGAACTAAACATCCAGCTTGCGCTGGCTGCGTTTGACGTGGGCTGGTTCTCTGCGCTTGATTCGATGCGTCAGAGTCTCGCAGGTCAGCCTCTTGACGGGGACCAGGAGCCTGAGTAATGGGTTACCCGGAGTGGGACGGTCGCACAGAGACAGAGGTCATCGAGCCGCTGCGCCGTGAGGTTGAGCGGCTGCGTCGCGAGAACACTGCACTCATCGGTGTCATTGTGTCGCATGACCGCTACCTTGTGTCGATGATGGGTGTGCAGGATGACGATGCGTTCACTAGCGCCTCGTTCCACCTGTACGCCAAGCTCGCTGACGAGGGTCTGCTTGAGGTTATTGGAATCGAGGGCAAATGATTGTTGATATTGAAATCATCGAGAAGTACAACGACTGGAAGGCACAGAAGGGGGTTGCGTCGAAGGACTTCAGCCCCCAGCAGTTCCAGATCGAGTACGCGAAAGACCTGGCTCTTGAGCGGCTGACTGGTGTGGCTACCTACGTTCAGAACGCCCTTGACGAGGAACCGGACAACCCGGAGGTTGGCAACATGCTTGCAGATATCAAGGCGATCATCGAAGGGAAAGATGTTTGACTTCAAGACTGAGAAAGCTGCTAAGCTCTTCTCGGACTTGGTTCTCAGCACTGACGGCACGGAGCCATGCTACGATCCTAACCTACTGGATAAGGATAATGCACATGATTCCGTGACGGACATGTTTGTTGAGAATCATACCAACAGGGGCATGGACCCGAAGGTAGCTGAAGAGCTATGCGACGGCTGCAAGGTGAAAGAACTATGCCTTGCATTCGCTTTGGAGAATGATGAGCGAGAGTTCGTCTGGGGCGGGACAACCCCCGCCGTACGAAAGGAAATGAAGAATGGGAAAGAAAGTGGATAAGGCGATCAAGACGCTGCGTGATGCAACTCATCAGCTTCGCAGCGTTAACGTAACAGCGTCAGACGGTGATGGTATGGGTGTTGAAATTTCAGCACGCCCGCTGGCAGTCACCACAGTAACTTATGATGGTGAGGTTGTGACGCTGGCGATCATCTTTGAGGGCAGCCAGGAGGTCAACACTTTCGAGGGTGAGGCCCTGAAGAGCCTCCGCGCAGAGGTTTACGAGTACGACGGAGAGTAATGGCTCGTCCACTAGACGATGACGAGATTCGCTACCTGGCGCTAGACCTACTTAAGAATCCAGGCGAGCGAGACCTTCAGAAAAAGATCGGCGCGTCAGAAATCGGGAACCCGTGCGACTACTGCCTGGGTAACCGACTTCTGAACACACCGAAAGCATCCAGTAAGTACTGGCTAGGTGCCAAAATCGGCACCGCTATTCACAGGGAGCTAGAGTTTGAAGCTGAGAAGCATCTTATCATCCCTGAGCGCCCTGAGTTCCAAGTCCTACAGGGAGCCAAAATCGAAGAGAAAATCCTTCTGGGATCAATCGACGGTTACGGTGACATTCATTCCCGAGTGGACCTGGCGCTCACGACTCACCCTAACCTGATCGACTGGAAGACAAGCACCGCAACCAAGATCAAGAAATACAAACTTGACGGCGTGCCGATGCAGTATGTGTACCAGCAGAGTCTGTATGGTTGGGGACTCAATAAAGCAGGTATCCCAATCCAGCAGCTAGCTCTTGTGTTCGTAAACCGAGACGGGCTGACCGATGACGATATCTGGGTGTGGAGTATGAAGTACGATGAGTCGCTTGCGCTCAAGGCATGGGATCGACTAGAGTTGATTTGGAAGTACCTTCAGGCTGGACATGACGTGGAAACGCTCAAGTCTCACCCCGACTGTTACTACTGCAACGTCGTGTTGCACCGAATGTGAGAAGAGGAGATTCACATGACTGATGTTCTTAATTCCGCTGATGAGGCGGCAATTCTTGAACAGTTTGTGCGCAACAAGCTTGCAATTGAGGAGCTTGAGGCGCAGCAGAATACTATCAAGACGTTCTTCAAGGAACGTGCTGAGGCGTATCCGGCTGGAACCGACCGCAAGAACGGGAAGTTCTATATTAAGATCACGGAGAACAAGCGCGTCGATGACACGCTGGCCCGTCGTCACCTTACAGCCACGCAGTACCGCCAGTTGACAAAGACGGTGGTAGATGGTACGCTTGCACGGAAGGTTCTCAGCGAGAAGGACTATGCGAAGATCGTGAAACACTACGATCACAAGATCGAGATTGGATTGAACTAACATGCAGGGTAACTACACGAGCACCGACGAGGCTGCAATCACCGGCTATTGGAGTGGACTTCACTCTGCCTGGATCATGTTCCAGGACGTGATGCGCAAGGAACAGAGCCTTGAGCAGGTTCGAGACAAGCTGGGTGAGGTCGAGAAGTCGTTCCGCGACCTTGCCAATCAGGAGGTCGTAACCGAGACTGTGGCATCCACCGCACAGCTTCTCTCAGGCGTTGACCCGCTGGCCCTGCTTCGGCAGAAGATCGAAGAGGACGCTGGCCCTGAGGCGCTGGCAGAGTTCGACGCCATGATCGCAGAGAACGACAACGACACGGAAGGTGAAATCAAGCTTGGTTGAACAGGCATCATTTCTAGCGGGAGTGCAGAAGGCAACCGCAGTGGACCGCATTAACAGCATGATCATCTTCGGTGAAACCGG
>Ga0157369_10002303_pt1 | contig 22963 bp, 26 predicted proteins | sample C25metaG_FD_113461 | JGI IMG/M metagenome (GOLD analysis project Ga0157369, IMG submission 113461) | Corn rhizosphere microbial communities from Kellogg Biological Station, Michigan, USA - C2-5 metaG | ecosystem: Host-associated > Plants > Roots > Rhizosphere > Soil | place: USA: Michigan... | reverse complement strand
TACTCGACGCTCGAGGAGAACGTCTTCATCGCGCCGTGCGTCGTCACGACGAACGACAACTTCATGGGCCGCACCGAGAAGCGGCACGACCTGATCAAAGGCCCGACGATCCGCCGCGGCGCGCGCGTCGGCGGCGGTGCGATCCTCTGCCCCGCAGTGGAGATCGGCGAAGAGGCGTTCGTCGGCGCGGGCGCAGTCGTGACGAAGGACGTCCCCGCCGGGAAGGTCGTCGTCGGCTCGCCGGCGCGCGTGCTGCGCGACGTGCCCGACGAGGAACTACTCAAGGACTAACCGGGCCCTCCCGCCCTCGCGAGACCGCGTCAGACACGGCGCATCTCGGCCGAGTCGGGCTTGCTCATAGACACCGCTATGCGCTGCGCCCGCCTCGTCCAAGCTGCTTGGTCTGCCGCACCCTCGACGAGCACTGGATGACCCGGTCAGGCCTTTCGAACCAGTGAAAGCTTGTAGCTGACGATCGCCCGCGCGGGCGTGAGCAGCTTCGCTTCGACGTAGTAGACACCCGAGCCCTCGGCACGGTAGGCGAGCCGCGACTGCGTGCCGACGCGCCGCGACGTGGCGACCCGGTCCGCGACCGGCGCGTGCAGGCCGAGAACATGCTGCGTTCTCGGTTTCCACAGCGACAGCGCGACACGTGTGCCGGGCTTCGGCGCCAGGTGGACGAAAAGCGTCTGGCCGGCGTTCAACCTGACGCGGTAGACGTCGACGTCGTCATCCCAGTAGTCGAGCGTCGCGCCGACGGTGCGCGGCAGCGGCGGCAGTGCGTGCGCCCAAGGGCCGGCGTCGTCGTTCGGCTCGTAGCGGTCGGCGGGCGGCAGCGGCTTCTCCGCCGCGGTGAGCGCGGCGGCCACGTCGAGCTTGCCCCAGCCGGTGAAGCGGTCGCGTCCGGCGGCGCACGAGGTGCAGCCGTCGCCGGTCATCTCGTCGATCGCCGTGCGCTCGAGCAGCCACATCACCTGCTGCGCCGTGAGCTTCGGGTACTGGCCGAGCAGCAGCGCGGCAGCGGCCGAGACGATCGGCGCGGAGAACGACGTGCCGATGCCGTTGCGGAACTCGTCCGGGCCGCAGTCGGAGTAGCCGGCGTCGCCGCACGACGGGTCGTTGGAGAGCACGCGCGGCACCGTCGAGAACATCGCGTCGCCCGGCGCCGCGATGTCGTTGTAGACCGGATCGCGGTTCGAGTACACAGGCACGGAGCCGTCGCGCTTCAGCGCGCTCACGCCGATGACGTGCGGCAGCGCGGCCGGGTACACGGCGAACGGCCACGGCGTCGCCGGCGACTGCGGGCCGTTGCCGACCGCCGCCACGATGACGGCGCCCTTCGCGTACGCGTAGTTCACAGCCGCTTGCTCGAGCGGCGAGTACGAGTCGAGCCGCGGGTTCAGCGGGTCGCGTACACCGCCGAGGCTCAGGTTGATCACGCGCGCGCCGTGGTCCGCAGCCCACCGGATCGCGGCGACCTCGCTGCGCAACGACACGCTGCCGTCCGCGCGCACGACCTTCGCGATCAGCAGCTGCGCGTTGAACGCGAGGCCGGCGATGCCCTGCGCGTTCCCCGGGTTCGCGGCGATCTCGCCGGCGACGAACGTGCCGTGTCCATCGGTGTCGACGTCCCACGGCGTCCCGACGAACGAGCGCCCGGCCGCGATCCGGCCGATGAACTCGGGATGGTCACGGTCGATCCCGGAGTCGATGACGGCAACCTTCACCGGGTACAGCTGCGGCTGCGACGGCCAGTAGTCCCAGGCGTGGACGTCGGTCAGGTACCACTGCTTCGCGGCGTCCGGCTCGGCGTTGTCGAACGCGGCGGCGACCGCGGCGAGGCCGAGCGCTGCCGCAAGAGCCGCCGCGGCGACTGCGACGCGTCTCACTGGACGACGAGCGACGCGGACACGGCTGCAACGTAGCCGTGACCGGGCGTGCACCGGATGCGGTACGTGCCCGGCGCGAGCTGCCCGCCGAACGACCACGCCCCGTTCGGGTCGGTGGCGGTCGAGCTGACCGTCGACCAGACCGTGCCGCTCTGCTGCTGGAGCGCCACCGGCGCCCCTGCGAGCTCCGGCTGGACGATGCCGGAGACGCCGGTGCCCGTCTGGTCGATGCTGAGCAGCGGCGCGACGCCGACCTTCGCAAACGCGACATGGAGCGCCCCCACGGCGAGGCGGTACTGCGTCGTCACGCTCGGCTGTACACCGACCGAGAACGTGCCGTCCGCGGCGGGCGTCACTTGCTCAACGGCGGTCCAGGCGCCGCCGGGAATGCGCGACTCGAGCGTGATCGGATCCGTGACGTAGCGCGCGAAGCCTGCGAGCGTGCCGGCGGTGCCGAACGGCAGCGCCTTCGGCGGCTGCAGCGCGAGCAGCTGCGGCGCGAACCAGGTCGAGCGAAGATCGAGCGCCACGCGCAGCGTGTTGCCGGTCACCGTCGTGCTTGATCCGTCCGCGAGCACGGCAGTCACATGCCTTGCGCGCGGCGACGTGCCGGGTGTGACCTGCAGGTCGACGATCGGCGACGCGAGCTTGAGCGCCTTCTGCACCTTGGCAAGGTCGAAGAGCACCGGCCCCCAGTTGTGGTACGGCGCGAGCGTGTCGTACTGGTCGACGACCGACTGCAGGTACGGGACGCCGACGCCGGTCGTCTCCAACGCGGACGCCGTGCGCCCGCCGGAGCTCGAGAAGAACATCGTGTCCGCGGGCTTGCCGGCATAAAGCACTACTTGATGGCGCGTCGCGTCGACCGCTGCGTTGCTGAGCGGCGACTCGGCGGCAACGCCGCCGTAGACCTGGCTGCGCCCGTCGCCGTAGACGTCGAACGACTTGTCCTTCGCCGCGTTCGCGAGCGCGTACGAACGAGCTGCAACGGCCTGCGCCTTGACCGCCTCGGCCGCCCAGTTCGCCGGCATCTCCGACGGCACGACACCCTTGACATACGCCTCGAGCCCGACGACGTCGATCACTTGCAGCTGCTTCGCGACGACGGTCACGACATAGCGGCCCCGGTACTGCTTGCCGTCGACGCTCATCGGCTGCGTCGACCGGAACGTGAGCGGCGGGGTCAGCACCTGACCGTTCACGGTGAGGTCGGCGCCGAGCGTGAGCGGCGTCGCCGGATCGAGCTGCACGACCTGGTGCGCGCCGTCCGTCACCGTCCACGGCGCCGAGGCCGCAAAGGTTGTGCGCTTCTCGAGCGCGAGCAGCACGCGGATCGAGCTGACGGTCGTCGTGCCGAGCGTCGTGCCGACGAAGTAGTGGTTGAGGATCTTGTCGTACGTCCAGCCGTGCTTCGCGTAGCCATAGGCGCCCCACTGGCTCATGCCGAGCCCATGGCCGTAGCCGTGGCCGGTGACGACGAGCACGGTGCGCGCGGTGAGCGTCGCCGGCTGTGTCGTGGCAGCACGCGACGAGCCGCCTACGAGCGCGGCAACGATTCCCCCGAAGAGGACCAGCCCGAGCGCGCGCCGACCCACAAAAGGCACAGTAGCCCGCCTTCGGCGGCCTTTACCGAACTCCTACAAGCGGTGGGCGTACTGCTGCTCGTAGTACCGCCGGTAGTCGCCCTGCTTGATCGGCTCCCACCATTCGCGGTTCTCGCGGTACCACGCGACTGTCTCCTCGAGGCCGCCGCTGTCGAACGAGTGCTGCGGCGTCCAGCCGAGATCGCGGACCTTTGCCGAGTCGACGGCGTAACGGCGGTCGTGGCCAGGCCGGTCCTCGACCATGCGCACGAGATCGGGGCTGGCGCCGGTCAGGTCGAGGATGCGCCGCACGACCTCCATGTTCTCGCGCTCCTGGCCGCCGACGTTGTAGACGTTGCCGGACTCGCCCTTACGCAGCACGAGCTCGATCGCCGCGCAGTGATCGTCGACCTGCAGCCACTCGCGGTGCTGACGGCCGTCGCCGTAGATCGGCAGCGGCTCACCGTCGAAGCAGTTCGTGATGAACAGCGGCAGCATCTTCTCCGGGTACTGGCGCGGGCCGAAGGTGTTCGCGGAGCGCGTGATCAGCGCGTCGGTGCCGTAGGTGCGCACGTACGCGAGCACCTGTAGGTCGCCGCCCGCCTTCGACGCCGAGTACGGGCTCGACGGCCGCAGCGGCGTCTCTTCGGTCGCGGCCGGCGCGTCGAACGGGATGTCGCCGTACACCTCGTCGGTCGACACCTGCACGTGACGGATGCCGTGGTGACGCGCGTAGTCGAGCAACACCTGCGTTCCGAGGACGTCCGTGAGGATGAACTCGGCGGGACCGAGGATCGACCGGTCGACGTGCGTCTCGGCGGCGAAGTTCACGATCGCGTCGCAGCCTTCGGCGGCGCGTGCGACCGCTTCGGGATCGGCGATGTCACCCTTGTGGAAGTCGTGCTCCACGCCCTCGAGGTTCGCGGGGTTGCCGGCGTACGTGAGCTTGTCGAGAACGACCACTTCGTCGCCCGCCGCAACGAGTCGCCGAACGAACTGCGAGCCGATGAAGCCCGCGCCGCCTGTGACCAGGACTCTCACGGGGTCAGAGTAGCCTCGCCAGACAATCCTTCAGCCCTTCGCGCCAGTGCGGCAGCTCGGGCGCGCCCTTCTGACTCCGCAGCACGGAGTACGCCGGCCGCGGCGCGCGCGCGCCGAACTCGGCGGTGGTGATGCGTCGCACGCGCGTCGAGAGGCCCACCTCTTCGAAGATCGCCTCCGCGAAATCGGCCCACGTGCAATCGCCGCCCGCAGCCACGTGGTAGATGCCGTACGGCAGCTCGAGCACCTGCTTCGTCGCCTCGGCGAGGTGCCCGACGTAGGTGGGCGAGCCGCGCTGGTCGTCGACCACCGAAACCTCGTCGCGCTCAGCGCCGAGACGGAGCATCGTCCGCACGAAGTTGTGCGACGTCCAACCGAACAGCCACGACGTGCGCACGATCCACGCGTGCTCGCCGGCAGCCGCTTCGCCGTGCAGCTTCGACCGGCCGTATGCGCCGATGGGCGACGTCACGTCCGATTCGACGTACGGCGTGCGCTTCGTTCCGTCGAAGACATAGTCGGTCGAGTACGCGACGAGCGGCCCGACCTCCGCCGCGTGCAGCGTGCCGCCGACGTTCACCGCAGACGCTCCCTGCGGGTCGTCCTCGGCGCCGTCGACGTTCGTCCACGCTGCGGCGTGCAGCACGAGATCGGCTTCGAGCCCCGGCGGCGCGGGGTGCTCGACGTCCCAGTCCGCCCGCGTCAGGCCGCGCGCGCCGGGAAACGCCTCGACCAGCGCGTGGCCGAGCTGGCCCGCCGCGCCGGTGACGATCACACGCGGTCGCGCGACGAGAGGATCGGGTTCTGGTTGCTCCACAGATGCGCGACGCGCGGGTCGTTCCACGGGACGCCGTGCTCGTCCGGGTCGGCCGCGTCGTACTCCTCGGTGACGAAGTAACAGAAGAGACAGTCGGTGAGCGCCTCGTAGCCGTGCGCGTGGATGCCGGGGACGTAGATCGCAACCGGATTGTCCTCGCCGATGTCCTCGGTGAACACCTCGCCCGTCTCGCGGTTGAGCACGACGACGCGCACCATCCCTTCGAGGCACACGAACAGGTCGTCCTGTCCGCGCTCGTGGTAGTGCAGCGCGCGGATCACGCCCTGCTTCGATCGCGCGAGGTTCGACTGGCGCACCGGCTTCGGCAGCGCGCTCGCGCGCATCAGCTCCATGAACCAGCCGCGCTCGTCGTCGAACCGCCGCAGCGGAATACGGGTGACTATTTGTTCGCTCCCGTCTTTTCGATCAGGCGACCCACTTCCGCGAGGTCTGCCCAGTGCTTGCCCCCGTCGTGCCACCAGCCTTCGAGACGGCGAACTTGCAGCTCACCGCGCTGCGCATATGCGCGGTTGACGTCCGTGATCTCGAGCTCGCCGCGGTTCGACGGCTCGAGCCCCTCGATGATGTCGAACACATCCGGCGGGTAGCAGTACAGCCCGACGATCGCGTCGCTCGACGGTGGCGTGTCGTAGCGCTTGTCGACCCAGCCCGCCTTCTCGACGATGTCGGTGACGGCGCCGTCGTCGCCGTACGCGGGCACACCGAAGTTCTCCGGGTCGGGCACCTCGGTGACGAAGACCATCGCGCCGCTCTTCCAGGAGGCGATCGCATCAGTCTGCGCTGATTCGAAGATGTTGTCGCCGAGACAGACGATCAGCTGGTCGCCGCCGGCGAAGTCGCGCGCCATGCCGACGACCTGCGCGATCCCGCCGGCCTCGGTCTGCACCTTGTAGGTGAGATTGACGTCGAAGATGACGTCGTCGCTCCCGCGCGCTGTCACGTGACCGTTGCCGAGCAGGTCGATGAACTGCCCTGCGTGCTGCTGGCCGGTGACGATCAGGATCTCCGTCACGCCGACGCGCTGCAGCAATTGCAGCGGGTAGTAGACCATCGGCCAGCTGCCGACCGGCAGCAGGTGCTTGTTGGTCACGCGCGTCAGCTCGGCGAGCCGCGTCGCGTTCCCGCCCGCTGCGATCAGCCCTTTCATGCGGGCGATGGTATGGCACGGCGACCGCGCGCGGCCAGCGCGCCGAGCACGCCGGCGAGCACACCGACGCCCGCGACGCACCACCACATCGTCGCGTCGCCGTAGGCATGACGCACCTCGAGACCCAGAAACGGCGTGATCGCCCACGCCACGCTTCCGACTCCGCCGAACGCACCCATGTACGCGCCGCGGATGTCGGCGGGTGCCAACCCTGACACGACCGCCTGCGAAGTCGGCACCCAGAGCATCTCGCCCGTAACGAAGACGACGATGATCAGCGCGATCACAGGCGCCGATCCGTTGACGTTCAAGAGCAGGAACGGCAACCCCATCAGCGGCATCGCGAGCCCGAGCTTCACCGCCGGCGGAATCGCCGAGGCCCAGCGGATCAGGCGCAGCTGGAAGATCGTGACGAGGAGCGGGTTGAGGATCACGATCCCACCCCAAAGCGCGGGCGAGAGACGATGCGTGGTCGTCGCGGAGATCGGAAACAGCGTGTCGGTCGCGAGGTACGTCATCTGCGCGGCAAGCGCGAACAGCAGGAAGAGCAGGAACGGGTAGTCGCGCAGGATCACGGCCAGCGAGCCGCGCTCCGGCGGCCCTTCAGGCGCGTAGGCGCCACCACGCGGGATGTAGCGAAAGGCGATGCCGGCGGCGATCGCCGACAGGACGAAGTTGCCGAGAAAGAGGTGCGACCAGTGGCCGCCGATGAGCAGCAGGCCGCCGATCGGCGGTCCGATCGTCACGCCGAAGTTCGCGGCCACGCGCACTGATGCGTACGCAGCCTCCTGCCGCTCCGGCGCGACGAGGTCGGCGATCATCGCCTGGTCGGCCGCGCCGCCGAGCGATCCGAAGGCCGGCAGCCCCGCGAGCAGCGCGAGCCCGAGGATCACGTGGTGCCCGACGAACAGGAGCCCGAGCGGGAAGAACAGCTCCGTTCCCCAGCCGACCAGGATCAGGGGCCGGCGGCCGATCTTGTCCGACCAGTGGCCGCCGACGTAGCCGGTGACGACCGAGAGGAGCGCACCGATCAGGTACGCGATCGCGAGGCGCGACTGGCCCGCGTGCAGCTGCTTGATCGCCCAGATCCCGAGGAAGACGAACACCGACGAGCCGGCGACAGAGCCGGCGAAGCTGACGGCGAGAACCGGGCGCAGGGCACGGTCGACATCGCCGCCCCAGACGAGTCGGAAGAGGCGGACGAGCACGTCGTCCGAGGCTACCGGGGGCTAATGGACCGGCAGGACGAGGACGAGCGTCCCCAGGCAACCAATGAATGCGGCGAGGTAACGCATGCCCTAATCGTGCGGATCGTTCCTAAGCGTTCGATGTCAAGGCTGTTGGGAATTCGTTAGCTTCGCCACATGGTCCGCAAGCGCCGCTCCTGCCTGACCGTCCCCGGCGACGACGAGCGCAAGCTCGCGAAGGCCGCGGCGCTCGAGCCGGACGAGGTGATCCTCGACCTCGAGGACGCCGTCGCGCCGGAGCGGAAGGACGGCGCGCGGGAGACGGTGGCGCGGGCGCTGCGCGACCTCGAATGGCGCGCCGGAACGGTCGCCGTGCGCGTGAACCGCGGCTCTGCCGACGACCTGGCCATGGTGCACCAGGCGCAGCCCGACGTCGTGGTCTTCCCAAAGGTCGAGTCCGCCGAGGAGCTGGCGACCGGGCTTCCGTGCGAAGCGCAGATCGAGACGGCGCGCGGGCTCGCGTTCTGCGAGCAGATCGCCGGCGCACCCGGGCTCGAAGCGCTCGTGCTCGGTCCCGGCGATCTTGCGGCGTCGCTCGGCGTACCGGAGCTGACGATCGGCGCCGGCGCGCACGTCGAGTACGCGCTCGCGCGCATCGCAGTCGCCGCGCGCGCGTTCGGCTTGCAGGTCGTCGACGGGCCGTTCGTCGTGCTCGGCGACGACGCCGGCTTGCGCGCATCGGCGCAGCGTTCGCGCGCGTTCGGCTACGACGGAAAGTGGTGCATCCACCCGGCGCAGGTCACCGTGTGCAACGAGGTCTACGCGCCGACGGCCGAGGAGCTCGAGCGCGCGCAGCGCATCCTCGCCCTGAGCGGCGTCGCGAGCCTCGACGGCGAGATGATCGACGAGGCGAACCGCCGGATGGCGGAGGCTATTGTCGCTCGCGCCGGTTGACGAGCCGCGCCAGCAGGAGATAGACGAAGCCGAGCGCCGCGAGCACGAGCGGCGCCACCCACTCCCGCGGGGCGGCGTAGCTGGCGGAGTACGTCGGCGTCGCGCCGGGAAGGGTCAGGCCGGTTCCCGGCAGCGCCAGCCCTTGGTGCGCCCACTTCTGCGAGAAGTGCGTGGCCGCGGCACTGAGGCCGATCGCGCCGAATACCGCCCAGCTCGAACGGCCGGTCGCCGATGCGACCCGAATGAAGGCAAGGCCGCCGACGATGACGAACGCCCAGCGCCAGTCTCCGGAGTGCCACCAGTAGATGAGCGAGCCGCCAAGCGTGAGCCCTGCGACGAAGTGCACCCAGAAGCCGTAGGGCCGGCGGGACCCGCGATCGAGCGTCGCGCCGACGATTAGCAAGACGACTCCGGCGAACGCCGTGACGAACGCCGTCCAGTTCCCACCGTTGGAGATCAGGTCGGTGGCGAAGAACCACGACAGCAACGCAATCGGGAACGCGAGCAGCGGATGCCGGAAGCGCTTGACCATCGCGACCGCGAACAGAAGGACGAGCAGCGTCGCGGCGAGTCGCGCGACGTTGAAGCCGCCAAACGGCGAGCCGCCGACACCCCAGCCGAACCAATTCCAGAGCGCGCCCACGAGGCCGCCGAACGCACCGACCGCGACGAGCGCGAAGACCCCGGCGGTGAGCGCGCTCCGATCGCGCCAGACATGCGCAAGTACGAGCAGTACGACCAGGATGAACAGCGACCATGCGGCATACGCCGCGTCCCCGTACTGCGACGAGAGGTAGACGAGTGCGTCGAGCGCGGCGCTCCCCACGGTCAGAACGCCGGCGTAGACGAGGAACGACGAACTGGACCAGCGCGGCTTGATGATCTCCATGCCCACATCATCGGCCGCGGGGAGGACAGAACTGTGCTGCTCCGGCGCCAGCCAAGCTGGCACCTCCGCTTAGAGCCTCCGCTTAGAGCCTCCGTCGAGCCTACGGCTCTGCAACGCTACCCCGATGCCGGGACGCGACCGCCTGCACGAGGAGATCGAAGAGCTTTTCGCCGAGCTGTGGCAGGTGCCCCGGTTCGCCGGGCTGCGCCACGGCTTCCGCCCGAACGTCGACTGCTTCCACACGGACGACCCGCGCGCGCTGACGGTCGTCATCGAAGTGCCGGGCGTCGACCCGGCCACGCTGCAGGTGGTCGCCGCGGAACGGATGCTGGTGATCATCGGCGAGCGCAAGCGGCCGCACGGCCCGCCGCGCGTCTACCAGCAGATGGAGATCGAGTACGGCCCGTTCCGCCGCCAGATCCGGATCTCCGAGGACATCGACCCGTCGCGCGCGCGTGCGCATTACGAGCACGGCATCCTCACCGTCGAGCTGCCGGTCGTCGACGAGGCGGAGCCGACCGGACGCGTGTCGATCGAGGTGGAGAAATGACCGACGAGACGTTCGAACCCGTCGAGACCGAGCTGGAGCTGCCGGCCGCGCTGCCGGTGCTGCCGCTGAAGGAGACGGTCGTCTTCCTGCAGTCGATGGCGCCGCTCGCGATCGGCCAGGAGCGCTCCATCCGGCTGATCGACGACGTCGTTTCGGGCGAGCGCCTGCTCGTGCTGATCGCGTCGCGCGACGGCGAGCTCGACAACCCCGGCTGGGACGACATCTACGACGTCGGCACCGTCGCGCTCGTCCACAAGATGATCCGCGTCCCCGACGGGACGCTGCGCATCCTCGTGCAGGGGCTCGAGCGCGTGAAGCTCGAGAGCCGCATCGACAGCGAGCCGTATCTGCTCGGCGAGTTCAGCGCACTGCCGGACGTGCTCGTCGAGACGCCGGAGCTCGAGGCGCTCACGCGCAACGTGCAAGGGCTGTTCACGCGGATCATCGAGCTGGCGCCGTACCTGCCCGAAGAACTGCGCCTCGCTGCCGCGAACGTCGACGACGCGAGCGCGCTCTGCCACCTCGTCGCGTCGACGCTGCGCACGATCAAGCTCGAGGAGCGGCAGGAGATCCTCGAGGAGGTCGACGTCGAGCAGCGCCTGCGCATCGTGTCGGCGATCCTCAGCCGCGAGCTGGAGGTGTTCGAGCTCGGCTCGAAGATCCAGTCGCAGGTGCAGTCCGAGATGGAGAAGGGCCAGCGCGAGTACTTCCTGCGCCAGCAGCTGAAGGCGATCCAGCAGGAGCTCGGCGAAGGCGATCCGGAGCAGGCCGAGCTGAACGAGCTGCGCGAGCGGCTCGACGCGAAGACGAACATGGCGCCGGACGCGCGCGAGGCAGCCGAGCGCGAGCTCGGGCGGCTGGAGCGGCTGCCGCCGGCGGCGGCCGAGTACGGCGTGATCCGCACGTACCTCGAATGGATCCTCACGCTGCCGTGGGGCGAGCACACCGAGGACAACCTCGACCTCGACCACGCGCGCGCCGTGCTCGACCACGACCACTTCGACCTCGAGAAGGTCAAGGACCGGATCGTCGAGTACCTCGCCGTCGCGAAGCTGCGGCGCGAGGTCTCGGGCCAGATCCTCTGCTTCGTCGGGCCGCCCGGCGTCGGCAAGACGTCACTCGGCCACTCCATCGCGCGCGCGCTCGGGCGCAAGTTCGTGCGGCTGTCGGTCGGCGGCGTGCGCGACGAGTCGGAGATCCGCGGGCACCGGCGCACGTACATCGGCGCGATGCCCGGGTCGATCGTCCGCTCGCTGCGCGACGCCGAGTCGGCGAACCCACTGATCCTGATCGACGAGATCGACAAGATGGGCAACGACTGGCGCGGCGATCCGGCGAGCGCGATGCTCGAGGTGCTCGACCCGGAGCAGAACGTCGCCTTCCGCGACCACTACCTCGATCTGCCGTTCGACCTGTCGAAGGTGCTGTTCATCTGCACCGCGAACACGACGGACACGATTCCCGGGCCGCTGCTCGACCGCATGGACGTGATTCAGCTGTCGGGTTACACCGAGGAGGAGAAGCTCGGCATCGCAAAGCGCTACCTGGTGCCGAAGCAGCGGAAGCTGCACGGGCTCGCGGCGAGCCAGCTGCAGCTGTCGGACTCGATGCTGCGCACGATCATCCGCGACTACACGCGCGAGGCCGGCGTCCGCAATCTCGAGCGGCGCATCGCCGATGTCTGCCGAAAGGCGGCGAACGAAGTCGCGCGCGGTGCCGAACGCAGCCCGCGCGTCGACGAGAAGCTGCTGCGCGAGTGGCTCGGCCCGCGTCGCTTCTCCAGCGAGGTGCGCAAGCGCACATCGGAGCCAGGTGTTGCGACGGGACTCGCCTACACCGCGGTCGGCGGCGACGTGCTGTTCATCGAGGCGACGGCGTACGCCGGCAAAGGCAAGCTCACGATCACCGGCCAGCTCGGCGAGGTGATGCAGGAGTCGGCACAAGCGGCGCTGTCGTGGGTGCGCTCGCATGCGGAAGAGGTCGGCGTCGAGTCGACGTGGTTCGCGGAGCACGACGTACACGTGCACGTGCCTGCAGGCGCGGTGCCGAAGGACGGGCCGAGCGCCGGCGTGACGATGGCGACGGCGCTCGCGTCACTGCTGCGCGGCGAACCGGTGGCAAGCGACGTCGGCATGACCGGGGAGATCACGCTGACCGGGCAGGTGCTTCCGATCGGTGGGCTGCGCGAGAAGGCGCTCGCCGCGCAGCGCGCCGGACTGAAGCGGGTGATCTTCCCGCGCGAGAACGAGCCCGACCTCGAAGTGCTGCCGGCCGAGGCGCGCGACGCGCTCGAGTTCATCCCGGTCGACACGATCGAAGAAGTCTTCGCGTCCGCGTTCACCGGCGGCCGTGGACGCCAGCGCCGGCCGCGCGCGGTCGAGCGGCAGGCCGCTATGCCGAGAAACTCTTAAGGAGCTCTCGACAAGTGCTGTCGCCTTTCGACGACGGCCGCCGGCAGAGCAGCTCGAACTCGCGCTTGTCGCGGAGCACGAACGTGTACTCGAGCACGTCCTTGCCCGCCGCCACGTCGTAGCTGTGCGAGCGCACGCCGGCGGCGGTAACCACCCGCGAGCCGCTGACGGTGCCGGCCGCTGCCTTCGCCACCGTCTGCATCCGGGCGTCGAGCTCCGTCTTCACCTTGGCGAACAGCGAGTCCGTATACGGGTGGATCAGCGGGAAGATGCTGACCTGGAGCAGCTCCGAGTCGTGGGACGCCATCGCCGTCCGGGCGGAGGTCGTGACTTTCCAGCCGCCTGGCGCGTTGAAGGAGAAGCCGTTGCCCCGAACGGTCAGCGGCTTCGCGTGCGCCGACCCCCCGCAGCCTGCGAGGATGAGCACTGACGCGAGAAGCGCCTGTTTGTACCAGGGTTGCCGGGGTATCAGGCGCCCGGGAACGACGCGAAAGGAACGAGATTTCATGGCGAAGACAAAGGACAAGGTGGTTGACGCGGCGGAGAACGTCAAACCCTACGTCGACCGTGCGATCGGTGACGAGAAGCTCCGCGCCGACGTGATGAGCGCGTTCAACACGGCTCGCGACCTGTACAGCGAACTGATCGGCGATCGCCGCGCCGTCTCCGTCGCCGCGCGCGTCGCGACCGACGACGAGATCCGCGACAAGCTCAAGGACGCGGTCGACGACCTGCGCAGCGCTGCCGACCGGCTCCAGGGCAAGAAGGAGCACGGCGGCCGCAACGCGACGATGCTGGTCGCAGGCATCGCGCTCGGCATCCTCTTCAACCCGGTCACGGGTCCCGAGACCCGCAAGTGGCTGAAGGACCTGCTCGGCGGCTCGGACGACTTCGGCGGCGGCTACTCGTCGTCGGGCAACAACGGCACCACGTCTTAACCAGCGCGCGCGCTAACCGCGCCCAAGATCACTTTTGGGTGCGGCGCGCGGCGCGGGCGTCGTCGCCGGCACCAGCGTCTGCATGAGCGTCGCCGGGTTCGGCGGCACGAGCGCGCGCTGCAGCGAGGCCGGGTCGAGCCCGTCGGCCGACGAGATGTCGCGCATGCCGAGAAGGATCGCGCCCGGCTCCGGCGTTCCGTGGCCGGGCAGCGCGGCGACGAAGCTCGCGGCCACCGGGAACGGCAGGTCCTTCTGGTGCTTCCACGCATCGAGGTAGCGCGTCGGGTCGACGGCGCCGTCGTAACCGACGTACAGCAGGGACACCGGGTGGATCTCGAAATGCAGGTGCACCGGCGTGCCCTCCGCGTCGCCCGTGTTGCCCATGAAGCCGATCACCTGGCCCGCGCGCACGTGCGCACCGTTCACCGCGAGCGTCGAGTACGCAGAGAGGTGCGCGTAATAGAACTGGTTGCCCTGACCGTCAAGCAGCCAGAGGCGGTAGCCGCCGATCTTCTCGTACCCGACCGAGAAGATCGTGCCGTCGGTGACGGCGAGGATCGGCTGGCCGAGCGAGCCGAAGATGTCGTCGCCGTGGTGGTACTTCTCGTCCGAGCGCGGCGCGCCGTACGTGTCGATGTACGCGACCGGCCCGAAGACGGGGAAGACGTAGCGGCCGGCGGTGAGCTTCGGATGCAACCGGAGCGGGCCGCCGCGCTGGTGCTTCGGGAGCGGCCGCCGCTCGGGGCGGTCGCCGACCGGCGGCTCGTTCGACAGCGTCGTCGTCGTCGCGATCGGCGCGGTCTGCACGGCAGCTTTCGCCATGCCAACTTGGATCTCCGCGCCGACCGGTAGCCCGGAGTACGGCTCGGTGAGCGTCAGGTCGAGCTCGACGATCGTGCCGCTGTAGCCCGCGGTGCCCGCAGGCGCGGTGCGGTCGACGGTCGTGTTCCCGATCAGCAGCGTGCCCATCGGGAGATGCACGCGCCGCACTCCGGAGCCGAGCGGTTTCCCGCCGACGAGCAGGTTGACGATGTCGCTCCCCGTTTGACTGCCGTCGGCCGAGACCGATCCCGCGGTGGCGGACGTCGTTGCCGTGACGGCGTCCGCGGTGACGGTGCCGTTGAACAGCGAGACCGTGGTGACGTCGCTCTCGGCCGTCGCCGTGCCGTCCTTCGTCGACGCGCTCGCGATCGTCGACTGCGCGGAAACAACGGAGCCGTCGGCGGGGTACGCATACGCCTGGCCGGCCGCGGGCGCGCCCGGAGCAGTGACCGTCGACACGACGATGTCACTCTGCGGCGGCGCGATGATGCGGATCGCGGTTGCGGTCGCGGCCGCCGTCGGCCCGGTCGCCGGTCCCTCTGCGCCCGCGGATCCGAGCGTAAGCAGGGCAACGCAGGCAAGCGGAGCGACGATGTGCCGGGCGCGCACGCCCGAAGTCTGACAGGCCCTAGCCGAGTTGCTTGCGTGCGAACTCGCGGAAGCGCTCGCGCGCCGCGTCGTCCGGCCCGACGGGCTCTTCGTCGGGATAGCTCGGGTCGGCGGCGATCTCCTCCGCGACCAAGCGCACCTCGTTCACGACGGCCTCGTAGTTCGACGGCTCGCGCAGCAGCGTCTCGACCCACGACTCGTCGGAGTCGGTCGCGACGTCGGCGTCGACGAGCAGCTCTCCGAGCAGCATCCCGATGCGGATGTAGGCGAACGTCCGGAACGCGAGCGCCTTGTGCGGGCCGACGACGAGCTCGCCGATCTCCGGATGCGCCTCCTGGATCTCCTGCACGATCGAGCCGATCGGCTCGTCGACCAGCGGGATCCAGACGTCTTCCGAACCGCTCATGCCTCCAGTGTCGCGGACCTGCGCCGCGTCCGCCAGACGATCTGCGCCGCGACGACCAGCAGCAGCACACCGAACAGGCGCCGCAGAGCGGACTGCGGCAGCGATTCCGCGACCAGCACGCCGACCTGGATTCCCCCGATCGAGGCGATGCCGATGATCGCCGCTGCCCGCAGCGACACGTTGCCGTACCGCACGTTGCGCCACGAGCCGACGAGCGCGGTCGGCAGGATCGCCAGCAGGCTCGACGCCTCAGCGTGCAGCTGCGTCAGGCCGAGCACGAGCGCAAGCGCCGGCACGAAGATGATCCCGCCGCCCACGCCGAACAACCCGGCGAGCAGGCCGCCGATCACGCCGATCAGTCCGACGAGAACCAGCGTCATACGAGCAGCCGCGCTCCGACGACCGCGAGCAGCAATGCGAACGCGTAGCTCAGCTTGTGCACCGGGACGCGCTGCTGGATTGCCGTGCCCGCGAGGACGCCGATGACCGCGGGCAGGCCGATCACAGCGGCGGCGCCGGGCTTCACGTCGCCGTGGAACGCGTAGGTCACAGCGCCGGCGATCGACGACAACAGAATCGCCGCGAGGGACGTCGCCGAGGCGCGCCGCTGGTTTAACGCCAGCAGCAGCACGAGCAGCGGGACGATGACGATCCCGCCGCCGACCCCGAAGAGCGCGCCGAAGAAGCCGGAGACGAGTCCGATGCCGACGAGCTTCACGCTTCCCTACTCTACGGTTGGTGGACACGCTCGCCCGTCTTGCTGCAGAGCCTGATCAGGCGGCCCTGCTGCTCGACGTCGACGGCGTGCTCGCGCCGATCGTCGAACGGCCCGAGGACGCGCGCGTCCCCGACGCAACGCGGGACATCCTTCGGCAGCTCGCGCTGCGCTATGCGCTCGTCGCCTGCGTAACCGGGCGCGCGAGCGACGTCGCGCGCGAGATCGTCGGCGTCGACGGGTTGACCTATGTCGGCGAGCACGGGCTCGAGCTCGATCCGCGCGCGCGAGCGTGGGCCGGCGAGATCCACGCGTTCGCGGACAACGTGGGCTGGCAGTTCCTCGAAAACAAGCCGCTCACCAGCGCGTTCCATTACCGGCGTGCAGCCGACGCGGAGGCGGCAAGACTCGCACTCGAGCGCGTCGCATCGGAAGCCCTCGCCGACGGGTTCCGCACCCGTTGGGGGCGCTTCGTGCTCGAGGTACTGCCGCCGGTGGACGTGAACAAGGGGACCGCGGTGCGATCGCTGCTCGACAAGTCGGGGCTGCGCCGCGCGCTCTACGCAGGCGACGACAGCACCGACCTCGACGGCTTCAACGCGCTCGACGGGCTCGAGGTCGCGGTGCGTGTTGCGGTCGTGTCGAGCGAAGGCCCGTCGGCGCTCGGCGAGCGCGCGGACGTGCTCGTCGGCTCGACCGAGGCGTTCGCCGAGCTGCTGTCACAGCTTTAGACGGTCGCGCAGAAGGCGCGACTGGCGGCGCGCGACGTCGAGCTCAGTGCGCTCCGCGTCCGCGAGCTGCAGCCTTAGGCGATCGGGCGCTGCGCGCTTGACGCCGGCGACCTTCGCGAGGTTGACCAGATGTGAGCGGTGCACGCGCGCGAAACGCCCGCCGAGCCGCTCCTCGAGCGAGCCGAGCGACGACGTGCAGAGATACGCACGGTCGTACGTGTGGATGCGGCTGTAGTCGCCGTCGGCGGTGACGTAGTGGATCTCATCGGGGTCGAGCAGCACTTCGGTGCCCCCGCCGCCGACGACGGCGACGCGCTCGACCGGCGCGGCGTTCTCGGACGAGCGCTCGCGCAGTCGCCCGATCACGCGCGCGAGCCGTTCCGGATCGACCGGCTTCAGCAGATAGTCGAACGCCTCGACCGCGAACGCGTCGACGGCGTAGCGCTCGTGCGCGGTGACGAACACGACGGCGGTGTTGAGCAGCGGCGCGGTGCCGAGCCCGCTCGCGCCGGGCATCTCGACGTCGAGGAACACGACGTCCGGCTGCAGCTCGCGCGCGAGGCCGACGGCTGCATCGGGGCCTGAGGCTTCGCCGACGATCTCCACATCGCGGTGCGCTGCGAGCAGAAAGCGCAGCTCGTCCCGCGCGGGCACCTCGTCATCGACGATCAGGGCGCGCACGGGACCTTATTCCTGCTCCGGCGCCGGCCAAGCCGGCGCGTCCGCTCTTTTGCGCGGCTCCGTCGAGCCTACGCCGCGCGCGGGGACCTCAAGCCGGATCACCGTTCCGAACGGGAACGAGCGCAGCCGCACTCCCTGGCCGTAGTGCGCGGTCAGGCGAAGGTTCACGTTGGCGAGTCCGATCCCGGTGCCCTCGCCGACGCCCGGCTCGAGGACGCGCTCGATCGCGTCGCGCGCGATGCCGCGGCCGTCGTCGCGCACGGTGACGCGCAGCCGCCCGCGGCGCACGCGGGCGCGGACGAGCAGGTGCAGCGGGCGATCGGTCTTGCCGTGCTTGATCGCGTTCTCGACGAGCGGCTGCACGAGCAGCGGCGGCAAGCGCACGTCGAGTGCGTCGGGCGCCGCGTCGATCGTCACGTCGAGCTGCGCGCCGAAGCGCGCCTGCTCGAGCGTCAGGTAGCTGCGCACGTGCTGCAGCTCGTCCTCGAGGGTGACGAACTCGCCGGGCCGCGCAAGGCGGCGGCGCAGGTGGTCCGCGAACGCGACGACGAGCGTGCGCGCGCGCTCGGGGTCGGTGCGGATGAACGACGCAATGGTGTTCAGAGCGTTGAAGACGAAGTGCGGCTCCATCTGCGCCTGCAGCGCGGTGGTCGTTGCCGTGTGCAGCTCGGAGAGCTGGAGCTGCGCAGACAGCTGGTCGCCGAGCGCCTCGAGCGTCGTGACCACGCTTTCGTCGAGCGGCGAGCCGTCGGTCGCGAACGCGACGACAGTGCCGGCCGGGCCGTCGGTCAACCGCAGCGGCACGACGGCGGCGGAGCCGAGCGGGCAGGCGGGGTGGCCGCACTCGACGCGCAGCGCGAGCGGCGCGAGCAGCAGCCGGTCCTCGGCGAGCGCCTCGTACACCGGGCGGATCGGCGTGTCGCCCGCGAAGTGGTGGTCGGCGCCGGCGCCGACGAAGGCAAGCACGTGCTGGCGGTCGGTCACCGCGACCGCGCCGAGGCCGAGCTTCTCGAAGAGCTCGTAGGCGACCAGGCGGGCAGCGCTCTCGGTGAGGCCGCGCCGGAGCTCGGGCAGCGTCGCCTCGAGCAGCTCCAGCACCGGCGTCTGGCGGCGCGCCGGCCGTCTGCGCACGCGCGGCATGATCGGATTGTGCACGTCACCGACGAACTACTCCGTCCGCTGGTCGAGCGCTACGGCGCGCCGGCCCGTCTCGACTGGGACGGCGAGGTCACCGAGCCGGAGTACCGGCTCGCCACCTACAACCCCAAGCGGCGCCACGACGTGACGCTGTTCATCCTCGATAACGACGATCGGATCGCGCTGATCCGGAAGCCGCCGTTTGCCGAAGGAATCTGGCGCCCGCCCGGCGGCGGCATCGCGCCGGGGGAACCGGTCGCCGCCGGGGCGGTGCGCGAGGCGCTCGAGGAGACCGGCCTTCGCGTCGAGCTCGAGCGGTACCTGGTCGATGCGCACGCGACGTTCCGCTGGAACGGCGAGGCGCTGCCGTGGCGGACGCACGTGCTGCTCGCGCGGACGGACGACAGGACACTGGCCCCGCAGGATTCGGGCGAGATCGCGGGTGCCCGCTGGGGCACGCTCGACGAGCTCGGAGGGCCGCTGCGCGACCGGCTACTGGCGACCGGTCGCGCGTTGTGGCGGTATCGCGTCGCTCTTCACGACGCGGCGCTTCAGTCGTTCGGCTGGACGACGATCAGCGAGTTGCCGTCGGGATCGCGCACCCAGAACATCGGCGGGACCGCGCCGCCGTAGCGGCTGACCTCGTCGTCGACGTCGGCGCCGGCAGCCTTCAGCGCTTCGTGGTCCGCATCGACGTCGGAGGTGTCGATGCAGATGCCGGTCTGCTGCCCGCCGGCGGGCTGGCCGGGCGGCGGCGGCGCGAGCGCGATGTTCGTCTCGTGCCCGTGCGGCTTGACCTCGACCCAGCGCATGTCCGGGCCCATGGGCACGTCGACGACCTTCTCGAAGCCGAGCGTGTCGACGTAGAAGTCGATCGCGCGGTCGGTGTCCGCGACCGAGACGCAGACGCGGCCTACGTGTGTTGCCTTCAGCTTGGTGGTGGTTGCCATCTCGAGCCTCCTGCTCATTCGCGGGTTACTCGTTGGACGACTGACGGGCGTAAGAATCATCGCTGATCCGGTACTGCAGCTCCGGCCGACCGGATTCGTCGCGCTCGCCCGTCGGGCGCCAGCCGCGGCGCTCCCAGAAGTGTCGGCCGCGCGCATTCGCCTCGAGCACCCACAGCGTCGCGGGAATGCCGGCCACCTCCGCGATCCGCGCGTAGAGCTCGTCGGCGACGCCTGTGCCCCACGCGTCGGGCACGACGTACAGCGCCTCGACGTGGCCGGGACGCGCGGCGGCATAGCCGACGCCGTCGACGAGGAGCACGCTGACCTCGGGATCGGCGAGCAGCCGCGTATAGCGACGGCGCACGCCATCCTCGGGATACGGCGCGTCGCCGAAGATCGGCGCGTAGGCGCACGTGGCCGACGCGCGATTGATCGCGACGATCGCCTCTAGTTCTTCCGCACCCGCACGGCAGTGCCGTACGCGCAGATCTCCGTCCACATCTCGCCCATCTCCGAAGTGTCGAAGCGCATCGCGACGATCGCGTTCGCGCCCTTCGCCTCGGCCTCGTCGGTCATGCGCTGGATCACCTCGGCGCGGCTGTCGACGAGTGCCTTCGTCATTCCTTTCAGCTCGCCGCCGAGAATCGACTTCAGTCCCGCGCCGAACTGCGAGAACGCGTTGCGCGAGCGCACGGTCAGCCCGAAGACCTCGCCGTACACCTCGTCGATCGTGTAGCCGGGCAACTCATTGGTCGTGGCGATCAGCATGGCTCTACTACCTCCAGGACTCCGGGGATCGATGTCACGCGGGGACCATCCCATTCGCGTACCTCCGGCCACAAGGGATCCTCGCCCGGCCGGTGGATGAGGATCGCCTCCATGCCGACGCGCTGCGCACCGGCGAGCTCGTCGTTCGCGCCGTCGCCGACGAACACCGCCTCGGCCGGTTCGACGCCGAGCTGCTCGCAGCACGCGAGATAGATGCGCGGGTCCGGCTTCGACGCGCCGAACGACGACGAGAAGATCTCCGCGTCGAACAGCCCGGCGAATTCCGACTCGGGCCAGAGCGTCTCGATGTCCTCGCTGCACACGGTGATCAGGCCGATCTTGAAGCCGTCGGCGCGCAGCTTCTTGAGCGTGTCAACCGCGCCGGGGCGCGGCACGAGGCAGCACCGGAGGTACTCGCGGCGCAGCTCGCAGACCCGGTCGAGCTGGTGCTCGGCAACACCGGCCTCTGTCAGTGCGGCGCGAATCGGCCCGTTGTACCGCGCCGTCGAACCTGACCACCGCTCGCGGAAGTCACCGCCGACGAATGCCTCGAGGTCGACGTTCAGCTGCGCGTTGGCCTCGCGGTCCCAGTCGATCAGGGTCTCCCACAGGTCGAACACCACAGCCTTCACGTGCACGACTTGAGCACCTCCCACGTGCGGCTGATGTCGTCCTCGGTCGTTTTCGCATTGCCGATCGCGAGCCTGATCGTGTCGACGCCGCGCAGTCGCATCGCCGCGAGGAACACCTCGCCCGTCGCGCTCGCGCGCGCGGCGAGCTCGAAGTTGTCGCTGCCGTCGTGGCGGAAGCACACCGTCGAGAACGGATGCGGCGCGACGATCTCCCAGCCGGGCTCGGCTTCGACCCACGACGCGAACAGCTGCGCGAGGCGAACGTGCTCGCGGATCAGCTCGCGCAGTCCCTCGGCGCCGTACCAACGGAGCACGAACCAGAGCTTCAACGCGCGGAAGCGGCGGCCGAGCGCCGGGCCGTAGTCCTTGATGTCGACCGCTTCGGGCGTCGCCGCGAGGTACTCGGGCACGAGCGCGAACGCCTCGTGGAACGCCTCCGGTCGCCGCGTCCAGAGCGCCGAGCAGTCCATCGGGGTGAACAGCCATTTATGTGGGTTGATGACCAGGGAGTCGGCGCGGTCGGCGCCCTCCATGCACCAGCGCAACTCGGGGCACACGGCCGCGGACCCGGCGTACGCCGCGTCGACGTGCAGCCACACGCCGGCCTCCTCGCACCGGCGCGCGAGCTCCGGCACCGGGTCGACCGACGTCGTGCCTGTCGTCCCCACCGTCGCGACGACGGCGGTCGCATCCTCGAGCGGGAAGTCGGCGCGCATGCGGTACGCGTCGTCCGTCTCGACTGTGCGGTACTCGAGCCCGACGAGCCGTGCAGCCTTCTCGACGCTGAAGTTGGCCTGCTCGGACGCGTAGACGGCGCCGCCGGGCTTGCGCGTGCGCGCTGCGGCGAGTGCGGCAATCGTCGCCGTCGACGCGGTGTCCTCGATGTGGCCGTGCCACCCGCGCGGCAGGCCGATCAGCTGCGCGAGCCAGTCCATCACCGTCACCTCGAGCTCGGTCGCAGCGGGCGACGAGATCCACGTGAACGCGTTGACGTTGAGCGCGGCGATCAGCAGCTCGGCGAGCACGCCGGGCTCGGAGCCGGTGTTCGCGAACCAGGCGTAGAAGCGCGGATGGTTCCAGTGCGTGAGGCCTGGCACGATGATCGCGTCGAGGTCACGCAGCATCGCCTCGAACGGCTCGCCGTGCTCCGGCGGCGCGTCGGGCAGCTGCGCGCGGACGTCCCCCGGCTGCACGCGCGACTGCACCGGGAGGTCGCTCACACGTTCGAGGTAGTCGGCGGCCCAGTCGGACGCGCGGTGCAGGTCCTCTCTGTAGCTCACTTGCGCAGCTTCTCGATCTGCTTCCACGTGCGCGTGTTCAGCACGTCGTCCTTTGTGAGCCAGGCGCGGCGCGCTTGCCCGACGCCGAGCTCCAAGTAGTCGAGCGCCGCGATCTGGTGGCCGTCGGAGTCGATGACCAGCTTGAGCCCCGCCTCGCGCGCGGCGCGCGCGTGCACGTCGCTCAGGTCGAGGCGGTCGGGCTGCGAGTTGATCTCGATGAACGTCCCCGTCTCGAGCGCCTTCTCGATGATGCGCTCGACATCGATCCCGGACGGCGGCCGGTTGCCGATCCGGCGACTGGTCGGATGGCCGATCACGTCGACATGCAGGCTCTCCATTGCGGCGAGCACGCGCTCGGTCGACCGGTCGTCGAAGCGCGAGTGCACCGACGCAACGACCCAGTCGAGCTCGGCGAGATCCTCGTCGGCGACGTCGAGCGAGCCGTCCGCGCGGATGTTCACCTCGATGCCCTTGAGAATCTTGAACGGCTTGACGAGCTCGTTCAGCGCGTCGATCGCCTCGTGTTGCTGCTTCAGCAGGTCGCCGCGCAACCGCTGCGAGTGATCGCAGATCGCGTAGTACGCGTAGCCCTTCTTGATCGCGGCGGCGACCATGTCCTCGAGCGTGTCCTTGCCGTCCGACCACGTCGTGTGCGTGTGCAGGTCGCCGCGGATGTCCTTCAGCTCGACGAGCGGCGGCAGCTCGTGCTTGCGCGCCGCGGCGAGCTCGCCGCCGTCCTCGCGCAGCTCAGGCGGGATCCAGTCGTAGCCGAGGAAGCGGTAGACCTCTTCCTCGGTCGCGAACG
>Ga0157369_10002298_pt1 | contig 22996 bp, 20 predicted proteins | sample C25metaG_FD_113461 | JGI IMG/M metagenome (GOLD analysis project Ga0157369, IMG submission 113461) | Corn rhizosphere microbial communities from Kellogg Biological Station, Michigan, USA - C2-5 metaG | ecosystem: Host-associated > Plants > Roots > Rhizosphere > Soil | place: USA: Michigan... | reverse complement strand
CGTTGCGTCCGCCTCCTCGAACGTGACGTTCGCGGGCGCGCGGTCGCGGGCGCGCGCGAGCAGCTCCGGCTCGACGTCGACGCCGACGACCTCTGCCACGTGCGGCGCTAGCGCAAGAGCGAGAGCGCCCGCACCCGTCCCGCTGTCGAGAGCGCGCTCGTCGCCGCGCGGCTGCACGAAAGCGACCACCTGCTCCTCGAGCTCCGCCGCTCGTGCGTCCTGACGTGCGGCGACGAGATCTGCGGTGCGCGCGAAGCGGTTCACGAGAGAACAACTCGCCGCGCACGTGTCGGATCGCTGTTGATCCCGGTGGCGATCTCGTAGCCGATCGTGCCGGCGACCCGCGCATGATCTTCGATCAGCACGCCGTGCCCGATCAGCACCACCGGTGTCGCAACCGGCAGCTCGTTCTCGAGCTCGACGGCGAGCGCATCCATCGACACGCGTCCGATGACGCGGCGCAGCTCGCCGGCGACGCGCACCCGCGTCCCACTCATGTCGCGACGAAACCCGTCGGCGTAGCCGACCGGGACGATGCCGATCCACGTGTCGCGCTCCGCGACGAACTCGCGGCCGTAGCCGGTGCTCTGACCCGCCCGGAGCCGCTTCACGAGCGCGAGCTGCGACGTCCAGGTCAGGACCGGTTCGAGGCCGTCCTCGGCCGGGTCGGTGCCGAACGGCGAGACGCCGTAGAGCGCGATCCCGCAGCGCGCCGCGTCGAAGCGTGCGCTCGGGTACCGGAGCGCGCCCGCGCTGTTCGCGATATGCCGCGTCAGATGCGTGTACGCGCTCGTCGCGGTGCGGAAACGCTCGACCTGCCACTCCGTGTATGCAGCGTCGCTGTCGGCGGTCGCGAGGTGACTCATCAGCCCGACGACCTCGAGCGACGGCGAGGACGTCAGCTCCGTCAGCCCCCAGCGTCCCATGCCGGTGTCGAGCTTGACGTGGACGCGAACGCCCGGTGGGATGTCGTCACTCGAAACGACCAGCTCGAGTCGGGCGTCGCGCGCCTGCCCGATCTCACGGTTGGCGGCAGGCCCCATGACGACGATCCGGGCCGCGGGCTGCTCGCGACGGAGCACGAGCCCTTCCGGGACGGTGGCGACGCAGAGCGCGGCTGCGCCGGCGTTCAATGCAGCTCCCGCTGCGTCCCCCGCGCCGTGCCCGTAGCCGTTCGCCTTGACGACGGCCCACAACTCGGCGCCGCTCAACGCGCGCAGCAGCGTTGCGCAGTTGCGACGAAGCGCGGCGAGGTCGACGGCGATCTCGGAGCGGTACATCAGCGATCGAGCGCGCGCGGCAGCGCATCGATGAGGTCGCTCGCGACGAGCCCCGCACGCTCCGGCGCCTCGACGGCAGCCCGCTGCTGCGCAGCGGCCGCGGCAGCGGCTGCGCGTTGCGGCTCCATGCCCTTGGCGAGGAACGCGGCGACGATCCCCGTCAGCACGTCGCCCGTGCCGGCGGTCGCGAGTGACGGCAACCCGCCCGCGGCGACGAGCACGCCGGCCCCGGGGGCGGCGACGAGCGTGTCCGCGCCTTTCAGCACGACGACGCACCCGAAACGCTCGGCTGCCTCCTGCACCGCCGCAAGCCTGTGGGCCGAGATGTCCGTGCGCCCGAGCAGCCGGCCGAGCTCGCCCTCGTGCGGGGTCAGTACGCGCGGCCCCGGCCAATCGGCAGGCTCGAGCTCGTAGAGCGCATCCGCGTCGGCGACGATCGGGAGCTCGAGCTCCGTCATCAGGCGCCGGACGAGCGTGTGCGCGCCTTCATCGCGACCAAGACCCGGCCCGAGCGCGACGGCGGAGGCTTTCGCCGCCAGCTCGAGCACGACGTCGACCGCCTTGTCGCCGAGCTTCTCCGGCAGCGGCTTCTTCACCGCCTCGACGAGCCGCGCCTCGAGCACCGGCAGCACCGATTCGCGCGCCGCGACCGTGACGTAACCCGCGTCCGCGCGCATCGCCGCGCCGGCCGTCAGCGACGGCGCACCACTCATCCCGGGGGATCCGCCGACGACGAGCACGTGACCGGCCGTGTACTTGTTGTCCCGCTCGCTCCGGCGCGGCACGCTGCGCAACAGTTCGGGCAGGACGAGGCGGTGCCGCGTCTCTCCGGGCGCAAGCCCGATGTCGGCGACGCGGACGCGTCCCGCATTGAAGCGTCCGGGCGCGACGACGACACCGACCTTGCGGCCGTGGAAGGTGACGGTCGCGTCGGCCTCGACCGCGACGCCGGGGATCTCCCCCGTCGACGCGTCGACGCCCGAGGGGACGTCGATCGCAAAGACACGCGCCGGCGACGCGTTGATCCGCTCGATCAGTGCGGCCGCATCGGAGCGCGGCTCGCCGCCGAAGCCGGTGCCGAAGAGCGCGTCGACGATCGCATCGGGCTCGCCGAGATCGGTGTCTCCCGCCTTCGCGTCGAGGATTCGCACCCGTTTCCCGTGCGCCTGCAGGTGACTCGCAGCGATCCGCCCGTCTCCGCCGTTCGCGCCGCCGCCGACGACGACCGTCCACCGTTCCGCCTCGCGCAGCTCCTGCAGCGCGGCCTCGGCGGCGAGCGCGCCGGCGCGCTCCATGAGCGCGCGCGTGTCATGGCCCGCTTCGGCGGCGCCCATCTCCTCGGCTGTGTAGAGCGGCTCGAGCTCAGGCATCGGCCACGGCGACGGCCTGCGCGAGCTCGCGGGAATGGGTCATGGAGAGGTCGATCGACGTCACGCCGTTCGCGTCGGCGACCCGTGCGAGGCGGCCGGAGAGATGGACGGCCGGCTTCGGGCGGCCGGCGATCTCGATCTCCTTCCAGGCGAACGCGCGCGCCACGCCGAAGCCGAGCGCCTTACCGACCGCCTCCTTGCCGGCGAAGCGCCCCGCGTAACTCTCTGCCGGGTCTTGGCGGGAGTCGCAGTACGCCTGCTCCGCGTCCGTGAAGCAGCGCTCCTTGAAGCTCGGGTACCGCTCGAGCGAGCGGCGGATCCGCGCGATCTCGATCAGGTCCGTGCCCACGCTCGTCAAAGATGTTCCTCCAGCCACTCGGGCAAGTGCGCGATCGACGAGACGATCCCGTCGGGGCGCGTGCGCGACGCCTCGACGACGTCGGGGCGGAACTTGCCCGTGCGCAGCAAGACGGTGCGCATGCCGACGCCCTGCGCTCCTGCGATGTCGCTCTCGAGGTCGTCGCCGACCATCCACGTCATCGTCGGGTCCGCGTCGAGCGCCTCGCACGCGGCGGCGAAGTACTGCGGGCTCGGCTTGCCGAGCACCTTCGCCTCGGCGTTCGCCGCATACTCGAGCCCGGCGACGAACGCGCCCGAGTCGAGCATCGGCCCGCGCGTCGTCTGCCACCAGCGGTTCCGATGCAGGCAGTACAGCTCGGCGCCAAGCTCGAGCTCGCCGAAGGCCCGCGCGAGGTTCATGTACGAGAAGACGAGGCCGGTCTCGGGCGTCTCGTCGGCGCCGCCGAGCAGCACGGCGTCCGCGCCCTCGCCCACGAGCTCCAGACCCTCGAGGTCGCTGATCAGGGCCTGCATCGTCAGAGCGAGGACGCGCTTGCCCTGCAGGACGTTGACCGCAGCCCGGGCGGCCGTCTGCACCTCGTCGTCCTCCAGCTCCAGCCCGTGGGAGCGCAGCATCGTCGCGAGCTGTGCGCGCGACCGGACCGTCGTGTTCGTGACGAAACGGAGCCGGTGCCCGTTCTCGCGCAGGAGCCTGACCGCATCCGCCGCGCCGGGGATCGGCTCGCCGGAGACGTGCAGAACACCATCCACGTCGAGGAGAATTGCCGCCATGACCGCTCCCGAGTCTATTCGGGTCACCCGAAGCGTCGTTCTGCCCCGCACCGAGATCGAGCTCCGCACCTCGCGATCGAGCGGACCAGGCGGCCAGCACGCGCAGAAGTCGGAGACGCGCGTCGAAGCGGTCTTCGACGTCGAGGCGTCGGCTGCCCTCACGGAGGGGCAGAAGCGGCGCGTGCGTGCGAAGGCCGGACCCGTCCTGCGCGCGATCGCGCAGGACGAGCGCAGCCAGCTGCGCAACAAGGAGCTCGCGACCGAGCGACTCGTCGCAGTGTTACGTGAGGCGCTCCGTGTGGAACGGAAGCGCGTGCCGACGAAGCCGACGAAGGCCGCAAGGGAGCGGCGCCTCGACGACAAGCGCCGGCGGGGTGAGGTCAAGCGACTCCGCCGCGAGCTCGAATGAACATGGTCTTCGATGCGATGGGCACGCTGTTCGACCTCTCGCCGGTGCGCGAGCGAATCGGCGCCGCGGCGACGGAAGCGTGGTTCGAGCGAATCCTTCACTCCGCCGCCACGCTGACCATGCTCGGCGAGTTCGTGCCCTTCAAGGAGCTCGCGGCCACGACGCTCGCGACGACGACCGCGAAGCTCGGCATCGAGACGGATCAGAACGACGTCCTCGGTCAGCTGCAGAAGCTGCCGCCGGCCGACGGTGCACGGGACGTGCTCGAGCGCGTCGAGCACGCCTTCGTGCTGACGAACGGCGGGCGCGAGGGCGGCGAGAAGCTGCTGGAGAACGCCGGTCTCGCCGATCTTGTCGAGCGCGTGTTCGGGGTCGACGAGGTCGAGGCCTACAAGCCGGATCCGCGGCCGTACCGGCTCGTGCTCGACGAGCTCGGGGAGGCAACACTCGTCGCGGCGCACGCGTGGGACTGCGCGGGCGCACTCCGTGCCGGCATGAGCGCGATATGGGTTCGGTCCGAAGAGAAGACCTGGCCGTTCCCCGAGGGATTACTCGACGGTGACGGTCTTCGCGAGGTTGCGCGGCTGGTCGACGTTCAGACCGCGTAGCCGCGCGATCCGGTACGCGAGCAGCTGCAGCGGCACGACCGCGAGCGCTGCCTGCAGGAACGCGGGTGTGCTCGGGACGTAGATCACGTCGTCGGCGTGATGCTGGATGTCTTCGTTGCCTTCGGTCGCGATCGCGATCACGTGCGCGCCGCGGGCACGCGTCTCCTGGATGTTGGAGACGATCTTGTCGTAGACGTGGATGTTCGTCGCGACGACGACGACCGGCGTGCCTTCGTCGAGCATCGCGATCGGCCCGTGCTTCATCTCGCCGGCCGAGTACGCATCGGTCGGGATGTACGAGATCTCCTTCAGCTTCAGCGCGCCTTCGAGCGCGACCGGTAGGCCGATGTGGCGGCCGAGATAGAGGAAGAACTGCCGATCGTGGAACCGCTGCGCGATCTCATCGATCCGGTGTCGCCCGGCGTCGACGTCGTTGAGGAACGTCTCGAGCTTCTCGGGCAGCGTGTAGAGCTGGTCGAGGATGAAGTCGATCTCAGGCTCGGGGAGGCAGCGGCGCAGCGAGGCGAGCTGCAGGGCGAGCAGGCTGAGCAACGCAACCTGAGCCGTGAACGTCTTGGACGCCGCGACGCCGATCTCGATCCCACAGCGGGTGTAGAGCGTCGTCTCGGCCTCGCGCGTGATCTGCGTCCCCATCAGGTTTGTGATCGCGAGCGTCTTCGCTCCGGACTCGCGGGCGAGCTTGATCGCGTTGACCGTGTCGCGCGACTCGCCGGACTGGGAGATGCCGATGACGAGCGTGTCCTTCGAGAGGACCGGGTTGCGGTAGATCCACTCGCTCGCGATGTCGGGCTCGACGGGGACGCGCGCCCACTCCTCGAGGATGTAGCGGCCGACGACGCCGGCGTGGTACGAGGTCCCCGCGGCGACGATGACGATGCGCCGGAGGTTCCGCACCTCCATCTCCGTCAGGCCGATCGACTCGAGCACGAGCTCGTGGCCGCGGACGCGGTCGCCGATCGTCTCGCGCACCGCTTCGGGCTGCTCGTAGATCTCCTTGAGCATGAACGTCTCGTAGCCGCCCTTCTCGGCGGCCTCGTCGTCCCAGTCGAGCTCCTCGATCTGGCCGTGCTCGACCTCGGCGCCATCCTTGAAGAACCGCACGCTCGTCGGCGTGATCTCGACGACCTCGCCGACGTCCGGGAAGACGGCGCGCTTCGTCTCGCTGAGGAACGCAGCGACGTTCGACGCGAGGAAGTTCTCGCCGTCGCCGATGCCGACGACGAGCGGTGTCTCGCGGCGGACGCCGGCGAGGACGTCGGGTTGGTCGTGGTGGATCGCGACGATCGTGAAGTGGCCCTCCAGCTTCGGGTACACGCGGATGAGCGCCTGCGCGATGTCACCGTCGTACTCCTGCTCGAGCAGGTGCACGACCACTTCCGCATCCGTGTCCGAGTTGAACGTATGGCCGTCTGCGCCGAGCTGGTCGCGTAGCTCCCTGTAGTTCTCGACGATGCCGTTGAGCACGATCGCCAGCTTGCTCGCGTCGCAGCCGGCGAGCGGGTGCGCGTTCTGCTCGGTGACGGCCCCATGCGTCGCCCACCGCGTGTGGCCGACACCGTGGCGCGCGCGCGAGCCGTTCGGCCCTGCCGCCTCGATGAGGTTGTCCAGCTTTCCGACAGCGCGGACGTAGTCGAGATAGTCGTCTTCGCGCAGCGCGATGCCGGCCGAGTCGTAGCCGCGGTACTCGAGCCGCTTCAGCCCCTGCAAGAGGAGCGGCTTCGCCTCGCGCGTCCCGACGTATCCGATGATCCCGCACATGTCCGGCCCCCCTTGTCCCCGCAAATGGGACGAAAAACTCTCTCACAAATGCAGCGAGCCCGGCTATGTGGCCGGCCCGCGTCGTCGCGGGGCGGTCAGCCGAGCTCCTGGGTGACGAGCGCGGCAACCGTAGCACAGAGGCTTTCGGCCTCTGCCTGGGTCGCCGCCTCCGCGAGCACCCGCACCAGGGGCTCTGTCCCCGAGGGGCGAACGAGTACGCGCGCTTCGTCACCAAGTCCGAGGTTCACCTCGTCGACCGCTCCGAGCAGCGTTTGCGGCAGTGGGCCGCGGTCCGTGCGCGGAATGTTCTTCGTGACCTGTGGATAGCGGATCATTGCGCGGCGCACCGTGTGCAACGGGTGACCCTCGAGGGCGCCGCACAGCAAGAGCGCAGCTGCGAGACCGTCGCCGGTGACGTGGTCGCGCAGACAGATGATGTGTCCGGACTGCTCCGCACCGAGGATGCCGCCTTCGCGGTACAGCGCCTCGAGCACGTAGCGGTCGCCGACGTCGGTCGTCAGCACGCGGATGCCGTGCTCGGTCAGCAGCCTGTGCAGCCCGAGGTTCGACATCGACGTCACCGCCACGAGATCGACACCGAGATGGAACGCGAGGATCGCGACGATCTCGTCGCCGTTCGCGACGTCGCCGTTCGCATCGACGGCGAGCATGCGGTCGCCGTCGCCGTCGAACGCGATGCCGACATCGAACGCGCCTGTCGTCACGGCATGCTGCAGAGCGCGCATGTCCGTCGCGCCGCAACCGACGTTGATGTTGTCGCCGTCCGGTTCGTTGCCGATCGCATGCACCTCGGCACCGAGACGTTCGAACGCGCGCGGCGCGAGACCGGAGTACGCGCCGTTCGCGCAATCGACGGCGATGCGCATCCCCGAGAGGTCTGCGCCGAAGCGCTCGACAATGTGCTCGAGGTAGCTGTCCGCCGCAACGTCGACGTGGTCGATCGAGCCGCCACCAGGAGCCTCCGCGTCGAGCAGCTGCTCGATGCGCTCCTCTTGCTCGTCGCTCAGCTTGCGACCGTCACGGCCGAAGAACTTGACGCCGTTGTACTCCGGCGGATTGTGCGACGCCGTGATGACGACGCCGAGATCGAGGCGGAGCAGCGCGACCGCAGGGGTCGGCACGACACCCGCGAGCACGGCGGAGCCGCCTGCTGACGCGACGCCGCGCGCGAACGCGTTCTCGAGCTCCTCGCCGGATCGCCGCGTGTCGCGGCCGACGAACACACGCGAGCCTGCGCCTGCCCAGAGCGCCGAGGCCTTGCCGAGCCGCTCGACGAGATCGGCGGTGAGGAACTCGCCGACGACGCCCCGGACGCCGTCGGTGCCGAAGTACTGGCGCACGAGCGAGGACCCTAACGCCAGCGGCGACCCCTAGCGGACGTACACCTCGACGCGCCGGTTCCGTGCCCTTCCCGCGGGCGTCTTGTTCGGCGCAGCGGGCCGGAGGAACGCGAATGACGCCTGACGATACGAGACATGGGAGATTCCGAGCTGCCTGCGGATGTAGTTGGCGACGGCCGCGCATCGCGCATGCGACAGCGCCATGTTGTAGGCGAGCGAACCGGACCTGTCTGTATGACAGGTGAGCATCGCGTGCCTGAAGCCGCCCTTCGCGATCTTCCCCTCGGTCGAACGCAGCTTCGCTTTCGCGCCGGCACGCAACCGCGAGGACCCGCTTGCGAAGTGCACGATCGCGATCAGCACCGGCCGACCCGGAACGTACGCAGCCGGCACGGTGTCGGAGACGGTGCCGAGGTTGCCGATGGACGCAATCACGACGTGCTGGTCGGGCGTCAGGAGGGCGGGGACGGCGCAGCTCGTTCCGGTGGTGCGGCAGACGACGCGTCCGTCGACCGTGACGACGTAACCGGTCGCACTTCCAGACTCCTTCCATGCGATTCTCGTGCTCGTCGACGTCGTCGGCGTCATCGCGATCTGTGTCGGCGGCTTGGGCCGCACGACGATGTCGACCGTCGTCTCGACCCGCCGGCCGCCGGACACGACTGCGATCGGCACGTGCACGATGCCCGAGAACGAGCGGGTCGGGGTGACCTCGACCCGCGTTCCCTCGATGCGCACCCCGGCCACGCCCGGCAGCGCCGGTGCACCGTTCAGCAGCACCGTCGATCCCGCCGGAATTCCGCCGACCAGGCTTTGCGTCGGCTTGCCGGCGACAGTGGTCGGCGCGCTGCTCGTCGGCACGGGCAGGGGAGGCATCGTCACGCCGAAGGACACCCGTGCAGCCGGGGCTGCATACCACTGGTGATCGCCCGGCTGCTGCGCGACGATCGTGCACGTTCCCGTGGCGAGGACGATGACGCCACCGTCCCCGTCGACCGTGCAGACGGAGGGCGTGTCGCTCTCGTAGCCGACGGCCATGCCGCTCGTCGCAGCTGCCGCGATCGTGATCGAGTCGCCGGGCGCCGCCGGGGGAATCGGGCGGAACTCGATCGCCTGCGGCGACTTCTGCGGGGCCGGAGCCGGGACGGAGGGCACGAGCGGCGGCGTGACGGCCGCTACCTCGAACGAGCGGGCGAGATCGGGAGCAGCGCTGTACGTCGCGTCGCCGGACTGCGAGGCGACGATCGTGCATGTTCCGGTCGTCAGGAGCGTCACGCTCGAGCCGGCGACCGTGCAGACGGATGCGGTGGAGCTGGAATAGCTCACTGCAAGGCCGCTGGTCGCGCTCGCGCCGAGGGAGACCGGGCCACCGGTGACGGCGACGTCGGCAGGCTGCGGGAAGGTGATCGACTGTGTGCCCGGCGCAGGGACGGCGGTGACCGCAAACGACCGCTGCACGTCGGCCGCGGCCGTGTAGGTCGGGCCCCCCGCCTGAGAGGCCGTGATCGTGCACGTGCCGGTCGTCAAGAGCGTGACGCTGGAGCCGGCGACGGTGCACACGCCGGGCGTCGAGGTCGCGAAGCTCACGGCGAGCGCGCTCGACGCACTCGCCGACAGCGAGACCGGCCCATGGTCGACACGCGTGTCGGGGGGCTGTGTGAACGCGATCGACTGCGTTCCGGGCGACGGCGACGGCGGGATCGCCGTCACCTGGAAGGAGCGCGTCACGTCGACGGCGCCCGCATAGGCGCCGTTGCCCGCCTGGGACGCGGTGATCGAGCACGTCCCGGCCGCGAGGAGCGTCACCGACGAGCCCGAGACCGAGCAGATCACGGGCGTGGAGCTCGCAAAGCTGAGGGCGAGACCACTCGACGCGCTCGCAGAGAGGGCCGCCGGGCCCCGGTCGACGCGCGTGTCCGCCGGCTGCGCGAAGGTGATCGACTGCGAGAGCGGCAATGTCGGAGCGGCGGTGATCTGGAAGGTCCGCGTCACGTCGCCGGCCGCGGCGTACGTCGCGTCACCGGCCTGAGACGCCGTGATCGAGCACGCGCCGGTCGCGACGAGCGTCACCGACGACCCGGAGACCGTGCAGACGCCGAGGGCGTTCGAGACGAACGTCACTCCGAGACTGCTCGACGCGCTCGCGGACAGCGAAACCGGACCTTGATCGGCGCGCGTGTCGGCGGGCTGCGCAAAGCTGATCGACTGCGCCAGCGGCGCGACCGGAGCCGCCGTGACCTGGAACGTGCGCGTCACACCAGGCGCGGCACCGTATGTCCCGTCTCCGGCCTGGGACGCAGTGATCGAGCACGTCCCCGTCCCGACGAGAGCCGCCGAGGAGCCGGAGACCGCGCAGACCGCAGGGGCATTCGAGACCAGCGCGACGGCGAGACCGCTCGACGCCGATACCGACAACCCAACGGGCCCCTGATCCACACGCGTGTCCGACGGCTGCTGGAATGTGATCGTCTGCCCGAGCGGCGCGGCGGTCACTTGGAACGACCGCGTCGCGTCGGGGGCGCCGCCGTAGCTCGCGTCGCCCGCCTGGGACGCCGTGATCGAGCAGACGCCGACCGAGACGAGTGTCACCGCCGTGCCCGAGACCGTGCAGACCCCGCTCGTGGTGCCGGCGAACACGACCGGCAGGCCGCTCGACGCCGACGCGGAGACCGTGACCGGGCCTTGGTCGATGCGCACGTCCGCCGGCTGCGCGAAGGTGATCGTCTGCGTCTGCAGGACGACCGGAGCTGCGGCCACCTGGAACGTGCGGGTCACCGGCAGCGCCGCCGCGTACGTGCCGTTGCCGGCCTGCGAGGCGGTGATCGAGCAGGTGCCGGCCGCGACGAGCGCCGCCGACGACCCGGAGACAGTGCAGACGCTCGTGTCGTTCGACGTGAACGAGGCCGCAAGCCCGCTCGATGCGCTCGCCGACAGCGACACCGGGCCCTGATCGACCCGCGTGTCGGAGGGCTGCGCAAATGTGATCGTCTGCGAGAGCAGAGCTGCGGTCACCTGGAAGGTGCGGGTGACGGATGGCGCGGCCGCGTACGTGCCGCTGCCGGCCTGCGACGCAGTGATCGAGCAGGTGCCGGTGGCGACGAGCGTCGCCGACGAGCCCGAGACCGTGCACACAGACGCGCTGTTCGAGGCGAATGAGACCGCGAGACCGCTCGACGCGTTCGCCGACAACACGGTCGGTCCTTGGTCGACCCGCGTGTCGGACGGCTGCGCGAATGCAATCGTCTGCGAGAGCGGAGCAGCCGTCACCTGGAAGGTGCGGGTCACCGAGAGCGCCGCCGCGTACGCGCCGTTGCCCGCCTGCGACGCAGTGATCGAGCACGTGCCGACCGTGAGCAGCATCACCGACGAGCCGGACACGGTGCACACGGACCCACTGTTCGAGCCGAGCGAGACGGCCAGCCCGCTCGACGCGCTCGCCGACAACGAGACCGGCCCTTGATCCACCCGCGTGTCCGAAGGCTGCGCAAACGTGATCGTCTGCGCCGCGCCCGCGACGACCGTCGAGGACGTCGACGGCGCGTTGTCGCTCGTGTCCGTCGTGGTGTCGAGCTGGGTCGACGCGACGTAGCCGACGACCGAGTTCGTGTACGTCCCTGCAGCCGGCGGCAGGGTCGCGTCGAATGTCAACGTGCGATCGGCCGAGGAAGAGAGGGTGAACGGCCCTGGGAAGACGAGCGTTCCCGCCGAGCTCGTCGGGTCGGCCACCGTCACGCCGTCGAGCTTCGCGGTCCCGGCCTGGAACGTCGCGTTCGCGGGCAGCGTGTCGACCACCTCGTCGACGGACGTCGAGGCCGACGACGTCGAGTGCAGCTTCACGGTGTACGTGACAGTGCCGCCCGTCGAAGGAAGCGATGACGGGCTCCCCGTCCCGGTCACCGTCAACGTGTTCGACGCCGGCTGGATCGCCGGGATGACGGACAGCGACCCCGTGCTCGTGTGCTTGACCTGCTGGCCGGAAGAGATCTCCTGGATCGGATATGCGGTCGTGGCCGACGCCGTCGTTCCCGTGATCTGGAACGTGTACTGCGCGATGTAGTCCTGAGCGGCCGCCCAGGCGGCGTTCGAGAGCTGCAGCTGGTTCGTGTAGACGGTCTGGCCCGTGCCGGGGTTCAGTGTCAGGGTCGTCCCGGTCAACCGGAACGAGCCCGCGGGCCACGTGCCGAGGGCGGTCGGCGTCTCGTAGATGAACGGCGTGCCGTCGGGGCCGTTGCCGAGTGTCCCGGTGGTGCCCTCGACCGACAGCGTGATCGTGCCGCCGATGACGGGGCTCGAGGTCGAGACGGTGGCGGCGATGCTGTCGCCGGTGACGTCCTTGACCTTGTTCGCCGACGCCTCGAGCGCGCTGTAGATCCCGGCGCTGTAGCCGTCTCCGGCCGTGCACAGCTGCGTGCCGCCGTGCGAGGGGTCGCCCTGCCAAAGCTCGACGGTGAAGTTCTGCGCGGTCGCGGTTGCCGCGGCGGGCGACGCCGTGAGAAAGAAATACGCCGGCGTCGTCGAGCCGGCCCCGAGGTTGCCGAGCGGAAAGGCCGACGGCTGATTCGCATTCAAGCCGAGCGCGCCGCCCGTGAAGCCGGAGAGCTGCACCCAGATGTTCGTCTTCGCCGCTGCCGGGTTGATCGAGAAGCCGGTGTACCCGCTGTCGATCAGCGGCGATGTTCCCGCGTCGACGTAGAAGCGCGTGCCGTGCAGCGGCGCGATCGTGAAGCCCGCCGAGCTACAGCTCGGCCCTGTCGCCGCCGCAAAAGGGACGAAGAAGGGGGTCAGACACGCTCCGGCGCACACCAGCACGAAGCTGATGCACGCGGAGGCACGCTGACCGAGTCGCCGCAGACCGGTCACGGTGATGGCATCGACCGCGGATCCGGGCGAGGGAGATCACCCGTTCGGACCGGTTCCGTATGAAAGCGGTAGGAGTTGCCGCTAGCGCTTCGAGAACTGCGGCGCCTTACGCGCCTTGTGCAGGCCGGCCTTCTTGCGCTCGACCTGACGCGCGTCGCGCGTGAGGAAGCCTTCTCGCTTGAGCGGCACACGCAGCTCCGGGTTCGCCTCGACGAGCGCGCGGGCGATGCCGTGCCGGACGGCGCCGGCCTGGCCGGTCAGCCCGCCGCCGTGCACGCGGACGCGGAGGTCGTACTGCCCCTCGACGCCGGCGACCTTGAGCGGCGACGTGGCGATCGAGCGCCAGATCGTGCGCGGGAAGTACTCCTCGATCGACCTCCCGTTCACCCACGTGGATCCGTCGCCGGGACGGAGGATGACGCGCGCGACCGAGGTCTTGCGCTTGCCGGTGCCGCGGTACTGGGCGGGCTGGCTCAAATCACTGCTCCCAACATCAATCGGACACGTTCAACGGTTGCGGATTCTGCGGCCCGTGCGGATGCTCGGGGCCGGCGTAGATCTTCAGCTTCGTCAGCTGCTGCGCCGCAAGCCGGTTCTTCGGGAGCATCCCCTTGACGGCCTTGCGCAGCACCTCGGTCGGCCGGCGCTCGAGCTGCTCGCGCAGCGTGCGCTGCTTCAGCCCGCCGGGATAGCCGGAGTGGCGGTAGTAGATCTTCTGATCGAGCTTGTTGCCCGTGACGTGGATCTTCTCCGCGTTGACGACGACGACGAAATCGCCGGTGTCGACGTGCGGGGTGTACTGCGGCTTGCGCTTGCCACGCAGCGTGTCGGCGATGAGCGTCGCCAGGCGGCCGAGGGTCAGGCCGTCGGCGTCGACGAGATACCAGTCGCGCGTGACTTCTCCAGGCTTGGCCGTATACGTCTTCATAGGAAATCGGCGAACTAGGTGTCCGCCGGGGCGGCAGTGTAGCGAAATCTGCTGGAACCGATCCACAGGGCGGGGACGGCGGCCAGGGCGGCGGCGGCGAGGGCGAGCGCCGTGACCCCGGCCGCGGTGTAGACGACGCCGCCGAGGAGCGCGAGGCCGGCGGCCGTGAACGAGGCGCAGAGATCGGCGAAACCGACGATGCGGCCGCGCTCCTGCGGGCTCGTCACGGAGACGAGCTCGGTGGTGGCCGCCACGTAGGAGAGGTTCCAGCCGAGCCCGAGCCCGAAGAGGGCGAGGCTCATCCCGCCGACACCGCCGAGCCAGGTCAACGACGCGTTCGAGACGGTCATCAGGGCGAGCCCCGTGTAGAGCCCCCGGCGCCGTCCGAAGCGGTCGAGCACGTCGCCGACGATCAGCACGAGCCCGTACATCCCGAGGATGTGGATGCTGATCATCGTGAAGACGTCGCCCTCGTGGTGGCCGCGGCCCACGGCGACGTAGCCGGCGAGGTTCATCACGGACGCCATCACGGCGAAGCTCGCGATCACCGCGAGCACGGCCGACGGAACGCCCGGCCGCCGCAGGATCGTGCGGACGCGCGCGGGCGCGACGGCGGCTTCCTCCGGTGTCCCGTAGCGCGCCGAGATCTCTTTCGGGTCGGGCTTCACGAACATCGAGATCGCGAGGCCGGCGAGCATGAACGGGATGCCGAGCAGCCACGGGCCCGTCAGCCCGTGCGCGCTGATCGCGCGGTGCGAGAAGAGGGGCCCGAAGACGACCGGCCCCCAGATCGCGCCCGAGACGGCGCCGAAGAGCACGAACGACATGCCGCGTGCACGCCGGTCGGGCGGGAACATCTCGGCCGCCGCCGCGCGCGAGAGCTGGATGATGCCGCCGGAGCCGCCGATCAGCGCGAGGCCGACGGAGACGATGACGCCGGACGTGCTCGCGCAGCCGAGCGCGACGACTCCGCAACCGACGGCGCCGCCGAGGAAAGCGGCGCGGATGACGAACATGCGGCCGTAGCGGTCGCTGATCCGTCCGGCCGGCCCGACGGCGAGCGCGCTCGACGCGAGGAAGATCGCCGGGCCGAGGCCGAGGATCCCCGTGATCCCGGTGACGGCGACGAGCGTCAGCGAGCTGAGCGCGGCCGCAAGCTGGAACATGCCGGAGTTGCAGACGAGCCCGCCCGCGAGCAGAAAGGCGTTGCGGCGGACGTCGCGCGTCATCGGCCGAGCATATGCCGCAGCCCCGACGCGAACGCGGACGCGCCGCCGTACGAGGGATGACGGACGTACGGCGCGTCGAGCGACGCGGCGGCGATGCGTCCGATCGCGATCACCGTGCGGCCTCGCGTCACCTCGTCGAGGAACGGCCGTGCGGCGTCGATCTCCCTGCGAGACGGCGCGCGGTTCGACGTGGCCGTGCCGGGGTGGGTCGGGACGACGTTCCAGAGCAGGACGTCGTCCTCGACGCCGAGCTCCGCGAGCACGCGGTGAACGATCGTCGCGCTCGCCTCGGCGGGACCGCGGCCGGTCAGCTGGCGCTCCGAGGTGAACGGGATGCCGCTGACGCGCGCGCCGCGATAGCCCGCGGCCTCCCCGACGAGCACGACCTGCGCGTGCGCGTGGGCGTCGAGGTACCCGCGCAACCGCTCGCGTCGCACGGGCGAGCGGGCGTACTGGTTGTGCGTCGCGCCGATGCGCGCTGCGGCCAGCTCAGCTGTAAACGATGAGCTCGAGGAGCGACCCATCGGGATCCCGGAAGTACACGCTCGTCCCCTCGCCGCGCGCGCCGCTGCGCTCGACGGGGCCCACCTCGATCACGACGCCGTGCTGCTCGAGGTACGCGACCGCGCCGTCGACGTCACCGTTCCACTCGAAGCAGAGATCGCTGTTCCCCGGCCGCACCGGATCGACTGCGCGCGGGCTCGGCGTGGAGCCCGGTCCGTGCACGTTCAATCGCCGGCCGTCCGGGAGGACGTAGGCATAGCGGCCGTAGGCGACCTCGACGATCTCGACGCCTAGCACGTCGCGGTAGAACGCATTCGAGCGGTCCCACTCGCTGACGGCGATGACGACGTGGTCGAGACCGCTCAGTCCCACGTGTTCCAGTGCACCTGCTCGTCCATCGTTCGGCGCCGTTGTGTCGCGCGGCTCGACAGCTTGCTCCATTCGGGATCCGGCGCCGGATAGCCGAGCGTGATCCCGGCCACGATGGTCAGCTCGTCGGGAATACGCAGGAGGTCGCGGATCTTGGGCTGGTCCTCGACGAGGATTCCGTAGACGCCGCCGGCGAGACCTTCCTCGATGGCGGCGAGCAGAACGAGCATCAGCGCCGCGCCGGCGTCGACGTGCCAGTAGGGCACGGGCCACGCGATCTCGCTGCCGCCCGTCGCATCGAGCTTGTCGGCGCTCGTGTAGCGATCGTGGTAGTCCTGCTCGCGGGTCAGCACGAACACATGCGCACCCGCGCTGCCGAACCACGGCTCGGTGCCCTCCGGCGCCTCGTCGGAGTCGGCGTCGAGCTGCCGCAGCAGATCCGGATCGTCCACGACGAGCAATCTCTGCCCTTGCGAGAAGCCCGCGCTCGGCGCACGGCGCACCGTTGAGACGACGCGTTCGAGGACGTCGCGCGGAATGCGCTCGCCGGTGTAGTTCCGAACCATGCGGCGCTGCTTCAACAAGTCGTAGAGGCTCATTTACGGAAGTCTCTCATCGGGAGCCGGGCGCAGGACGTTCTCGACGTAGTCGGTGCGCGCGGCGTCGATGCCGACGTCCTTGCGCGCGCGCTCCGAGAGGAACCAGCGGTGCTCGAGCAGCTCGTGGAAGAGCTCGGCGGCAGCGCGACGTCCGCGCAGCTCGACCGGCACCGCGGCGATTACCGGCTCGAAGACCTCGGACACCCAGCGCCCGGCGGCGGCGGCGTCCGAGACCGGCGTCTGTCCCTGCCGCTGCAGGTACGCCTTGTACCGCGTCACGTCGTTCAGCAGTCGCCGCGCCTGGTTCTCCTGGGCGTCGAGGCCCGTCAGGTGCAGCAATCGGCGGCGGTTGTGCCCAGGCTCGACCACCTTTGGATGCAGGCGCAGGTGCGCCTCGCCGCCGCTCGCGACCACCTCGACCTCGTCCGCGTCGAAGCCGAGCTCGTTCAGCCGGCGTAGCCGCTCCTCGAGCCGATGCCCCTCGTGCGTCGCGAACACCTCCTCGCGCGTGAGCTCGTCCCAGAGCTCGGTGTAGCAGTGCGCGACGTCCTCGGCGAAGACGAAGGGATCCTCGACGACGCGACGCTCGAGCTGCGCTTCGAGGTCGTGCAGCTCGCCTGCCACGTTCTCCTCTGCAATCTCCACGTCGTGCTGACGCTGTCCGTCCGAGAGCCGGTCGTGCAGCTCGCCCGTCTCGGTGTCGACGAGATACGCAGCGAGCTCGCCGGCATCGCGACGGAACAATGCGTTCGAGAGCGAGCAGTCACCCCAGAAGAAGCCGACGAGGTGCAGGCGAACGAGCAGCTCGGCGAGCGCTGCCCGTAGCGATTCCTCGGGTGCCGGGAGCGATCCGCGCGCCAGAATGAGCCGGTACGGCAGCGCGAACTCGAGGTAGCGCGTCACGAGCACCGCCGGTAGATCGCGACGGTCGGCAACGACACCGACGACCTCGACCGACGGCACCCCTTCCTCCTCGAGCGCCGTCAGCAGCCGGTACTCGCGCCAGGCGAGCTCGTCCGGCAGCTCCTTGAGCGCGAAGAGCGAGCCCTCGAGGCTGACGAAGCGGACGATGTGCCGGCCGATGCCACGCTCGAGCTCGACGAACGTCTCCGGAGGCCACTCCTCGAGCGACCGTTCCCACGGCAGCGAGAGCAGTGCAGCCTGGTCGCTGCGTGCGACGAGCCGGAACTCAGGGATCAACGGTCGCGCCGAGGAAGACGCCGAGCGGACGCGGGTTCGCGCGCAGGTCGTTGCGTGCGACGTGCGCCTCCGACTCGAACTCGACCTCGAGGCCGAAGCCGGCGCGCATCTTGTTGCCGCCCGCATCGTCACGACGCGTTCCGGCGACGGTGTTGCGGTCGATGTCGCACATCGAGTGGTCGCCGCAAAGGATCCCTATTCCGCGCACGCCGGACACGGTGTTGTGCGCCACCGAGCCCATCGACATCTCGACCATCGAGATGCCGGTCATCGTCGTCGCGCTCACATTGTTGTGGGTGAGCATCCCCATCGACGCGTGCATGACGATCCCATCGCGCCCGCCGATCACCGTGCACCGATCGACGACGTTCTCGCCCTGGATCATCCCGTACGAGACATCGATTCCCTGCCCCTGCGGAACGCCGCGCATGTCGACCGTGCAAGCGTGCACACGCACGGACGCATGACGGATGTGGATGCCGTCGAGCCGCGCACGCTCGACGGTCACGTGGTCGAGCGTGACGTTCCGAACGCCGAGCACGGAAATGCCGTAGTCGCCGCCGACGACGCGCACGTGGCTGACCGTGACGTCCCGGTGGCGGATGACGATCCCGCCTCGGACGACGGCGCCCGGCGCGCCGACGAGGCGAACGCGCCTGTCGAGGACGAGCGGCCCCTGGTGGACGCCTGCGCTCAAGCGCACGAGCGGCGGCAGGTTGTGCCAGTAGACGGCGCCGCCCCCGACGAACGGAAGGACGAGCAGGCCCGCCGCGAGGATCGTCGGTCGCGCACCGAGCTCGCCCCCGTCCTCGGCCCACGACTCGCGCCACAAGGGCAGGAGCGCGTGCGCGAGCAGCTGCGCCCACAACCACGCTCCGGCGTAGAAGACGATGGCGGAGCGCAGCGGCGCGCGCACGCCGAGCGCGTCGACGAGCGCCATGACGACGCCGAGCTCGAGCAGCCCGAGCGGGATCGCCGCCCAGCCGGGCTGGTAATCGATCGGCCGGTGATACACGAGGTCGAGCGCGAGGCCGACGGCTGCCATCAGCCCCGCGAGCTCGAGCGCCCACCATTGGTGGAGGGCCGCGGCGGCGAGCACCGGCAGCGCGAGCGCGGCGAGCCGCGACTCGAGCCGTCCTCTCAGCGTGTACGACATCGCCTCGCGAAGCCGTGGGCGACGTAGCGCGCACCCATCAGCGTGTCGGCGGCGGGATACGCCCATTGGGCGGCGACGCCCGCGAGCGCCAGCGTCCGCCCGCGGTCGGTGAGCGCCGGCACCGTCGCATCGGGCGCGAGCGCGATCCAGCCGTTCACCGTCGCCAGCTCGTGCTCCTCGACGAGCGGGGCGAGCAACGGGTCGTGGCGGTAACCGCGGAGGAAGCCGGTGGCGGCGATCACCTGGTCCGCGCCGTTGACGTGCGCCTCGACGGGGACGTCGACGTGCGCCTCTCGTGGATACGACGGTGCGAGGAGGTCATGCAGCTCGGCGGCGCGCGCCTCGTCGGCCAGGCGGTGGAAGCGCACGAGCCCTCGCTTCGTCAACAGCGGGCGCGGCACGTTGAGCGGCCGCTGCACGGGCTCGCGCCGACGGACCGACGTGACGCGCGCGCCGGCGGCGGAAGCGTTCCGCCACTCGGTCGCCGCGGCGAGGCCGGCGCCGACGACGCATACCGACTCGGCGTAGTCGTGCGGCTCGTACGCGTGCACGACCCGAGGATCGTCGCGCAGCTCCTCCGGCACGGCGAGACCGGGGTGCCCGGTCGCGACGAGCACGTGCTCGAAGACGCCCCGTCCGCCGAGATCGAAGCCGCCGTCGAGGGCGCAGATCCGCTCGATCCGCAGGGGGACCGGCGACCAGCCGCTCCGCAGGCGCTGCTCTTCGACGTGCGCGAGAAACGTCCCGACGGTCGCGTGGTACCGATCGAGCGCGCTCGACACGAGCGGCGCGACCGACCGGCGTGCAAGCGACTCGCGCACCGCGAGCCCCGGAAACGACGTCGGCAGGCAGTGACCGTCGCTCTCGGACCGCATGTGCGTCTGCCGGATCGCCGTCGCACGGACACGGAAGGTCATTGCCGGATCGGCGTCCGGCGAGAAGACCGTCACGTCCTCGATTCCCGCTCGACGCAGTGTGAGGTACGCGACGAAGCCGCACAGCCCGCCGCCGACGATCGCGACCCGAGGCATTACTTGACCGAGCCGGCGAGCAGCCCCTGGACGAAGTAGCGCTGGAACGCGAAGAACACGCACAGAGGCACGACGAGCGAGATGAACGATGCCGGCGCGATCACGTCGATGCTCGTCCCGAACTCGCGGAGCTGTCCGAAGATCCAGACCGTGATCGGCTGCACGTTCTGCCCGAACGTCAGTGCGACGATCAGGTCGTTCCACGTCCAGAGGAACTGGAAGATCGCGAGCGACGCGATCGCCGGCAGTCCGAGCGGCAGGATCAGCCGCAGGAAGATCGTGATCTCGCTCGCGCCGTCGATGCGCGCAGACTCGAGGATGTCCTTCGGCAGCCCGACGAAGAAGTTGCGCAAGAGGAAGATGGCGAACGGCAGCCCGAACGCGGCGTGGAACAGGACGATGCTGATCACCGTGTCGAAGATCCCCATCTGGTCGTAGAGCTTGAACATCGGGATCAGCGCCATCTGCAGCGGCACGACGAGCAGCGCGATGACGCCGATGAAGATCCAGTCGCGCCCCGGGAAGTCGAGCCACGCGAATGCGTAGCCCGCCATCGCGCCGACGACCACCACGAGCAGCGTGTTGCCCACCGCGATGTATGCGGTGGTCTTCAACGCGTCGAGCAGGCCTTGATTGTGGAAGAGCGCGCTGTAGTTCGCCCAGGTGGCCTGGCTTGGAGAGCTGAAGATCTGCCACCAGCCTTTGTTCGCAAGCGCGCTGGCGGGAAGGATCGACGTGATGAAGAGCCCGAACGTCGGCACGAGCCACAGCGCGCCGAGGGCGACGAGGATGAGATGGATCGGCGCCTTCGCGACCCAGCGCAGGATCTTCGCCGCGGGACGGTCGCCGGGCGCGGGCAGCTCGAGTGCCGGAGAGGCCGCGGCCATGACTACACGTCCCTCTTGAAGCGTCGGATGTTCAGCGCGAGCACGGGAATGACCAGGAGGAACAGGAAGACCGCGATCGCCGAGCCGGTTCCGAAGTCGTTTTCGCCGCCGAACGCGGTGCGCCACATCGCGAGCGCGATCACGTTTGCGTTTGCCTGCGTCGACTCCGGCGCGAGCGCGATCACGAGGTCGAACACCTTGAGGACGTTGATGATCATGGTGATGAAGACGACGCTGAGCACGGGCGCGAGCAGCGGAACGGTCACGCGGCGGAAAACCTGCCACTCCGTGCCCCCGTCGGTGCGCGCCGCCTCGAGCACGTCGCGCGGCATCGCTGCGAGCCCCGCGCCGATCACGACCATTGCGAACCCGGCCCAGATCCAGATGTATGCGATCAGGAGCGACGGCGTGATCAGCTTCGGACCGAGCCAGGAGTACCCGCCGAAGGGCTTCGCGAACGTCTGCTTGCCGATCGCGGCCTGGTACGTCCCGGACGGGACCTGCGTGAAGTCGAATGTGCCGTCGTCGCCGCTCTTCGTCGTCTTCACCGTCTTGCCGCTCGCGTCGCGCAACTCGATCGTCACGCCCGGCAGGCCCTGCTCCTGCGACTCGACGACGCCGGGCTTGCCGCCGCCGGGCTTGAAGTCGCGCCAGACCGTGCCGGTGATGTCGCCGGGCTTCGACTGCGCCTTGACCGCTTGCTTGGCGCCTTTCGGCACCGCGTCCGGAGCGATCCCCGTCAGCCCGAGGAGCGCGACAGATCCGGGCCTGAGCGGCGTCGTCAGGACGACGGTCCCACCCTTCGCCTTGAGGGCCGTCGACGAGGGCAGGGCATTCTGCAGGACTCCCGGAGTCGCGAACACGCTGTGCACGCTGCGGCCGAGCGCGTTGATCGCGCCGAGATTCGGATCCTGCTGGTAGAGGATTCGCCAGGTCACGCCCGTCGCGAAGGCCGACACGGCCATCGGCAGGAAGACGACCGTCTTGAACGCGACCGCCCAGCCGACACGTTCCGTCAGCACGGCGAAGATCAACCCGATCGCCGTCACGAGCGCGGGCACGACGGCGACCCAGATCGCGTTGTTCTCGATCGCACGCAGAAGGGTCGAGGTCGTGAAGAGGTGCTGGTAGTTCGCAAATCCGACCCAGGTCCCCAGGTACCCGTTCCGACCGAAGAAGCTCCGCACGACCGTGTAGACGGCCGGATAGACCATCCACACGATGAGCAGCACGAACGCCGGGCCGAGGAACAGCGCGCCCGTGAAGTAGCGCGAGACCCCCGCTGTGCTCGCGCCCGGCGGAGCCGCCACTACGGGCGGCTCCGCCGTGATCGATCCCTTCGACAAGCGCTACTTCCCGCTCTTGTACGCGGCGGACGCGGCCGACTCGAGCTTCTGCGCGATGCCGTTGACGTCGCTGGGGTTCTTCAGGAAGTCCTGGAAGATCCCCCACTCGCCCTGTCCGGTCGTCGCACCGAAGGACGACGGCTGCAGGTCCGACATGTCGAACACGACCGCCGACGCCTGTCCGATCGGCGCTTCGGTCGCCTTCGTGATCGGGTCCGGGTAGATGCTCGCGGGCACGTTCTTGTTGCCCGTGCCGAACCCGCCGACCTTCGCCCAGGCCTCGGCCGCCTGCGGCGTCGCGAGGAACTTCACGAACGCCTCGATCGCGGGCGTGTCGCGGAAGGTGACGAACAGGTCGCCGCCGATCTCGACTGCGTTCGCGTTCGCGCCCGGCTTGACGGCGGGGAACGGCGCCGTGTTGAACCCGGTTCCGGGCTTCGCCTTCGTCGAGGACGTGATGACGCCGCCGACGAAGTCGCCTTCGAAGACGGTCGCGCCCTTCGGCGGATTCGAGAACGCGTTCGTGACCGAGTCGTTGAAGCCGTTCTGGATCGCGCCCGCCCGACCGCCGGCGAGGTTGCCGGTGTCACCGATGACCTGCGCCATCTCCTTGAGCGTTGTGATCACGGACGGATCCGTCCACTTGATCGTGTGGTTGCTCAACGCCTGGTACTTCGCCTGCCCGAACGTGCGGAGGTAGAGGTTCTCGAACATGTCGGTCAGCGTCCACCCGTCGGCGCCGCCGATCGAGTAGGCGGGCGTGCCCGACTGCTTCAGGGTCTTCGCGTCGCTCAGCAGCTGCGACCACGTCTTCGGCGCGGTGACGCCGGCCGCCTTGTAGGCCGGGACGTTGTACCAGAGCAGCGATTTGTTGGCCGCCTTGAAAACGAGCGCGTACAGCGTCCCGTTCACGGTGCCGAGCTGCTGCCACACCGGCGCGAAGTTCGCG
>Ga0157369_10002297_pt1 | contig 22999 bp, 23 predicted proteins | sample C25metaG_FD_113461 | JGI IMG/M metagenome (GOLD analysis project Ga0157369, IMG submission 113461) | Corn rhizosphere microbial communities from Kellogg Biological Station, Michigan, USA - C2-5 metaG | ecosystem: Host-associated > Plants > Roots > Rhizosphere > Soil | place: USA: Michigan... | reverse complement strand
TCAGGGTGGGCGCTGCCGATCTGCCGTGGGTTCCCTTCGCCGAGGGCGTTTATGGCTATCGCTTCGTCGAGAACACCTTGATCGACCGCACCAAGTTCGGAACCTCGACCGATTGGGGCGTCCATGTGCTCGGGACCTTCGGCAAGGGCCTCGTCAGCTATCAGCTCTCGGCGATCGACGGCAACGGGTACAAGACCCTCACGCGCAGCTCCGACACGATCGATCTTGAGGGACGAGTCAGCGTCAATCCGATCAAGGACATAACGCTGGCGGTCGGGGGCTACAGCGGCAAGCTCGGCAAGAGCAACGCCACGCTTCCCGACTCGGGCACTCCGCACAAGGCAACCCGCTTCAACGCGCTTGCCGCTTACACCAACAAGCGTGTTCGGGCCGGCATCGAATATTTCACCGCGAAGAACTGGAACAATGTGAACACGCTCGCGCACGACAAGGCCGATGGTTGGTCCGCATTCGGGTCGTTCGCCTTCACTCCGGCGATCAACGTGTTCGGCCGCTATGATTGGGTAAGGCCCAGCAAGGACATCTCGCCCGACACCGAGGACCATTATTTCAACCTCGGCGTCGATTATAAGCCGCTTCCGCCGCTCGACCTCGCGCTGGTCTACAAGCGCGAGCGTACGAACAACGGCTTCATCAACACCTCGAATGGCAACATCGGCGGGCTCGACCACGGCACGTACGACGAGATCGGCCTGTTCGGCCAGGTGGTCTTCTAACGGCCTTTCGAATTCCTCCCCTTCAGCTCGAAAGGCGGCCCCCTCGCGTCGACGCGAGGGGGCTCCAACTCTTGGCGATGGAACAACGGCGGGCCAATCCGCTACTGGTCCGCGGATGCGGGATTATGGTCCAGCCGTGCGATCGTTAATCGAATCCCTCGACGAGCCTGCGTTGATCGTCGAGGGCGGCATCGTCGCGATCGCGAACGGCCGCGCCCGGCGGTTGCTCGGCGCCCGGCTCGAAGGCCGCGATGTGCGCCTCGCAATCCGCCAGCCTCAGGCGCTCGAGCATATCCTCGAACATCGCTCGGCCGATATCGAAGTGACCGGTATCGCCGATCCGGGACGTCCGTGGCGATTGGCAATCCGCAACATTGACGACGACACCGTGCTCGTCCGGATGATCGACCGCGCGGACCTGGTCGCAGCCGAAAGAATGCGCGTCGATTTCGTCGCCAATGCCAGCCACGAGCTGAGGACTCCGCTGTCGACCATCGGCGGCTATGCCGAAACCATCGCGGAAGAGGACGACCTTCCCGCAGAGACGCGGTTGAACTTCGGCCGCATCATCCGTGACGAATCCCGCCGGATGTTGCGCATCATCGAAGACTTGATGAGTCTCTCACGGATCGAGGCCGATCGCTTCGTCGTGCCCGCCGAGAAGGTGGACGTTGGCGCAGTCATCCAGACCAGCGTCGCGACCGCCGGGGTTGGACGCGGTACCTGCCCCTGCAAGATCGAAGTCCACGTCCCCGACGGCCTTCCGGAAGTGCGGGGAGACCGTGCCCAGCTCGTTCAGCTGTTCGACAATCTCGTCAGCAACGCGCTTCGCTACGGCTGCGACAAGCCGGGATCGTCGATCGAAATCGTCGCCCTCCGTAACGGAGCCTCGGTGACCGTCTCGGTGACAGACCACGGCCCGGGGATCGCCCGCGAACACCTTCCGCGGTTGACCGAGCGTTTCTACCGGGCCGATGCGGCGAGAAGCCGAGAATCCGGCGGCACCGGCCTTGGCCTGGCAATCGTCAAGCACATCGTCGAACGTCACAAGGGAGCGCTGGAGATCAAGAGCACCCCCGGAACGGGCACTAGCGTCAGCGTCCGACTACCGGTGGCCTAGCGCTCGAAGAGCGCGCCCAGAGCTTCCTCGACCTGGCCGATCGTATAGGGCTTCTGAAGCCGCGGCCTGCCGAGCCACTTGTCCGGCATGGTCCAGTCGGCATAGCCGCTGGTGAGGACGAACGGCACGCCTCGCAATTCAAGGATTTCGCACAGCGGAAACACGCGCTCGCCGCGAATATGAACATCCATCAGCGCGCCGTCGAACTCGCCTTCCTCGACCAGCTCGCGTGCAGCCGCCATATTCGGGGCCGGACCGACCACCTCATAACCGAGGTCGCTCAGCAGGTCGGCGGTGAACGGCGCCACCACCGGGGAATCTTCAACAATCAGAATTCGGCGACCCGCCAGGGGGTCGATCTCGCCCCTTTCAGGGGCCTCAGTGGACGAATCGCGCGACGACATCTCGGTACGAACGCGAAACCTTCACTTGCGCTCCCGAATCGAGCACCAGGAAACATTCGCCGTTCGTGTGCGGCTTAACCTGGCGGACGAGGTCGAGGTTGACGATGGTTGAGCGATGAACCCGCTGGAACCGGCGCGGGTCGAGCCTCTTTTCCAGATCCTTCATTGTTTCCCGCAGGATCAGCGTGTTGTCGCCCGTCTGAATGCACATGTAATCGCCGGCGGCGTCGATCCGCTCGATCGTGTCCACGTCGACCCGGAAAATCTGTCCCTGGTCCTTGATATTGATCATCTTCTCGTAGCGGTTCGCGGCGGGCGCCGTGTCCGGCGAGGCGTCCGCAAGCTCCTCGGCGGCTTCCGGCGCATGCTGCTCGAGCGCTTCCTTCAGCCGTTCCGCTTCTCCCGCGCTCCGCCGCTCGCTCATCCGTTGTCGCACCCGGTCCAGCGTCCCGGCCAGCCGATCCTCGTCGACCGGCTTCATCAGATAATCCACCGCCTGCGCATCGAAAGCGCGGAGCGCATGGTCGCCATAGGCGGTAACGAACACGAACAAGGGCAGCTCGACGTCCATCAGTCCCTGGATCACCGAGAAACCGTCGAACCCGGGCATCTGGATGTCGAGAAAGACCAGATCGGGCTTGTGGGTCTTGATCTGCCGGATCGCCTCGCGCCCGTTGGCAGCGGTCGCGACCACTTCGACATCGTCATGCGCCTGCAATCTGAGCTGCAGACCCTGCGTCGCCAGCGGCTCGTCGTCGACCAAAATGGTCCGGATGGTCATTGAACATTGTCTCCGGTTTCGAAGGGAATTTCCAGGATAACGCTAAACCCCCCCTTGTCGTTCTGTCTCGTCTCGAACCGATGCGATCCACCATAGGCCTGCGACAGTCTGTCGCGAATGTTCGCCAGGCCGACTCCCGTCGACGGACTCGCGGCGATTTCGCCCCCTTCGCCATTGCCGTTGTCGGCGACCTCGATCCTCACCGCTTGTCCTTCACGCGCCGCGGTGATCCAGATGTCGGCGCCATTTTCCGCCGGGGTGACCGCATATTTGATCGCATTCTCGATCAGCGGCTGCAGAAGCAGCGAGGGGAGGCGCGCTCCGATCGTCTCCCCTTCGATCCGGAAATGCGGCCTCAACCGGTCCTCGAAGCGCATTTTCTCGATTTCGAGGTAGAGCTTCAGAGTCTCCACTTCCTGCGCCAGCGTGACGTTCGCGGTCGGCTCGTTGGCCAGCGTGTAGCGGAGGAAGGAGGAGAGGCGCGCCAGCATCGCGTTGGCGCGCTCCGTCTGCTTCAAAAGGACCAGCGTGGAGATCGAATTCAGCGTGTTGAACAGGAAGTGCGGATTGAGCTGGTAGCGCAACATCGCCAGCTGCGCGGTCGATGCCTGGCTCTCGAGCCGCTCGCGGAGCCGGATCTGGTCCTCGAGCAGCAGAAAATAATTGATTCCGTAATAGAGTGCGGTCCACGCCGCGAGCAGCGAGAAATTGAGCAGCAAAGCGCCGAAATAGGCGACGCCCTGCGGTTTGAACTCCGGTTTGAGGAACGTCGCGACGCTCCACGTCTCGATGATCGAAAAGATACCCGCCGCGAGAACCACCGCCGCGAGCGAAAGCACCAGCGTCCAGATCGGCTTCATCCGGATAAGCCGCTTGAACAGCGATCCCATCAGCAAGGTCAGCGAATAGCCCGTCGCCGTCAGGAGAAGGGTGTGGACAAGCAGCATCCAGCCGAGGCTGTTGGCGAAGCCCGACAGTGTCCTGAGGAAGAAATAACCGCTCCAGCCGATTGTCTGGAGGATCCAGAAGGCGCGGTTCTTGTCGTCGAAGAAGGGCTGATTGAGTCCCATTCCGCGGACGATCGGGTCTGCCGGGTTCTGGATGATCGGGGCGTCGGTCGAGCGCCGCGGCGCCGATGCCCGCCGATCCAGGGTCGCGCTGTCGGTCGCCATTAACCCGCATATAGAGGCGCTTGGCCGCTATTGCGAGGCGGCTTTGAGCCCCTCTCGCTATCGGATTTGAGGCGCTCGGTTCAGCCCAAAAAGACAACGGCCTTAACTCGGCTTCAACTCTCTTTGTCTAATCCCCCGCCCGGGATCGTGGAACGGCGGGCGGATGTATCAGGCTCCAGATCGTTACAAACGTTTGATTTCGGCTCGGCTCCCTGGAGGGGAATCGGCCGGTCTTGCTGCGTCCGGGGAAGCGGATTCGGACAGTTCGCCCCTTCGCGACGTCCAGCTGATTTCGCGCGCGCATCTCGCACCATTCTTCGCCGCCGCAAACATTGTCGCCTCGGTAATGATGGCGGCGAGCCTGTGGCGCGCGGTCGCTCCAACATGGCTGGTCCCGTGGGTTCTTGCGGTCGCTGGCGTCAATCTCGCCGCGATGCAGCTTGCCCGGACCCAGTCGATTACCTGCGTCGGGCGGTCCGGACGGCGGGTGCCGATGTGGACGATGGTCGGCGAAGTCGCCTGCCGGGCGATCATCTGGATCAGCCTTCCACTCTATCTTTTCCCGACCTTCGATCCAAGTACGCAGGTGATTGCAGCTTCGTTGATGGCCGGCCTCGGCATCGGCGCGCTTGGCCTCGTCGTGATCCCGCCCTGCGCCAACGCCTGGATGATCGCCTTCACCGGCGGCGTCGCCGGATCGCTTCTGCTGGGCCGGCACACGGTGCCGTTTCAGCATATGCTTTCGATCACTTTCACCATCGGCGTTTCCGTTTTCGGCGTCCTCACCGTCGCTCGCTGGGCGTTCCAGCAGCTCAAGACGAATGCCGACGTTGGAAGTCAGAGCGAAAGCGCGAGCTTGCTGCTTCAGGAATATGAGCAGCGCGGCGTCGGCTGGCTGTGGCAGATCGATGGCGAGAACCGGGTGACCTACATCAGCTCGCGGATGAGCGCGCTGCTCGGCAAGCCCGCCGGCCAGTTGATCGGTCATTCGCTGCCCTCGCTGCTGGGCGGTCACGCCGAGCTCGGCAAGGTGCTGCTCGAGAAGCAGCCGTTCAACTCGCTCGAAATGGAGCTCAAGACTCCGCGCGGCGCGCGATGGATTTCAATCGCCGGCGACCCGATTGTCGATACCGCGGGCCGCTTCGAGGGCTTCCGAGGGGTCGGTTCGGACATCACCGAAATCCGCCAGACTCAGGAGCGCCTGACCCACCTCGCCAATGTCGACGTGTTGTCCGGTCTTCCCAACCGCGGCAGGGTCCGCCAGCTGCTCGGGGAAGCTCTTCGCGCCGCAACGACAGGCAATGTGCCGTGCGCGATCATGTTCCTCGACCTCGACGGCTTCAAGCCGGTCAACGACACTTTCGGCCATCCGAAGGGCGATGCGGTGCTTCGCGCGGTCGCCAAGCGGCTCGTCGACGAAGTCGGCGCCGATGGCCATGTTGGCCGTATGGGCGGCGACGAGTTCGCAATCGTCATTGCGGACGCCCAGAGCCGCCGCAAGGTCGAGAAGATGGCCGACCGCATCATCCAGTCGATCAAGGAGCCTTACCTGATCGACCAGACCGAGATCCGAATCGGCGTGTCGATTGGCTGCGCCTTCGGACCCATCGACGGCGCGACCGTCGACGATCTGATCCTGAAGGCCGACCTTGCCCTCTACCAGGCGAAGGATGCGGGGCGGGGCTGCGCCCGCTATTTCAGCTCGGAACTTCAGTCGGAACAGGATGACCGGGTCCGTCTGGAATCCGACCTCCGTTCGGCGATTGCATCGAAGCAATTCCATCTCGCCTTCCAGCCTTTGATCAACGCGAAGACCCAGAAGCTGATCGGGTTCGAGGCGCTGATCCGCTGGAACCATCCGCAGCGCGGCTTCGTCCCGCCAAACGTCTTTATTCCGGTCGCCGAAGAAACCGGCCTCATGCCGGTGATTGGCGAGTGGGTGATCGACGAGGCGTGCAAGGCGGCCGCTTCGTGGCCCGAGCCGATCACCGTCGCGCTCAACATCAGCCCGAAGCAGATCATCCTGCCCGCGCTTCCGAACACGGTCAGCGAAGCGCTCGCGCGCTACAAGCTCCCCGGCAACCGCCTTGAGCTCGAAGTGACCGAGGGCGTGTTCCTCGGCGACAACGGTTCGACCCTCGACGTCCTGAAGCGCCTGCGTGCGCTCGGTGTCGGCATCGCGCTCGACGATTTCGGAACCGGTTATTCGTCGATCGGCTATTTGAACAAGGCGATCTTCCACAAGCTGAAGATCGATGGCAGCTTCGTCCGCGAGGCGGGCTCGCGGCCCGAAAATGTCGCGATCATCCAGTCGATCGTGCAGCTCGCCAAAAGCTTCCGCATGTCGATCACCGCCGAAGGCGTCGAGACTGCCGAGGATTTCGAGCGCATGCGCGACCTCGGCTGCGATACCATCCAGGGCTATCTGTTCGGCAAGCCTCTCGCTTACGAGCGGGCCAACCAGATGGTGCTCGGGCTCGGCGCGCGCAAGCTGGCGAGCTAACCTATTTCTTGACGTAGCTTTCGGCGAGGAACTCGTCGGCGCGGATGGCAAGTTCCGTCCGGTTGCTCACTCCCAGCTTGTCGAACACCGCGTGAAGATAGACTTTCACGGTGCCTTCGGTGACGCCCAGCTGCTTCGCGATCTCGCGGTTGCGAAGCCCCTGGCGGACGAAGCGCACCAGCTGACGCTCGCGCGGCGCAAGCGCGGGTCGACCGCTCGATCCAAAGGTCTCGGACAGCTCCTGGACTCGCTCCGCTAGTTCCGGGTCGATCCACTGGCCGCCCCGGCTCACGCGGTCGAGACACTCGATGACGAAGGCAGGATCGGAGCTCTTGAGCACCATCCCCGGAGCGCCGAGCGACTTGGCCTCCATCAGCGAAGCGTCGTCAATCGCCGCGGTGAGAATGATCATCCGCGGTGCGCCACCCTTCGCCTTGAGCTCGCGGAACACGTCCATGCCCGTCCCGTCGGGCATCTGCAAATCGAGCAGCAGCACGTCCGGCTTCAGCTGCTCGACCGCCGCGAGCGTTTCCGCCCCGCTCGTCGCCGCTCCGACGATCTCGTAGGACGTCTCCCGAAGCAGCACCTCGATCGCCGTCCGGATCATCGGATGATCGTCGGCAAGGAGCAGACGGGTCATGCGGCGGCTCCGCCAAGGGGAAGCGAGATCGAGACTTTGGTGACGTCCATTCCGCGCGACAACTCGATTGCACCGCCAGCCTGGTCGATGCGCTCCTGAAGCGATTTGGGAGGCTGGAGCACGCCCTTGTGCCTGGGATAGCTTTTGCCGTCATTGATGAAGTCGAGCTGCAGCTGGTTCTCGCGCGTTGCGACCGCGATCTCGATTGATTTCGCTCCGGCGTGGCGAACCGCGTTCGCGACGGCTTCACGGACCAGCTGATGAGCGTCGAGATGAAGTTTGGCGGGAATGGTGACCTCCGAAGCTTTGGCTGTAAGCGCGCATTTGACTGTCCATTGACGGGATAGCCGATCGGCTAGCGATTGCAGGTCGCGAACCAGATCGCGAAGCGTGACGTGCGATCCGGTGCGAAGCGCCGAAATGAAGGATCGCAATTCCACCTGCTCCTGGAGCATCAGCTTCTTGAGCTCGTCGAGCTCTATTTCGATTTCGCGTCCCGCGCCGTGAGCACGGCGCATCGCTTCCAGACGAAAGGCCGCTCCAGCCAGGAACTGGACGACGCTGTCGTGAAGATCGCGCGCGAGCGAAAGGCGCGATCGCGCCGCGGCGCTCTCCTCCGCCGCCTCGATCAGCGACTGGCGCTGGATGTGGGCCGCGATCGCGTCCGCGATCTGTCCGCCGATTTCTATATCGTCGGTCGACTGCGCGGCGATGTCCTCGAGGCACAGCAGCACGTCCGCGCCGGGCGTCGGGATGGTGAACGCAAGTCCTTCCGAAAGCCTGAATTTCGATCGGACCTTCTCATCGATCAACTTGCTTACGTTCGTCCGAACCAAATTCCCTTCGGCATCGCGCGCGAGACCGCGCGCCCTCGGAAGGTCGTAAAGGATCGGTGTGTTCGGAAGCTCCGGAAATGCGTCGAGGTCGAAATCGGCATAGGCGATGTCGCTATCCCGAATCGCGAAACCGCTGACCTTCGAGCTCGAATCCACTCGCCAAAGCGCACATGCGCCGCGCGCGCGCAACGTGGCGATGGCCGCGCGAACACCGCTTTCGAGCGGAGCGCTTCCGGGCGGCGCTTGCGCAAGCGCGCGCTCGATGCCCGGTCCGGGCCGTGCGCCCCATTTGTTGATGCCGAACCAGATGAGGATCAGCGAGAGGATTATCAGGTCCGCGGTCCGGATCACGAAATGGTAGAGCTCGAATTTTCCGATCCCTGCCCGCGCCGCGAGCAGACCCGCGATCAGGTAAAGAAGCACGACCAGGACCGCTGTCAGGCTCGTTTCACGCCACCCCCATCGAATCGCGGCGGCGAGCAGCAAGAACATGAAGAATACGAAATAAGGACTGGTGTAGCCGTCCGTCAGGAACACGATGGCCGCGAAGAAGGCCATATCGATAGCATGCCCCGGTCCAGCGGAGCGGGCGTCGAACCACCAGTCGCGCCAAGTGGCGGCCGTCATTGCTGCGGCAAAGGCGAGATATCCAATCAGCAAGGCGTAGGTCGCTTTCGGCGCCCTCGCGGGCTGCGTGACGTCGAACCAGATGGCCAGCAGGAATAGCGCGGCCATCATCACGCGCCCGAGCGCGATGACCCTTGCCGACGGCAGCTGAATCCCTCTCCCCACGGAAACAGGATATCGCATCGCCGCGACTACGCACAGCCTCGGCCGAGGCCGGTCGCCCGATGCGGATTCGCCACACTATCTTTGGATAGATTCACTTTGGATATCTTGGGCGCGAACGCGCTTCTGCTAGCCTGAAGCGGTTCACATTCCTTCCACTCGGAGGAGCGCCGGCCCCGCCAGCGCTCCTCTTTTTTTCTTTCAGATCTGAAGCTGGCTTCCGAGCTCGACCACGCGATTGGTCGGCAGCCTGAAGAATTCCATCGCGCTTTCGCTATTCTTCAGCATCCAGGCGAAGAGTTTCTCGCGCCACAAAGCCATGCCCGGCTGCTTCCTCGATGCGACCAGCTTCTGGCGGCCGAGGAAGAAGCTGGTGCTCATCATGTTGAACGGCTCGCCGCAGCTCTTCACGAAAGCGAGGTCCTTCGGGATATCGACCTCCTCCATGAAGCCGTAGTGGAGAATCACGCGATAGAATCCCGCTCCGGCGTCATGGAACTCGACCCGCCGCTCGTAGGCGACGTGCGGCACCTCCTCGACATGGACGTTGAGGATGATCACCCGCTCATGAAGCACCTGATTGTGCTTCAAATTATGAAGCAGCGCGGCCGGCACCGCGTCGGGAGAGGCGGACAGGAAGACGGACGTTCCGCGCACCCGGTGGACCGATTTCCCGACCGACTTGATGAACACCGGCAGCGGTAGCGCCGAGCTGGCGAGTTGCTCGCGTAGCAGCTGACGCCCCTTGGCCCAGGTCGTGAGCACCGTGAAGCTGATTCCTGCGACCAGCAGCGGGAACCAGCCTCCGTCGGCGACCTTCGTGATATTCGATGCGAAGAAGATGCTGTCGACAATCAGGAACACGCCGATGGTGACTGTCGCGAGGATGCGATTCCAGCGCCATACCTGGAACACCAGGAAGCCGAGCATGATGGTAGTGATCAGCATGGTCCCGGTGACCGCGATGCCATAAGCCGACGCCAGTCGTCCGGACTCGCGGAATCCGAGCACGAGCAGAACGACCATGATCAACAGCGTCCAGTTGACGAACGGGATGTAAATCTGTCCGGCGGCTTTCTCACTGGTGTGAAGGGTCTTGAGACGCGGCAGGAAGCCGAGCTGGATCGCCTGGTGGGTGACTGAGAACGCGCCCGAAATGACGGCCTGGCTTGCGATCACACACGCGAGCGTGACGATTGCGACCAGGGGCAACCGGCCCCATTCGGGCGCCATCAGATAGAAGGGGTTGGCGACCGCGGCCGGGTTATCGAGGAGCAGCGCGCCTTGCCCAAGATAATTGAGCATGAGGCAGGGATAGACCAGGATCACCCATGAAAGGCCGATCGCCTTACGGCCGAAATGACCCATATCGGCATAGAGCGCCTCCGCGCCCGTGACCGCCAGGAACACGGAACCCAGGGCGAGGAAGCTTAGTGCCGGGTCGGCGAGAAAGAAGCGGGCCGCCCAGCTTGGGCTGAGCGAGGTGATGATCTCGGGCCGATCGACGATCTTCGCGACTCCGAGCGCCGCAAGGACGAACAGGTAAGCGACAATCACGGGGCCAAACAACTTGCCGACCTTTCCCGTGCCGCGCTGCTGGAAAAGGAACAGGCCAACCAGAATCGCAATTGTCACCGGGATGATGAGCGGCTTGAAACTGGTCTCGACGACCGCAAGGCCCTCGATCGCTGGCAGCATGGTCACTGCGGGCGTAATCATCGCATCGCCGTAGAACAGGCAGGTCGCGAGGACGCCCATCACGACGAGGGCCTTGGTCCACTTCTTGCCTTCGAGGTTGCGTGAAATCAGCGACAGCAAAGCGAAGGATCCGCCCTCGCCCTTGTTGTCCGCGCGCATCGCAACCAACACGTATTTCATGGTGACGATCAGCATCAGCGACCAGAAGATCAGGCTCACCACGCCGAACACGTGGAGACGGTCGACCGCCATCGGATGAGGTCCGAGGAAGCTTTCCTTCATCGCGTAGAGCGGCGATGTACCGATGTCCCCGTAAACGACCCCGATCGCGCCCAGCATGAGTTTGGGAAGCGCTTCCTCAGGCGCATGGCTCGCAGTCGGCGCAGCGGCGGGAAGGATATTGTCGGCGACAATCTCGTGCATAGGCGCCAGATGTGGGCGTCGACCGCATAAAGATTCTATGTGGATTGGTGTTGCGCACCGGACCCGGAGTCTGGACGCAGCGCGTTTCGCGGATGATTTTAACAGCCATGGCCCAAGTGCAACCCATGCATCTGCCCCTCGCCGCGCGAATTCAGGCTTATGCCGGAGCGGTCGCGATGGTCGCGCTCTCCACGCTCGTCGGGCTGTGGATCGCGCCGCGCTGGGGCACCGCTCCGGTCGACATGATCTACCTTCCCGCCGTTCTTGCCGCCGCGGCATTGTGGGGCATCGGGCCGGGGTTGCTCGCCGGGGTCGCTGCGGCGCTTGCCTATAATTTCTTCTTCATCAAGCCCGTCCACACGCTTCGGATCGATCGCGTGGCGGACATCGTCACCGTCGTCGTCTTGCTCCTCGTTGCTCTGGTGACGAGCCGCCTTGCCGCGGGGATTCGTCAGCAGGCGCGTCTTGCCGCCGCGCATGCCGCGCGCAACGCGACGATCGCGGGCTTCGCCGGCCGCCTCCTCTCGTCGAGCACCGAGGCGAGCATCGCGGAGACCGCCTGCGCCGAGCTCCGCAGGCTGTTCGACTGCAACGCAGTGCTCGCCGCCGGCCTTCCTGAGCCGCACATCATCGCCGCCGTTCCTCCGAACAACCGGCTTACTCCGAGCGATCTCGCAGCCGCCGCGCTCACGCTGGAATCCGGCGAGCCCGCCGGCCGCGGGACTCCGCGGACCCAGCCCGCCGAATGGCAGTTCCACGCCATCCACTCGAAGGGCTCGATCGTCGCCGCCGCGGGCCTCGCCCGCGACGATGGGGTCCCGCCGGTCGCCGAAGACCAGCTTCCGCTGCTCGCCAACCTCCTCGACCAGCTCGCCCTCGCCCTCGAACGCGCGCGGCTGGAGCGCCAGGCGCAAGAGTTCGCAGCGATCCGCGAGCGCGATCGCCTGCGCTCGACCCTTCTCTCGTCGATTGGCGAGGACGTCAGCCCACGACTGGCCTCGATCGCCAGTGCAGTTCGCGAGCTGAAACGCAGCGGCAACGGCGACCGCGAGCTGGTCTCTGCGATCGGTTCCGAAACCACGAAGCTGGAACGCTACGTCTCCAACCTGCTCGAGCTCGAGCCCGCCGCCGACCAGCAGCCGATCACTGCCGGCGACATCACCATCGATCTATTCCAGCGCGCCGTGTTCAGGAAGGGCAAGGCGGTTCACCTGACACCCAAGGAGTTCGCCGTCCTCGGCGAGCTCGCGCGTCACCGCGGCAGGGTCCTCACCCACGAGCATCTGCTCCGAACCGCCTGGGGCCCGGCGCAGGAATCGCAGACCGAATATCTCCGCGTCGCCATCCGCGCGCTTCGCCAGAAGCTGGAATCGAACCCGAAGCACCCGGCAATCATCCTCAACGAGCCTGCCGTCGGCTACCGTCTCGCCGCGGTTTGAGCGGCGCTCCTTGATCGCGCGCCCCCGCGCCCCATATCGAGCTTATGGCTGATCGATCCCCTCGGTCTGAAATTCATCCGGGCAGCAGCACGGCACGAGCCTGACGCCCTGGGCCGCCGCATCGGCGGCGGGGGCATGCCCAGGGTCTTCCCAATGAGCGGCGTTTCGCGAGGCTCGCGAAGCGCTTTCCTGAAAACAGCCGACGCGCCGGATCCGCATTTGCGGTCTCCATCTCGTGCGCCGGCTGCATTGGAGAAGTTCAGTGCAAAGCCAACGTTTCGCGGTCGAGTTCGAGCGGCGCACGGTCGGAATCGCCGTGCGCGTCCCGGGCGGCTTCATGTTTTTCGCGTCGAGCGACGAGTTCGAGGCGATCGACGGGCGCCTGTTTCCCCGCGCCCGCGTGCTCGAGCGCGAGCTGAAGAAGGTCGCGCGCAACCAACGCCGGCTCACGCGCCGGCGCCGCGCCCGCCACCAAGCCCTTCCCGAAGGAGCAATCTGATGAACGCCCACACTAGCCGCGAAGAAGCGCGCGCGATCAGGCTCGACCGCCAAGAGGCAGCTGACCTCATCGCCCGTTATCCGCACGTTTCCGAGAGCGAAGCCAAGCTAATCCTCACTTTCCTCCGCAACGGACGTCACCTCGATGTCGGAATGGTGACGGCCGACGAGAGTCTGAAGCCGCAGCTCGACAGCTTCATGGCGGACCACGCCAAACACCTCCGCGTAGGCTTCGGCGAAGGCGCCGCGGTGGTTGCGGCGATCTCCGGTTTCCTGCTTGTCTGCTGGCTGATCTGGGAGGCGATAAAGCCGGAAGCGCTGGTAACCTGAAGCCTGCCGCCAGCGCGTGCTCCTGCGGGCCATTTTGAAGAAATCAGGAAAAAATCAGGTTTTCTCCATCGCGTTATGCGCGCGATGAGAGCAACCGCCCCATGCCCAAAGGGGGCTTGGGAGAAAGAAAATGCGTCATTTTCTGCTTTTGGGGAGCGCGCTTGCGCTCGTCACCTCTCCGGCGATGGCCGGCAAACCGGTCGTGACTCGCGGAACGCCGACTGCGGTGGTCACACCATATGCGACTGGCTTCAACAATCCACGCGGACTGAAATTCGGTCCCGACGGTGTGCTCTACGTCGCCGAAGGAGGATCCGGCGGACTGAATTCCACACAGGGTCAGTGCACGCAGGTTCCCGACGCGGGTCCGTACACGGGTCAGCCGACCGGTGGCGGAATCTCGAAGGTGGTCGAGGGCAACAGGGTCCAGATCACCGACCAGTTCCCGTCGAGCCAGACCAATCCGGGTCTCGGAGGCCTCGTCAGCGGAGTCGCCGACATCGCCTTCGTCGGTGATACGCTTTATGCGCTGACCGCCGGCAGCGGATGTTCGCACGGAGTGCCGGAGACGACCAACGGCATCTTCAAGGTCAGCAATGGCAATATCACGATCGTCGCCGACCTGAGCGCCTACCAGAAGACCCACCCGGTCGCGCATCCGAATCCGGGAGACTTCGAGCCCGACGGCACCTGGTATTCGATGGTCGCGGTCCGCGGCGCGCTCTATGCGGTCGAGCCCAACCACGGCGAGCTCGACCGGATCACGACCGGCGGCAATATCAGCCGCGTGGCCGACATCAGCGCGAGCCAGGGGCATATCGTGCCCACCTCGGTCGCCTATCACGGCACTTTCTACATTGGGAACCTCGGGGGCTTTCCCATCGAGCCCGGGACCGAGAAGATCATCCAGGTGACTCCGGGCGGCGCGGTTCACACGGTCGCGACAGGGCTCACCAATGTCGTCGGCGTGGCTTTCGACGATCGCGCCCGGATGTACGTGCTCGAAAATACGACCACGGCCGGCTTCCCGCAGCCGGGTGAAGGCGACATCGTCCGAATCAGCGGGGGCAGCAAGAAGGTCCTCGTCAGCGGGCTCGACCTTCCGACGGCGATGACCTTCGGGCCGGACGGTGCGCTCTACGTGTCGGATCGGGGTTACGGCTTCCCGCCGGGCGCTGGCCGCATCCTGCGCATCAGGCTCGGCGATTAGAGTTTAATCGCCACTCCAGCGCTTGAACCGGTAGCGTCCGTGCACGGGCGCCGCCCGGTAGGTCTGGCCGGAGCTGCAGGTCACCTTGAACACGCCGGACGCTCCATCGATGGCGGCTGACGAGGTGACGCTGCCGCACGAATAGCCGATCCGCTCGATCGTCCGGGCGACCAGCTTGCCTGGTAGCGGCAAGTCGGCGGCGACTGCTGCGGGAGCAGGCGTGGAGGCGGCGACGGCAGCAGGAGCGAGCGGGTCTTGAGTAGCTGCCTGCTCGGTCGCGCTCTCGACGAAGTGATTGCCGAGCGGTTCAGTTTCGATGGAAGGGCGCTGTGCCAGCTGCTGCGGGGGCGCAGCTCGGTTCGCCCTGACCGTCGGCACCGCGGCGCGGGCGTGCCCTTCACGGAAGGTCGCCTCGACTGCGGGCTCAGGCGCGGCGGTCACCGCATGCGCCCGCGCCGCGGGAATGCTGGTCGTCACCGCGGGCTCGGTTTGCGCCGGGTCGGTGTCGCCCCTGACCCACAGACCCGCCACCGCGCCTATCAATCCCGCGGCAACGACCAGACCTCCGACCGCCATCGCCGGCCGTCGCCAGTCGAAGGCGCGGTCGTCGACGTCGGCTGGCTCTTCCGAACCGACAGCCAGAAGCTCCCTGATGTCAGGCTCGATCGAATAGCTGGACTTTTCCGGCGCCGCCGGTTCCGGCGGCGGCGTAGCCGCGATGGGCCGCGCCAGCTCGCGCAAAGTTTCGGCGATACGGGAGGCGCGCTCGGCAATCGCGTCCGGTTCGGGCTTGGGCTTTGGCTCGGGCGCGACAGTAATTGCGGGCCGAGCCGAAGCGTGCAGCGGAGCCCAATTCGACTGCGGAGCCGGGAAGGCCCATTGCCGCGGTTGTGGCTGAGGCTCCGGCGCTATCCCGATCGACCGGTCATATTCCCGCCGCCGCGTCGGATCGCGAAGCGTCTCGTAAGCCGCACAAATCTTGGCCGCCGCGCCGATTGGCTGGGCGCCGGCGATGCTCATCTCCTTCGCGAACGCGCGGGCGATCTCCTCCGCGCTCGCTCCGGGTGCCAGGCCCAGAATGTCGTAGTGGTTCGGCCGCGATTTGACCGGGCTGCCCATGATTTTCCCCGCAACAAGCGACCCGCTTCCACGAGTCCTAAGTGCCGGAGGGTGCGATGCTTTTCATGGTTAATCCAGCTCGGCCCAGCGAGAAGAACTGCCGCTTCGTCGGCAACGCCAGGTAAACGGGAACGGGTTAGCGCCTCTGCAGATAAGCCGCTGTGGCAAGGTCCTGAACGACATGCCCGAGCGATTTGTAGAGGGTGATCTGGCGGTCGTTTTCGCGCCCGGGAATGCTGCCGGCCAGCACCTCGCCGATTTCGCCGACCACGTGTGAATCGTCGACCAGCCCGGCATCGCGCGCCACCGCCAGCTCGGCCGCCTGGGCGAGCACGCCCGGGCGATAATCGGCGAAATAGCGGGCCTTTGCGACCAGCTCACTGTCGACCTCGACCGGCCCGAGAAGGCTCGATCCGACGAGGTTGATGTGCGTCCCTGGCCTGACCCAGTCGCCGAGCACGACTGGCTCACGCGACGACGTCACCGTGCAGATCACGTCTGTCTTTCTGGTGACCTCCTCGGCGTCCGGCATCGGCGTGATCGCTTGCCCGATCTCCTCACCCATCCGTTCCGCGAACGCACGCGTCCGCTCCGGCGAACGCCCCCACAGCAGGATTTCGCGGAACTTCCGCACCAGCGGCACGGCGCGCAGATGCGCCTCCGCCTGAATTCCTGTTCCGAAGATCGCAAGCACTTCGGCATCCGCGCGCGCCAGCGCGTCGGTCGCCACCGCCGTCGCGCAGCCGGTTCGGATCTGGGTGATCGGCTCGGCGTCGGCGATGCAGCTGACCGCGCCCGTCACTCCATCATAAGCGACCACAATTCCCTGATGGCGCGACCGGCCCGGCCGCTCCGGATCGCCGAACACGCTGACCAGCTTCGCGCCGAAGGTGGACAGCGCCTTGAGCTCGCCCGGCATGGTTCCGAACATCTCATTGTTACCGACAGTGAAAATCTGCCGAAGCGGCTGTGCCCGCTCACCGCTCGACAAAGCGATCATCGCCCTGCGTACCACCTCGATGCACCCCGGATAATCGAGCAGCGCGTGAACCTGCTCCGCGTCGTAGAAGGCAATCGTCATGGCAAGTCCTCTACAATGGGCTTAGCGGTACGTGGAGAGCCATCGCTTTTCAGTTTCGTTGGAGGCGGCAAATTGCTGACCGAGCTCGACCGGATCGTCTTCGGCTGCGGCAATTTCGGCGGGATCGGCTCGTCGCCCAAGTGGCGCAGCGCCGGCGATAGCGAGGAGCAGGCGCTGAAGCTTCTCGACCATGCCCGCAACATCGGGCTCACCCGCTTCGACACCGCCAACACCTATGGCGGCGGCGCCAGCGAGATTATCCTCGGCAAGTGGGTCCGAGCGCAAGATGCCGGCTTCGTCCAGAGCGCCCAGATCGCGACCAAGGTCGGCAATCCGAACGGCTGCCCGCCCGGCGAGACTCCGCTCAGCCGCGCCCAAATCGCCTACCACCTCGACCAGTCTCTCGGCCGGCTCGGGCTCGAGCGGATCGACCTTTATTACATCCACGAGTTCGACCGGGTAACTCCGATCGAAGAAACGCTCGAGGCATTCAGCCGCGCGGCCGAGGCCGGCAAGATCGACCGCTTCGGAATCTCCAACGGCACCCTCACCGACGTCGAGACCGTGCTCAGTCTCGCCGGCGAAACTCTCGGCCAGCGCTTCGAATATGTGCAGAACGAGTATAATCTGCTCGCCACCGAGGACTCGGACGAGGTCATCCCAGCCTGCGCCGATCACGGCCTCCGCTACACCGCCTTCAGCCCCCTCGCAGGCGGCCTGCTCACCGGCAAATATCGCTTCGACGAACAGGCCCCGCCGGGTACGCGCCTGGCAGACGCGCCGGAAGCCTGCGCCCACTATCTCAACGAGAAGAGCTTCGCGGCGATCGAGGAACTCAGACGTTCCTCCGGGCACGGCGGCGATACGATGGCCGAGGCCGCCCTGCGCTTCGTGCTCGACACCCCCGGCGTCGCCGGCCTCGTCATCGCCCCCCGCCGCATCGAGCATTTCGCGAGCCTCGGCCTCATCGCCTGACCTTGGCGCACCCGCCGCGGCCGTGCGAGAGCGCACGCATGAAATATCTCGTTCTCACCATGCGCAAGCCGCACTTCGACTCCGCGTTCGTTCCTGCGCACTACGATTTCCTTCAATCGCTGCGGGATCGCGGTCTCCTGGAGCAGGCTGGTCCGTTCACCGACCGCTCAGGCGGCGCCTACGTCATCAAAACCGACAGCTTCGAAGGCGCGCTCGAGCTGGCCCACCAGGACCCGCTTCAGCTCCACGATTGCTCAGAGGTCACCGTCCACGAATGGAACGCGACCTGACCGGCTAGCGCAGCTTGGCGATCCTGATCCGGTCGTGTTTCGCCCGGTCCTTCACCGATTCCTCGCTCCGGGTGAGCGCCTTGGCGATCGCCTTCACCGACATGCCCTTGCCCGCCAGCGTGTGCAGCTTCTGGATTTCGTCCTGCCGCCACGGCTGCCGATGCCGCTCGAACCGTTCCCCCATTTGCCGCCCCCTGTCGCCCGCCTCATAGCACAGAAGCGCGCCACAGGAGATCAGCGGCGGTGGTGCCGCGCCTTCGTCTTCGTCTTCGTCGTACGGGTGGACTTGCGATGTTTCGCCTTCTGGCTCTGCTGCTCGGCCAGCTCCTGCTTCATCATCGTCCGGCAGTTCTGGTGCGCCATGATCTGCTTGTAGGTCATGCCGTGGCACTGGCGGATGGTCCGCTTCGAGAAATACTGGTGCTTGGCCTGGGCATGGGACTTACCGCCCCGGTGATCCGCCTTCGCGTGATGGGTTGCTTTCGAATGATGACTCGCCTTCGCCTGATGATGCGCGTTCCTGGCGCGAGCCGGCTGGCTGTGCCGATGCGCAGACGCGCGGTAATTCGGGTCATGCTCCCGCGGCGCCCTGGCCGGATAGTGGGGGAAGGGAGGCGGCAGCTCGGCTGAATTTTGCGGCACTGGCGGAGCCAGCTGCTGCGGCGCAGTCTGGTCGCTGGGCGTCGTCTGCTGCGCGGCGAGCGGCGACGCCGCCGCAACCATCGTCCCCACCGCCAGCGGAATCCAAATAAGCGAAGCTCGAAGCACGATCTTTTCCCCTCCCCGCTGCCGTTCGGCAGCGAAAACCGGGCCGAGGATAGCGCCGCCGGGCGGCGCAGGCACGCGATCCACGTCCCGGTTCAGCCGAGCAGGTGCACGTCCCATCCCGTCTGTCCCGCCAACGCCCTATTCTTGCGGCGGCCGCCCGAGCGCTTTCAGCAAGGTAAAATGCTGCCTGACCGCGGAGAAAGCACTGCCAAGATCGTGGCACTTTATCCCGTGTCGGTCGGCGACGCCGCGGACAATCGGCCGCAATCCCGAATAATGGGTGTGAGCCACATTCGGAAACAGGTGATGCTCAATTTGGTGGTTCAGCCCGCCGGTAAACCAGGTTGTGAGGCTCGACCGTGTAGCGAAGTCGGCAGTCGTGCGAAGCTGATGCATCGCCCAATCGTCTCCGCGGCGAACCCCCCCGAAATCCATTCCTGGCGTGAGGTGCGCGATCTGGAAGACCGTCGCCAGCAGCCAGCTGAGGACAAGATGAAAAAGAACGAACGCCGTGGCCGCCCATGCCGGCGGCAGGACGAAAAAGGGCGGGGCGACAAAGAGCAACAGGTACATGCCCTTGCAGACGAGAAATTCGGTGCGCTGCCGTTTGTCCAACTTCACCGGGTGCCATTGGTTGAGGCGCCGGTGCGCGAGGCAGTCGAAGTCCTTCCAGAACAGCCACTCAACGGTGTTCAGACCGTAGTAGAGAAGAGCCCTTAACTCCTGCCGGCGGAAGCGGGGTTCCCACATGGTGACGGGCGACAGTCTCAGGAGGCCTCTCGTCTCGAGGTCATCATCCCAGCCGAACACGTTAGGCTGGCGGTGATGGAGACCATGATGCTTGTGCAACCAGAAATGCCGGGACGGGCCGAGCAGTACCGAGCAGATCCGCGCCGCGCACAGGTTTGCGGAAGGACTCTGGAAGAGGGTGCGATGGTTCGAATCGTGGAAGACGCTGAACCCCAGGGCCGACGCCGCAAGAGCAAGAGAGAGCGCGGCAAGCAATGCCGCGGAGAATGTCGGCGCCAATAGCAAAGCGCCGTAGGAGACGACAAACCAGAGAAGGATCGTGGCCGCCTTCATTTGAAGACGGGAATCGCCGACCGATGGTCGCCCGCGGTTGGCTTCTGCCTTGAGATGTTCCGTAGCGGCGGTCTTCAACTCCCGCCAAAAATCGGACTTCGCCGCGAAGTTGGGCATTTCGCCGATAGGTTGCGCGTCCAACCTCGATTGGGCTGGCTTCATCGGCGAAAGCCTGCTCGTCTCGGTCCTGACGATTGCCCGGGAAGCTTTTCGCGATAGACGATCCTCCCCTTGGAAAGATCGTAGGGGGTCATCTCTACGTGAACACGGTCGCCGACGATCGATCGAATGCGATTTCGGCGCATCCTGCCGGCCGTGTAGGCGATGATTCGAACTTCATTGTCGAGCAGAACCCCAAACCGGCCATCCGGGAGGATCTCGTCAACGATGCCTTCGATCGTGAGCAATTCTTCTTTTGCCATAAGCCTCAATTCGTGTTCGCCGAGGCGCCCCTCAGCGGACAGCTCGTGGCTAGCTGGCGTTACGTAGGGAGAAGGCGCGAGGCGCCGAAAACCGTCGATATCGGCTGATAGCCTTCGAACGCTAGGCCTGTCGCGGATGGAAAGATACTACTTCCACCCGGCGGCCATCGAACTGACGTCTTTATAGGCGGTTCTTAACGGTAGCGAACGCCGATGCGCGCGGCACAAGCCAAAAGCGGTCCGGGGACCTCAGCCGGACCGCTTCGTGCGTGGTTGCTGCCCAGGTCATGGCAATAGGCCCACACAACCTAACTCAAACAAGCGGCGGCGAGGAGCGGTTCCGCACCGGCGAATGTGCTTGATCGCGCAAGCAGATCATCGGCTTGTCCGATCGGCGATCTCCTTTTGGAGCTCCAGAATCAGGACATCCAATTGCTCTGCGCAGCCTTTCGTAAGCTCGCCGCGGGCGTGATCGAGAAGCCCCCTCCAGTGACCAAGCGTATCCGCATGAATCGGATGCCCTTTTAGCCGGCGGGCGCTCTTGACGGCGGACGTCAAATTGTTCGCAATGCTGCCATGAATCTCCATGCGATCATGCTTAGCGCGATTTTGGTCTGAACGTACACCTGTCGCCGGTCACGCTCGCACTTGCGGGAAGTAGCTGTTTAATCCTCCAATTTTCTGGGGGAGGTTACATTTGCACCCTTCGAAGCCTATGTATCCTTTGCTAATGGTCGCAATCAGACGGTCTTCGGCGCTTTGCGGCTCCTTTTCCTTCTCTCGCCTCTCGTAGCATCGGAGGGCCGATTGGCGGTCCGCCACAGAAGGAAAAATCAAAATGATCACTGGAACCGTAAAGTTTTTCAACGCCGACAAGGGTTACGGCTTCATCCAGCCTGAGGACGGAAGCAGCGACGCCTTCGTGCACATCAGTGCAGTCGAAGCTGCTGGTTTGCGCACCTTGGATCGCGAGCAGCGCGTGACTTATGACCTCGAGAACGACCAGCGCGGTCGCACGAGCGCCGTAAACCTCCAGGCAGCCTGATCGAGCAGCATCCCGCCCCGCGATTCTGCGGGGCGGGATCTGCCTATCGAAAGGGAATCCTGTCGATGTCCACTTTGCAATTCTACACCGAGCGCGCTGCAGAATGCCGCCGCCAGGCTGACTCAACCAACCTGGAAAACGTCCGAGCGCGGTGCCTTAGCGCGGCGAGTGCCTGGGAAGACATGGCTGATCGGGTGCGTCGCAATCAAATTTATCGCGAAGAAGACGCCGCTCGCAAAGCTGCCGGACCGAAGCCATTGTCTGTTCAATGAGCACGACAGTGCTGCAGGTGCGCGGCACGTCGGCTCTCGCATAACCGGTTTGCGCAATTCTGAGCACTTGGCGGTCCGTTTGCGCCGCGCTCGTCGTCACAACGTCAGGAGATTGAGCCATGTCGAGAATCCCCCTGCGCCCATTCCTCATCGCTAGGGACGCCGACGGCGCTTTCCGCATTACAGTTCGGGAAACGCGTTTGAATTCGCAACGTTATCCGATCGTGACGTCGACACTGCAGCCAGAAACATTCAAGACTGCCACAGCGGCCCGCGCGCATGCCAAAGCGCACCTCGGTGCTGAAGCCGGTCAATTCGCGTCGCAGTGATCGACCGAGCGAAACTTTCATTTTGGAGAGCCAGATGAGCAGCTCCGACGATCACCCCGACGAGGGTGGGCACATGAGTTCCAGGTACGGTCGGATCGTACGCACGTCAGATGTTGGGCGACCCTATAAGGCGATCCTCACGCACGACGAATGCGCGGAGACGGAATGCGCCTTTGCGACCATGCGTGAGGCAGAATCGTACATCCGGCGAAACACCCCGCGGCCGAAGGCACGAAGCACCTTCTGGGATCGAGATGCACCGAGCCGCTAAGGGCAGGAATGGGTCCAAAGCTGTCACTAGCTGCGCACATACAAAAGGGCCGCCCCAAGGGAGCGGCCCTTCCTTGTTCCCTGAACCGGAAAGCGGCGGGGATTAGCCCAGCATTTCCTGCTCGAGCTTCTTCGCCATTTCCTCGATATTCTCGGGCGGCCAGCCGGGGATATCCATGCCCAGCCGAAGCCCCATCGAGGCCAGCACTTCCTTGATCTCGTTGAGGCTCTTCCGCCCGAAGTTGGGCGTGCGGAGCATCTCAGCCTCGGTCTTCTGCACCAGGTCGCCGATGTAGATGATGTTGTCGTTCTTCAGACAGTTCGCCGAGCGCACCGAAAGCTCCAGCTCATCCACCTTCTTGAGGAGGTAGCGGTTGAGCTGGTTGGTGTCGGTCGGGGTCGCCTCGGCCATCGGCGCCGCGGCCGTGCCGATCATCGTCGGGGCGGCCATGCGCACCTGCGATTCGTCGAAGTGGACGAACAGCTGCAGCTGGTCCTGGAGGATCCGCGCGGCATAGCCGAGCGCGTCTTCCGGGGTGACGGTTCCGTCGGTCTCGATCGTCAGCGTGAGCTTGTCGTAATCGAGCTCCTGCCCGACGCGGGTGTTCTCGACCTTGTAGGCCACCTGCCTGACGGGTGAGTAGAGCGCGTCGACCGGGATGAGGCCGATCGGCGCGTCGGCCGGGCGGTTGGCGGCGGCGGGCTGATAGCCTTTGCCGATGTCGACCATCAGCTCCATGTTGAGCGTCGCGCCCTCGTCGAGGT
>Ga0157369_10002294_pt1 | contig 23006 bp, 20 predicted proteins | sample C25metaG_FD_113461 | JGI IMG/M metagenome (GOLD analysis project Ga0157369, IMG submission 113461) | Corn rhizosphere microbial communities from Kellogg Biological Station, Michigan, USA - C2-5 metaG | ecosystem: Host-associated > Plants > Roots > Rhizosphere > Soil | place: USA: Michigan... | reverse complement strand
CGACATCGTCCCGTCGAAGGGCTACCGCATCATCCAGGACGGATTCCCCGGTGTCATCATCAGTGACGACGACTTCGGCATCAACTCCGCCGGCATCGCTGTCACCGAAACCACCATCACGCAGTTCGAAGGCTGGGACCCGAACGGCAAGCCGGAATTCTCTCGCGCGCGCAAGGCCATGCAGTACGCAACCTCCATCGACGAATACGTCAAGATCATGCTCGACGGCAACAACGGCGGTTACGCCAACGACTGGCTGCTGATGGACCGCAAGACCGGCGAGGTCGCGCGCTTCGAGCTCGGGCTCAAGCATCATCGCGTGTGGCGCACCAAGGACGGCTATTTCGTCGGCTCGAATTTCCCCAGCGACCCCGAGCTGATCAAGGACGAGACGCCGCAGTTCAACGTGCATGACATGTCGAGTTCGCCCAACGCGCGTCATGTTCGCTGGAACCAGCTGATGGCCGAGAACAAGGGCAAGATCGACGTCGAGATGGCGGAGAAATTTCTCGGCGACCACTACGACAGCTTCGACAAGAAGGCCGCCGCCAACGAGCGCTCGTTGTGCGGCCACGTCGACACCCAGGCGCGCGGCATCCCGCAGTGGGATTGGGGTCCGTACTACGACGGCGGCGCCGTGCAGGGCAAGGCCACCGACGCAACGCTGGCCGAGAAGATGACGCTCTGGGCGCACGCTGGTCATCCCTGCGGCGAAGACTTCATCGCCGCGCCGTGGCTCGCGAAGCATCCCGAATACGCCTGGCAGAAGTCGTCGCTGCGCGACATGAAGTCCGGCCCGTGGACCCAGTTCCACTCCGGCCAGACCACGCCGCAATAACATGCGACGCAGCACCGCGTTTCTGCTGGTGGCGATAGCACTCGTCGCCATCGTGCTATTCGAATTCCGCCCGGAGACTGTGGCGCTCGCCCGTCACGCGCGACACGGCTTCTACGCGCAGGGTGCGGGGCTGCGCGTGCGCGTCCCGCTCATGTACACCTCGTTCGAAGGCCCCACGTCGCTGGGGATCGTCGAGCAGCCGGGCGCGGCGCGCGCGCGTTTTTCCAGCTCGCAAGGCGTGCTCATCCTGATCTCAAAGAACCTGCCAGGAGGAAACGGAAGCATGTCGGTAGATCAATGGTGGACGCGCACCTCCGAGTCGCTGGCGCGGCAAGGCTCGCGGCAAACCGGCACGCGCAGCGTTTCGATCGCCGGGCATGACGAACGCTGCTACGAATTCGAGGGCAGCTTCCCTGGCGTCGCCATCTGGTGCGTCCCCGCTGCCACGGGCTGGATCGTGGATTACGCCGGGCCAAGGGCGCGTGTCCCGGAGTTCTACTCCCTCTTGGAATCGGCGCAAGCGCAATAACACGTTCGCGGCGGTTAGAATGTCTGCCGATGTTGAGGCGCGGCATGCCGCGTTTCCACGCGCAAATCTCATGGCATACAGCACACTCACGCTCGAAGTATCCGGCCGCATCGCCACCCTCACGCTCAACCGTCCCGACAAGCGCAACGCCATCAGCTTCACGCTGGTGGGCGAGTTCATGCGCGCGCTCGACGATGTGGCAAAGTCCGACGCGCAAGTCGTAATCGTGACCGGTAGCGGCAAAGCCTTCTGTTCGGGCATGGACCTTGACGATCTGAAGGGTCTGGTCGGCCTCTCGCCGGAGCAGAACCTGCGCGACTCGCAGACGATGGCGAACCTCTTTCGCCGAATTTACGACTTCCCGCTCCCGACCATCGCGGCCGTCAACGGCGCGGCCATCGCCGGCGGTACCGGCATCGCCACCATGTGCGACTTCACGCTCGCCGTGCCGGAGTCAAAGTTCGGATACACGGAAGTTCGCATCGGCTTCGTTCCCGCGATCGTCTCGTCGTTCCTCGTGCTTCAGGTCGGGCACAAGGTCGCTCGCGACCTGCTGCTCACCGGCCGCCTCTTCGACGCTGCCGAGGCACAGCGTCTGGGATTGGTGAACGAAGTCGTCGCGCCGGCCGACCTGCTGCCGCGCGCGCACGCGCTCGCCACGCAGATCCTCGAGAACTCGCCCAGTTCGGTGCGCATCACCAAGCGGCTCATCAACGGGTTTATCCGCGAGGTCCTTGACCGCCAAATCGCTGAGGCCGTGCACGACAACGCCGGCATCCGCGCCACCGCCGACTTCAAGGAAGGCATCTCGTCGTTTCTCGAAAAGCGAAAGCCGGTGTGGAGCGGAAAGTAGCGAGTGGTCAGTAGCGAGTAGCGAGATATGCGCGTCTTGCTCGCTACTCGATGCTCGCTACTCACTACTTCGACCAGCTACAATCGCAAGTTCCACTCAATTCCACATGATCAACGAAACCCGCGTGCGCGTTCGCTACGCCGAAACCGACCAGATGGGCGTCGCCTATCATTCGAACTTTCTCATCTGGTTCGAGGTCGGACGCGTCGAGCTGCTGCGCCAGATCGGCTTCGACTACCGCGACATGGAGCGACAGGACGGCTGCTACATCGCCGTCGTCGACGCGCGCTGCCGCTACAAGTCGCCGGCGCGCTACGATGACGAGTTGCTCGTGCGTACGCACCTGACCAATGTTCGCGGCTCGCTGATCCATTTCCGCTACGACGTGCTGCGCGCGACTGACTCGACGCTGCTCGCCGAAGGCGAAACCGTGCACATCGTCACCGATGCTGACATGAAACGGCGCACGCTGCCGGAGAAGTACGCAACGGCATTCCACGCTGCTGTGGAAAAGAGCAATTAGCAATTAGCAATTAGCAGTTAGCAATAGGAAAAGCAGAACGAGCACGTGGAGGGCGCGAAAATGAAGGATTTCCGCCAGTTGCAAGTCTGGCATAAGGCCCACGATTTGGCGTTGCTGACGTATGAGATGACGTCACGTTTTCCTAAGAGCGAGCTATACGGTCTTACATCTCAGATTCGACGAGCGAGTTATTCGATTCCAACAAACATCGCTGAAGGCTGTGGGCGAACCGGAAATGCTGAATTGCATCGTTTTCTTCAGATCTCATCCGGTTCAGCGAGTGAGCTGGATTACGAATGGCTTCTCGCGCGCGATCTAAAATTCTTATCAGACGCGGACTACGAATTGGTACAGGCACGCACGAACGAGGTCAGGCGAATGTTAACCGGCCTCATTAATCGCGTTGCCGCAGACCGTCAATCGAAGTAGTTTGGATCTTCCTAATTGCTAACTGCTAATTGCTTCTTTATGAACGCACTTCATATCAACGGCAACGACCTGACGTTCGAAGACCTGCGACAGGTCGTATACGAACGCCGTCCCGTCCTCTTGTTACCCGAAGCACGCGCTGCCGCTGAGCGCGCGCGAGCTGTCGTGGAATCTCATCTTGACGACGAGCGGCCGAGCTACGCCGTCACCACCGGCGTCGGCAAGCTTTCCGACGTGCGCATCGCTCCCGACCAGATCCTCCAACTCCAGGTGAACCTGGTGCGGTCGCATTCGGTTGGCGTAGGCGAGCCGCTCACCGAAGCCGAGACCCGCGCCATGATGCTGTTGCGCGCCAACTCACTCGCCAAGGGATTCTCGGGCGTGCGGCCGCAGGTTATCGACACGCTCTGCGAGATGCTGAACCGCGGCGTGCATCCCATCATTCCATCGCAGGGCAGCGTGGGCGCGAGCGGCGATCTCGCTCCGCTGGCTCACCTGGCGCTGGTCCTGATCGGCGAAGGCGAAGCCGTCTACTCGCCGCAGACCAAGGGCAAGAAGGCGCGTCGCACCGGCGAATCCGGCGAAGGCGGACGCATGTCGGGCGCCGACGCGCTGCGGCACGCCGAGATCACGCTGCTGGTGCTGGAAGCGAAAGAAGCGATCTCGCTGATCAACGGCACGCAGGCCATGCTCGCAGTGGGCGCGCTTTCGCTGCTCGCGGCTGAAACACTGGTCGATTCCGCCGACGTCATCGCCTCACTCTCGCTCGACGCGCTGCGCGGCACCGACGTCGCATTCGATCCGCGCATCCAGGCGGTTCGTCCGCATGCCGGGCAGATCCAGAGCGCCGAAAACATGCGCCGCCTGCTCGAGGGCAGCCAGATCCGCGAATCGCATCGCGACTGCAAGCGCGTGCAGGACGCCTACTCGCTACGCTGCATCCCGCAGGTGCATGGCGCCGTGCGCGACACGCTCGCCTTCGTCCGCCACACGCTCGAAACCGAGATGAACTCCGCTGTCGACAATCCTCTCGTCTTCGCGCTGCCGAAGAAGGTCGGCGCGCCCAAGACTGACTTCTCCGGCGACGCGCCCGGCGGCGAAATCCTCAGCGGCGGCAACTTCCACGGCGAGCCGCTCGCATTCGCGCTCGACTATCTCGCCATCGTCATGTCCGCGATCGCAGGGATTTCCGAGCGGCGCATCGAGCGCATGGTGAATCCTTCGCTCAGCGAAGGCCTGCCGGCGTTTCTCGCTCCCGATGCCGGCGTGAACTCCGGATTCATGATGGCGCAGGTCACAGCCGCGGCGCTCGCCAGCGAGAACAAGGTGCTGGCGCACCCCGCGTCGGTGGACTCGATCACCACGTCCGGGAACAAAGAAGACTACGTTTCGATGGGAATGACCGCCGCGCTCAAGCTTCGCCGCGTCTTGCAGAACACGCGCAACGTGCTTGCGATCGAAGCCATCGCCGCGGCCCAGGCACTGGAGTTCCTCAAACCGCTGCTGCCGTCGAAGCGCGGCCAGCAGGCAATAGCGGCCATCCGCGCCGTGTCCGCGCCCATCGACCACGATCGCGTGTTTGCGCCGGAGTTTGTGAAGGTGGCGGATGCGATCGGCAGCGGCGCGCTGGCGGCAGCTCTCATGTAGAGACGCGGCATGCCGCGTCTCTGCGCGGCGGATATTCTTCTACGCTTGTCATCCTGAGGCCTGCACTTGGCCGAAGGATCCCGCAGATGATGGCACCAACTGTGCCGCCGCGCGGGTTTTTCCGCCGGAATCTCAGGCGCCTCACCTGATCCGTGTTTATCCGCGTGAATCCGCGGTAAAGAAGTTGCTTTGCTTTCCTATTGCCCGTCGTACCGGCGCTGGAATTCCAGTTTCCCGCCGTCGTTCCACACTTCCTGGCTGGTGGCGTTCTGGCGGATGAACTCGCGCAACTCCTTGGTATTCGCAGTCAGCGCCATGATGTTGTCGCCGCGCTGGACGCCGTGAAGTTTGTCTTCCTGCATCAGGCCTTCCATCACCTGGTAGTTCATGGGCGTAAGCGTCAGCGAGTTCACGTCGAACTTCAGGCGGTAGAAGCTATGCGCCAGCACCATGTGGTTGCGCAGCGGCACATCGGTGGGAACGATGTCGAGGAAGCGCGATCCGCCGAGCTCCACCACCTTGCCCTCGAACGACGTGGTTTCTCCCTGGCCCAACCAGCAGCCTTCCCCTGCGTCTTTCGCCGTCATGTACACCACGTGATAGACACGCTCGTCCGACAGGCGGGTGAACGACACCGAGCATTTGTTCTGCGCGCTCCACCAGTTGCCCGTAAGCAACTTGTCGAAAAGCAGGTCGTCGTTCGGCCCGGCCAGCGGGTAAACGGAGAACACCCAGCAGCCGCTCAGCGACACCACGGCGGCGAGCACAAAAACCAGCACAGCGGCACGGCGAAAACCATGCGCCATGACGTCACCTCGATTGTCACGGAAGATGAATCGATTGTCCGCCCCGCTGGAGGGAAAAGCAAAACCAAAACTCACCACGGATTGACACGGATGCACACGGATTTTCTCCACCCTTCTTAATCCGTGGTGATCCGCGTAAATCCGCGCTAGAGAGGTTTCATTGCGCCGGCGTCGAACTTCCCGCCAGCCCCAGCTCTCCCGCAATCGTCTTCATCGCCTCAATGCAGAACGCGATGTGCTCTTCCAGGTCGACGCCAAGGTCGGCGGCGCCGTTGATGATGTCGTCGCGGCTCACGCTACGGGCGAACGCCTTGTCCTTCATCTTTTTCCGAACCGACTTGGCTTCGACTTCGGCCAGCGATTTGCCCGGCTTGACCAGCGCGCTGGCGGTGATGAATCCAGCGAGCTCGTCGCAGGCAAAGAGCGTCTTCTCCATCTTCGTCTCGCGCTTCACACCCGAGTACTCGGCGTGCGAGAGGATGGCGCGCCGCACATCCTCGGGATACCCGCGCTCCTCCAGGATCTTGTTGCCGACGAACGGATGCTCCTGCGGCGTCGGATACTTTTCGTAGTCGAAATCGTGCAGTAGCCCGGTGATGCCCCACTTCTCTTCCTCGTTGAGGAACGGCGGTGCGCTCAAGTCATCATGCGTGACTTCCGCGCCTTCGGCTTCGGCATGCTCGACGATGTCGGCGGCGGTGTCGGTCGGCGCCACCGGGTCGCTGGAAGCACTGGCCGCGGCCGCGGCGGCCTGGGCTCCGCCGGCGTGAAATTTACGCGCATAGGCGCGCATGCAGGCCTCGACCGCCAATGCATGCTTCCGCAGGCTCTCCGAGGCGGTGTATTCACATAGTAAACGCCACGCCGACTCCCGATCGAACCGAGTCTTCTCTGGTTTTTCGCCGTTTGTCATACCTGTTTCTCCGGTGATTTCTACAGGTCTTACCGAAATATACCTTGACACCATCGGCCAAATGCCGCAGATTGTCCCTGTCGCATTTGGTATGCAAGTTCTGCGCACCAGATGCGGTATTAGCTCTTTCGCATTTGGGCCCCGTTGTAGATGCCCCGCTCTGGCATCTCAGCACAACCTGAATGGCCACAACACTCGCGCCCGTAGATTCACGGGAAGTGGTGAGATGCGATCGTTGCCAACTGGTTCAATTCCGTACCAACAATAATCTCTGTCGCCGCTGCCACATCTGTCTTGACCCGGAGGAGCCGGAAGTAGTCGTGCTCGCCCCGGTTGCCGAACCACGTCCATCGAACGGCAATGGGCATCCGCACTTACAGGTTGCACTTGCCATCCGCACACTGCGTCAGCGCGCCGGCTTGAGCCAACGCCAGCTCGCGTTGCGCATGAGCGTGCCGCGCACTTACGTTTCCAAGATCGAGAACGACAAGGCCACTCCCACTCTCTCGTCGCTGGAGCGGCTCGCAAAAGCGCTGGGCGTCGGCGTCCCTGACCTTCTCAAGGGTGGCATCCGCACCCGCGAGGAGGAAATTCACGAACTCGTGTCCGATGATTTTATCGCGCAGATCGTTCCTTTCATCGGAAAGCTGAACGGTATGCAGTGGTCCAGCCTCATCGGTGAGATTCGCGATATGACGCTCCGCCCGCGCCGAACCTCTTAACTCCACGGTGCTTCCTTGGGAAGAGCCGGACCTCGTGTCCGGCTCTCTTTTTTTGTCCCGCGGCCGCCTCCTACTAGCTTTGGTAGTAGACATCTACCGGCTGCGATACTCGGGATGTCATCGGAACGTCCTATGTCGCGATTTCCAGTCCTAATACTTTTCTGTGTCGCTTTGCTCGCCATTCTCACGCTGCCTCTCGCCGCGCAGTCGCCGAACACCGCGGCCATCGCTGTCGTGGTCTCCGACTCGACGGGAGCCGTGGTCAGCGGCGCCAAGGTCTCGGTCACCAATGGCGCCACGCGGGCCGTACGTGAGGTCACGACCGGCGCCGACGGCACTGCCACCGTCGCGGCCCTGCCGTTGACCGGCGCCTACACCGTCTCCGTCTCCCGCGAGGGCTTCGGCCGAGAAGAAAGCTCAGGCATCGATCTCCGTGCCGGCGAGACGGCCACGTTGAAGATCACGCTCAAGGTCGGCATCAGCGCCGCCGAGGTCACGGTGTACGGCACGGCCGAAGGCGTGCGCACCGATGCCGCGATCGGCCGCAGCATCGACGCTCCCGAGATCAGCGACATGCCGATCCTCGGACGCAAGCTCTCGAGCGTTCCACTGGTGAATTCGGCGTTTCGGCAGGGCAAGGGCTTGGGCGACCTCTACACCAACCAGACCTACGTCGTGACCGGCGCCGGATCGCGCCGCACGGTCACCAACAGTGTCGACGGCTCGAACAATGACGACGCCTGGGGACGCCAGTTGCCGATGTCGACGCTTCCCCTCGCCTCGGTTCAGGAGATGGCGGTGCTGTCGAACGCCTTCTCGTCGGAGTTCGGCTGGACTGCCGGACCGGCGGTGAACATCGTCACCAAGGCAGGCACCAACGCCTGGCATGGCGAAGGCCTCTTCCTGGCGCGTCCCGGCAACATGCAGGCCAAGACTTTCTCGACCGACAACTTCTGCGCTCCCTCGGTCAAGAGCTGCGTCACTCCGTCGACACTCACCAGCATCAGCCCCATCGATATTCCGGACTCGCTCAAGCAGGGCTCGGCTTCCATTGGTGGACCGCTGGTACGGGATCGCACCTTCTTTTTCCTGGCGGGCGACTACACCTCGCAGGACCGCACGACTTCGCTGTCACCGACTTTGCCTGCGTTTGTGCTGCCGTCGAACGGAAGCCTCGCCTACACCGGTGAGTATCGCCAGGGACTGTTTGACGGGCGTCTCGACCACAAACTCACTGCGAATCACACTCTGACGTTCCGCGCCAACATCGACCGCTTCCACGACACCAACCCGCAGGACACGGTGAGTGGCACCAGCGCGCCGAGCGTCGCGCTCGGTTTCTCGCGCCGCTCCTGGACGACGCAGGCGAATCTCACCTCGGTTTTCCGGCCGACCCTCGTCAACGAAGCGCGGTTCGCCTGGCTGAACGGCGATCCGGTTTCGAACTGGCATCCGCAGGCTCTTTCCACCACCTACACTCGCAGCGGCTCGGTTCCGTTCACCATCGGACAATCCCGCGCCTCGAACCTGTGGAGCCACCAGGGGCAGTTCTCCGACACGCTCTCGTGGACCATCGGCAAGCAGTATCTGCGATTCGGCACCAGCCTCGTCCGCAACACCTCGGGAGGAAGTGGCGCAGAGTTCGGTACGGCGGTGCTTGGCACGTTCACCTTCAAGAACACGACCACAGCGCCGTTCAGCCAGCTCACGCTCGCCGACGTCCAGAACTACTCGCAGCCCATCGACTTCGGCATCAGCACCTACCGGCTTTCGCAGTGGCTGCTCTCCTTCTTCGTGCAGGACAGCATTCACCTCCGCAGCGATTTCACGGTTGACCTCGGCCTCCGCTACGACCGCCAGACGCTCACCGACGCCACCCGCGACTTCGCGCCGCGCGTCGGCTTCGGCTGGAACCCGTTCGGCTCGTCGCGCACTTCGATTCGCGGCGGTTACGGGATGTACTACACGCAGATCCAGTCGAACTTGATCGCGTCTTACCTCGTCAATGGACTCGACGGCCTCGCCACCTACACCGCCACGCCCGGACAGTTCGGCTTCCCCACGTGCCTCACGGGTTCATGCCTGCCGCTCGCGTTCGATCCCAAGACGCTGCCTCCATCGCAGCTGCCTGCGCGCGATATCACCATCCAGGCCGGTCGCCGCGACTTCTACAAGGCTCAGTTTTCCAGGTTCGGGTTGAACTTTGATCTGCTTCCCTTCTATCCCGACAAGTTCATCAATCCCCAGAGCCAGGTGGTATCGATCGGCGCGGAGCGCGAGTTCTATAAGGGATTCTTCGTCGCCAGTGATTACGTTCATCAGCACTGGGGCGACATCGCTCGCACGGTGGACCTCAATGCGCCGTCACCGTTTGATCGGACCGCGCCCGGGCAGGTCCGCACCGTCGCGGCAGCCAACGCGACGCGACCTATCCTCCCGGTCAACGGCGGCATCCGCCAGGTCAACGTGCTCATGAACCTCGGCAACGCCGACTACGACGGACTCCAGACGCAGATCAGCTATCGGGGCAATCGCCGCCTGTACGGCTCGTTCAGCTATACGCTGTCGAAAGCAACCAACACCACGGAACCCGACGGCAACGGTGTAAATCCAAACGACAGCAACATTGCGCGCCTGGGCGAGACCGAACGCGGGCCCAGCATCGTCGACCAGCGCCATCGCGCCGTGCTGCTGTTCAGCTACAACCTGCCGCTGAACTTCACCATCGGTACGCTCTCCCAGTTCGCATCTGCGCGGCCGTTCAGCGCGACCACCGGCATCGACAATAATGGCGACGGATTGAACAATGATCGCCCGGTGATCAATGGCCAGGTCATCGGCAAGTCCACCTTCCGCGGCACGCCAACCTCCGACGTCGGCTTCTTCGTCGAAGACCGCATCAAGCTGACCGAGCGCATGAACCTGCAGCTCAGGCTCGAAGGCTTCAACCTCTTCAACCACGGCAACTACCTCGGCCGCGGACAAACGGTTTACGGCGACACCGTTACGCCAAACACGACATTCGGCCAGGTGGCCGCTGTGGGAACCGCGGCGAGCGCGATTCCGGCTTTCGCCAACGTGGATCCGCCGCGCATGTTCCAATTGCAGGTCCGCTTTACGTTCTAAGGCGCGGTTGATCGCCCCAAGCTTCGCGGATAAGCTGTTTGTGGTTGAGGTGAAGTCGCAATGCGCTGGTTCAGGATGCCGTTCGGCAAGCGCCAGATCGGCCCGCTCGAGACCGAAATGCTCACAGCCCTGTGGAAGCACGGGCCGGGCACCGTCCGTGACTTGCTCGACGCCGGCTTGACCGGTGTCGCTTACACCACGGCCATGACCACGCTCGACCGGCTCTACAAGAAGGGTTTGCTCCACCGCCGCAAGCAAGGCCGCGCGTTTATCTACACGCCGTCGCTCACGCGCGCCGAATTCAACGAAAAGCTCGCCTGCCACGCCATCGAAGTCATGCTGCATTGCTCCGAGCCGCAGGCGCTGCTCTCGTATTTCGTGGATGCCGTCGGCGAAGCCGATGAGCAGCTGCTCGACGAGCTTCAGAGGGCCATAGAGAAGCGACGGGAGCGCCGCGGATGACCTATTACGCGCTCTGCATCACGATCTGCCTGGCCGCGCTGATGATCACCTTCGCGCCCCTGGCGGTCGTGTGCTGGATCGCGGAGTGGGCGGTCGCAAGCGCGAAAAGCTGGAGCGCGGAGACGCGATCGCGAGCGGTGCTGTTGTGCCGCGCCGTTCCAATGGCTTTGTCGCTCGGCCTCGTGTTCCTCGTGGTGCTGCCTTCTTTCCTGCGCTGGGAGCCCGCGACAACCGGCGAAACAATTGGTTGGCGGCTACTGTCTCTGTCGGCGGCAGCGCTGATGTCGATCGTGTTTCTCGGCGCGCGCGTATGGCGCGTTGCCGCCTCCACCCGCAAAGTGAAAGCCGCGTGGACTCACGACGCCAGCCCGCTGCCTGGCTTGGACGATGTTTATCAACTGGCGGATCGCGGCGCGCTGGTTGCCACCGTCGGCATCGTGAAGCCGCGCATCTTCGTTTCGTCCGACGTGGTCGCAGCGCTCACGGCTTCCGAACTCGACGCCGCCCTCGCGCACGAGCGCGCGCACGTCCGTTCCCGTGACAACCTCCAGCAGGCCGTATTGAGCGCGCTTCGCCTGCCGTTCTCCGCCGGAGATCGCGCCTGGACCGCCGGGTCCGAGATCGCCGCCGATCTGCGTGCGATTCGCAGCGGCGCGGCTGCGCTCGACCTGGCATCGGCGCTGGTGAAGGTGGCTCGCCTCAAGAGCACCACCCGGTGGGAGGCCTGCGCTGCAACCTGCCTTATTCCGCAGGGCCAGGAAAGCGCTCTCGCCGACCGCGTGCAGCGGCTGAAGGAGCTCGTAGCGTCGGAATCGGCACCGGCGCCCCGGCACGGAATCGGCCTCGCGATTCCCTGCGCCGTCGCCGTCGCGCTCCTCGTCCTCGTCACCCAACCCGCGGTGCTGCAGATCGCGCACGAGCTCATCGAGCGCCTGGTTTAAGTCAGGAGACGAGCCGCAGATAGACACAGATAAACGCTGATCTTCTGAATCCCGTCTTGATCTGCGTTTATCCGCGTTAATCAGCGGCAAATTGTCTTGTTGCCTTCCTTCAGGACGCTCTTCTGTCGTCGCCGGCGTTAGCGATCTGCACCAGCGGTGTCTCGCGGATCGACTGCACGCGCTTGCTCTCGCTCCACCGCAGCTCGCCGAAGCCCGGCCGGAATCGCCCCGCCACCGACCCAATCGCCATCGAAGACCGCACGATGTGGCGCATGCTGAGCGGCCCAGCCACCGGCAGGTTCGCCATCCAGTGCAGAGCTGTGCTGATGGCGCAGCCGCACTGGCTGCAATCCGGGTCGCCGCCGAAGATGCACGGCTCGACGCGTGTCTTCAGGTCGGCGGTGTAGTTCACCGACATGCGCGCAAAGGTGCACTCCGCCGGGCTCGGCGGCGGCTCGACATAAGCCTGCGCGATTCCCGGCTTCATTCCCATCTTCGGATACTTCGCCGACATCCGTACGAGCGTCTCGCTGAGTTTCGCGCGCTCTTCGGCGGTCAGCATCTCGGGCGACTGCTCGCCACGCTGCGGCGTGTAGACGCTGGTCCAAATGCTGCGCACGTTGGCTCGCGCGTTCCAGAAACTCATGTAGCCGTCGAGGTAGGCGTCGTCCTGCACCATCGGCCGCGTAACCGTGAGGTGCACGTTGTGCGGAATGTCGGCCACGTTCCGCAGGATGCGTTCGTAGGTCGCGGGCGCGCGCCGCACGTTGTGATGTTCGGGCAGCCCGTCCACCGAGACCGCGATCGTCAGCCGCGGCAGCTCGCCCCACGCTGCCGGAATCGGGATTACGCCGCTCGTCACCAGCAGGGTAAACACGCCGCGCCGCGACAGCTCCGGCAGGATCCGGTCCAGTTCGCGCTTGCGCATCATCGGCTCGCCGCCAACCAGCGATACGTGCAGCGGTCGGTGCCGGTCCACCAGGCGGATCACGCGGCGCACCAGTTCGTCACCCTTGAAATCCGTCAGGTCCTTGAGCTGAGCCTCGCCCGCCAGATGCGAATCGCCGTAGGCGTAGCATCCGGGGCACTTCAGCGGGCACTCCCGCGTGATCTCGATCGACAACAGTGGAGCCCTGCCGGTGAGGATTCGTCCCCATGCGGCAAACACATCACGTACCTGCATTCCTACCTCAGACTGCGTGAGAAACGCTGACCCGTAATTGGACTAGAAATCCGGCACTTGGATGCACGGTGTTGCAAACGAAAGACGCGGACCGATTTCCGCGTTCAGAAATGGAACGAACTCACACGCCGAAACTTGCACGCTCGGGCCTTCGTACCGCCGGCGTCTCGCCGGCCCACCAAACCCATTTCGACTTGTCATCCTGGGCGCGGGCTTTTGCGCGCCCAGGATCTCTGCATTTCGTCTCGCAATCGCAAATCACAAATCACAAATCACAAAAGGAAAAGCCCCGCTTTCGCGAGGCTTTTTCTGATTGCTGCTTGCTGTCTGCTGATTGCTTTCTTCTTACGACTTCCCTAACCCGACCACCGTCTTCGCGATGTCGTTAGATCACGAGCATGGCGAACAGGACCAGGAACAGGAACGCAGCTTGATAAATGCGCTCTTTCACCTGGATGCTGATGTCGCGCCGCATCAGGCCTTCGAGCATCAGCAACAGGATGACGCCGCCGTCGAGGATCGGGATCGGGAACAGGTTAAAGATTCCCAGTTGCAGGCTGATAGTCGCCATCAGCGTGAACAGCGGCGTCCATCCCGGCTGCGACGCTGCTTCGCCCGACGCCTGCGCGATGCCGATCGGCCCGTTCATCTGCCGCATCGACAGCTTGCGCTCCACCATCTTCTGGACCAGTTGGAACACCAGCCCGGAGCTCTTCTCGTTCGTCTCGATCGACTTCGCCAGCGCTTCGCGGAATGGCAGCTTGTCCACGTGCATCAGGTTCGACATGAACCCGATGCGGTATTGCGGCTGTCCTTCCACGCGCGACAGCACCGGGGTGACGTTGAACTTCAGCTCCTGCCCGCCGCGTAGCACGGTGACGTCGATCGCCGCTTCCTTGTTCTGCTGCAGCCGACGGATCAGCCCGTCCACCGAGTGGACGGCCACGCCATTGAGCGCCAGGATCTGATCGCCCAGCCGCATGCCGGCCTTGGCGGCGGGCATGTTCGGCTCCATGTCGGTGATGGTGATCTGCTGTTCCGGCTCGAGCCCGGAGTAGCCAAGCTCGTCGCGCCCCATCTTGTCGGGAGTCAGCCGCCGGTTCAGGATCTCGTTGCCGCGCTGGATGCCCACGTCGAGCGGCTGCCCGGGGCTGAGCAGCACCTGGTACAGCGCATCTTCCCACGTGGGATTCTGCACCTTGCCGATGCGCACGATCAGGTCGCCCGGCTGGATGTCGGCTTTCGCGGCTGGAGAATTCTCCAGCACCCAGCCCACTTTCGCCGGTTGATCGAGGAATGCCGGGTGCTCGTACCGCACCATGTAAACGCCGGTCAGCAGCGTGACGGCCAGGATGATGTTCACCGCAGGACCCGCGGCTGCGATCACGAATCGCTGCCAGCGCGGGTGCGACATGAACTCGCACGGGTCGCCGGTGCGTGCTTCGAGCGGGTTCTCGCCGGTCATGCGCACGTAGCCGCCGAAGGGCAGCGCGCTCACGCGGTAGTCGGTATCGCCTTTGCGGAAGCCGATCAACCGCTTGCCGAAACCGAGCGAAAACACTTCGACCCGGACGCCGAACGCCTTGGCCGCTACGTAGTGGCCGAATTCATGCAGAAGGACGATCGTCCCCAGCACGAAGACCACACCAAAAACCATGAAGAAGACTGACGACATATTCAAATCTAACTCTGACGGAGGGCCACGGCTGGCACCACACGGCTCCCCAGGGTTTCCACCTGGCGTTTGGCAGCTTGCCGCGCTGCGGAGTCCATTTCCAGCACCTTCTCTATAGATTCAGGCCGCACCGCTTGTGTTTCATTTAAAACCGCACTTATTACCCGCGGAATATCGTTAAATCCGAGTTTCCCATTCAGGAACGCGTCCACCGCGATCTCGTCGGCCGCGTTCAGGGCAATGGTCTTAGCGCCGCCGGCTTCCGCCGCCTCGTACGCCAGGCCCAGACAGGGAAACTTTTTCACGTCTGGGGGGCAGAAGTCCAGTGATCTTAGGTTACTTACCGAGAACTTTAGTGCCGAAGCCACCCGGTCAGGCCACGTCAGGGCATAAAGGATAGGCAGCCGCATGTCCGTGACCGACAGCTGGGCCAGGAGCGACCCATCCGTGAACTCCACCATGGAGTGGATAGTCGACTGCGGATGCACGATCACCCCGACCTTGCTCGGCGGAACATGGAACAGCCGGCACGCCTCGATGACCTCGAATCCTTTATTCATCAGCGTGGCCGAGTCGATGGTGATGCGCTTGCCCATCTTCCACGTGGGATGGTTCAGCGCCTGCTCCACCGTGATGCTCTCGAACTCGCTCGCCGGCGTGTTCAGGAACGGCCCACCCGACGCCGTCAGCCAGATGCGCTCCACCTCTTCCAGCCGCCCGCCGCGCATGCATTGGTGCACCGCATTGTGTTCAGAATCGATGGGAAGCAGCGGTTTGCCCTGGCGCCGCGCCTCGGCCGTCAGCAGCTCTCCCGCCGTGACCAGGCTTTCCTTGTTTGCGAGTCCGACGGATTTACCGGCTTTGACTGCTTCGTAGGTCGCTTCCAGCCCGGCGACGCCGACGATGGCGCTGACCACAAAATCGACCTCGGGCAGCGTCGCGACGCGCACCGTTCCGGCCGATCCGCTTACCACCTCGATCTCGCGCGCTCCCGCCGAAACCAGCGCCCGGCGCGCCTTTTCCGCGCCTTCCTCGGTCGCCAGCGACAGCAGCCTCGGACGCCACCGCACCGCCTGCTCCACCGCCGCGTCCACGTTGCTTCCCGCGGCCATCGACACCACCGCAAAGCGGTCGGGATACTGCTCGACAATGCTGAGGGTGCTGCGTCCGATGGAGCCGGTGGACCCGAGGATGGCAATACGTTTCATCAGCTTATGTAGCGCCGGGAGTCCTCGCCCGGCGTGTGGCGCGGGCGTCTCGCCCGCGTCCTTCGTCTGTCGTGTGGCGCGGGCGCCCTCGCCCGCGTTCTTCGTCTTTCTTGTGTCATCCCGAACGCGCCGTCGGTTGGCGCGCGAGGGACCTGCCGCGGTGATTGCGCAACAACCGCCGGTCGCGTTCCCCGCAAAAAACAAAAGCAATCTGATCCTCAGATTGCCCGATTACCAGATTCCCGATTCCCCGATTCTTCAGATCGGGTGGAACATGGGGCTGAAAAACGCATAGTACCACAGCACTGGCGCGGCAAAGAGCAGCGCATCAATGCGGTCCAGCATCCCGCCGTGGCCCGGCAGCAGCGTGCCCGAGTCCTTCACGCCCGCGCCGCGCTTGATCATCGACTCCATCAGGTCGCCGATTTGCGCGACCACGTTGAGGATCCCCGAGAGCGCGATCGCGTCGAGGATCGGGGGCGCCTGCAGACTCACCGTATCGATGGCATGAATCTTGACCAGCCACGCGGTGATCTCCGGCTGAAACGCAAACATCACCACGCCCAGCCCAATGCTGCCGACGAACGACGCCGCCGCGCCCTCCCACGTCTTGCCCGGACTCACCCTCGGTGCCAGCTTGTGCCGCCCGATCGCGCGGCCCGTGTAGTAAGCAAAAATGTCGCCCGACCACACCACCACGAACAGGTAGAGGATCAGCCACGTCCCATAGCGCAGATCGCGCAGCAGGACGAGTGCTCCCAGCGTCAGCCCAATATAAGGAATCGCGAACACCGTCGCCGCCGCACCCGGTAGCGACGTCGAAAGCTCCTCGCGCCTCAGCCCGAAGGCCATCGCGCAAAACGCGCAGGCCAGCGTGATCCCCAGGCCAAGCATCGCGCTCTCCGGAATCACCAGCACGCGCGTCGCGCGCAGCGCAATCGCCGTGTCGTGCAGCGCATACGGGTAGGCCACGAAGAGAACAGCCATGAAGAACATCGCCGTCAGCCGGAATGGCGTCAGTCCGTTCGCCTCGGCGATGTCGAGATACTCGTGCGTGGTCAGGACAGCAACCAGCCCCACCGCCAGTGAAAACACCCATATCGGCAGCCAGAACACGGCTGCCAGCACCAGCGGAACCAGAACCACTGCTGTAAGAACACGCTTCATATTTCGGAGGGGCACGGCTTCAGCCGTGCCGTCACAGCGCAAACACCCACGGGGCTTTAGCCCCTGAGGTACCTTTTTCCATTACGAACGCTTGGGCCTCGGCTCGTCGCTCAATCCGCCGTACCGCCGCTCGCGCGTTTGATACTCCGCAATTGCTTCCAGCAAATTTTCGCCGCGGAAGTCGGGCCACAGCGTCTGCGTCACATAAATCTCCGCATACGCGATCTGCCACAACAGAAAATTGCTGAGCCGCAGCTCTCCGCTCGTGCGCACCACCAGATCCGGATCCGGCAGATGCGCGGTGTACAGGTTGGCATGCACCGACTCTTCGTCGATCCTCAGGTGCTGAATCCCGCCGTTCTTCGCGGCTTTGTGCACGATCGCGTTGAACGCGTCCACCAGTTCCGAGCGCGCGCCGTAGTTCAGCGCCAGCGTGAGCACCATACCGGAATTCTTTGCCGTGGCCTCGCGCGCCCAATCCATGCGCTTGCGCACCGCTTCCGGCAGCTCGTGTTCCCGCCCGATGTATTCCAGCCGGATGTTGTTGCGATTCAGCGTGGGAACTTCCTGCCGAAGATACTGCCGCAGCAGACGCATCAGGAAGCTGGTCTCGAGCTGCGGACGCTTCCAGTTCTCCGCCGAAAAAGCGTACAGCGTCAGCGCTGGAACGCCGACGCGCGCTGCTGTCTCTACCGTACTCCGCACCGCATCCACGCCCGCTTTGTGACCCGCGATGCGCGGCAGGTGACGCGACCGCGCCCAGCGGCCGTTTCCGTCCATGATGATGGCGATGTGATGCGGAAGCCGGTGCGGATCGAGTTTCGCGTAAACCGCGGCTTCTTTCCGGCTGAGTCCGGCGGGCGTCTTCTGCAAGCCTTACCTCGGAAGATTCGAAGTCCCGGCTAGCATAGACATTCGCGCTACAGCGGGCAACTACCTGCTAAGACACGCTCGGCAACCACATCGTCGTGTGATTGCCGAGCTTTACTCCCCAGTCGTTATCGGGATCGTTCGCCTGCCAGGCTTCTCGGGCTCGCAGGCGTCCTCACCCGACGCCTTCAAGGAGTTACATCACCTGGGGGAGGAGTTGGAGCCGCCTGCGGCGTTGCGCCCGGACCGGGCTGTCCCGGACGCGGCGCACGCTCGCGGCGGTTGCGGTCAAATCGCACATTCGGTCCACCGTCGCCGCCCATGGGCCGCGGCATCAGTGTGCGCGGTTCGCGCTGTGCCGTCTGCAGCTTCTTCCACTGGTCGGAGGTCAGGACCTTGCGGATTCCGAGCAGCATGACGGCGTTCGATTTCTCCAGCGCCGCGCGTGCTTGCGCGATCTTGTCGATCTGGCTCGTGATCTGCGACTCGTTCGGCTGATCCGCTTGCATCATCGGCTCCATCGCGATCTCGGCCTTCTCGAGGTTCGCGTGCAGGTCGACCAGTTGCATTCGGTGGTCCTGGAAGATCTTCTCGATCTGCGTGGACTGCTGATCGCTCAGCCCAATGTCCTGCACGATGCGCGAATCCTTCCACCACTTCCCGCCGGGCATGCCATCGCCGCCGCGACGCATCTTCATTCCCGGACCCGGCATTCCCATGCCTTCGCCCGGCCCGCCCGGACCGCCCGGTCCGCGCATGAACCGGCGCTGCGGCTCTGCGGCCGGCGACGGCTGGGCGTCGGGCGCGACTTCCGGCGGAGCCTGTGCCAGCAGCGTTCCCGCCGTCATGATCATGACCAACAACAATCCCTTGCCTGTCATCGTTTACTGTCTCCTGTCTGTTTGCTGCGACGTACTCTGCGAATTGGCCTGGGCCAGCAAGCTGGCGCGTTCCTGTTGTAACGTCTCGGCCGGCGCCAGCGCTTCCGGCGCCGAGCGTGCCAAGTCGTCGTTGATCTCGTTCAGCAACTGCTCGTCCGACATCTCCACTTTCTGGACCGGCTGCACCACGTGCTTGTGCGGCGTCACCAGCAACCCGACCGACAGCGCGACCAGCGCCAGCGCCGTCGTAAACGCCCAGCGCAGCCCATGCGACCGCTCCACCGCGCGGCTCGCAACTTCATGGCGGATGCGCGTCCAGCGAAACTCGTCTGCCGACGCCGTCTGCTGCACGTCGCCGCGAAACGCCGCCAGCGCTTCCTGCATCTTCGCCAACTCGTGGCGGCACTCGCCGCACGCCGCCAGGTGCTCGGCCATTTCGACCTTCCGCTCGCCCAGCGACCAAGCCGTCATTTGTTGATCAGTCCAGTGTTGACTCATTGCTACCTCTCAACCTCGTTTACCGCGCCGTGATCACGCAAACCAATTCAAAGTTCAAAAATCAAAGTTCAAAATTAAGATGATGTCCGGATCCGGGCCGGCGTTCGTTCTCGCGCTCCGTTCTGCATTTTGAATTTTGATCTTTGAATTTCTTTTCCTTCTTCTCTCCGCGTCTCTGCGCCTCCGCGGCGAGAATTCTGTTCACTTGCCTCGTTCCTTCAATCTCTCGCGCAACTTCGTCACCGCTCGTGACAGATGCGCTTTCACCGTGCCCACTCGCAATCCCGTGGCCCGCGCAATCTCTTCCAGCGGCATCTCTTCCACGAACCGCAGCGTGAATACTGCCCGCTGCTGCGGCGAAAGCTCTTCTGCGATCTGCCACACCGCATTCGCCTGCTCGCGCGCCAACAGGATCCGCTCTGGACCCGCCTGCGGATCGGGCGCCACTTGCGCCGCCATGTCGGCCTGCTCGCCGCCGAGCAGCCGCTTCCAGAAACCCGCCCTGCGGCTGCGGATGTGATCGCGCCCCAGGTTCACCGCGATCCGCATCAGCCAGCCGTCCAGGCTGCCCTCGCCGCGGAAGTCGCCGCGCTTGCGATAGGCCCGCAGAAACGTCTCCTGCGTCAGGGTCTCGGCCGCTTCCTCGTCGCGCAACATCGCCAGGAGCACGCGAAAGACTTTCTGCTGATGCTGGCGCACGACGGCGTCGAAGTCGTCCGCGACGGCCGCGCGCACCGCCCACCCTTCGGCGCTCAGAAGCTCTTCCATCTGCCTGTTCATAAAGACGAGTCCCGATCAGGCAGGTTTACACCCGCACCAGCCCCTTAGCCAGAACACGTAGGTGGGGAGGATGTTGCACGGCCGTTCCCTGCTTGCGCGGCGGGGGCGCCTCGCCGGCGTTGGAACTTACGCCGTGGGCTAAAAGCAGTGCCGCCCTCCGGGCTGAACGCTTCCCATTCCGATCCCTGCTGTCCGCAATCACACCTCGCCGCGACCCCGTTTCTGTCAATGACGCTCGCCACCTCTACGCGTACCCGCCGTCACCGAAGTTTGCGCGCGAACAAGCTACCATCCCAAGATCGACGCCCACATGGGCCTCATCCGTGACTCGCTCTTTGATAACTAGCGCCTAACTTCTTTGAAGGAAGGACTTTGCAAACGTCGCGTTGCAAACAAACAACTTGCTCCAGGACTGGTAGGACGTCCTTGGCTAACTCCTTTGTTTCATAGGACCACAGGATCCCTATACCCTCAGGGATCTCCCATGGATCGGCAGGAATCGACGCAGCTAACTCCTTTAGGCACAGGGATCGCTGGGATGGGGCAGCCCGCCCTTGCTGCACATTCCCGATGTGGTCATCCGCTGCTAAACTGGAGTGAATGGCAACTCTCCAGCGTCGTAAATCCGTAGGTGTGCGGGTGGGACAGGTGTTGGTGGGCGGGGACGCGCCCGTGGTCGTCCAATCGATGACCAACACCGACACGGCCGATGTGACCGGAAGCGTGAAGCAGATTGCCGAGCTGGCGCGGGCCGGGTCGGAGCTGGTTCGCGTGACGGTGAACAACGAGGACGCGGCCAAGGCTGTCCCGTACATCCGCGACACCCTGATGATGCAGGGCGTGAACGTGCCCATCATCGGCGACTTCCACTACAACGGGCACCTGCTGCTGAAGCAGTTCCCTGCCTGCGCCAAGGCGCTGGCCAAGTACCGGATCAATCCGGGGAACGTGTCAATCGGGCGCAAGGACGACGACAACTTCAAGGCCATGATCGACGTCGCGGTGGCGAACCAGAAGCCGGTGCGGATTGGCGTGAACTGGGGATCGCTCGACCAGGCGCTGCTCACCCGGATGATGGACGAAAACGCCAAGTCCGCGCATCCGAAAGACGCGCGCGATGTCACGATGGATGCCATGGTGGAATCGGCGCTGCGCTCGGCGAAGCTGGCCGAGCAGTACGGGCTGCGCCGCGACCAGATCATCCTGAGCGCGAAAGTGAGCGGCGTGCAGGACCTGATCGACGTGTACCGGATGCTGGCGGCGCGGTGCGATTACGCGCTGCACCTCGGGCTGACCGAGGCGGGCATGGGGTTCAAGGGCGTGGTGGCGTCGACGGCGGCGCTCGCGGTGGTGCTGCAGGAAGGCATTGGAGACACGATTCGTGTCTCGCTGACGCCGCAGCCGAACGGCGACCGCGCGGAAGAAGTGATGGTGGCGCAGCAGATCCTGCAATCGATGGGCATCCGCAGCTTTACGCCGCAGGTGACCGCGTGTCCGGGATGCGGACGCACGACGAGCACGTTCTTCCAGGAGCTGGCCGACCAGATCCAGAAATACCTGCGCGAGCAGATGCCGGTGTGGAAGACGAAACATGTGGGCGTGGAATCGATGAGCGTGGCGGTGATGGGCTGCGTGGTCAACGGTCCGGGCGAATCGAAACACGCCAACCTCGGGATCTCACTGCCGGGGACGTTCGAAGAGCCGGTGGCGCCGGTGTTCGTCGACGGGAAGAAGACCACGACCCTGCGCGGCGACACCATCGTCGCCGACTTCGTGAAGATCCTCAACGACTACGTTGAGTCCCATTACGCGGAACACGCGCGCGAAGCCGTCAGCAAATAGACCGCAGCAAACAGCAGCAGTCAGCAATTAGCAATTAGCATTCAGCCGGGGAGAGTCTGGTTGGGTGTTGTGGCGGTTCCCGCGAAAGGTCAAGCGGTGAGATTGCGGTAGCCAAGTGCTAATTGCCGACTGCTGATTGCTGTTTTTCGCTCTTGCGATTGGCAAGGAACCGCAATATGGGGAACCTTGTAAGTCGCGAACTTCTGATCTTTGTCTCGCCCGGGTCTCGCCCGCGGGCATCTGCGCCGGAAGAGGGGTGTAACGTCAGCGCTTCAGCCCGCGGCCGGGTGTGCACATTTGAGGCTGCCGTCGCAGCCGCGCATTACGCGACAGCGAGGAGGCCAACCGCCGCCAGCGTCCACAGTGCCAGACCGATCGCGATCATGGCGACTCGTAGCGGCATGCTGTCGATTACTTTGTTCCATTCTGCTCCCATACAATCCTCCCAAACTTGGTGTTGCTTGCGCTGCGTCTGCTGGATTTCAGACGACCTTGGTTTTGTTTCGTTAGCAACGCTCTGTGGACTAATACGGACGAGACGGAAAAAGGTTCCTAAAAAAAGAGAAATGTTCGATTCGGAATTGGCGATACGAGTGTCCACAAATGGGAATAGGCGGACACTTTTAGGAATTTGCGATTTGTGAGTTGCGATTTGTGATTCAGATCAACTGCAACGAGCTGTGAGACGCGGTGACTTCCAGGTTCCTAGAAGAAGACAGCCGCGACCTTGAAACCGCCCGATCCGCCTCGTTTCGCCGCCAGCGGACACGCGTGAATCGATACCGCCGTGAGGCCGTCTTCGGCAGCGAGCTGGCGCAATTGCTGGGGGAAATCGTTCGGCGTCCAAGCGGTGAAGACCGCCGCGGTGCGCGCGCTGGAGAAGGATTGCAACAGCGAGTGCGTGTTCGTCGCGTCGTCGCACGCGACGGCGTTGAGACGGTCGAGCGTGACCACGCGCAGCGGCGACATCGATTGCCGGCGGCGAATGTCGTTTACAGCCTGCGCGATCTGCTTTTCGATGTCGGCGGAAGTGGACGGCGGAAACGCGTGCGCGAAGTCTTCGGTGGTGTAGAACGTATCGCCTTCGCGGACGACGCCGATGCCGATCGCGTT
>Ga0157369_10002291_pt1 | contig 23014 bp, 13 predicted proteins | sample C25metaG_FD_113461 | JGI IMG/M metagenome (GOLD analysis project Ga0157369, IMG submission 113461) | Corn rhizosphere microbial communities from Kellogg Biological Station, Michigan, USA - C2-5 metaG | ecosystem: Host-associated > Plants > Roots > Rhizosphere > Soil | place: USA: Michigan... | reverse complement strand
GCCCGGCTTTTATGCGTTAATAGTTGCCAGGCCGGGGAGCCTATCTATACCAGCGTCAGGAAAGAATTAGAACCCAGCGGGGACCGCTTTTGTGAACGATTCGTCTGTCGCACATTCCATCGCCGCCGGTTCCGCTTCTTCGGCAGCCACTCTGAGCGAGCGCTCCGCGGCCGTAGCCGCGGTGGCTGCACGCCATGCGGCCGAGGTCGACTCGGCGCCGCGATTTCCGGCGGAGACTTTCGCGGCCGTCAAGGCACAGCGCCTCCTCGGGATCCTGGTGCCATCCAGCCTCGGCGGTGAAGGCGCATCCGTACAACAGGTTGCCGATGTCTGCTACAGACTCGGCCAGGCCTGCTCCTCGACGGCGATGATCTATGCGATGCATCAGGTGAAAGTCGCCTGCCTCGTGCGCCACGGGCGCGCGAGCGAAGCGATCGAGCGCCTGCTGCGGCGTCTGTGCGCCGAGCAGCTGCTGTTGGCTTCCTCGACGACGGAAGGCCAGCGCGGCGGCGACGTCCGCTCGAGCGAGGCGGCGGTCGAGCATCGCGATGGCCGCATTCATCTCGAGCGGCGGGCCACCGTCATCTCCTACGGCTCCCAGGCGGATGGTGTCGTGACGACTGCCCGCAGGGCCGCCGATGCCGACTCCTCCGACCAGGTGTTGATCGCGTTCCTCAAAGACGATTACACGCTCACGCGCCTGCAGGGTTGGAACACGCTCGGCATGCGGGGTACCTGCAGCGAGGGCTATACCCTCAAGGCGTCGGGATCACCGGGCCAGGTGCTGCCCGAGCCCTACGCGGGCATTCATTCGCAGACCATGGTGCCGTTCGCGCACCTGCTGTGGGGCTCGGTCTGGGCGGGTATCGCCGCCGGCGCGACTGCGCGCGCGCAGGCGTTCGTGCGCCACGCTGCGCGTCAGGCGGGCGGGCAGGCGCCTCCCGGAGCGCCGCAGCTCACCCAGGCGCAGTCGAAGCTGCGGACACTGCGCGGCGTCCTCGCCAACTCGCTGCGCGCCTACGAGAGCAGGATGGACGATCCGAAGGCGCTCGGTGCGCTCGACTTCCAGTCGCAGATCACCCTGACGAAGGTGGAAGTCTCGGAGCTGGCCGTCGCGACCGTGCTCACCGCGCTGCGGGTCTGCGGACTCTCCGGCTACCGCTGCGACAGCGAGTTCAGCGTCGAGCGACAGCTGCGCGACGTGCTCTCATCGCCACTCATGATCAACAACGACCGCATTCTCGCGAGTCTCGCCGGCACGTCACTGCTGGCGGCCGTCCCGACTTCACTGAGCGACTGACCCCTTCACGATTCATGAGCCCATTTCAGTTGGAAACGTCTGCGAGCGTTCCCGAGGCGTTGGAACGCATCCGGGGGGCACTGTTCCATCGGATCGGAGCCGATGGCGTGTACGCCCGCACCGGCCTCTACGAAGAGGTGCTGCAGCGCCTGGCGGCGTTCGTCACGCGGCAACGGGATCCGAGAGCGGAGGTGTTGCGCTTCCCGCCGGTGATGAGCCGGGCGCAGCTCGAGAAGTCGGGATACCTCAAGAGCTTCCCCAACCTTCTCGGCTGTGTCTGCGCGCTGCATGGCACCGAAGCAGAGGTCCGCGCCGCCGCCGACAGCCATGAGTCGGGCGGTGACTGGACGCGCTCGCTCGCCCCGTCCGATCTGGTGCTCTCGCCCGCTGCCTGTTATCCCGTATATCCTCTCGCGGCCGAGCGCGGCCGTCTGCCCAAGGACGGTTGGATCTTCGATGTGGCCGCGGACTGCTTCCGCCGCGAGCCCTCACTCGCGCTCGATCGGCTGCAGTCCTTCAGGATGCGCGAGTTCGTGCGCATCGGCTCCCCCGAGGCGATCCAGGTGTTTCGCGAGGAGTGGATGAGTCGCGCGCAACGGCTCGCGGGCGAGCTGGCGCTGCCCTGTCAGCTCGATGTGGCGAACGATCCTTTCTTCGGCCGCGTCGGACAGATGATGGCCGTGAGCCAGCGCCAGCAGTCGCTCAAATTCGAGCTGTTGATTCCCTACTACGAGGGCGCGAAGCCGACCGCCTGCATGAGCTTCAACTATCATCGCGACCACTTCGGGATCACCTGGGGAATCGGGAGCGAGGATGGCGCGCCGGCGCATACGAGCTGTGTCGCTTTCGGCATGGACCGCCTGGCCGTGGCGCTCTTCTGCATCCATGGCCTCGACCTCACGCGCTGGCCGGCTTCGGCCCGGCGCGCCCTCGCGCTCTAGGCCCGGCAGGCTCTCAGGCGCTGAAAGGCCGTGCCTCTCGATCCGCAGGTCAGGCGCTTCCTGGACAGGTTGGCGGCGGCCGCTCCGCGCGAGGCCTCCGGACTCAGCGTAACCGAGCGCCGCGCCTCCATCGAGCGGCTCACGGCCCTCGGCGGCGAGCCCGAGGCCGTCGGGCGCATCGAGAAGCGCTCGATCCCCGGCCCCGCGGGAATGCTGCGGGCATGGATCTATACCCCGTTGGGCGCGCGCATGGGCCTCCTGCCGGGGCTCATGTACTTTCATGGCGGCGGCTTCGTCGCCGGCAGTCTCGAGACCCACGACGGAATCTGCCGGTCCCTCACCAATGCGAGCGGCTGCAGGCTGGTCGCAGTGGATTATCGGCTGGGTCCCGAGGCCCGATTCCCCGCCGCCGTGGAGGATGCCTGTGCGGCGACCCGCTGGATTGCAGGGCATGCTTCTCAGCTCGGTATCGATGCCCGGCGTCTGGGAGTGTGCGGCGATTCAGCCGGAGCCACGCTCGCCACGGTGGTTGCACAGACCCTCGCCGCAGAAGGGCCGCCGCGGCTCGCGATGCAGTTCCTGCTCTGTCCGATCCTCGACTATCGGGCGGAGACCGCCTCGTGGGATGCCTTCGGGTCCGGTCACTTCCTCGATCGGCAGACGCTCGAGCACGATCTACGGCATTATCTGGGGGAGGATGCGGACCCGGGAGATCCCCGCATCTCGCCGCTGCGGGCGCCGCGGCTCGAGGGGCTGCCTCCGACGTGCATCCATACGGCAGAATGCGATCCGCTGCGGGATGAGGGGGCGGAGTATGCTTCTCGTCTAGAAAAGGCCGGGGTGCCCGCCAGTTATCGCTGCCACTCCGGTATGATCCACCTGTTCTATGCACTGAGGGCCGTAATTCCGTACGGTGCCGAGGCGTATCGCCAGATGGGGGCGGATATCCGGGCACTGCTCGACTGAACCTCATGCCGCAAGCCGATCCACGTGATGACGTCCGAGCAGACGTCGAGAAGCTGCTCGCAGACTTGTACGCTGCCCGCACGACCGGTGCGCTCGAGCCCCTGTGCGCGCTCTTCACGCCAGATGCCATCTTCAAGATCTCCGGATCGAGCGACGGCAAGCCGATCGCACTGTCTGCCCGGGGGAGTCAGGAGGTCCGCTCCTGGCTCACCGTGCTGGTCAAGACATTCAAAATTACGCGCCATGAGATTCTGTCCATGGTGATCGACGGACAGCGGGCCGCGGTCCACTGGCGGGCGAGCATCCACTCGCGCGTCACGGGAGCGAGTGTGCCGACTGAGCTCGTTGATCTGGTTGAAGTGCGCAATGGCCGCATCGGGTCATATGTCGAGCTCTTCGTACCCGCCTGACGGGGAGGGAGCGTTGAACGCCAACGCGATCGAGGAGACGGACGTCAGGATCGCCGCCGGCGGCAATGAGGCGCTCTACATCCCCTCCGGCGATCGACAACTCTTCGGATGGCTGCACCGTCCCCCGGGGACGGTCCCTGCGCGTTGGGGCGTGGTTCTCTGCAAACCCTTCGGCTTCGAGGCGCTCTGCGGCCATCGAAGCATGCGCGTCTTTGCCGGCATGGCCGCCGCGCTCGGTATACCGGTGCTGCGCTTCGATTATCTCGGCACGGGTGACTCCGCCGAGATCGAAGCAGACGCCGACCAGGTCGAGATCTGGACGCGGGACATCGCGAGCGCCGTTGCGGAGCTGCGCCGGCGGACCGGTGTCGCGCGCGTGTGTTTGCTCGGCTTTCGCCTCGGCGCGCTGCTCTCGGTGCTTGCCACACGGTCGTGTCAGGTCGATGCGCTCGCGCTCGTCGCACCGGTGTTGAGCGGCCGAAAGTATCTGCGGGAGGCGCGTACTGCACAGCTCGCGGCGGAGGCGGGCGAGGCGCAGCGTGTCGAGCAGCTTGCGGCAGGCGGCCCGGAAGCGCCGCCGGCCGCACCCGCCTCAGGGTCAACCCCGAGCGGGGCACAGACTCCGGCACACGGCGCGATGGAGGTGAACGGATTCCCGCTCTCGGCGGCGAGCGTCGCGCGCCTCTCGGCGCTCGATCTCAACGGTGTCCCGCTCCCCGGAATCGCGAATGTGCTGCTCATCGATCGCAGCGATCTGCCGGTCGCGCGCGGTTGGTCACAGGAGCTCGGCGGGCAAGGTGCAAAGGTCACCTACCAGGCGCTGCCGGGCTTCGTCGAGATGATGCTGACGGATCCGCAGTTTGCGTCCCTGCCGCAGGAAATGCTGGCGGCCACCCGCAATTGGCTGTCGACGCTCGAGGGACTGAGCCGCCAGTCGTGGCATCCCGGCCGCGCGGCCACCTTCGTCTCGCGATCCGCCTTGCTCGCCCTCGAGAGCGAAACATCGGGCCCCGGCTCCTCGGCCTCGGGCATCTCGGAGCGTCCCGTCTTCTTCGGCGCGGACCAGACTCTCTTCGGGATCGTCACCGCGCCGGACGGGCAGGAGACGCGCCGCCGGGCGGTGATCCTTCTGAACGCCGGCGCCACGTATCACATCGGATCGAGCCGGATGTACGTATCGCTGGCGCGCCGCTGGGCGCAGCGCGGCTACTACGTACTGCGGATGGACTTGTCGGGTCTCGGCGAGAGTCCGGCGCGGGCGGGCTGCGCCGACAACAATGTGTTCCCACCCGATGCGATCGAGGACATGCGCGCCGCCACCGATTTCATGTCGCGACGCTATGGTGCGCGCGAGATCACCTTGAGCGGTCTCTGCTCGGGCGCGTATCACTCTTTGCGCGCGGCCGTCGCGGGCCTGCCGCTCAACCGCTTGCTGATGGTGAACGCCCAGAACTATTTCTGGGACCAGAGCATGACGCTCGAGGGGCTGCAGCTCGCGGAGGTGGTCCGCAATCCGACGATCTATCGCGAGCGGATCTTCTCGGCGAGAGCCTGGAGGCGATTCCTGACTGGCCAGGTGAACATCTGGCGGATCGTCAAGATCTATCTCCATCGTCCGGTGCTCGCGCTCAAGTCCATGCTGCGCGATATAGCGAGGGTGGCGGGCGTTCGGCTGCGCCACGACCTGGGCAGGGAGTTGGAGACCATCATCGCGCGGGGTGTGCGCGTGATATTCGTGTTCGCGCGCGGCGAGCCGGGAATCGATCTTCTACGGATCGAGGCCGGGTCCATCGTGCGGCGCCTGGGCGAAAGATGCCGCGTACGAATCATCGACAGCGCCGACCACACCTTCAGCCGAAACGGCCCGCGACAGGTACTGGAGGAGGTGCTCAGTGACGAGCTGTTTGCGCGCCAGGACCCGTGGCCGGAGGAAGTTGCGGCGGAGCCCAAGACGCAGGTGTCAAGGGACAAATCCCCGGCACCCGATCGACTTTGACCGCGGCATCTACGGCCGCGGTCCTCACCATAGCTGCCACTCGCCTGCCGCGAGCACCCAGACCGCGATCAGCAGGTTGCTGGTGGCGTGCGCCGCCACGGCTTCACCCATGCGGCCCGTGCGCATCAGCACCAGGCCATAGGCAACACCCGCGGCAATTCCCGGAAGCCAGAGCGGGCCATGCAACACGCCGAACGCGACCGCCGTCACGAGCAGAGAGACCCAGCCCACCGAGCCGAACGCCACTGACTCGAAATCCTCGGCCCGCAGGCGCCGCATCAGGTAGCCGCGGTAGGCCAGCTCCTCCGCGACAGGCACCAGGAGGACAGCGGTGAAGCTCCGGGAAGCGATCCACAGATCGCGTGCCGAGGGCGCCATGGCGGCGAGCGGCGCCGGCATTCCGTGCGAGGTTAGAATGAGGCGTGAAGCGCCGAGCCAGAAAGCGAACACTGCCGCCCCCACGCCGATCCCGCGCCATCCGAACCGCCAGTCGAGCCGGGTAAGCGGTCGCCATCCGAGGGCGAGAGCGGCCGCGACGGCGACGAGCCGCAGCGCGTACCAGGTCTCGAAGCCGCCCGAGCTCGCGCGCGAGATCATGCCGGCGGCCAGAATGGCGAGCAAGGGCAGAAGATAGGCCGCCGTTGAGTTGGTTGTCAGGATACGATCTTCACGCGGCAGGGTCCGACTGAGCCAGTGGCTGCGGCGACTGGCGAAGGCGACCGCGCAGGCCGCGCAGTTGAAAGCGATCCAACCGGCCTGGGAGTGAAAGCCGTAGATGGCGATGTCGGGATGGCCCGCATCGCCGATCAGCACCAGCGCCGCGATGCGCACGACGTTGAGCGCAAAGATGAGCAGTACGCCGGCCGGAATCAGCAGCAGCGCGCGTGGAAAGCGGTATTCGGCACGGAAGTAGAGGAGCCAGGCCGAGCAGAAGGCGAGCATCAGTCCCACGCCCTCGAGACCGGAGCAGATCCTGGATACTTCGACTGCAAAATGCGGGGTGCGAAGGACGCGCGTAGCGGCGTCGGCTTGCAGCCGGGGGAGCACAGGGGCGAGAACGTCGCGGACCAGATCGAAGGTCAGCTGCGCTGTCGGTGCCCACAGCGCCTGGCTCCAGAGAATTGCACCGGTGCCCGCCATGGCGGCAAACGCCGCATATGCCCAGCGCAGACCTACGGCTCGCGCCGCGCGCTGCCACAGCAGCCAGGGCGCGAGCGCCAGCAGGAGCGCGACGGTGCCTGCCGCACTGAGCAGCACGGCCGCCGAGCCAAGCAGTGCGAAGGGGAGGTGCAGGCCATGATCGCGATAAAGGTTGTCGATTGCGGCGGCCACTGCAGCCATCAGCACGCCGTGCAAAATGAGCCAGGCAGGCCGCAGCGGCGCCTCGCGTCCCTGGGCATTGACCTCGAGCAACGCGGGATCCGGACGAACGTACAGAAGTAAGGCGAGCGCCACGGCGAAGGTCACCGCAAAGCGAAGCCCGAAGTGCTGTGCCAGCCTGAGGAGCACGGCAGGCCCGGCTGCTGCATCGGCGAGCCGGAAATCGACCAGCAGGTTGAGGGCCGATTTCTCCGCAAACAGCACGGCAGTGAGCACGCCCACGCGGATCGCGAGCGTGAGCCGACAGGCGAGCCGCCCTCGGTGGGGTCGGGGGACCGGCTGAATACACTCGACTCCGCTCACGGTCCGCAGTCTATCCCGACCGGCGCCGCCCAGGTCCTATGCACCCTCGAGTTGTGTGACTTGCGGCACGCCGTCCGGCGGCGAAGCCTTTACACTGGACTGTAAAGGGGGGCGACGCACCCTCATCGCATCGGGGTCCCATGGCCGCTGAGATTCTGCATCGGAAGCTGCTCATCCTGGAGAACGACCGAGCGCTGCGCCGCGAGCTCGAGGGCATGTTCTCGGACCTCGAAGTTTTCTCCGGCGAGACCTCCGAGCAGGCGCTCGCGCTGGTGCGCCGCATGGAGCCTGAAGTCGTGCTGTTCGACCTCGGCGCCGCCCGCCAGCCGAACGTCGCCTCGCAGAGCCTGGATCTGCTGCGGCAGATCCTGCAGCTCTCGCCCGATACCAAGATCATCGCCATGACCGAGCACGATGCGCGGGAGCTCGCGGTCGCCGCGGTCGGCCTGGGCGCTATCGACTTCTACTACAAGCCTCTCGATGCCGGCGTGCTCTCGATCGTGGTGCGGCGCGCCTTTCGCATCCGCGAGCTGGAGGAAGAGAACCGGCGCCTGCGCGAGCGCACGGGCTCGATGGCCCTCGAGGGCATCATCGGCGTCAGCGATGCGATGCGCAGCGTCTGCCGCGCGGTCGAGAAGGTCGCCCCGAGCGGTGCCACCGTGCTCATACTCGGTGACAGCGGCACCGGCAAGGAGCTGATCGCGCGCTCCGTGCACCGACTCTCGGGCCGTTCCCACAAGCCGTTCATGCCGATCAACTGCGCAGCCATTCCCGACACGCTGCTCGAGAGTGAGCTGTTCGGCTATGAGAAGGGCGCGTTCACGGGAGCGGCCAAGCGCACGGCCGGCAAGCTCGAGGCGGCCGACGGCGGCACGGTGTTTCTGGATGAGATCGGGGAGATGCCGGCGTCCCTGCAGGCGAAACTGCTGCGGATGCTGCAGGAGCGCACCGTCGAGCGTATCGGCGGCCGCGCGCCGATTCCGCTCGACCTGCGCTTCGTCTGCGCCACCAACCGCAAGCTCGAGACGCTGACCGGCAGCGGCGGCTTTCGCGAGGATCTCTACTACCGGATCAGCGAAGTCACCATCCAGATGCCGCCGCTGCGCGACCGCCAGGGGGATAGCCTCCTCATCGCGCAAGTGCTGCTGCAGCAGATGTCGGAGCGCTTCGGCAAGCCGACGCGCGGCCTCGCGCCCGATGCCATCCGTGCGATCCAGGCGTATCCGTGGCCGGGCAACGTGCGCGAGCTCGAGAACCGCATCAAGGGCGCGGTCATCATGGCGGAGGGCGCCGTCGTCACGGCCGTCGACCTCGGCCTGAAGGATCCCGGCGAGGACCCCGAGTACCTCAACCTCAGAGTCGCGCGCCAGCGCGCCGAGGTGCAGGCGGCGCGGCAGGCGCTCGCGGTCGCCCGAGGCAATCTTTCGCGGGCCGCGGAGCTTCTGGGCGTCACCCGCCCGACGCTCTACGACCTCATCGAGCGTCACCACATCGACGCCTCGTCGTTCGGGCGCAATGGCTCCTCAGCGGTGGAATCCGACGCTTCTGAGACGCTCGCGTCCGAGCAGCGTCTCCAATCGAAGTAGACGACCACGAGGTCGTTGCAATCCACTGACATATCTTGAGAAATTTCGCCCCACGGCCTGAACGGCGGTGGGGAGATAGATGGTAGTCTGCGCGCCGGAACACGAGCTGCCACCCGCGGTCAAAGGTCCGACCCCAATGACTCCCGACGCCATCGAACATCACACTCTCGACCGCGAGTCGGCCGTCGCGGATCTGGCCCAACAGTCGGCGCAGGTCGCCCGCCGCCGCCGCCTCATGTGGATCGCCGGCCTCGCTGTCCTCATTGCGATCGTCATCTGGGTCATCCATCACCGGCTCGCCTCGCAGGCAGACCAGCCGTCTTTCGCCGCGATGATGGGCCCGCTACCCGTGAGTGTCGACAAAGTGTCGACGACCGACGTCCCCGTCGTGATCGATGCGCTTGGCACGGTAACGCCGCTTGCGACGGTGACCGTACGCCCTCAGGTGACCGGCCCGATCGTCAAGATTGCCTTCACCGAGGGGCAGCACATCGAGAAGGGCGGCATGCTGGCGCAGATCGACCCCCGGCCCTATCAGGCGGCGCTCGATCAGGCTGTCGGCCAGCTCGGCCGCGATCAGGCGATGCTCGCGGGCGCCCGCACGGACCTGGTGCGCTACAAGAAGCTCCTTGCACAGAACTCGGTGGCGGAGCAGACCTATTCCGATGAGCTGGCAACCGTCCGTCAGGACGAGGCGGCGATCGAGGCTGACAAGGCTGCAATCGAAACGGCCCGGCTCAACTTGAGCTACTGCCGCATCACCTCGCCCGTGGCGGGACTCGTCGGGCTGCGCCAGGTGGACCTCGGGAATCTCGTGCAAGCCAACCAGACGACGGCCATCGCCACGGTGACGCAGATGCAGCCGATGTCGGTGCTCTTCACGGTGCCGGAGAATGACTTGAGCCAGGTCTTCCAGCGCGTGAGCGGGGGCCGGAAGCTCGCGGTCCAGGCGTACGACCGCAACATGAAGCACCTCATCGCCACCGGCTCGCTCTCCAGCATCGACAACCAGATCAACACCAGCACCGGAACGCTGCAGCTGCGGGCACTGTTCGACAATGCCCACGCGGAGCTCTTTCCGAACGAGTTCGTCAATGTGAAGCTGGTGCTCGATACGCTGCAGAATCAGATCGTCGTGCCGGGTGCGGCGGTGCAGAATGGACCGTCGAGCAACTTCGTCTACATCGTCAATCCCGATCACACGGTGACCATGCGCACGGTCGTGACGGGCCCGACCGACGGTAATAACATCGCCATCACCAAGGGTCTGTCGGCCGGGGAGACCGTGGTGACGGATGGGGCCGATCAACTCCGTGACGGCGCGAAGGTGCTGCTGCCGGGCGAGAAGCCGGCCGGCTTCGCCGGCGGGGCATCCGGAGGATCCAACAGCGCCCGCTGCGCGCGCATCGCGACCTACATGAAGGGCGCGACCGGCTCCAAGGCCACGCGCCTCGCCAAGATGTCTGCACGCCTGGGTTGCAGCGGCGGGCCAGCGGGCGCGAAAGCCCCGGCGACATGAACCCGTCCCGGCCTTATATCCTGAGGCCGGTCGCCACCTCCCTCCTGATGGTGGCCATCGTCATCCTCGGGGCGATCGGTTATCTGCTGCTGCCGGTCTCGACGTTACCGGAGGTCGACTATCCGACCATCGAGGTGACGACCTTCCTTCCGGGCGCGAGTCCGGACGTGATGGCCTCGACCGTGACCGGCCCGCTCGAGCGGGAGTTAGGCCAGATGCCGGGCCTGAGCGAGATGTCCTCGAGCAGCTCGGCCGGGGCTTCCGTCGTCACGCTGCAGTTCGACCTGAACCTCAGCCTGGATGTGGCCGAGGCCGAAGTGCAGGCGGCGATCAGCGCCTCGCAGAGCCTGCTGCCCCAGAGCCTGCCGGCACCGCCCATCTACGCGAAGGTGAACCCGGCGGATGCTCCCGTCCTGACCCTCGCGGTCACCTCGAGCACCATGCCCATCACCCAGGTCGAGGATCTCGCCGACACGCGCATCGCGGAGAAGATCTCCCAGGTGACGGGCGTCGGCCTCGTGAGCCTCAACGGTGCGCCGCGGCCTGCGGTGCGGGTGCTCGCCAACCTGCAGCAGCTCGCCGCCTATGGACTCAATCTCGATGACCTGCGCACCACCATCGCCAATTCCAACACCGATGCGCCCAAGGGAAACTTCGACGGCACGGCGCACTCGTACACCATCGACGCCAACGACCAGATCCAGAGCCCGGCCGAATACGCCAACCTCGTGGTCGCGTACAAGAACGGCGCGCCGGTGTACCTCAAGAGCGTCGCCCAGGTGGTCGAGAGCGCAGAGAACACCCAGCTCGCGAGTTGGGTGAACGACGTCCCGGCAGTGCTCGTCAACGTGCAGCGGCAACCGGGCGCGAACGTCATCCAGGTGGTCGATCGCGTGCAGGCGCTGCTGCCGGAGCTGCGCGCGTCGCTCCCATCCAACGTCAGTCTTTCCGTGGTGACGGACCGCACCAACACCATCCGTGCATCGGTGAACGACGTGCAGTTCGAGCTCTCGCTTGCCGTGGCGCTGGTCGTGATGGTGATCTTTCTCTTCCTGCGCAGCGTCCCGGCGACGATCATTCCCAGCCTGTCGGTGCCGGTATCCCTCATCGGCACCTTCGCCGTGATGTACCTCGCGGGCTTCAGCCTGGACAACCTGTCGCTGATGGCGCTCACCATCGCCTCGGGATTCGTCGTCGATGATGCAATCGTCATGATCGAGAACATCTCGCGCCACATCGAGAAGGGCGAGAAGCCGCTCGCGGCGGCGCTCAAGGGCTCCGGTGAGATCGCCTTCACCATCGTCTCGCTCACCATCTCGCTCATCGCCGTGCTGATTCCTCTCCTTTTCATGCGCGAGGTGGTGGGCAGGCTGTTTCGCGAGTTCGCGATCACGCTCGCCATCTCCATCCTCATTTCCGCAGTCGTCTCGCTGACGCTGGTGCCGATGCTGTGTGCGAAGATGCTGCGCACGCACGAGGAGACGGCGCGCTCCCAGGGAAGCTTTGCGCGCCGCGCCGAGGAAGGGTTCAACCGTCTGATCCAGCGCTATGGGCGCGCGCTGGAACTGACACTGGAGCATCAGACCCTGGTGCTGTGGGTTGCAGTCGGGACGCTGGTGCTGACGGTCCTCCTCTACGTCCTGATCCCGAAGGGCTTCTTCCCGCTGCAGGATGCCGGCCTGCTGCAGGCCACGACGCAGGCGCCGCCTGCGATCTCCTTCAGCGAGATGACCCGCCGCCAGCAGGCCCTGGCCGGGGTCATCCGCAAGGATCCCGATGTCGAGAGCCTGACGTCTTATGTGGGCGTGGACGGGACCAATGCCACGCTCAACGACGGGCGCATGCTGATCAACCTGAGACCCAAGGAGGATCGCAGCGACAGCATCGAGACCGTCATGCAGCGTTTACGGCAGGAGGCGAGGCAGGTCCCCGGCATCGCGCTCGCGCTGCAGCCGGTGCAGGACCTGACCATCAGCTCCATCCAGGGCAGCGCCCAGTACCAGTTCATCCTCGGTGCCGCCAGCCGCTCCATTCTGGATCCGTGGGTTCCCAAGCTGCTCGCTGCCCTGCAACGCTCGGCGTCGCTGGCGCACGTGTCGACGACCTTTCTCGACCAGGGATTGACGGCGCAGGTCGATGTGGATCACAGCACCGCCGCGCGCTTCGGCATCACCGACGCGACGATAGACAACGCACTCTACGATGCCTTCGGTCAACGGATCATCTCGACGATCTATACCCAGTCGAATGACTACCGCGTGATCCTCACTGCCGATCCCACCCTCAACGACACGGTCAACTCCCTCAACTACATCTATCTGCCGTCAGCCGGGGGCGGCCAGGTACCCCTGGGGTCGATCGCGCACGTCGGTGTCCGCCAGGCGCCGCTCTCGATCCAGCACCTCGGCCAGTTCCCGGCGGCGGTGTTCTCCTTCGATACGGCGCCGGGGGCCTCGCTCGGCGCGGCGGTGGCGGCCATCCGGCAGACGGAGAAGGACATCGGGCTGCCGGTGAGCATCAGTACCACCTTCGAGGGCGAGGCGCTCGCCTTCGAGTCCTCGCTCACGAGCGAGGTGCTGCTGCTGCTGGCGGCGATCGCGACCGTGTACATCGTGTTGGGCGTGCTCTACGAGAGCTACATCCACCCGCTCACGATTCTCTCGACGCTGCCGTCGGCGGGCATCGGCGCGTTGCTCGCCCTGATGCTCGCTGGACAGAGCCTCAACATCATCTCCATCATCGGCATCGTCCTGCTCATCGGCATCGTCAAGAAGAACGCGATCATGATGATCGACTTCGCGCTCACGGCCGAGCGCGAGGGCGGCCAGGCGCCGCGGCAGGCGATCTACGAGGCCTCGCTGCTGCGCTTCCGGCCGATCCTGATGACCACCGTGGCGGCGCTCTTTGCGGCGCTGCCGCTGGTGCTGGGTACCGGCACGGGCTCGGAGCTGCGCTCGCCGCTCGGCCTCTCCATCATCGGAGGGCTCCTCGTCAGCCAGCTCCTGACACTCTTCACGACGCCCGTGATCTATCTCTTCTTCGACAGGCTGTCGAAGCGCGCCAAGGTGTGGGCGGGTGTCAGGTCGGCTGCCGGCGATGAGCATCCGCTGCCGCCGCAGCCGGCGGGCTTGCGGTGAGACCCGGGCGGACATGAACGTCTCCAGGCCATTCGTCACCCGGCCCGTCGCCACGACGCTGCTCTCATGCGGCCTCGCGCTTGCAGGGCTTGCCGCCTACTTCCTGCTGCCGGTCTCCTCCATGCCGACGGTCGACTTCCCCGCCATCGTGGTCATGGGGACTCTTCCTGGTGCGAGCCCGGAGACGGTCGCCACCAGCGTCACGACACCGCTCGAGCGGCACTTGAGCGCCATCGCGGGCGTCGACGAGATGACCTCGGAGAGCTCGGAGGGGAGCTCCCGCATCATCCTGCTCTTCGACCTCAATCGCGACATCCACGGCGCCGAGAGTGACGTGCAGGCGGCGATCGAGGCGGCGCGGCAGGACCTGCCGGGCTCGCTGCGCGAGAATCCGACCTATCACGCCTTCAATCCCTCCGATGCGCCCATCCTCATCCTGGCGCTGACCTCCGATACGCTGCCCATCGGAGATCTCTACGATGCCGCCTCGACGGTCATCCAGCAGAAGCTGCTGCAGATCGAGGGCGTCGGCGATGTCTCGCTCGGCGGCAGCTCGCTGCCGGCGGTGCGCATCGACCTCAATCCGCAGGCGCTCTTCAAGTACGGCATCGGGCTCGAGGATGTACGCGCGGCCATCGCGGCGGCCAACGCCAACGCTCCCAAGGGCGCGCTCGATGACCCGCAGCGGCGCTATCAGATCTATGTCAATGACAGCGCCACCGACCCGGCGCAATACCGCTCTCTCATCGTCGCTTACCGCAACGGCGCGGCGGTACGGCTGGGCGACATCGCGACGATAGGCGAGGGCGTCGAGGACGTGCGCAATCTGGGCCTCGCGGACGGGAATCGAGCGGTGCTCATGGTGATCCGCAAGCAGCCGGGCGCCAACATCATCGACACGGTCGATGCGATCAAGGCAGTGGTCCCGCAGATCCGTGCGTCGATCCCCGCGGGCATCAATCTCATCGTCACCAACGATCGGACGCAAAGCATCCGCGCCTCCCTGCACGATGTCGAGGTCACGCTTCTCATCTCGCTGCTGCTGGTCGTCACGGTCGTGCTGGTCATGTTGCGCAATCCCCGCGCCGCGCTGGTCCCGGCAGTGGCCGTCCCGCTCTCCCTGGTGGGTACCTTCGGGGTGATGTACCTCCTCGGGTTCAGTCTGAACAATCTCTCGCTCATGGCGCTCACCGTCGCGACCGGGTTCGTCGTCGACGATGCCATCGTCGTCATCGAGAACATCACCCGCCACGTCGAGGCAGGTGTACCGCGTCTGCGGGCTGCGCTCGACGGCGCGCGCGAGGTGGGCTTCACCGTTCTCGCGATGAGCGTTGCACTGATTGCCGTGTTCATCCCCATTCTCATGATGGGCGGCCTGGTCGGGCGCGTGCTGCGCGAGTTCGCCATGACCCTGGCCGTCACCGTGGTGCTCTCGCTCGTCATCTCGCTCACCCTGACTCCGATGCTCTGCGGACGGATCCTGCGCCCGCCACCGCATCTCGGGCGATTCCTGCTGGCGGTGGAGCGCGGCTTCAATGCCCTGCGTGAGCTCTACGGCCGCTCGCTGGCCGATGCGATCCGTCATCCGCGAGCGGTCATGCTGGTGCTGCTCGGCGTGGTGGTGCTCAACTTCTATCTTTTCGCCATCGTGCCGAAGGGGTTCTTCCCGCAGGAGAGCTCCGGGGCGCTGATGGGCTTCGTGCGCGCCGACCAGAGCATCTCCTTCCAGGCGATGCAGCAGAAGATGCTGCGCATCGTGAGGACGGTCAGCCGCGATCCGGCGATCGCGCACGTGGTCGCTTTCACGGGCGGCGGCGGCGGGCACTTCGGCGGCGCGATCAACACCGGGCAGATGTTCGCGGAGCTCAAGCCCATTTCCGAGCGCAAGGTCAGCGACGATGCCGTCATCGCACGCGTGCGCAGGGCGCTCTCCGGCGTCACCGGCGCGCGGCTCTTCCTGCAATCCTCGCAGGACATTCACATGGGTGGCCGACAGGGCTTCGCGGAGTATCAGTACACGCTGCTCTCCGATGACCTCGCGACTCTCAGCGCCTGGACACCGAAGATCACCGAGGCCCTGGAGAACAGCAGTGCCATCGAGGATGTGAGCTCCGACAGGCAGGAGAGCGGGCTCGACGTGCGTCTGGACATCGATCGCGCCACTGCCGCGCGGCTCGGCGTCGACATGTCGGAGGTCGACAACACGCTCTATGACGCATTCGGGCAGCGGCTGGTCTCGACCATCTATCAGGACATGAATCAGTACCACGTCGTGATGGAGGTCGACCCGCGCTTCTGGCAGAGCCCGGAGACTTTGAAGGACATCTACGTCAGTACCTCCGGCGGTGCGCTGAGCGGCACGCAGTCGAGCGCACCGGCCTCGGGGGCCTTCCAGGTGCCGGCGGGCGCGAGCGGGGGCAACGCCGCCTCTGCAGCGGCGTCGGCATCGAGTACCACGGCGAGCACGGCAGCGGGCACGGCAGCGAGCAGCGCCGCGCAGAACTTCCAGCTCAATCAGCTCACCAACAGTACCGGCAAGGCTTCTACCGGCTCATCGCTCAGCACCCGGCAGGAGACCATGGTGCCGCTCTCGGCCTTCAGCCACTACGGCCCCGGAACGACGCCGCTCGCCGTCAACCACCAGGGCCCGTTCGTCGCCGCGACCTTCTCGTTCAATCTGCCGGACGGCGAGCCGCTCGGCACAGCGGTGGCGGCCATCAACCACGTGATGCAGGACCTGCACGTGCCGATCTCCATCCACGGAGAGTTCGCGGGCACCGCGAGATTATTCCGACAAACGATCGTGGAGGAGCCGCTGCTCATCCTCGCTTCCCTGATCGCGGTCTACATTGTGCTCGGAGTGCTCTACGAGAGCCTGACACAGCCCATCACCATTCTCTCGACTCTGCCCTCGAGCGGTATCGGGGCGGTGCTCGCGCTGCTCCTCTTCGGGGAGTCCTTCACCCTGATTGCGCTGATCGCGGTGATCCTCCTCATCGGCATCGTTCTGAAGAACGCCATCATGATGGTGGACGTGGCTCTCGAGACGCAGCGCCACGGTAAGGAGGGAGCCGCGAAAGCGATCCACGATGCATGCATGCTGCGCTTCCGACCCATCATGATGACCACTCTCGCGGCAATGCTCGGTGCGCTGCCGCTCGCGGTGATGACGGGGCAGGGCTCCGAGATGCGCCGCCCCCTCGGCATCGCGATCGTCGGAGGGCTCTTCATCAGCCAGATCCTGACGCTCTACACGACGCCGGTCGTCTACATTTATCTCGATCGCTTCCGCCTATGGATCAAGAGAACCTTCCGTCGCCGCGAAAGGCACCTGCCGTCTCCCGGAGCGCAGCCGGTATGAGTTGTCGGACGCGCCTCCGCAAGCCGCCCGTACGATCCCGCGGCAGGGTGTTTGCCGGCGCAGGCCCGTCACTGGCCGCGGCAGCTTGTGTCCTCGCGCTCGACGCGTGCGCCGTAGGGCCGAACTACCATCGGCCGTCGGTGCCGCCGGCGCCTGCATTCAAGGAGGGACAGGGTTGGGCGCCGGCAACGCCTGCGCAGATCTCCGGCGAGGAGTGGTGGTCGGTTTATGACGACCCCGTCCTGTCCTCGCTCGAGAAGCAGGTCGAGGTCTCGAATCAGAACCTCAAGGCCGCGGTGGCCTCCTACTACGCTGCGCGGGAAGCGGTCGGCGTCACACGGGGCACGCTCTTCCCGAGCATCGGGCTCGGCGGCAGCGGTACCCGCACCGGGGGCTCCGCCCGAAGCAACCTGTCTCTCAGCGGGCTGCCTGTCGGGGTCGTGCAGGGCGGCTCCAGCACCCGCACCCTCTACGATGCCAACGCGAACGCGAGTTGGGATCTCGACATCTGGGGCAAGATCCGCCGCCAGCTCGAGGGCGACCTGGCGCAGGCACAGGCGAGCGCCGCGGACGTGGCTGCCGCCCGGCTCTCCGCACAGGCGGCGCTGGCGACGGACTACTTCCAGCTGCGGGCCGCGGAGCAGCAGCTGCGCCTCCTGAAAACGTCAGTGCAGGACTACCAGGTGTCGCTGCAGATTGCGCAGAACCGTGTCAATGCAGGCGTGACGACGCTTGCAGACGTCTATTCCGCACGTACGCTGCTGGAGAATACGCAGTCACAGGAGAACACGGTGGAGCTCACCCGGGCGAAGTTGGAGCATGCGATTGCGGTGCTGATCGGGAAGGCACCGGCGGCGCTGACTCTCGCGCAGGGTGAGCTGGCCGCTACGGTCCCGGTCGTTCCGGCGGGCGTGCCCTCGCAGCTGCTGCTGCGCCGCCCGGATATCGCCGCAGCGGAACGCACCCTCGAAAACGCCAATGCGCAGATCGGCGTTGCGGAGTCGGCGTGGTTCCCCAGCCTGACGCTGTCAGGCTCGTACGGCTACGAGTCCTCATCGCTCGCCACCCTGATCCGCGCGAGCAACTCTGTCTGGTCCTTCGGGCCGTCTCTGGCGGAAACCGTCTTCAACGGCGGCGCAAGGGTCGCGCAGACGCGCGAAGAGCGTGCGCTATACGACTCTGCGGTAGCGACCTACCGCCAGACGGTGCTGAGCGCGTTTCAGCAGGTCGAGGACGATCTCGCGACGCTGCGGTACCTGCAGACAGACTATGCCCAGGAGCAGCAAGCGCTCGCCGACGCGGAGCGATCCGAAGCGCTGACGCTCAATCAGTACAAGGCGGGCGTTGCCGACTACGCGAGCGTACTGACAGCGCAGACCGCACGACTCAACACGGAGATCACCGCGCTCGACGTCCAGAATCAGCGGTTGGTCGCCAGCGTGGACCTGATCGACGCCATCGGCGGCGGCTGGAGCAGTGCCCGGTTGCGAGACCGCTCGCCCATCAATTGATCGTTGCGGTGACCTCGGCCGAGACGGGGCTCTCCGTGCCCTCGGAATTGACTGCGGCCACCGAGAAGTAGTACGTCCCGGGCTGCAGGTCGTCGACCACGTAGGTAGCGATCCCCGGATTCGGAACGGAAATCTTATGCGTGTAGTAGCCGGATGCCGGCCCGTAAAGGATGTCGTAGCCGGCCAGATCCGTCAGCGTCGTGCCATCCATGTTTTCCGTCGGCGGCATCCAGTTGATCGTGACGGCTTTGCCGCCTGCGGGTGGCGGATTGCTGCCGCTGGTGCTACTGCTGCTGCCGCCCTCGGCTCCAGCGCCGCTCGTCGAAGTGGAGACCGGATTTGAAGCGCTAGGCGGCGTCGAGGCGGTAGCTGCCGACGTCGACGCGCTGTCCGCGGCACCTCCACCGCAGGCAGAGAGTGTGAGCCACAGCCCTGCCATGACACATAGATAGACCTCGCGGTGCGACCCGCGTCCCCGTTTGGCTTTCGTCATTAAATACCCCGAACCGTGCGACCCGTTGCCGGTCTTGTAACGGGCGAGTCCTTCAGGTCAGGAGAGTGCTCGAAGCGTTCAGCCGCGAGGTGGCTGTTCCTTCACAGGGCTGCTGACATGCGCTGCGCATCGGCATGCGCAGTAATCAGGACCACCCCGGCAACTCCGCTGTCGTAGGCTTCGCGCCGTTAGACCGTGAGTTTTGCGACACCCGCCTTTCGACGGGTTTTGCGCGTTGCGCCGCCGGATGCGAGCCGACCGCGCGCCTGACGTACTGCAACGGCTGTGCCAGGCACGATAAACCCCCGAAATATGGAGTGTTCGAGACGTGAGCGCGAGCCTGGCAGAACGCCTGGCGGCACTTACCGTCTGTACATGCAGACAGTTGGTGTTGACTCCAGCGCTGCGATTTAACTAAGCATTTGAATTTGCCGCTGAAATCGCTCGTCGCGGATGGCCGACAGTGCGGTCGCTCTGCGTCGCCAGCCCGAGCACCAAATCGCCGTCACGATGTCGAACGGTGACAGGCGCCGACCACGACGGGCGAGGCCCCGAATTGCGCCGAGCAATCTAGATCAGGAGCGATGCTTGCTGTTTTCGGGCACACCCTGGGTGTACTCCCGCGACAGGCTCCCCTTGGATGACCAGCGAAGCCCTTTCATTCACCCGCAGCTTCTCCATTGCCCTGGTAGCCCTCGTGGAAGCGATGGCCCCACCCGCGGTGTCGGTAGGATTGCTCTATGGGCTGTGCTGGGCTTATGACGCCCAGTTCAAGGGTTCTTTCATCGTCCTCGCGATTCTGGTCGCAGCTCTCTCGATACTGGTGCCGCCCCCGCGGACGCGCCCGCAGGGCTCTCCAGCCCTGCTGTCGCCCACCTGGCCGCTGGCGGGCCGGGTGCTCGCACGCTGGCTGATCATCGTTGGCATCATGCTCGCGATCGGCTTCCTCACCAAGTACTCGGTCAACTTTTCGCGCAAGATCGTCGCGTCGTGGATCGTTGCCACCCCGGCGTGCCTGATCCTGGTGATGCTCTGTCTGCAGGAGCTGCGGCGCCGATTGATGTATGACCCGAAGATGGTGCGCCGGGTGGCCTTCGCGGGCTTGAATGACAGCAGCATGGCCCTCGCCCGCAGCATTGGCGAGAGTGGTGACCTCGCGGGCCTGAAGGTCGAGGGATTCTTCGACGATCGCAGCGCCGAGCGGCTGGGCTTGCCCGGCGCGCGCGCGCGCCTGCTCGGCCGGCTGCCGGACCTGGCTTCGTGGGTGAAGCGGCGCGGCATAGACGTTGTCTTCGTCGCGCTTCCGGTGCGGCACATCCAGCGCGTCATGCAGCTCCTCGATGAGCTGCGCGACACCACCGTATCGATTTACTACGTGCCGGACATTTTTGCCATCGATCTCATCCAGGCTCGAAGCGGCGAGCTCTTCGGCACCCCGGTGGTCGCGCTGTGCGAGACGCCGTTCTGCGGCTATCGCGGCGTCATCAAGCGGATCACCGACATCACGTTCGCCACTTCGATTCTGGTGGTGGCCGCGCCATTGATGCTCGCGCTCGCCGTGTTGGTGCGGATGTCATCTCCCGGCCCGATCATCTTCGCCCAGCGCCGCTACGGACTCGACGGTCGGGAAATCACCGTGTGGAAGTTCCGCACGATGACGGTGCTCGAGGATGGCGAGCGGGTCGTGCAGGCGAGGAGGGGGGATGCGCGCATCACGGCAGTGGGTCGGTTCATGCGGCGCTACTCGCTGGATGAGCTGCCGCAGCTCTTCAACATCCTGCAGGGGCGCATGAGCCTCGTCGGACCGCGACCGCACGCCGTGGCGCACAACGAGGAATATCGGAAGCTGATCAAGGGCTACATGATCCGCCACAAGGTGCCCCCCGGGATGACCGGGCTCGCGCAGGTGAATGGTTGCCGGGGAGAGACCGCGCGGGTGGAGGAGATGCAGGCGCGGGTCAACTACGACCTCGAATACCTGCGCCGCTGGACGCCGCTGCTCGACGTGAAGATCCTGCTGCTCACCGCGATCGTGCTCCTGCGGGGCGAGAAGGCGTACTGATGGCAAGAAGTGATCGAGCGTGCGGCAGCCGGCAGCCGAGCCGATGCTGACGGCGACGCGGCCGCCGTGAGACGCGAATGCGCACTGAGGTTCCCATAACCGAACAGGTACTCGGCAAGGGCAGCTCGGCGTGGACACGCCTGCGCGAGCGAACGGCCGCGTGGCTCTCGAACATGGCCTCGCTCTTTGAGGCGACCGGCCCCAATGTGAGGGTGGACGCACGAACGCTCATGGCGCTCGCCGCAATCGTCGGCGTGGGCGCGTTCCTCAGGTTCTGGGGCTTGGATAACGTCGGCCTGCACGGCGATGAGAAGACGATGGCCCTGCCTGCGATGCACCTTCTGCGCTACGGCACGCCTGAGATGCCGAGCGGCTTCACTTATCCGCGCGCCATTACGCAGCTTTATCTCATGGCGTGGTCCATGCGGCTCTTCGGTGTGAGCGAATGGGCGTTGCGCTTTCCTTCCGCGGTATGCGGCGTGCTCCTCATCCCGCTCGCCTGGGTCGCAGGGCGGCGATTTCTCGGGATGCGGTGGAGTCTCGCACTGGCCGCCGTCGTCGCGCTGCTGCCGGCGTTCATTCAGGATGCGCAAACCGCGCGCATGTACGTTTTCCTCGTGACCGGCGTTGCAGGCTTCATGGCGCTCCTCTTTGCCTGGGAGCGCACCGGCAAAGTCGGCTTCCTCGTCGCGGCGGTGATCGAGATGGCGGTGACGCTCGAGTTCCATACGCTCGCGGTCTTCGCCGATTGGCTCTGTTTCCTCCCTGGGCTCCTCGCGGGCGATTCCCGCAGGCTCCGCCAGGGCGCGATTGCATTCGTCGTCATCGCGGCTGAGTTTGGCGCGCTCAACCACTGGATTGGACAGCATTACCCGCATGCGGCCGACGCGCTCGCCGTAGCCGTCAGCAACGCGCCGCGCGCCCCCGGGGCAGGCCGCCTCGATCCCACCTGGGCGGTGGTCATCTTCCTGCCGGCGGTCGCGCTTTCCTGGTACGCAGTTCGGAGCCGCGGCTGGCTACCCGTCGTGCTCCTCACCACGAGCCTGCTCGCGCAGGTCTCGAGACTCGATCACCTGGCAATCCTCCTCATCATCGCCGCGCTCGTGATCGCGCGGCGCGACGGCCGGCTCTCGCCTTCCCGCCTCGGAGGCTATTTTGGAGTCTGCGTGCTCATCGCCGGCTTGCAGATCGAGTATGGCCTCGCGCATCACGTCGGCAAGCTCACGCAGATCTGCGGTCTGCTGCTCGGCTGGCCGAGCGTGCGGCCGTGGATCGCGATTTCCCAACTCTCGTGGGCGGCGGTGGTCATCGCGGCCGCGGGGGTGGCGGTGGGCCTTCGGCGGCTCGCGCTCAGGCGGCGCATTCCCCCCCATCTGCTGCTCTTCGCCCTCGGCGTATGGCTGCCCATGCTGCAGATCGGGCTCTTCGCCTGGGACGTACCGCCGCGCTACACGGGGGCGCAGATCGTGCCGCTGCTCATGGTGGCGCTCGCGACCCTCCGCTGGGGCGCGCAGCGGCTGTCGGAGCTGCTGGCACGCAGGAGCGCACCGGCGCACGGTCGGGCCATGGCGCTCACGGCAGCGGCGCTGGTTTGCCTGCTGGTGATCGACCCGACACAACTCGAGGCTGCGGTGGCTCCGAGCTACCGGGACTACCCCGACCACAAGGGCGCGGCGCAGTTCGTCGAATCGCAGCGCCTCAAGCCCGCCGACATCATCGTTGCCGAGGATGCGCTGATGCAGAAGTTCTACCTCGGCCACATCGATTACTGGCTGCAGGCGCGCAACATGGCCGCTCCATTTCTCAGTGAGAGCGGCGGCCGCTGGGTCGATATGTACACCGGTGCGCCGCTCATCGGCAGCGGCGCGCAGCTCGAGCGGCTCGTCAAGGGGCGCGACCGCGGCGCGATCTACGTGATAGGCAGCGGCGAGGAGATGCAGGACGGACGCAAGATGATGCGCGGCCTCGGCATTGCCCAGGTGCTGCGCTCGTCAGCCTTTCATCTCGTCTATGTCGGCCGCGACAGGGTGACGGACGTCTGGAAAGTCG
>Ga0157369_10002289_pt1 | contig 23035 bp, 4 predicted proteins | sample C25metaG_FD_113461 | JGI IMG/M metagenome (GOLD analysis project Ga0157369, IMG submission 113461) | Corn rhizosphere microbial communities from Kellogg Biological Station, Michigan, USA - C2-5 metaG | ecosystem: Host-associated > Plants > Roots > Rhizosphere > Soil | place: USA: Michigan... | reverse complement strand
GTGATGCCAGGACGGGGTGTCCTCCCACTGGCGCTGCCAAACGGCGAAGTCGTGGTACTGAATGGGTAACGATGCAAGCCTTGGGGAACGCCCGCTCACGAGCGAAGAGTATATCTTCTGAAGCTCACCTATAAACACGCCCATGGACCAACCGTCGGAGACGATGTGATGGAACGTGAGGAGCAGGATGTGCTCGTCGGGCTCAATGGCCAGCAAGCGGGCGCGGAAGAGAGGGGCGCAATCGAGGCGGAATTCGTCCGCAGCCTCGGCGGCAACGAGAGCACGCTCGGATTCTCGATCAGCCGGTACGATGGGGAGATCGATCACGACGCTCGACCGGATCTTTTGAAACGGCTCGCCATCGTGCTCATGAAATTCGGTCCGCAGGGACTCATGGCGCGATGCAATTTCATTGAGGGTGCGGCGCAGGGCGCCGATGTTGAGCGAACCCCGCATGCGAAGGTTCGCCGGCATGTTGTAGGCTGCGCCGGTGGTGCGTGTGTGGTCTAGGAACCAGAGACGCCTTTGGGCGAAACTTGCCGGGACCATTTCCATGGGCGGACATGGGGTGATTTTGGGCAATTCCGTTGTCGCGGAATCAAGCAGGGGCTCGACGCGAGCTGCGAGTTCGGCAACCGTGGGAGCTTCGAAGATAGCCTTCAGGGGGAGATCGACGCGAAGAGTTTCGCGAATTTGCGACGCCAGTCGCGTCGCCAGCAGGCTGTGGCCCCCCAGATCGAAAAAGTTCTCAGTAATGCCGACCGCGGACTTTTCGAGCAACGAGGTGAACAGTCCGCAGAGCGACTCTTCGATGGGCGACCGCGGGACGACCAAGTCGCCGGGGGTGTCGCTGAGATCCGCAACTGGCAGGAGCGCCTTGCGGTCGATCTTGCCTGTGGCGGTGCTTGGCATCTGGTCGAGGAGCACATAGGCGGACGGGCGCATGAACTGCGGCAACTGACCGCTCAGCCGCTCCTGTAAATGGCGAACAAAGTCCGAAGGGGAGCGGACCGCACGAGCAGGGCGATTGGCATAAGAGTCGAGCGGTAGAAGGTCGGAATCGCGGCATATCGGAGGGATTCCGCGCTCGCCATGATCGAGCCGCCAAAAGTGGGCATCAAAGCAGGTTGCACCTGAGGCCGACCAGCATAGGGAGACTTCGTAGCCAAGTTCGCGGGCCAGGTCTTCGACGTGGGCTGGATCGACGGACGGAGCACCGCTGTCCCGGGAACACAGACGGGCATTCGCCAGACCGGTGTAGCAAACCTCTGGTGCTGGATCCTGGTTCAGGTAGCGCCTGATTTGCTCGATCGATGCGGCCGGAATCGACGGCATGGCGTGCGGCGTTTCCTGTGCCGTGGAGATGATCGCGTGATAGCGAAACCTGGACAGTTCATTATGCTGGCGGCCGCTTTCAAGATACTCGCGGACCGAAGTGATTTGGGGAAATTGACTCTTGAGCGCCGGGAACAGCCGCGGGGAGACGGAAAGTTCCATCTCTCGCGAGGCCGCACGCCCCACGGAGGAATGAAAGGCATGCAGCAGATCGTAATTGCGAATGTCGCCGAAGAAGAGAAAGCCACCGGGCTTGAGTGCGCGAAGGCAGCCGCGAATCACGTCGATGAGGTATTCAACGTTTGGGAAATACTGGACGATGGAGCTAAGAATGATTGCGTCGTATGCAGCCGGATCGATGCCCGCAAAGTCATGCGCAGCGCGACGCTGGAGGTTGACCGCGGGGAATCGCGCGGGCGCAGAATCGATGAGCTTGCGGACATAATCGAGCGACACCTGGGAGATGTCGCAGGCGTCATATCTGCTGCAGTGAGGCGCGAGTTGGAACAGCAACATCCCTGTTCCGCTACCGATTTCCATTACCGATTGAGGCTTGCGGTTGAGCACGCGCGTGACTATGTCGCGCGCCCACACCCGCATGTGCTCGACCGGGATAGGCATCCCGGTGGCGGAGTCGATCCATCCACTCGTATTGAAAAAAGGATCTTCGCTCTCGCCTAACTGAGCGTAGATATTTTCATCGAATAACGACTTCCAACCCTTGAGCTGATCTTCGACCAGGTTTTCCGCGAGTCGATTTTCGGGGACGACGTAGGCGATCAGGCGCTTATCGCCGCCGGAGTCCTGGTTCACCATGACCGCGGCACTGCGAACTTCTGGCAGAGCGGCAAGCCGTGCTTCGATCTCCGCGGGCTCAATACGATAGCCGCGGATCTTTACCTGGCGATCCATCCGGCCGATGAAATCAATGGTTCCCGTTGGCAACAGCCGCACCCGATCTCCTGTGCGGTACAAGCGCGCGCCGGGACGTGTGCCGAAGGAATCTGGAACGAAGCTCTCCGCGGTCAGGGCAGGTTGGGAAGCATACCCACGCGCTAGCCCGTCGCCACCGATCAACAGTTCTCCGGGCATGCGCAACGGTGAGAGCGTCATACGGGAATCGGCGATAAACACGCGGGTGTTGCCGATGGGTGTTCCGATCGGGATGGACAATAATCCGGGTGGTACCTCTGTGATGCGGTGCGTACAGGCGAAGGTGGTTGACTCGGTGGGGCCATACCCATTCAACAGATTCTCTGGGGCGCCCTCATGAAGACAACACGCAACACGCGAAGGATCGAGCGCCTCACCTCCGACCATGAGGGTTCGCATGGTTGCAAACGTGTTGGGGAACTCGTCTATGCAGCGGTTGAACAGGGTGGAGGTGAGAAACATCGCGGTGACGCGTTCCTGTTTGAGCAGCCGGCCCATGCTAGCGGATACCAGCGCGACATCGCGCGGGATGATGACCAAGCGCGCGCCGTGCGTGAGGGCGCCCCAGATCTCGAATGTCGCAGCGTCGAAAGAGATGTTCGAGGCGTGACCGAATGCGTCACTTGCCCGGATTTCAATATAGTTGCAGTTCCACAGCAGGCGCACCACTGCTCGATGCGGAATTGCGACTCCCTTCGCTCTTCCGCTCGATCCCGACGTGAAGTTAATGTAAGCGAGATTGTCGGGATGCACTTCGACGGCAGGAGGAGTCTCCGGAGCATCGCAGAACGCGGGATCGTCGAGGCCGGTGAGCCAAACGGGCACGTGATCAGCCATCTCCCTGCGACGCGATTCCGGATACGAGGGATCGACGGGCAGGTACGCTCCTCCGGCTTTCAGGGTTCCAAGAACAGCGACGATCAACTCGATAGAGCGGTCGATGCTGATTGCCACCGGCACTTCGGGGCCGACTCCGCGGCTGCGCAAGACATGAGCAACGCGGTTGGCAGTGCGATCAAGTTGCCCATACGTTAGCACGCGGTCGCCCTCTACGGCGGCGATGGCATCTGGGGTCTTGGCGGCGCAGTCTTCAAAGAGGCGGTGTAGCGGCTGGATCGGATATTCGCCGGCTGTCTCGTTGATTTCCGTGCGCAGATGCAGCTCTTCGTTCGCAGTTAAAAGAGAGATGTCTCCAATGCGGCGGCCCGGATCGCAGGCCACTGCCGTGCAGATTGCAAGGATGTGATCGCCGAGCCGGCGTACGGTTTCTTCGGCATACAAATCGGAGTTATAGATCAGGAATCCCTGCATTCCACCACTGGAAGGCCAGAAATGAACCTCAAGGTCAAATCGGACTGTCATACGTCCGAGCATGATCTGGCGCGCTTCGAGCCCGTCAAGTGAAAACTCGGGCTGCATGGCCTGCTGCTGCTGCACAGCGAACATGACCTGGAACAAGGGATTTCGGCTGAGACTTCGTTCCGGTCGCAGGGCTTCCACAAGTTCTTCGAACGGGAGGTCCTGGTGAGCGTACGCGCCCAACGCCTCCTCCTTTACGCGCAGGAGCAGATCGAGGAACTGCATTTCGGGATCGACGGCCGTGCTCATCACCAGGGCATTGACGAAGAACCCTATTAGAGGCTCGAGTTCGCTCCGGTTACGATTTGCGATGGGCGATCCGACGGTGATTCGCGTGTCGCCGGTGTAACGGTGCAACAGGACAGCGAAGACTGCAAGAAGCGCTATGTATGAAGTAGCGCCGTTGGCAGCCGCAAGCGCATCGAGTGGCGAAGCGACCTCTGGAGGGATGAAGAAATCAACCCCGGCTCCGCGGAAACTTTCGACCGCGGGCCGGGGAAAGTCAGCCGGTACAGTAGAAGGCGAGGCCTCGCTGAGACGATCACGCCAGTAGTCAAGCAAAGCTTCACGATTGCTGCCAACAAGCGACTGCTTTTGCCATGCGGCGAAATCGGCGTAATCAATTTCGAGCGGCGCGAACTGCGGAGACTTTCCGGCGCGGAGCACGTTGTAACCGTGCGAGAGTTCGCGGGCGAAATTGGTAATGGACCAACCATCGCCGGCAATGTGGTGGAAGGTGAGAAGGAGTACATGATCAGTCGCATCAAATCGCAGCAACCGGGCGCGGAAGGGCGGACGGCTGCTGAGATCGAAGAGGCTGTCGTTCTCTTCGATGGTTTTAGACTCAATCACCGCCTCGCGCTGACCATGGTCGATGCCCTGCAGTTCTTCAACCTTGAGCGGGAATGCGGCAAGTGGAGGGGCCACATCGACGATAGGCTCACCGTGGACCGCATGGAATGTGGTGCGTAACGTCTCATGCCGGTTGACGACGCCGAGGATCGCTCCCTCAAGCGCGTTGTGATCGAGTATCCCGAGAAGTCTCAGGTTGACCGGCATGTTGTAGCTGTTGCCGGTGAGGCCCATCTGATCGAGGAACCAGAGACGCCGCTGAGCGAACGAGAGGGGGCGCGGGGCTCCGGCGGGGAGCTTCTGCATGCGGGCAGGAAGACCAGTGGCGAACTGCTCATCCAGAAGAAGATCGAAAAGATCTTCCCGCAAGCGGTCCTGAGAGATCGGCCTTGGCAGTGTGGTCATAGAGCCTGTGAGGGAGGGTCCGCCATGCGCGCGGACAGCAGTTGCCTTGCTTCGGTCTCCGGCATGGATTCCAGCTTCAGGCGCAGGGCGGCGACGGCTGCCATCATTCCCGGCTTCGGCTCATTTGCCACTAACCATTCTGCGAGCGCTGCAACCGTTGGATGTTCGAAGACTTGCCGCAAGGGCACATCAGTTCGGAGCAATTCGCGCAGCCTGGAAGTCAACTGCGTGGCGAGCAAGCTGTGTCCTCCAAGGTCGAAGAAATTGTCGTTGCGTCCGGCTCTTTCAAGATTCAGCAGCCTGGCATACGTGTTTGCAATCACCTGCTCAAGATCGTTGCGAGGTGCCGCGTACTTGCCATGGCTCGCGCTCCTAGCCAATGCCGGGTCGGGCAGCGCCGCAAAATCGATCTTGCCGGAAGCATTGCGAGGCAGCACTTCCATGGCGACAAACGCAGATGGGACCATGAAGTCGGGCATAACAGCGACCAGAGCGCTGCGCAACTCGGAGATGATGGCCGGCGCTGCGTGGGTACGAAGAGGCGCATTGGCGGTGAGAACGCCCGGACGCGGCCGAACGACATAGGCCGCGCTGTCGGCTGCCGCCTGGGGGGCAGGAGCAGAGGCTCGCATGCGGAGTTCGGACGCAGTCATCTCGGGATGCTGCTCGAGCAGATTGAGGATCCGTTCTTCAACAGCCACGCGGTCCCGGGGGAGTTCAGCACCTTCTCGAATGTCACCATCGCCCGGTGCCTCCCCCTTGTGGATGACGACGTGGAAGCGGAACCTGTTCAACTCGTTGGGAAAGACATTGCGCTGCAGGAAGACATGAGTGGATGACGGCCAATGCTCGGCGAAGAACGCGGGGGAGACAACAAGTTCGGTCTCACGAGCGATGGCGCTGCAGACCGACTTGCGAATGGATCCGGCGATGGCGTGGCTTTGTGCCTGATGTAGCTGCACCGAAGCATGGAAATGCTCAACCCAGTCGAGGTTGCGGATATCGGCGAGCAAAATCCGGCCGCCGGGCCGCAAGAGTTCGAGACACCGGTCGATGACTTCGCGAAGATACTCAGTACCCGGGAAATACTGAACGACGGAACTGAGGATCACGAGGTCGAGGCTGCAGGACGCAATGCCGTCGAGCTCATGCGCGGCCCTTAGCGCCAGTTGCACCTGGGCGGGTGGATTCTGGCAGCGGATGTAATCGAGGCAGGCCCGAGAAATATCATAGGCCAGATAGCTGCGGGTATGCGGAGCTATCTGGAACAGCAGCATTCCTGTTCCGCAGCCGAGTTCTAGCACGTCGGCCGGACTGTCGGCGAGCGCGTGTTCGACGATATCGTCTGCCCAAGTTTGCATATGCTCAACCGGAATGGGCGAGTTGTCATAGTTACTGATCCATCCGGTAGTGTTAAAGAGAGGATTCACCGCGTGGCTCGGCGAGCTGTAGATATGCTCGTCGAAAATGGACGCCCAGCCTTCGACATGCCTGCTGACGAGTTCTCGATCGTCCTCACCCAGGCGATAGTTCATGTCTGGAGTGAAGTAGGCCACCAAGCGCTTGTCGCCAGGCCTGTCCTCGCGGAGGATCACCGCGGCTTCGCGAATGGCCGGGTGCGACGTGAGCGCGTGCTCGACCTCATCCAATTCAATGCGGAAGCCGCGGAGCTTCACCTGGCGATCAGCGCGGCCGAGGAAGTCGATGGTTCCATCCGCGAGCAACCTGACCCGGTCCCCGGTTCGATAGAGGGTTCCGTACGCTCCATCGGCAAAGGGATTGGAAACAAAGCGCGCCGCTGTCTGGTCAGGACGATTGAGATAGCCGAGTGCCACCGCTGGACCCGCAATGCACAACTCTCCCGGCACGCCCACGGGCACGCGCCGGAGATTTGTGTCGAGGATGTACACTTTGCGGTCGCCAACCGGACGCCCGATGGGAATGCTCCTGGCATCCTCCGGGATAACTTCCGGCACCTCCCACGCGGTGCTGAACACGGTGCACTCCGATGGGCCATAAACGTGCCTGAACTGCGTACCGGGGAACATCTGCCGATATTTCCGCAGGTGCGCCATGGACATGACTTCACCACCTACGAGAAGTTGATCGACTCCGGCAAGCGCATCGGGCAGCATGTCTACGAGGAGGTTGAATACAGCATTGTTGAGGAAGAGCGTGTTGACTGCATGTCCGCGCAGCGTGTCTGCCATCTCGGCGGGCGTGAACTGAGCGCTAAACGGCATCAGCACGCACTTGCCGCCATTGAGGAGCGGGCACCATATCTCGAATGTGCCCGCATCCCACGATATCGAACTATAGTGCAACAGCACGGTCTGCCGGTCGAATCGCGCGTAATCGACGTTCAGCAATACGCCAGGAACTGAGCGATGCGGAATCAAAGACCCTTTGGGCCGGCCGCTCGATCCAGACGTGTAGATGACGTTGAAGAGGCTCTCGGCAGTCAGCTCGACGTTCAGGTTTTCCGAGGGATTAGCGCCGATGGTCGCGGCGTCTTCGTCTAGACGGACGACCTGGCCCCACCAGGTAGGCAGGCGATCCTCGAGTGCAGAGAGGGTTACGATTACGGACGGCGACGCATCGTCGAGCATGAAGGATAGCCGCTCAAGGGGGAACGATTGATCGAGCGGAAGATAGGCCGCGCCGGACTTAAGGATTCCGAGCATGCCAACCACCATTTCGATGGATCGAGGTAAGCACAGGCCAACCGACATTCCGGGCTCAATTCCCAAGGCGCGCAAGTAATGTCCGAGCTGATTGGCGCGCCGGTTGAGTTCGCCGTACGTTATCGAGTGCTCGCCGCAGATCAATGCTACTTCTTCCGCGCGCGCGGATGCGACGGCCTCAAAGAGATAGTGAACGGGTTTGTAGATTTCCGTGTGGCTCACTGCGGGATTCCTTCGAAGTGCATTTCCTTTTTGCAGAACAGGTCTTCGATAGCGAGGCCCTGCTGCCTGCATTGCTCGACCAGCCTTCCGGCTTCGACGACAGGTTTGGACTCACCACTGTAATCAAGTGAAGTGATGTAGGAGAGCCAAGGCTCGCGGCCCATGGCGTAGATGTAGACGTGCTTCGGTTTCAGGCGGGCAATCATGCCGGCACATTTGGAAGAATTGGAGCTGCACAATTTGCGCGACTGATCCATCTGCCTCGACATGCGGCGAACGGCAAGCGGTCCGTACATCCAGCTTTGGGGCGCGCCATCGCACTCCAGACCCATGAACATGGCGTCGATTGATCCCACCACACGGACGATATTGGCGTAGAGCTCGTCCTCGAGATTGTTGGAATCGGCGCCAAGGAAGAAAGTGCGGCCGCGCAGGCGAATATGCCATGCGCTCTTGCTGCGGATGTTGAGGTCGCCATGTTCTCCAAAGAATGGAAGCGCGGTGATCGCCCCATCGGCAAGCTCGAGCACTTCCATCTCGTCGAGCTCTCGCGGGATAGGAAATCCGAGGTGTGAGAACATCAGCTTGAGTGATGGATCCGCGGGAGCTCCGCCGCTCTTTGGCACAATCACGTTGCGAATACGGTACCGGAGTGGCAGCAACGTTTCGAACACAACGTGATCGTGGTGGTCGTGGGTAAATAGAACGTAATCGATTTTGTCAGGCAAATCGTTGAAGGTGAACCGATCCGGTCCGTTGGGATTGGGGTAGCTGACCTGCGGATCGATCAGGATGCTTGTTGTAGCGGTTTCAAGCAGCACGCAGGCATGCCCGAAGTAGCGCACGCGCACGCCGTCTCCTTTGTATGCGACGCGTGGGGGAGGCGGCGTGCGGGTAAACAGAGCTGCGAATTGCGCCCGATCGGCAGGTTGGATCGCGAGCTTGTCGGCCAGGGCTTCGGCATCTACCGGGTTGAGGCGAGCGCAAAATAGGTCGTCCCATGCAGCCGAATCGAATGGCTGTTCGACAAGGAGCGAATCGGAACTGTCGAGCCGAGGCGTGGAAAAGACGAACGGCCTCTGATCTCCCGGATATGGCGAAAGAGCGATTGCCTGCGATTGCTTTTGATACACCGGACTGTGGTAGAGGAGGCCTTCGACAAAACGCATGGCAGGCTGACACTGCAGGTCGTAAGTGAGTTCCACGTACCCTTTCAGGGGGGCCGGCACTTTGGCGTAAAGCGGTTCCAAGCTGAAGCCTTTGGCTTCCTGGGCGAGCACCCGGTCCAATTCCTTCACCGCCTCAGCAAACGAAAGAAGCGGAGCCTGAATCTGCTGTGTAGCCGCGATCAGGGATTTAATTTCTTCAACGCGTTCCGGACCGTGCGCAATGTAAGCGCCGCCCTGCATCTCCGGATTTTTGAGCGCATTTACATGGATCATGGGCGCGGAAGCGAATGAACGCATGGTTGGAAGATGTCCGTTCGCCACCATAAGCGGAGCCGTCATAGGCGACACGAGGTAAGCAGTGGCGTACCAGCGGTTGATCAGCGGTTCCGCGACAATGTCTTGTCGAAGATAAGAGTTCATGCAGGCTTTCAACTCCATGCTTCCAATTGTTTGAATTCTTCTTTTGACATGTATTCAAGCTGCGAAAGGCGGAGGTCGGGGTTTGCTGCGACTCCCTCTAGCAGTCGCACATAGTGTGCCGACATGCGTTCGATGGTCGACGCATCGAAGAGGTCGGCGTTGTAGACGACGTAACCCCGTATTGCTTCACCTTCTTCCCAGAGGTGAATTTCGAAGTCGAACCGTACGTCTATGCGGGGCAAGTCCACGATGATCGCCTCGGCGCCCTGCAGTTGAAAGACGGGTTTCATGGCCTTGTTCTGCTGCACGGCAAATGCGACCTGAAACAGGGGATTCTGGTTGAGATAGCGTTGAGGCTGGAGTTCTTCGACCAGCTTCTCGAACGGTAAGTCCTGGTGGGTGTAGGCCTCGAGCGCCACCCGTCGAACGCGGGCCAGGAGTTCGAGAAACGTTGGATCACCTCCCAAGTTTGTGCATAGCACCAGCGAATTGACAAAGAAGCCGATCAACCCTTCCACCTCACCGCGATTGCGATTGGCAATGGGCGCCCCAAGCACGATGCTTTCCTGGCCGGTATAGCGCTGCATCAGCGCTTTGAATGCGGCAAGAAGCGTCATAAACAGCGTCGCTCCATGCTTGTGCGTGATGGACCGGATGGGCGAGGCAATTTCCGCGGGAATGGTGAAGTGATGTCCCGCACCGCGAAATGTTTCGACCGGCGGACGCTCGTGGTCAGCGGGCAGGCGGAGCGGCTGCGCATCAGCCAATACACGCTTCCATGCGGCGAGGTGCCCTTCGAGCGTCTCGCCCTGAAGCCACGCGCGCTGCCACGCGGCAAAATCGGCGTACTGGATGGGTAGAGGTTCCAATGGATTCTCTGTGCCTGCGAGGAACGCGTTGTACAACGCAGTAATCTCCCGGACGAAGACCTCCACGGACCATCCATCGGAGGCGATGTGATGGAAAGCGCCGGCCAGGAAGTACTCCGATGGGCCAAATTTCATGAGGGTGACGCGGATCAGAACGTCACGCGTGAGATCGAAGTGTGCGGACAGGAGTTCTTCGACAACCTGTTCCTGACGAGCGCGCCTTTCCGCGGTTTCGACGCCGGTCAGGTCGATCTCGTGGAATGGCACGGAGGCATGCGACAGGATCCGTTGATACGGCTCGCCATCGACCGCATAGAACACGGTGCGCAGTGACTCATGGCGTTCGACGATGGCATTCAGCGCGGCCTGAAGCGCCTGCGCATCGATTCGTCCCCGGAGTTCCAACAGCAGCGGCATGTTGTACGCAGTGCGCGTGATCCGCATCTGCTCGAGAAACCAGAGACGGCGCTGGGCAAAGGAAGCCGGCAGCAGGCCATCGCGGGCGACGGGCACGATGGGGGGCGCGTCGAATCCCGCATTCCGTTCCAGTTGCTTCTGCAACCATTCGGCCACCGCGGCAACCGTCGGCATTTCAAAGATCAGCTTTAACGGGATGTCTGTGCCGGCGGCCTTGCTGATGCGCGCTGCCAGACTGGTCGCGAGCAAGCTGTGTCCGCCGAGTTCGAAGAAATTATCGTTCCTGGTGACCGCCGGGAGATGAAGAACATCGGCAACGAGGCCGCAAAGCACTTCTTCGAGAGGGGACTCCCGCTCCAGCTCAACCGGGAATTTCTGGGATTCCGTGGCAACGCTCTCCAATGCGCGATAATCGATCTTCCCTGTTGGGCCGAGTGGAAGCGAATCTGCGATGACGATCTGTGCTGGGATCATGTACGGCGGCAGGCGCTTCTTAAGGAACTCGTGGATTGCTTTTGTCGGATCGGAAATCATGCCCGCGTACAGAGGCTGATTGGAGTATTCCTCCCAAGCCTTCATACGATGGAACTGCTCAATGGGCATCGGAAGGGACAAGGGATCGGAGGTGAATGCCGCGTCAAAACATGCCGGATCAGTGGCGGGCGCGGTGTGGCAATGCAAACCCATCGATCTCGCCAACAGCGTAAGTTCATGGGGATACACGCCAGTAGAGGCGCTGGTGGTAAGCACCTCGGCGACAGCCGCGCCGGCGGGCGCATGTTCGAGCGCGTCCTGGGCGGCGATATCGCCGGCGACGAGCGCGTTGCGAAGCCGGATGATCGCACCCGGCCTCAGCCGTGTTGCGAGATCTTGCAAGTCGAACTCGCGAAGGTCTTCGTAAAGCGGCGGATCAGCGGAGGCCTGTCTTCTCCCCTTGGTAAGAACCGCGTGGAAGCGATATCGGCTGAGTTCGTTCGCATATGGCGAATTCTGCAGACGCACCGAGACGCCTGCGATGTGCTCACAATTCTGCTGCAGGGCTGCGAAAAACTCAGGTGAGATGCATAACTCCGTCTCATTGGCCTGTATCCGAGCGAAAGAGCGGCGCACGGAGTCGCAGGAAGCTTCTGGCGGAGCCTCAAAGAGCGCGAGGGCACTGTGCAGCGTCGGCATGAGAGCGTAATTCCTGAGATCGCCGAGAAAGAATCTTCCTCCGGGGCGCAGTTTGGCAAGCCCTTGATCAATGACGTTCCGCAGGTATTCGAGAGAGGGAAAGTATTGCGCTACGGAATTGAGAATGATGGTGTCAAAAGCGCCATCTTGGTATGATTCCAGCTCATCCGCAGCCAGCCGCCTGAGATGAACGTGATCGAATCGCCCCTGCCGTTCCCCGATTTGCGATCGCACGTAGCTCAGGGAACGTTCCGAGAAGTCGAGAGCGTCGTAGGCATCGCAATGTGGTGCGATGCGAAACAGCAACATACCGGTGCCGCATCCGATTTCCAATACCTTGTGTACAGGCTTCTCCAGCACATGGGCGACGATGTCGTCGGCCCATGCTGTCATATGATCAAGGGGAATTGGACAATCATCGAAACTGTTGCGCCAGCCTGCTGTATTGAAGAGTGGATCCGCCGACGGATTTTCGTCCCGATACACGTGCTCCTCGAACACTCCGGCCCAGCGGGAGACCTGTTCGTCCGCATCCGGCGTTTTGCTGGATGATTGTTGCGCCGACCTGGTGACTACGGCGTAGAGTTGCCGATTTCCATCCGGGTCAAGCCGCACCCCAACCGCAGCGTCGCGCACGGACGGATGATCTCGCAGACACGCTTCAATCTCCCCGGGCTCGATGCGGAAGCCGCGAATTTTTACCTGGCGATCTACGCGGCCGAGGATGTCGATTTCGCCGCTGGCGCGAAAGGCAGCGCGATCGCCGGTGGCATAATGCCTTGCTCCAGGCTGTTCGGACCACGGATCGGGCAGAAAAACGGTCGCCGTTTCCGCAGGTTTCCCGTGGTATCCGCGCGCCAGGCCAAGTCCCCCGACATAAAGCTGCCCGTGCGCTCCGACCGGGAGGTGAGAAAGATTCTCATCCAGAACGCGCGCACTTGTGTTTGCAATGGGCCGACCGATGCTCAGCAGGCACCCGGGCTGAGGAGCAGTGGAAACCGGGCCCGCGGTGCTGAAAGTGGTTGCCTCTGTGGGACCATACACGTGCAGCAGACGTTTTGGCGGCGTGCTCTGAATGAGTGCAGCCACGCGACGGGGATCCGACATCTCTCCGCCGAACAGGACGTTGTCGATTCCCGCGAATGCGTCCGGTGCATCATCCACGATTCGGTTGAACAACGCGGTGGTGAGGAAGATATGATTGACGCGCTCCTGGCGGAGAAGTCGGGCATATTCGGCGGGCCGCAGCAGAGTCTCACGATCCACCAGGACGAGCCGCCCGCCATTGAGCAGTGCTCCCCAGATCTCAAACGTCGCGGCATCGAAAGAGATGTTGCTGGCGTGCGCGATGGTGTCACCTGGCCGCAGGTGAATATAGTTCGTGTTACACACCAGGCGCGTGACTGCGCGATGCGTGATGACGATACCCTTGGGACGGCCGCCCGAACCTGACGTGAAATTCACGTACGCTGCATTAGCGGGATCGAGTCGAGGCCCTGCGGGCGTCGGAGGCGAGTTCAGCAGGGTCTGAACATCCACTATCGCGGCCCCCGCGAATTCGGGAGCGACTCCTTCGAAAACAACCAATCCCGCCCCCGAGTCGGCGAGCATGTTCTGATTGCGTTCGCCCGGGTTGGCAGGATCAAGCGGGAAGTAAACGGCGCCAGCTTTGGCTATTCCCAGCAGGGTTGCGAGCATTGCAGTGGTCCGCGTCATGTGCACGGCCACGACGTTCTCGATTCCCACGCCCGCGTTCTGAAGACCGCGGGCAATGCGCGATGCCTGCAGATCGAGCGCCGCGTAGGTTACCGATTCACCCGCGCGATCGATGGCATTGCGATCGGGAAAGGCGTCCACCTGCCGTTCGAACAGCTCATGAATCGGCACTGATGGCAATGCGTTTGGCGGACCGTTCCGGTCACGGCCGCGGGCAAGCAGGTCCCCGTCTGAATAGGAGCTGATGGTGGAAAGAGGCGCGTTCGGCTGTTTCACGACAGCGCGCAGCAATGCTGTGAAGTGTTCCAGCCATGCCTGCATGGTTGCCGGCAGAAACAGATCTGTGCCATAGATGAACGCGCCGTGGAAGCAGTCCCTTTCCTTCCACATGTGCAGCTCGATATCGAATCGCACAGGAAGCTCGTGCAGCTTCAGCGGGGTGGTCTCAAGACCCGGAAGACTCATGTTCTGCTGCATGGCCTCAGTCTGTTGAAATGCGAACACGACCTGAATGACCGGGTTGCGGCTCAGTTCGCGCTCGGGGCGCAGTTCTTCGACCAGGCGCTCGAAGGGAAGGTCCTGGTGCTGGAAGGCGCCAAGGGCCGTTCGCTGCACTTCTCGCAGGTATTGCGAGAAGTTGCCGTTGCCGGAGGGTTGCAGGCGCATGATGAGCGTATTGACAAAGAAGCCCGCGAGCGGCTCCAGATCGGGGTGCGTGCGATTGGCGACGGGCACGCCAATCGCGAGATCGCTGGTCCCTGCCAACCTGCCCAGCAGCAATCCGAAGGCTGCCAGAAGAGTCATGAAGGGAGTCGCATTGAAGCGAGTCCCGAGTTGTTCTATAGCACCGGTCAGCTGGGCATCGAGAGAGAAGTTTAACCACCTTCCGTGAAAGGTCGGCTGGTCAGGCCGGGGTAGATCCAATGGCAAATTGAGTACGCGGGGCATTCCGTCGAGCCGCGACTGCCAGTAGCGCAGCAATTCCGAAAGGTGAGATCCCGACAGCCGCTGATGCTGCCATTGAGAAAAGTCCACGTACTGGATCGGCAATACGGCGAGGTGAGGTTCCCTGTTATTGTTGGCCGCGCTGTAAATCTCCGTGAGCTCGCGCGTGATGACACCTGTGCTCCAGCCGTCGGAGATGATGTGGTGCATAACTAAAGACAGCACATGATGGAACGGGCCGAGCCGGTAAAGCCGCAGACGCACAAGGGGACCGCGTTCCAAGTCGAAACCCGTCCACGCATCGGCGGAAAGCAGTTCGAGAGCTTGCGATTCGGTCTGGCAGCCGAACGGTTCGAGCGACACGTGTTCCGGCGGGCAGATTTCCTGAAATGGCTCACCATGGAAAGCAGGAAACCGTGTGCGGAGTGCCTCGTGCCGAGCGATCAATCCGGCCGCCGCTGATTCCAGCGCAGGCACATCCAATGCGCCTTTCATGTGGATTGCGGAGACGATGTTGTACGCCGGGCCGCTTTCTCCCAATTGCGTGAGGAACCAAAGGCGCCGCTGTGAAAACGACAAGGGGAGGCGCTCACTGCGATTGCATTTAGGAATACCCGCAGCGCTCTCATTCGTCGAGCCACGCTGTTTCAGCATCTTCTCCAGGAGCGCCTTCTTGGCCGGCGATAACATGGCCACCCGCTGAGTATGGTCGCTCATGCCATTCCCCCTGGCGCAGCGCCGAACGCGGAGATCCGCTCTGCTACCTCTTCTTCCGACAGTTCCTCCAACTCCGCCAACAGAGGCTCCATGTCGTGCCGCTGGTTGAGCCGCAACTCCTCTACCAGAGTCGAAATTGCAGCGATGGTTGGATTCTCAAAAATAGCGTGAACCGGAAAATCAATATTGAACGCGAGCCGGAGCCGCGAGATGGCTCGCATCACGAGCAGGGAATGGCCGCCCAGATCGAAGAAGCTGTCGAATGCTCCCACAGATTGGACGGCAAGCACTTCGCTGATGATGTGCGCCACCTGCTGCTCGACCGGGCCGCGAGGAGCAACAAAGTCGGACGTAGCCGCGGCTGTTCTATCCGGGGAAGGAAGAAGCGAAGGATCCACCTTGCCGTTCGAATTCAATGGCACACCGTTAATGAGGACGATCGCGCCTGGGATCATGTATTCCGGCAGTTCGCGCCGCAACTGCAAACGCAACTCGCGGACCAGCGCGGGGGCGCTATTCGGCATCGGATTGGCCCGCGTTGGAATGTGCGTTACATCGGCTTCGCATCCTTCGTCCCGCACCGCGAACAGCATGGAAACTGACGTGTGCTCTAAGGCATGCTCCTGCTCCACCGCTACGTTGAATCCGCGAGTGCGAAGCAAGCCTGCGATCTCCCCGGTTTCCTCCGGGCCTCCATGTGTCTCGATGACAATCTGCCTGATCTTCGGCCAATCGCTTTCTTCAATTCCCCGCAGCGCGTCCAGTTCGCTTCGTTCCACATCGAGCTTGAGCAGGTCCACTCGATCGAGCCGGCGCTCTCGAACGATCTGCGAGATGGTTCGCAGGCGGCATTCCACCGGTTCCCCGCGGAACCGCTCATTGAGAATGGCGTCGATCTCCGCAGCGGTGGGCGGCGTTTCACCGTTTTGCCGTGCCTGATTGTAGATGAACGTTCCGATGACATCGCGTTCCTGCGCGGCATCCGCATAGCGGCCCGAGAAGATGGAAACCGCAGGGTAGTGCGTGAATGTCGCTAATTGTTCCCGTGATGCCACTCCACACTCGATCACTTCGATCCGGAAGTCGTATAGGGATCCATTCACGCGAAGAATTGAGTATGTCTGCGGAATCGGCTCCAATGCGATCACGCGTGCATCCCGGCACGCTGTAGCCGCGAAGAGGGAGAACATGCCGATGTTCGCACCCGCATCGATGATCACCGCCCCATCCCGCAGATGAACTCCGTGACGCAGGTAGGAGTTCTGCTCGAAGATCTCGTCATAGGTGAACTCCGTTTCGCTCGGATTGCGCGAAGCGATCATCATTCCATTCGGCAGCTCAAGGGGAAGCCAATCCGAATTCTCGTCCTCACGGCGGAACCGCGCCATGCGCCGCTCCGTCTGGCGCAGGTCAAGCCGCGGCACGATCCACGCGACAATGCGCTCTTCCCCTGGAGGTCCCCATGGTCCGACATGAACGTCGGCAACCGCTGGTTGCTTGAGCAATGCGCACCGGATCTCGCCGAGTTCGACGCGGAACCCGCGCACTTGCATCTGCTCGTCGATACGCCCTTCATAAATCAAGTCGCCATTTGCAAGCTCACGCACACGGTCTCCGGATCGATAGACACGGTCCCCGCGCCGAAGCGGATGCGGGATGAACCGCTCTCGCGTCAACTCCACCCGGTTCAGGTAACCACGCGCCACTCCGGCGCCTCCGACCAGCAACTCGCCCGCGATCCCGCGTGGCACCGGGCGCAATCGCCGATCGACAATGCATGTCTCCATCGTGGGAATGGGTCGACCAATTGGGCTGAATGGGCTCTGCATGTCGGCAGGGGTGATTACGCGGTAGGTGACGTGAACGCAGGTCTCAGTAATGCCATACATGTTAACCAGCTTTACAGCCGGATACTGAGCGTGCCACGCCTGCAGCCTTGCCGGATCCAGTTGCTGGCCACCGAATACAATGATTCGCAGGTCGAGATGGGGACGCTGCCGCAAGCACTCGTTAGCGAGCGGTCCGAAGGCCGGCGGTGTCTGATTCAACACCGTTACGCGTTCGGAGTGCAGGAGTTCGACCATGGCAGCCGGGTCCGTAGTCGTCTGGGAAGGCACAACGACCAGGCGACCCCCAAACAGAAGAGCCCCGAACATCTCCCAAACCGAGAAGTCAAAGCTGCAGGAATGGAAAAGGGTCCAGACATCGCGTTCGCTGAAGTCGAATAGAGGCGCGTCGTTGAAGAAAAGGCGAACGACGTGTCGATGTTCGAGCAGCACGCCCTTCGGCTTTCCAGTCGATCCCGAGGTGAAGATGCAATAGGCCAGGTTCGCCGGTCCCACTTCGATCGGTGGAGGCTCGGGTAAGGTCTGGCCAGGGTCGTTAATCAACTCGATAACCTCGAGGCTGCCCGGCGCCTCGGCAGCCCGGCCTGCACTCACCACGATCCGGCGACATCCTGCATCGGCGGCAATCATCGCGATGCGAGCTGGCGGCAGAGTCGGATCGAGTGGCAGATAAGCTGCGCCAGCCTTCAAGACGCCGAGTACGCATACCGGAATCGATTCATCGCGGTCGAGAAGAAGGGCAACCAGTTCCTCGCGATGTACTCCGGCAGCTAAGAGCCGGGCGGCCAGATGATTGCTTCTCTCATCCAGCTCCCTGTAGCTCATGGTTCGCGACCCGGAAGTAACTGCAATGCGATGCGGACTCCGTTTGGCCGCATCGCTGAACAAGCTTGTAATGGTCGCGGTCCGGGGCCAACTCACTTCCGCGGATTTGGCGGGTTGCTGGTCTGACCCTCCGTTTCGGAGCGGCACGTCATCCAAAACCAAGGTCGGATCGGCGAAAGCGTCGACCAGAAGGCCCCAATGTGTGGCCATGGCCTCAGCAGTCCGATCATCGAACAGCTCGCGATTGAAGACGAGTTGTGCCCGCGTTCCTTCAACATTCCGAGTTACGTAAAGGTGCAAATCGTACTTCCCGAAACCGACTGGCCCTACCTCAACCGGAGAATCGCCGCAATCGTTGAATGAGAAGAGGACATCAAACAATGCCGTCCGGCTCATATCGATGGGAGGATTGAGCTCCATGACAAGACGATCGAAAGGAAAATCGCGATGCGCCTGCGCACTCGCGGCCGCCTCGCGAACCTGCCCCTCAAGCGCGCCGAGTGTCGTCTCTTCATCCACCCGGACTCTTAAGACCAGGAGGTTCGAGACAGGCCCCGCCAATGTCTCAAATCCTTCGCGCCCTGCGTCCGTCACGCCGATCACAATTTCGTCTTGGCCGCTGTAGCGGCGCAGGAGCGCGACGAATGCTGAAAGGAGCTTTGTCTCCTGCGCATAAGATGCCTGTGCCGTAAAATTGACAACACCCGCACGAAAGACGTGAATCGGCGCGCGTGGGGAATCGTAGGGAAGCACGAGCGGCTGCAGCCGGCCGCGAAGCAAATGAAACCAATAGCGGCGCAGAATGTCGAGTTCGTCATCCGTCATCGCTTGCTGTCGAGCTGCATATGCGGGGTAAGGGATTGCGGCTGGCAAGGGTCGACCCGCATAAAGCGCCATCCATTCCTCTACCAGCAATCGCGCGGTCCATGCGTCGGCCGCATAGTGGTGCAGGACCAGGGCGACGACACTGGAATCCTGCGCGCTGAAAAGCGCGGCCCGAGCAGGCGCTTCGTGTCCGAGGCGAAACGGCTTCTCCCGCTCGCGTTCGAGAGCTTCCTCGGTCCATGGCTCCGTTGTGAACGGCAGCTCTTCACCCACCTCACAGAGCACGTCGTGACGGCTCCTTAAACTTGCAAGCGCTGCACGCAATAGTTCAACGTCGAGTTCGCCTTCGACACGCACCCAACCGATCAGGTTGTGATAGGTCGGCGGCCCCGGGTAGATCTTGCCTGATTCAAACTGGTCGATGAACCATAGCCGGTTCTGATGAAACGAACGCACGGTTGCCGTCTCTAGTTGAGGCAGTGGCGTTGTGATGCGCGGCGGGGCACCTATGCCCAGGTAGTCCAAACCCGAATTGGAATCGGCAATTATCGATCGCAATAAGTGTCTGAATCGGTCGGCAAGCCCGGTGATGGATTGGGAATCGAACAGGTCGCGATTGTAGGCAAGGGCCATTCGCAGCGGCCCGGCGACATCATAGATGGTAAGCGACAGGTCGTAATTGGCGCCGCGTTGTTCACTGGAGAAATGTCCCGTGTACAGCGGATCGCCGGGATACCCCGGTTCTCGCCCTTCGTTGCGCTGGTCCCACACGAACGTTGACTGGAACAGCGCCGGCCTTCCTGAATCGCGCTCTATCTGGAGATCTTCGAGCATCGTCGGGAGAGGGTAGCTGCCATGAGCAATGGCATCCAATATTCGCTGTCTTGCCACGGCCAGTAGATCTCGAAAGGTCATGGCCGGCGCGAATCGCATGCGAATCGGAATCGCATTTGCAAAGTAGCCCACAACAGCCTCGAGTTCCGGCCTATCCCGACCGCTGACCGGAGTACCGGTTATGAGGTCTTCTTTGTGGGTGTGGCGAAAGAGCAGTAACTGCCACGCGGCCAGCAGCACGGAGTACAACGTGGCGCCTTCAGCGCGCGCAAGTTCTTTCAAGCCGGCTGTTAAATCGGCTGGTATCTCAGCCTGCCAGGTATCTCCGTTCCAAGTCTGGACAGCCGACCTTGGGCGGGCGCCAGGCAATTCCAAGACTGGTAACGGCGTCGACAACTCGGATTTCCAGAATCTCCGGAGCCGCTCTCCCTCTTCGCTCGAAAGTCGCCGTTTTTCAGCTTCAGCATGAGCGCGGAACGTGGCCGAGAGGGGTGGCAGAGGGGAAGTGGGATCTTGATAGAGGGCGCGCAGCTCAACAATCAGAATCTCGAGCGCGGCGAAATCGAACATTATGTGGTGGGCGCTGATCTGGAGAAGCGGTGCCATGCCGGCTCTGCGGAACAGTGTGATGCGGCAAACGGGTCCCGTTTGAAGATCGAAGGGCTCGTCGGCCTCAGAATGGGGTGAGGCGCCGGGCGTGAGAACTCGCTCGTTCAATTTCCAGTCCATGTGGGGGCGAATGAACTGAACGGGCTGGCCATCCTGCATGCCGAAGAAGGATCTCAGCATCGGATGTCTATTCACAAGCACCCGCATGGCTGCGTTAATCCGCGATACTACTGCGTTTTCAACCAGCTCAACCGTGAACCGAATGTGATAGGCCGGGCTGTCAGGGTCTTTTCGATGGAGAAACCAAAGAGCGCGCTGCCCACTTGTGAGCGGAAACGGCTTCGCTTCTTCCGCCTGCAACCATGCGGCGAGTTCCGTCCTGTTCAAACGGAGCTTCGCCAAGAGTGCCGGAGTGAGCGCGCCTGCGGGGCCGCGATACCTCACCTGGCCGCCATCCAGCCAAAGCTCGATGCCGCGTGCGGTAAGTTCCTCGTGCAATTCCGCGACACTCATAGCACCCCTTCCACAACTGCGGACTTGGATTTGCCCTGAAGGGACTCAGCCAACATTCGAATGCTCGAGTTCTCCATGAATTCAATAATCGGCGCGTCCAGGTCGCAGTCGGCTTTCAATCGATTGCGAAGCCGCACCGCCATCAACGAATCGACGCCGAGTTCATTCAGACCTGTATCCGGGTCAATTTCCTGCGGCGGGAAGCCGACCAGGCGCGCAACCTGATCCGTCAGATATGCGCGCAGATCGCCATGCTCCACGAATCTGTCATCAGGCACCGACTTACGCCGGACGTTACCAATCATCTGACGAAGATGCGGAGGCGCCTTCACCAAACACTCATTGAATGCTGTCCAATCGACATCCAGCACTACCGAATGGGTTTCGTCTGCGGCAATATAACCGCTCAGCAGTTCCAGCCCTCTCTGTGAAGTGATGCCGCGAATTCCCGACAGACCTCTACCGGCTTCTCGCTGGCGCGCGGCCGCTGCGCCGGCCTCAATCCACGCACCCCAGTCCACCGCAAGCGCCGGCAGCCCCTGCGCACGGCGATACCATGCGAACGCCTCTGCCACGGCCGATGCAGCGGCATGGTTGGCTTGCCCCGTATTTCCCAACTGACCAACTGCCGAAGAAAAGATCACAAAAAAGTCGAGCGGTTGCGACACGGTCGCGGTGTGCAAGTTCACAAGTCCCGACACCTTCGGCGCCAGAACACGGTCGAAGGCCGCCCAATCGAGATGCGCGATGAGCCCGTCGGCGAGCGCACCCGCTAGGTGAAGAACGCCCTTGAGCGGCAGCGTGCAACTTGCCACTGCTTTCCCCACCTCGTCTGCGTGGCTTACATCGGCCTGCAGGGTAATGACGCGAGTGCCAGCCGCTCGAATGCGTGCAAGCCGTTCCGCACTGTTGGTATCCGGCTCACGTCGTCCAAGAAGGATCAGCTCGCCCGCGCCCTCGCGTGCAAGCCATTCGGCCGTGAGGATTCCCAATCCTCCGAAAGCTCCGGTGATCAGGTAAGAGCCTCCGGCATCGATGCTGACCTTGCGCAATTCCGGTGGTTGCCCTGGCTGCAGTCTCGCCGTGTAACGCTGCCCCGCACGCCATGCAACCAACTCCTCACGGTCATGGTTGCTGAGTTCCAATCGCAGCGCTCGCAAGGCGCCTGCTCTGTCGTTGGGATCCAGATCGATGAGCCGCAGCTGCAATTCCGGATTCTCGAGCGCCACAACCTTCCCCAATCCCCACAGGGTTGCCGAGCAGTAACCCGGACAGGCATCGCCCTCGAGCGCATGCACCGCACCAGCAGTGGCAATGAGCAGTCTGCATTTTCTGCGGTCGAGTGCCTGTACGAGGTGCAATGCCGATCCGCATACCTGTTGCTGATCGCCAGGAGCGCTAAATTCCGCTCCCACCAGGTGCACAACAGTGTCAATGTTGCCCGCGGTCTTCTCGATGTTTGCAATCCAGTCTCGAACTTGGGTTGCGTTGGCCCCATCGACGATCCAATGATCGGGGGCAATTTCTTCGAGTCGAGCGCCGCGTCGCACGGTCCCGGAGATGGCTCTGCCGCCCGTCGCGATGGAAGTGGCCAAGCCCGGCTCGCCTTCAAGCACCACGGTGAGCTTGTCCGCCTGGGGATGCGTCTCCGGCACTCTGGCCAGTACGATTGCCTGGCCGAAGACATCTCCGCCGTAGGCCGCAAGGTTCTCGATCGACGCATGCTCAAATCCGCACGCGTGCAACAGATCGAGCCATGCATTCTCCGGGATCAGCGGGTGGTCTTGGCGCAGTTCCTTATCGCGGAAACTCCACCACCCGTCGGTTAGTCCGAATGTAAGGTCCTGCCATGCAAGCGGCTTCACTCCTTCCTGAAGAAGCAACACGCCGCCCGGAACCAGAAGCCGTGCCAAGCGGTCCAGCACGGGCTTCATCTCCAGCGTCGCATGCAACACATTGGCACCGACGATCAGTTCAAAGCTCTGGGGCGCAAATCCCTGGGCGGTCAAATCCTGATCCAGGTCCAACACGCTATAGCGCACCAGCCCGTCTTCACCAAACGCAGCGCAACCTTGAGTGACAAAGGCCGGCGAAACATCGGTGAACCAGTACTCAGAGGCATACGATCTGAGTGCAGGTAAAAGACTTTGCGTTGCGCTGCCCGTCCCGGCGCCAATCTCGAGCACACGCAGCTTTTCGCTTGTGCGGGCCGCGGCTTCCGTCGCCAACCTGGTCAATGCCCGATTCATCAGCCGCGCGCCGCGCGAGTCGCGATAAATGGCCGACACCTGGGAAGAATCGCAGGCGGGGAACAACACATCGAGTGCGTCCTGTCGCCCTTCCAAGACGTCAGCAAGGTTCTCGCC
>Ga0157369_10002288_pt1 | contig 23049 bp, 23 predicted proteins | sample C25metaG_FD_113461 | JGI IMG/M metagenome (GOLD analysis project Ga0157369, IMG submission 113461) | Corn rhizosphere microbial communities from Kellogg Biological Station, Michigan, USA - C2-5 metaG | ecosystem: Host-associated > Plants > Roots > Rhizosphere > Soil | place: USA: Michigan... | reverse complement strand
CCGCAGGCGAATCTTCGGGTACAGCTTGTGGAATTCGGAGATCACGTGGGGCATGAAGTAATACGCGGTCGACGGCACGCAGGCGATGGTGACATTGCCCATGCGCGTGGACGCCACATTGCTGATGCCCATCAGCGCCACGTCGAGGTCATCGAGCATGCGCTCGACCTGGGGCAGGAACGCGCGGCCGACCATGGTCAGGCTGACGCGCCGGGTGGTGCGTTCGAACAGCTTCACATCGAGGGCGGTCTCGAGCTTTTCGATCCGCCGGCTCAGGGCCGGTTGTGAGATACGGATGGCCTCGGCGGCGCCGCGGAAGCTGCCCTTGTCTACCACGGCGCGGAAAGCCTGGAGGTCGTTGAGGTCGAAGTTGATGATCACGGGAAAGAAGCCAGAGTCGTCGGGATGGTGGGCATTATGGTATGGGTGTCGAGGAGAGTCACTGGCCGATCAGGGGTATCAATCTATAGTTCCAGAGCGCAATCGTCGTTTCCCTGCGCAGGCTGCGAACGATTACGTCTGAAACAATTCTAAACAGATCAAATTAGTATAAATTGCGCGATTCGCATCGATGGCATTCATGGAGGTTACCCGTGGCAACTCTGCAAACGAACACTATTCAGGCACTGCAAGACAATCAAAGCGCCCTCCTTGCCGAATGGAATGCCAGCCTCGAGACTTCGGGGGCGACGCGCAACATCAAGGGCGACGACGTCAAACAGCAAACCCAGGAGTTCCTGAACCTGCTGGCGACTGCCCTGCAACAAGGCGGCTCGCAGAACACCGACCATGAAAACTGGGCAGAAACCCGAGTATTCCTGGAAAAACTGTCCCACAGTCGCGCCCTCGCCGGCCAGGACTCGCAGCAAACCGCCAGCTTCATCTTTGCCCTCAAAGGCCCGCTGTTCGCCCTGCTGCAGCGCGTGTACACCGAGCAACCGGCGCAGCTTGCCGAACAACTGTTGAAGATTTCCGAACTGCTCGACGCGCTGGGCATGCACACCATCCGCACCTTCCAGAAGTCCCGCGAGTCGGTGATCAAGCGCCAGCAGGAAGAACTGCTGGAGCTGTCCACGCCGGTGGTCAAGCTGTGGGATGGCGTACTGGCCCTGCCGATGATCGGCACCCTGGACTCGCAACGCACCCAAGTGGTGATGGAATCGCTGCTGCAGCGCATCGTCGACACCGGTGCCGAAATCGCGATTATCGACATCACCGGCGTGCCGACCGTCGACACTCTGGTCGCCCAGCACCTGCTCAAAACCGTCACGGCCATCCGCCTGATGGGTGCCGACTGCATTATCAGCGGCGTGCGCCCGCAGATCGCCCAGACCATCGTGCACCTGGGCCTCGACCTGCAAGGCGTGGTCACCAAGGCCAACCTTGCCGATGCCCTGGCCCTCTCCCTCAAACGCCTAGGCGTCACTGTCACCAAGGCCGTCTGAGTATGGAACGCATCCCTATTTTGCAGATGGGCGAATTCCTGCTCGTGACCATCCAGGTGGACATGCACGACCAACTCGCGCTGACCTTGCAGGACGATCTGTCCGAGCGGATCAGCCGTACCTCGGCGCGGGGCGTACTCATCGATATTTCGGCGCTGGACATGGTCGACTCGTTCATCGGGCGCATGATCGGCACCATTTCGGGCCTGTCCCGCATCATGGACGCCCAGACCGTCCTGGTGGGCATGCAGCCAGCCGTGGCAATTACCCTGGTGGAACTGGGCATGACCCTGCCCGGCGTCGCCACCGCACTGAATGTGGAGCGCGGCATGAAACTGCTGCGTGACCGGGTAGAACACTCATGACCCAAGCCAGCAGTGGCACCCACCCGGTGCTGATCGAACAGGACGTCGTGCTGGCTCGACAATTGGTCCGCAAACTGGCCCAGGACTGCGGCATGCGCCTGATCGACCTGACCAAACTGGTCACGGCGGTCAGTGAGTTGGCGCGAAACACCGTGGTGTATGGCGGTGGTGGCTACATGGACTGGGCAGTGATCGAAAAAGACCACCGCCCCGGTGTACGCCTGACATTTCGCGATGAAGGGCCGGGCATTCCCGACCTGAAGCTGGCGATGACCGACGGCTGGACATCCGGCAGCGGGCTCGGCCTGGGGCTCACCGGGGCGAAGCGCCTGGTGGATGAATTTGAACTGGACACCGAGCCAGGCAAGGGTACCTGCGTGACGATCACCCGATGGGCCTGAACATTCCCAGCGCCCTCACCCACGTGTTGTTGATCGAGGATTCCAGCCAGATCGGCCATGCCCGGCGCGTGACGCAGCGGTTCGCCGAGCAATTGGGTTTCGACGAGACCGATGCCGGCCGCGTGGCCTTGGTGGCGACTGAACTGGCCAGCAATGTCCTCAAGCACGCCGACCATGGCGCATTGCACCTGCGCGCCACGGGGAACGGAGGCGTCGAACTGATTGCCATGGACCGTGGGCAAGGCTTTGATCTGGACAGTTGCCTGGTGGACGGGTTTTCCACCGGCGGCACCCAGGGTATCGGCCTGGGCGCTATCTCACGCCTGGCCCAGGTGTTCGATGCGCATGCCGATCAGCGTGGCACGGCGATCATGGCCAGGCTGTACCCACGCGGCTCGACGACGAAAGACATTCGCTACGGGGTCAGCCAGCATTCGCTGCACGATGATCCACACTGCGGCGATGCCTGGCACTTGGCAATCGAACCCGGCCGCTTCAGCGTGATGATGGCCGACGGCCTTGGCCATGGCGAGCATGCAGAGCGCGCGGCCAGGGCCGGGGAAGACGTGTTCGCACGGTATGCCTTTGCGGATTCGACGGTGTTGATGAACGACATGCACATCGGCATGAACGGCACCCGAGGTGGCGCCATGGCCGTGGCCCAATACGATGCCCATGCCGACAACCTGCGGTTCACCGGCGTCGGCAATATCGGCGCCAGCCTGATCGGGCCGGGCAAGTCGCGCGGCCTGGCGTCCCATCCGGGGATCGTCGGGGTGCAGTTTCGCAAGGCACAACCCTTCGACTACGCTCAAGTGGCCGGCCAGTTGTTGATCCTATACAGCGACGGCCTGCAATCACGCTGGAACCTGTCGGACTATCCGGGGCTTGTTCATCGCCATCCGGCCCTCATTGCCGCCATCCTGCACCGCGATTTTTGTCGCGGCCGGGATGACGTCACCGTCTTCGTGATTGCCCTGGAGGCCATTGATGGCTGACACCACCGCCTCGCTCACCGCTGAAATCCAACACCTTCGCCAGGAAGCGGATAACCTGCGCGCCGAATTGGACGAAACCAACCAGGGCGTGTTGGCGCTGTACGCCGAGTTGGATATGCAGGCCGATCAGCTGCGCCAGGCGTCGGACCTGAAAAGCCGCTTCCTGTCCTATATGAGCCATGAGTTCCGCACGCCGCTGGGCTCGATCCTGAGCATCACCAGCCTGCTGGCCGATGAGCTGGATGGCCCGCTGAGCCCGGAACAGCACACCCAGGTCGGTTTCATCCGCAGCTCGGCCCGCGAACTGCGCGAGATGGTCGACGACCTGCTGGACTTGGCGAAGATCGAAGCCGGGCGTATCACTATCTCCCCGGCCTGGTTCGATATGTTCGACCTGTTCTCGGCACTGCGCGGGATGTTCCGGCCGATTGTGGATGCGTCGTCCGTCGACCTGATCTTCGAAGAGCCTTCCGGCCTGCCCAAACTCTATACCGATGACAAGAAGCTGGCGCAGATCCTGCGCAACTTTATCTCCAATGCCTTGAAGTTCACGGTGCAGGGCGAAGTGCGCGTATCGGCGCGCATGGAGAGTGACCACGAAATCCGCTTTGCCGTACAGGACACCGGCCTGGGCATACCGGGAGAGCTGCATAACAACCTGTTCGAAGACTTTTCCCAGATCGATTCCCCGTTGCAAAAACGCCTGCGCGGCACAGGCCTAGGCCTGTCCCTGTGCAAGCGTTTCGCCGAGCTGCTGGGCGGCCGCGTGGGCGTAGAAAGCACACCCGGCGTGGGCTCGCTGTTCTTTGTGATCATTCCTCTGTCCATCGCCAGCGAGAACGTCGATGAAACGTGACATTCAACTCTTGATCGTGGACGACAACACCGCCACGCGCTACGCCCTGCGTCGGCGCCTGGAGCGCCATGATTACGCGGTGCTCGAAGCCGGCACGGGCCAGGACGGACTGGACCTGATCGCGAAGGAAAAGATTGATGCACTGATCCTCGACGTCAACCTGCCGGACATGAGCGGCTTCGATATCGTGCGGCGTTTGCGCAGCGATCCGGCCACGGCGTTGCTGCCGGTGGTGCACGTGTCGGCCGCGTCGATCGAGACCGGTGACATCATCACCGGCCTCAACGCCGGTGCCGACGCCTACCTGATCCATCCGGTCGACCCTGACGTCTTGCTGGCGACCCTGCGCACCTTGCTGCGTGTGCGCGACACCGAATACGCCCTGCGTGAAAGCGAGGCGCGCTTTCGAGAGATCTTCTTCAATATCAGTGCGCCGATCGCGGTGATGGATGCACAGCTCAAAGTGCACGAATGCAACCACGCGTTCGCCCAACTGATCCACGACAACCTCAACCCGGATGCCCTGCTCGAATGCTTCGCAGACGGCCAGCACGCGGTCATCCACGAACTGTGCCTGCGCCTGACAGCCGGTGAACGCTGGAAGGGCACGCTGCAGATGAAAGTCGACGGCGAACTGCGTGAGACCGAGTGGCAGATTTCACCCTATCGCCGTGCCGAACTGAGCCTGGTGTTTGTCGAAGATGTCACCGAACATCGCCACCGCGAGCGCCACCAGCAGGCCGAGCTGGCCAATGCCGCCAGCCAGTTGGCACGTACCGAAGCGCAACTGCTCCAGGCCCAGAAAATGGATGCCCTGGGCAAACTGACCGGCGGTATCGCCCATGACTTCAACAACCTGCTGACCGGGATCATCACCAGCCTGGAACTGATCAAGAAGCGCATCGTAAGCAACCGTACCGACAAGGTCCTGGGTTACGCCGATGCAGCACTCAGTTCAGCCCTGAGTGCCGCCGGCCTCACCAACCGTTTGCTCGCTTTCGCCCGCCAGCAGCCGCTGGACACCCGGCCGATCGATATCAATGCGCATATTCGCTCCCTGGAAGAGTTGCTGGTGCGCACCATCGGCGAACACATCGCCTTGAAACTGGAGCTGACCAACAACCCCGCCGTGGCGATGGTGGACCCGATCCAACTGGAAAGCGCGGTGCTGAACCTGGTGATCAACGCGCGGGACGCCCTGCCCCAGGGTGGCATTGTGTGGGTCACGACCTACCAGGCGTTTTCCAATGGCAACCTCAAGCTGGAAAACGGCCCCTACATCGCCCTGTCGGTCAGGGATAACGGCGTGGGCATCGAGCACAGCGTGATCGACAAGGTGTTCGACCCGTTCTTCACCACCAAGCCGGTGGGCCAGGGCACCGGCCTGGGCCTGTCGACCATCTACGGGTTTGCCCGCCAGTCCGGTGGTGATGCGCAGATCCGCAGCGTCACCCGCCAGGGCACCGAGGTGACCATCATGCTCCCCGCCGCCGATGGCCCCGCCGCCTCGACCACCAAGACATTGGCAGTGCCGGGTAACAGCAAGGGTGAACACATTCTGATCGTCGAAGACATGCCCTCCGTGCGCAGCTTCGTGGCCGAGGTGCTGGTCGACGCAGGTTACCGCTGCAGCCTGGCAGCGGACGGTGACGAAGCACAGGCCGTGCTGCAGGCCGACCCGAGCATCAACCTGCTGCTCACCGATGTCGGCCTGCCATACATGACCGGCCGCGAGCTGGCCGACCATGCACGCGCCCTGCGCCCCAACCTGCCCATTTTGTTCATGACCGGCTACGCCGAGAACGCAGCGAACCGACAGAACTTCCTGGGTGAGAGCATGGACTTGATCACCAAGCCGTTTCACATCGATGAGCTGCTGGAAAAACTCAGGCAAGGTCTGGAGCCCCAGGACTAGGCACTGATAAAGGGGACAGCGGGTTTCCCACACGTGAAGTTCTTCGACAAGCTTGGTAGGGTGGTCGGCGTTTTTTCCCGGCTACTGGCAATCATCGATGACCCTCTCTTCCAAAAAACACCCGGCACTGCGATTTGCCCTGCGCGCAGCAGGCCTGCTATGCGTCGCGACCCTGGGCTTTTTTACTTGGCAAAGTTACTACCCCGTCAGTGCCGCCGACGGTTGGACGGTGCAGGTGGTGCACCGCGACGTCCAGAAAGCCGCCGCGCTGCTGCCCATGGCGGACGGCTCGCTGGTGGTCAGCCAGGAACTCGACAAGGCCAAGGGCAGCATCGTGCGCATCCACCCGGACGGCACCCGCGACGTGGTGGTGGCCAACCTGTCCAAGCCCGACGGTCTGTTTGCCACCCGTGGCGGCTGGGTCTTCAGCCAGGAGTCCGCCGCCCTGCCCGTGAGCTTCGTCAAGGACGGCGTCGTCACCGAACTCTTCCAAGGTGAGAGTGTGCAGGGCCTGTGGGATGACGGCGACTACTTGTATGCCATAGAAGACCGCAAGCCCTTCGGGCGATTGCTGCGCTATCGCTGGAGCGACCAGACCTTGAGCGTGCTGCGCGACCAGGTGGAGGAAGGCGAATCCATCGTTCGCTGTACTGACGGGCGGATGCTCTACAACGAGAAGAAGAAAGGTGTCGTGCGTGAACTCAGCGCAGACGGCAGCGACCCGGTGGTGCTGAGCCACCTCAACCAGCCGAGCTTTTTGATGTGCGATGAGCGCGGGCTGTGGGTCAATGAAGACGCCACCCATCGGGCGCGGTTGTTGCTGATTGATAAGCAAGGGCGCCAGCGGACGATTCTGTCATTCCTGAAAGCACCACAGTCGATCGTGCCGACGGGCCAGGGGACTTACTTGCTGGCCGAAGGCGGGAGAAACCGAGTGTTGGAACTGGTACCCGATAAACACACGGCATCACCGTGAAGCACGCGCCAACTTGAACCGCGCCAGTGCCTTGTACGGAGCGGGAAACGAGAAGTCATAAAAATCAGTCAGTTAGTTAGGCCATCGGCGGGCATAACTTTTCCTGACGACAATACTGAGAGCCTCGAAGCATTGCTTTCAAAGAGGTCATACATGGAAAAAGCCATACTAGCTGCGCTATCAATTTCTTGCCTGACCGGTTGCCTCGGCGCGCAGTTATCAGTTCCAGGCAACAACCATTACGTCGCAAACCATCAAAACCCACCCGCAAGAACCTGGTGCGGCATGACCCTTTGGATCGGAATACCTATACCCCTGAAGCTCCCTGTCTGTCGCACACGCCCCTCCCCCTCCCCACTTTACGCCTGTGGTCCTCTCATGTTCCTGGGCCCCCTCGTACATGGTTACGAAGGGAATTTCCTATGCGGAAAATTTCGTTCATAGCACCGCCGCAGTTGGAAACAATCGATATCGATACCACCCGCTTGCATAAGTCCCACCACGGGACTAGGATCGACCCATGAGAATTATTGCGATCAGCCAACTCGAAGCGTTCTGGCAAAAATACCCGGACGCGGAACAGCCACTGCTGGCTTGGATTGACGAGGCAAAGAACGCCAACTGGTCAACACCAGCAGCCATCAAAGAACAATTTCGCCAGGCCAGCGTTCTCAAGAGTCGAAGAGTCGTCTTCAATATCAAGGGTCATGACTACCGGCTCGTCGCCGCCGTGGCCTACCGCTACGGCGCGCTGTATATCAAATTCATCGGCACGCATAAGCAATACGACATGATTGACGCTGATACCGTTGAAACGGAGTCACCCATGAACATTCGACCTATTCACACCGAACAGGACTACAAGGACGCGCTTAAATCTGTCTCAGCGCTATTCGACAATGAACCTGAGCCCGGCACGCCGGAAGGTGATTATTTTGATGTAATGATCACGTTGATCGAGGCGTACGAGGCGAAGCATTTTCCGGTTGACCTGCCCAACCCAGTCGACGCTATCCGTTTCCGGATGGAACAGTCAGGCCTTTCAGCCTCCGACCTGGTCCCCGCCATAGGCCGTCAGAATCGGGTTTATGAAGTGCTGAATGGAAAACGAGCACTGACCCTGCCCATGATCTGGAAACTGCATGAGATGTTTGGAATCCCGGCCCAGAGTCTGATCAGACCGGTGAAGCCTGCCTGAACAGCAAGCCAGCAGATTCTGTCACCTCACCCACCAAAGCCTGCAGAACGCTGAGTTCGGCAGGCTTTTGCGTTTCTGGCTACACCCAGGCCTGCGGCCCACTGAAAAACGCCCGCGCATTACTGTCCAGCGTCTCCAGGTGATACCCGCCCTCCTGCACGACCACACAGGGCAGTCCCAGCCCGCGAATGCTTTCGCCCAACCGCGCAAACCCTTCGCGGGTGACCGCGACTTTGCTCTGTGGGTCCAGTTCGTAGATATCAAAACCCAGCGACAGCACCAGTACGTCCGCCGAGAAGTCCTTCACCGCCGCCAGGGCCAGTTGCAGTTTTTCGAAGAATACCGCCTCGCTGGCACCATGGGGCATGGGCAGGTTGAGGTTGAAGCCTTCACCCGCCGCGCTGCCGCGTTCTTCGGCAAAGCCGGCGACACCCGGGTAGAAGTTGGTGGGGTCACCGTGGATCGACACATACAGCACATCATCGCGGTCATAGAAAATTTCCTGGATGCCCTGGCCGTGGTGCATGTCGGTGTCGAGCACGGCGACGCGCTGAAAGCCTTCGCGCAAGGCCTGGGCAGCCACCGCTGCGTTGTTGATGTAGCAGAAACCTCCCGCTGCATCGAAGCGGGCGTGATGGCCGGGTGGACGACACAGCGCATAAGCGGCCGGGGCACCCTCGAGGACGTCCTTGGCAGCCGCAACGGCGCTCTGGGCTGACCAGTAGGCCGAGCGCCAGGTGAGTTCTCCAATGGGGCAACTGCCGTCCGCCAGGTACCGCGCGGCCTGGGCGAGGATGCCGCGCAGGGCGTTGGGCTCGCGCACGAAGATGTTGGACATGACTTCGTCGCCCCAGTCTTCGGGGACTTCCTTCCAGCGTTGGTGGGCCTCCTGGAGGAAAGCCAGGTAAGGCGCGCCATGCACGGCCAGCAGTGGATCGAGACCATGGTCCTGGGGTTGCTGGATATCGAAGCCCAGGGTTTGCGCGGCCAGCAGCAGGTTGCGGGCGCGCTCGGGGACTTCCTGTGGCGTGCGCATCTGGCCACGGGAGTAATAGCTGCGCGGATGGTGCAGGAGTTGTTCGGGGTGGAAAAACGTTCGCATCAAAAAGTCTCCTTACTGAGCCTGGCCGGCGCGTTTCAATACGGCGTTGAGCAATACGTCGGTGCCCTGGCGCACATCCTCGGGCAGTACATCTTCGGCTTCATTGTGACTAAGGCCGCCGACGCACGGGATGAAGATCATCGCGGTCGGGCAGTAACGCGCCAGGTGGATGGCATCATGGCCGGCGCCACTGACGATGCGCTGCTGGCTATAACCCAGGGCGTCCACCGAGGTTTGCACGCAGGCGACGCACTCGGCGTCGAAGGGCGTCGCCGGGCTGATCCAGTGCGGGGTCACCGTCACGGTCAGGCCGCGTTGCTCGGCGATGGCCTGCACCTGTTGGCGCACCTGGCACTCCATGGCGTCGATCTCACTGTCGCGATGATGACGCAGGTCGACGGTGAAACTCAGCAACCCTGGGATGGTGTTGCGCGACGATTTGGCGATGCTCAATTCGCCGACGGTGGTCAGGCCTTCCGGGGCAAAGTCCGCTGCCAGCGTTTCCAGCGCCTGGATCATTTGCGCGGCGCCATACAACGCATCTTTACGCAGCGGCATCGGCGTCGTGCCGGCGTGGGCCGCCATGCCTTGGACGCGTACATCCAGCCAGCGAATCGCCTGGCCACCGGTGACCACGCCGATGCTCTTGGCATTGTCTTCAAGGATCGGTCCTTGCTCGATGTGCGCTTCGAAATACGCATCCACCGCCCCCCCCAATGGGCGTGAACCGTTGTAGCCCGTCACGCGCAATGCCTCGGCCACACTGACGCCAGCGGCATCGACAGTGGCCAGGGCCTTGTCCAGCGCCAGGGTGCCGGTGAACACCGCGGAGCCCAGCATGGCCGGGGTGAAACGGGCGCCCTCTTCGTTGGTCCACACGGCAATTTCCAGGGGTTTGCGGGTCTGGATCCCTTGGTCGTCGAGGCTGCGGATCACCTCCAGGCCAGCCAGCACACCGTAGACACCATCGAAGCGCCCACCCTCGGGCTGCGTGTCGAGGTGGCTGCCGATCATCACCGGCGCCGCGTCTTTATCCGTTCCGGCACGCCGGGCAAACAGATTGCCGATGGCGTCGACGCTCAGGGTCAACCCGGCGGTTGTGCACCAGTGGCTGAACAGTTCACGACCGGCTTTGTCTTCGGCACTCAAGGCCAGGCGGCAACTGCCACCGCGTGCCGTAGCGCCGATCTCGGCCATGGCCATCAGGCTGGCCCACAGGCGCTCGCCGTTGATCTTCAACATTGCAGACTCTCCATCAAACGCTATGGGCCATCTCAAGACGGTGAGCGGTGGCGTGACGGCGCGACAACGCCAGTACGCACACCAGCGAGACCGCCGCGATCAAGCTGTAAAACACTGCCATCGGCCACCATTGGCCTTGGTATTCATGGGCCAGCCAGGTGCCGATCAACGGCGTGAGGCCACCGGCCAACGCGCCGCATACCTGGTACGCCAGGGAGATCGCGGTATAACGCACACGGGTTTCAAACAGGCCGCTGACAAAGCCGGCAATCACCGCGTAAAACGACGCCATGCACACCACCGCGAGGGCAATGCCGAGGATGATCAAGGGCGCCTGGCCACTGCTGACCAACACGAACATCGGGTAAGGCGACGCCATGGCCAATACCGTCATCGCGCACAGGAAGCGCGTGGCACCGACCTTCTCCGCCACCCAAGCGGCCAGGGGCTGGACGCAGAACTGAATGATGGCAACGAAGAACAGACACTCCAGAATCAACGAGCGCGGCAAGCCCAATTGCTGAGTGCTGTAGGCAATCATGAAGGTATTGGTGAAATACACACCGGCAATGCCCAGGGTGTTGGCACCGATGCACAGCAGCAACGGACGCCAGGCGGTTTTCAGCACTTCGATCACTGGGGCCTGGTCTTGCTTGATCGCCCGCGCTTTTTCCGCCAGGGCTTTGTCTTCGAGAAACTCAGGCGACTCATTCACGCCCAGGCGAATCGCCAGCCCCACTACAAGCAGCAAGGCGCTGGCAAGGAACGGCAAGCGCCAGCCCCAACTCAGCAAAGCGTCTTCCGGCAAGCGGGTGACTGCGCTGAATGCCAACAGCGACAGGATCAACCCCGCCGGGCTGCCCAACTGCGCGAAGGAGGCAAAGAAGTTACGCCGACCTTTCGGTGCATGCTCACCGGCCATCAACACCGCGCCGCCCCACTCGCCGCCGACGGCAATGCCCTGCACCACGCGCAGCAGGATCAGCAGCACCGGTGCGGCGGCACCGATCTGTGCGTAGGTCGGTAGCAGACCAATGCAGACAGTGACCACCCCCATCATCACCAGGGTAATCACCAAGGACTTCTTGCGGCCGATCCGATCGCCGATGTGCCCGAACACAATGCCGCCCAACGGCCGGGCGAAGAAACCCACGGCAAAGGTGCCGAACGCGGCCATGGTGCTGAACAGTTTGTCTTCGGAGGGGAAAAACAGTTGGCCAAACACCAGCGCTGCGGCGGTGGCATAGATGTAAAAGTCGTACCACTCGATCATGGTGCCGATAAAAGCGGCGGCCGCAGCACGGCGAGGCTGGGGCGAAGCGGAAGGCTTCATGGGGCTGGCTCCTTTGTTTATTTTTTTGGCAGGAGAAAGGTCGAACGCATGCGCTCTGATGGCGCTTGTTGAGGGTGATTTTTCGTCCCGGGGCTATGATTAGTCAATTTTCTATTTATTATTCGAATTATAAATCCTGCTTATTATTGAACTGCGCCATGTCCGAAACCCGTCGCGATATTCACCCGTTGCTCAACGACCGCCTGGACTGGAACCTGCTGCGCACCTTTCGCGTGATCGGCCAGGAACTGAGCATCAGCCGTGCGGCCGCCCGCCTGCATCTGACCCAGCCAGCGATCAGCCAAGCCCTCAAGCGCCTGGAAGAACAACTCGACTGCCAGCTCATCGTCCGCCGTGGTCCACGCTTTGTACTCACTGAAGCCGGCGAGCAGATCTTTGCGATTGCCGGCGAGATGTACGGCCAGGTGTCGCAGATGAGCAATGCCCTGCAAAAACCCGGTGACGAAGTGATCGGCAAGGTGCGTTTGCTGATGATCAGCCGGATCAACTCGGACACCTTCGATGACTTCCTGGCAGGCTTTCACCGCGAGCATCCACGGGTAGACCTGGAGGTTGAGGTGATGCGCAGCTCGGACATCGTCGCCGCCCTCCTGGAGAAAACCGCGACCCTGGGTTTAAGCCTCAACCGCCGACCACAGCCACGCCTGGAGCAGCACCTGTTTTTGCGGCAGCGCTACGCGTTTTTTTGCGGGCGGCACCATCCATTGTTCGGACGCACCGGCTTGGCGGAGGGGGATTTGCAATCGGAGAACTTCGTGAGTTTCACCAGCGACCAGATTGGCGGGATGCTGTCGCCCTTGACGATTTTCCGCGATCAACAAGGGTTCAGTGGGCGGATCGTTGCATCATCTTCAAGCCTGGAGGAAGTGCGGCGCCTGGTGATTGCCGGATTTGGCCTGGGCTGTTTGCCGATCCATGTGGTGGCCGAAGACGTGAAGAACGGCCTGCTGTGGCGCCTGCCGCCAGATGAGGGGATTGCGGACGTGGATATTCATCTGCTGTGGAATCGGGAACAGAAGATGAGTCGGGCGGAAAGCATGTTTATCGACAGCCTCAGAGGACGGTTAGCCGAGTAAGGTTTCCTCTACCCTGTGCGCCATGATTTGCAGGTCTCCGATCGGGTTCCTGCCGATCAGCATGAAACCATGGGAGACGCTGGACCAATACACGACATTCATGCCGCGTCGCTGCTCCGTCGCCAGGGTCGCCGGGCCTCTCTTGCTGGCGGTGATACACAACGCCAATGGACCGTAGCGCGGGTCCAGATAGGTCAATTGGCCAATCAGCACACCATCATAATCAAGGATCTGTGCACGCCGGAATTGCGCACCGGGCAGGTCAACGACCCCAGGAGACAACGGCAAGCCCAATTGCGCGCCCACCGAACTCAGTTGCGCGAGGTAGGTGGCCGGATCGGCACTGAGATTTTCCAGGGTCTGCGGTGTATACAACGCCATGTATTGTGCGACCGAAGCGCGCCAACCCTGGTCAGACTCTGCGCGGGGCCAGGCCATGAACAGACGGTCGGCGGCTATGCCGGCTACCGCGAAGCTTGCGGCAATCGCAAGGAAACGGCGCCGACTCAGGGCTGGGATTTCTGCCGGTGGCAAGGTGTTGAGCATCGCCTGCAGACGCTCGGTTGGCGCTTGGTCCAGTAGGCTGTCGAACGCGGCCTTGTACGGCATATCCGCGCACTGCAATGCCTCCAGGCGCGCAGCGACCGCAGGCTGAGTGCGGACCTGGTCGGCGATCAACCGGCGTTGATCAGCGTCCAGCTCATCATCCAGATAAGCCACCAACAGCTCATCGGAGGGTAGGTGTGTGTGGGTCATCGCCGTTCTCCGCTGGATTTTTCGGCCTGGGCTTTTGCAGGTGCCGCCTCGGCAAGCCTGGCGCGCGCAGCCGCGAGCCGGCTCATGACCGTACCCACCGGAATATGCAGGACATCGGCAATTTCCTTGTAAGAAAGCCCTTCGACATAGGCCAGAAAAACCGTTTCCCGCTGCGCTTCAGGCAACCCGTTGACGCGTTTGATCACCTGCGCGGCCAGCACCTGATCCTGGGCCTGGCTTTCGCCATCGAACGACAACGCCTGCTCTGCCTCCACAAAGCCCTGCCCTTGGCGAACCCGCTGTGAACGCAGTTCGTTGAGCCAGATCGAATGCATGATAGCCAGCAGCCAACGGTCCAACCGTGTGCCGTCAGCGAACTGACCGGCACGCTCCAGCGCTCGCACGCAGGTGGCCTGCACCAGATCTTCGGCCACGTGCTTTTGTCGCGACAACACCCACCCATATCGCCATAGACGCGGCAACAGCAGGCCCAACTCGCGACGAAACTCAGCCTCTCTGTCGATGGCTGCCCCCTGCTGGCTCACGCATCGGTTTCAAGCCTGCGGGGCGGCGGCGATGGCTTCGGCCAAGTCTTCGTACTCTTCGCAGGTCGTGCTGCACAAGGCCTTGATCTTCAGCAATTGCTCTTGTGCCAAATCGACTCGGCCCTTGATCACGTAGGCCTCCCCCAAGTACTCGCGAACCTGGGCGTAGTTGGGGTCGAGCGCGACCGATTTCAGGTAATAACCGATGCCTTCATCGGTGCGCCCCAGTTTGCGCGTGGCGTAACCGCGATAATTGAGGGCCTTGGCGGTGTTCGGGTTTTGCAGGGTGTCGAGCAGGGTTAGGGCCTCGTCGTAGCGCCCGTCCTTGGCCAAGCGATAGGCGTAGTCGGTACGGTCGGCGTCCGAAGGGGCTTTGCTGGTTTGCAGCACGCATTTTCCGGTCTTGGTGTCCCAAACCTGGCCTTTGGGGCAGTTGGGCTTGGGCGGTGCTGACTCATCACCGGATGCGTGGGCTTGACCGGCAAGTAACGCGGCAGCCAGGCACGCGCCGAAGAACCGCGCAGCACGGTAAGAGACGGGGTGTTCGTGGCGGTGACTCATGATTGTCATGCTCCGTAGCGATAGGTAGGAAACATCACTTTTGAAACACATTGCGTGAACCCGGCAGCATTCGGCGCAACGTGCTGTCGCCCATGACAAAGTGATGCCAGAGCGCAGCCATCGCATGCAGGCCTGCCAGCAGGATAATCGCCCAGGCCACAGTGTTATGCAGGCCGCCAAGGGTGCCCCGCCCGTCGTGATCGATCACAAAGGGCGCAGGAACAGGGAACAGCCCGAAAAAGTTAAAGGGTTCACCTTGAGCCCAGCGAAACAGGAAGCCCAACGCAATCTGCACCAGCAACAACAGGTACAGACAACCATGCGCCATTTTCGCCAGCAGGTTAAGCGCTGGGTGACTGTCGGCCTTCGGGCGATTGCCGCCGAACACACGCCACACAATCCGTACGACGATCAACAATGCCATGGCTATGCCAAGGGAAATATGCACCGACTGCAGGCCCTTGCGCAGCGGCGTGCCCTTCTCCAGGTTTTCCCAGATATGCGCACTGGCAAACATGAAGATCACCACGGCAGCGGTGAGCCAGTGGAAGGTGCGGGTCAGGCGGTCGTAGCGGTCGGCAGCGTGGTTCATGGGCGTTTCCTGGGTGGTCTGTGAGGTGAACACCGCAGTCCCGGAGATTATTCGGTAGGCGCGAATAATTTATGCACACCCGCCATGGCAAACCCCACGCCTGGACACGAAAAAGCCCTGTAGCTTGATTCGCCACAAGGCCTTTCTATTTATTGGCGGCGCTTTAACTCAGTGTCCTCGCTCTTTATTGGCTTGGGAAAGGACCGACGCGGCCAGCGCTTTGGTGTCTTCGCTGTATTTATCACTGCCCAGCACCTTGCCTGCTATTTCCTCCATCTCGGCGCTTGTCTGCTTGTCAGTGCCTTTCTGCGCCAACGCTGAAGCAGCGAGGCTTTTAGCGATGGCAGAAGACGCTGAGCTGTTGAGGGTTTCCGCCGCCAACGTCGCGACCTTGCCGGAGGTTTTCTTCGTATTCTTGCTCATGACGCAATTCCTTTGCGGTGGGAGGCGCCCGATCTTGAGCGCTACCACACAGTAGTAAGTTGCCGGCGGACCAGCAATGCACGGCCTGTAGGCAATGCTTGCGCAGTTCGTGTGAAAGATCACGGGGTCAGGTAGTGCGGTCTAGAGCGTTGCATCGATTGCACTGATGATTACTATCGAACCGAGCGCCTGCCCGATTTTCAGTACCGGTTCCTATAATCGGCTCCAAATTCCCTTCCCTTCGCCTGGCTTCAGGCGACGTTCATCCTGGAACCCAACACCATGCCAAGTGACAGCCAGGCCCCTAGCGGCCTTCCCGAACATAATCAACAGAGTGTCAAACAGCAGTGGTTGGCGATCCTCTCGGTTGCCGTGGGTGCTTTCGCCCTGGTGACCAGTGAGTTTCTCCCTGTGGGCGTACTCAATGACGTCGCCAGCGACCTGGGCATCAGCGCTGGCCACGCCGGCCTGATGGTGACCCTGCCTGGCATCATGGCCGCCCTCGCCGCTCCCCTGCTGTCCGTCAGCATTGGCGCCATGGACCGTCGCTACCTGCTGATCGGCCTGACGCTGATCATGATCATCGCCAACTCGGTCGTGGCCTTCGCCAGCGACTTCAGCCTGCTGCTGTTTGGCCGCGTACTGCTGGGCATCAGCATCGGTGGTTTCTGGGCGACGGCCATCGCCCTCAGCGGCCGCCTGGCCCCCAAGGGCGTCGACGTAGCCAAGGCCACCTCGATCATCATGATGGGAGTGACCCTGGCCACCGTACTGGGCGTGCCCGTCGGCACCTGGCTCAGTGGCCTGATGGGCTGGCGCATGACGTTCCTGGTCACCGCGCTGGTGGGCGTACCGGTGCTGCTGGCGCAGATCTTCCTGCTCCCCCGCCTTGATCCGGAAAAGGCGATCCGCGTCAGCGACCTGCCCGCTTTGTTTATTAATCCGCAAGCGCGGGTCGGGTTGATTGCCGTGCTGCTGATCGGCCTGGCGCATTTTGCCGCATACACCTATGTCGCGCCGTTCCTCAAATACAGCTCCGGCTTTGATGGCCCGACGATTGGCTCACTGTTGCTGCTCTTTGGCGTTGCCGGGGTGTTCGGTAATATCTTTGCCGGTTTCGCCGCCAACCGCAGCGTACGCCACACCCTGTTGCTGGTCGCGCTGATGATCGGCACCAGCACCGCGCTGTTCCCCTACTTCGCCACCGGCATGACCGGCGCAGCGATGCTGATCGGCCTATGGGGCTTCGCCTTCGGCGCGTTCCCGGCCTGCGCCAGTATCTGGATGTTCGTGGTAGCGCCCAAGGATGTGGAGCGCGGCATGCCGCTGTTCGTTGCCCTGTTCCAGGTGATCATTGCCTTGGGTTCGTTCTTTGGCGGGCGCATCGTCGATCAGATGGGTAGCGCGGTGCTGCTGAGCTTGGCCACGGCGTTGGTGGGCGCCGGGTTTGTGACAGTGCTGGTGCTGGGGCGTAAGGTGAGTAACAGCTTGGTGGCTCAGCCTGCCTGATCCAATTGCACTTACTAAAAAGCCTGCTGAGCATTGCGCCCAGCAGGCTTTTTCAGTTTCAGGGCAGCGCATCATTTGCCTGGGTTATCAACCGGGGAATTGCACCCGAGCACAGAATCAGGTTTAACCCCGACTTGGCCGTGCGGGACTGGACCTGGCTCAGGCACTGGACTACAGCACCGAAATCGGCGTGAACTATGCCGCCGAAAAAGGAGCCGAAGCTCCTTTTTTCAAACATTGCCAGACGTCGTGTGCGCTGGCGAAATCAGTAACCCGCCGCTTCCGCAGGCTTGCCACTGACAATGCTCACCCCCGAGCTGGTGCCCAGGCGGGTGGCACCGGCTTCGATCATGGCCACTGCGGTCGCGTAATCGCGCACCCCGCCCGACGCCTTGACCCCCATCTGCGGGCCGACGATACGGCGCATCAGGGCGATATCTCCAGCGGTGGCGCCATGATGGCTAAAGCCGGTCGAGGTCTTGACGAAGGCCACCCCCAGTTCACGGCAGATTTCGCAGGCGCGGATCTTTTGTTCCTCGTCCAACAGGCAGGTTTCGAGGATCACTTTCAGCGGCACCGAACCGCAGGCTTGATGCACCCTGGCGATGTCGTCACGCACCGTGTCCAACAGGCCCTCGCGCAACGCGCCAATATTGAGCACCATGTCGATCTCGCCCGCACCCACGGCAATTGCCTGTTGGGCTTCGAAGGCTTTACTCTCGCTCAGCCCGGCGCCCAGCGGGAACCCGACCACCGCGCAGACCTTGACCTTTTGCCCACTGAGCAATTGGGCGGCATAAGGCACCTGGCCCGAGTTCACACAGACGGAATAGAACCCGTATTCCTGCGCTTCTTTGCATAACGCTGCGATCTGTTGCCGCGTTGCGTCGGGCGCCAGCAACGTGTGGTCGATAAACTGTGCAAGTGCTGCGGGTGTGATTGAGGTCATGAAATCCGTTCCTGGTGAAGGAGCACGATGGGCGCAACTGTGAGAAAGCACGCCCAAAATATGTGACTATAATACCAACAAATGATGTAATTACAACATAACCAGCCGACCGGAACGCCTGTGGAAAGCAAACAATCAGAACGCATCAAACTGATCCAACAAGCCCTGCAGGACCAAAAGGCGATCCACCTGCGGGAAATGGCCGCATTGCTGGAAGTCTCGGAAATGACCCTGCGCCGGGACTTGAACCGTCACCCGGACAAGTTCCACCTGCTCGGCGGGCATATCACCCTTGCCTTCGACCCGTCCGAGGCGCCTGACTACAAGGTTACGGAGCAAGGCACTCGGCATGTGGAAGAGAAACGCCGTATAGGCAAGCTCGCGGCCGCGTTTGTCAAAAGTGGCGACACGGTGTTCTTCGACTGCGGCACCACGGTGCCTTTTGTGATTGATTTCATTCCCGATGAGCTGGAGTTCACGGCGGTCTGCAATTCGCTGAACGTGCTGCTCAAGCTGCAACAGAAGCCCAACTGCACTATCGTTCTGTGTGGCGGCACCTTTCATCGCAAGAACCAAGTGTTCGACCATGCCGACGAGAGCAGCATCCTCGACAGCGTGCGTTTGACCTGGGCCTTCATTTCGGCCGCAGGTATCAGCGAGACCTTCGGTGTCACCTGCTTCAACTTCAATGAAGTGGCGGTCAAACAGAAGGTTTTGCGCCAGGCCCAGCACAGCCTGTTGCTGGCCGATCACAGCAAGTTCGACGTTGTGCGCACCGCGCATTTCGCCAGCCTCGAACAGTTCAATGTGGTGGTCTCCGACAAGAAGCTGCCCAAAGCGTACCGTGAACTGATCACCCAATATGGCGCGCAATGGGTGGTGTGACCACCCTTGCCGCACCTCATCAGCCGCCTAGCTCATCCCGCAGGCGGCGCCTTTCTTCAGCCGACAGATAGCCGGTGCTCACGCTGAACAATGCCTGTTGTCCGCCGGCCAATGAACGCACATTGCCTTTGGTTTTTTCTGCCAGGTAGCCCTCGGGTTCGCAGGTTGAAGGCAAGACAAAGGCGGCGACGCCCTGGTCAGCGTTATGCAGGACCCAGCGGGTGGCATGGGAGAACTGATCGGGCCGGTAGTAGGTGTAGAACGCCGACCCTTCGGGATGGTCCAGCAGAAAATGCGCATTGCCTGCGGTATCAGCTGGAACCTCTTCGAAGAAACAGACGATTTCCGGATCATGCAGCGCGGGGCTGTCCAGGCTGCTCAGCCGTGAAGGGTCGCGGCTCAGCTCAGCCATGTAGGCCGACCACTCGGGGGTTGGCTTGACGTGGGCCGGCACGCTGCTGCGTACGCGCACCCGGGCGCCGGCCAGGGGCTCGACAAAGCGCGCGCCAGGAATGTAGGCGTAGTTCATGTGGGCCATGTACATCAGTTCCATGGCCTTACCCGCGAGATTAGTGACCGCCATGCCGATATCAAATACCCCCGAGCCGGCCCGCAGGGTCAGCGTGGGTGTGGCCCGATAGTGGTCGCCGAACCCCTGCACATACTCGTAATCGCCACCCAGGCGCAGGTACAGGCCCGCAGCGTCTTCGCCCACTTCCAGCCAGGCTGCGTCCATTGGTGCGCAGGGCATTTCGCCATGCAGCGGGTGGTCGTCGCTTGGGGTCGGGCAGCCATTGCGCAACAGCCCGGCGTGAAGCATAAAGCATCCGTAGGTGCCAATTACCGTTGCGCTGGGCTTTGGCTGGCGGAACATATTGCGCATGGTCAACTCGCAGCCGTCGAAGGTCGCGGACCAAATCATCTGCCCCTGATAAGGCAAGGCCACCACGCGACCACGGGCATTTTCCAACGCCAGGGCCTTGACCCCACTGGGGTAGGTCCAGGCCAGCACGCGAAAATCAGCCGATTGCAGCAGGGTTTTTTCTGCCCCGCTGAATTGCTCGGGAGACAAGGCCAGGGTGAAGGTTTTCATGAGGCCACCACCGCGCCAGCCCTAGGCTGTGCGGCGCGACTGTGGCGCATGCAGGAATAGGCGTAGGCCACAATCACCACGAAACACAGCAGGGGCACGCTGTAGGCCAGTTGCATATTGCCGTGGGTGGCATCTGACAGCAGGCCTTGGAACACCGGGATCACCCCGCCGCCGACGATGCTCATCACCAGCAGCGAACCACCGACGCTGGTGTCTTCACCCAGCCCTTCAATCGTCAGGCCATAAATGGTCGGCCAGCACGGCCCGAGGAAAATGCTCACCGCGACCGCCGCGTACACTGCGCTGATATTCGGCACCAGGATGGTATAGGCAAGCAAGGCAATGGTCAGCACGCCGTAGATCGCCAGGACCTTGGCCGGGTGCAGCTTGCGCATCAATAGGTTGGCGATCATCTTGCCGACGAAATAGGCGGCAAAGGTCGTCAGCAGGAACCATGACGCGCTGCGCTCGTTCATCCCGCCCATCTGCATCGCCAGGCGAATGGTGAAGCTCCATACCCCGACCTGAGCCCCCACATACAGAAACTGCGCCAGCACACCGAAGGTAAAGCGCGGGTTGCGCGACAAGCGCGCCAGGCTCTGGCCGAGGCTGGGCTTTTTCACGTCGGCCTTGGCGTTGCCCCGGCATGCGGGGAAGCGGGTAATGGCGATCAGGATAAACATCAGCACCAGCACCGCGATCATCCATTTGTAGGGCAGCAGGGTCGACTGGATCATTTCCAACTGCTGGATGGCCGCCTCGGAGGCGCTCATTTGGGTCAACTGTTCGTGGGTGGCGTCGTTGTCCTTGAACATCACAAAGCTACCGACATACACCCCCGCCATGGCGCCGAACGGGTGGAAGGTCTGCGAGATGTTCAGACGGCGGGTGCCGGTTTCCCGTGGTCCCATCAACGTCGAATAGGTGTTGCAGGCGGTTTCGAGAAACGACAGCCCGCACGCGATCACAAACAGCGCCATCAGGAACATGCCGTAGGTGGCAGTGGAGGCCGCAGGAAAGAACAGCGCGCAGCCCGCCATGTAAAGCATCAAGCCCACCAGGATCGTGCTTTTGTAGCCAAAGCGACGCACCACCATGGCCGCCGGAATCGCCACGAAAAAGTAGCCCAGGTAAAACGCCGACTGCACAAAGGCGGTCTGAAAATCGCTGAGCAAAAAGGCTTTCTTGAAGTGCGCGATCAGCACGTCATTCATGCTGGCCGCCGCCGCCCACAGGGCAAAAATACTGCACAGCAGCAAAAACGCGAACCAAGGCGTGCGGTTGAGGTAGAAACCATCGGCGGTCTGTTGGAGCGGGACTTTTGTCATTGTTATTCTCCGTGGGATATAGGGCGCACCAGCCATGCTGGGATCGCCAACATCGGTGATAGACGAATCAGCGCGGGTCGAAAAACTCCGCGAACCGGGCAGCATCCGGGTAGGAACTCTGGGTACCGAGGCCGGTGACCGAACAGGCGGAATACGCCACAGCCCGAGTCATGGCCGCACGCATATCGCCCTGCTGGGTCCAGTAGTGGGCAAAGCAACCGATAAAGGCGTCACCCGCGCCGGTGGTATCCCGGGCCTCGACTTTGCGGCCAGGCACATGAAACTCACCCTCCTCGCCCACATACAACGCGCCCTGTTCACCAAGGGTGACGATGACATGGCGGATGCCCTGGACGACCAATTCCCGCGCGGCCAGCAACGCACTCTCAGGGCCCTCGACCGGCTTGCCGGTGATCAGCGAGAGTTCGCTTTCGTTGGGGATGAAAAAGTCCAGCTGCGCCAGATGCTCGCGGCTCAAACCTGCGACCGCAGGGGCCGGGTTGAGCAACACAGGAATAACGTGGCGCTTGGCAAATTCAATGGCGTAGTAGACGGTCGCCAAGTCGATTTCCAGCTGCAAGACGATGAGTGCGCATTCGCGCAAAGCCGCTTCTGCGGCGTCGATATCGGCCGGCTTCAAATGCGCGTTGGCGCCTTTGACGATCAGAATGCTGTTGTGAGAATCGCTCTGCACAAAGATCGGCGCCACGCCGCTGGACACCCCTGGCACCCGCGTGACGTAACGCGAGTCGATGGCATGGCGCTGAAAATTGGCCAACGTGTTATCGGCAAACATGTCATCGCCCAACTTGGTCAGCATCAACACCTCGCTGCCAAGCTTGGCCGCCGCCACCGCCTGGTTCGCCCCCTTGCCGCCACACCCCATGGCAAAGCCCGGGGCTTCTAGGGTCTCGCCCTGGCGGGGCATTCGGTCGATATAGGTAACCAAATCCACCATATTGCTACCGATGACCGCGATCTTATTCATGGATATCTTTACCTTGTGCACGGGGTGGCAGGCACCACAGCGTAATTATTTTTGTTATTTAAATAACATTTGATGTGACTATTCAACCTATTTTTTTGAATGCGCGCACATTGAACGGATGCGCGGGCGAGGGAAAGCGCGAGTACCGCACGCGGCGATACCGTGGGAAGGTCACTCGGTTGGTTAGCAGGGTTGGCGGGACGTGTAAAAAAACCCAGCGCGTTCGTCTGGTTTAAAGATGAAAAACCAGCACCCAAGCGAAAGGCGCTTAGGGGACTAGATCGCGGGGGAATTCAGGAGGGGATCAAAGAAGGAACAGAAACCGCAGAATGCAAAAAGGCCCCGTAAAAACGGGGCCTTTTTGTACTGATATGGCGGAGAGATAGGGATTCGAACCCTAGGTACCGGTGAAGGTACAACGGATTTCGAATCCGTCCCATTCGGCCACTCTGGCATCTCTCCAACGGCGCGCATCATAACAGCATGATTCGT
>Ga0157369_10002286_pt1 | contig 23057 bp, 21 predicted proteins | sample C25metaG_FD_113461 | JGI IMG/M metagenome (GOLD analysis project Ga0157369, IMG submission 113461) | Corn rhizosphere microbial communities from Kellogg Biological Station, Michigan, USA - C2-5 metaG | ecosystem: Host-associated > Plants > Roots > Rhizosphere > Soil | place: USA: Michigan... | reverse complement strand
GAGATATCGAACGTGCCGCCGCCGAGGTCGTACACGGCGATGGTGCCGGTCTTGGTCTTGTCGAGGCCATAGGCCAGCGCAGCCGCGGTCGGCTCGTTGATGATGCGCAGCACTTCAAGGCCCGCGATCTTGCCGGCGTCCTTGGTCGCCTGGCGCTGGGCGTCGTTGAAGTATGCGGGAACGGTGATGACGGCCTGGTCGACCTTCTGGCCGAGATGCGCCTCCGCAGTCTCCTTCATCTTCTGCAGAATGAAGGCGGAGACCTGCGAGGGTGAATAGGTCTTGCCGTCGGCCTCGACCCAGGCATCGCCGTTGGAGGCTTTGACGATCTTGTAGGGGACGAGCTTCTTGTCCTTCTCGACCATCGGGTCGTCATAGCGGCGGCCGATCAGGCGCTTCACCGCAAAGAAGGTCCGCTCGGGGTTGGTCACCGCCTGGCGCTTGGCAGGCTGGCCGACGAGGCGCTCGCCATCATCGCTGAAAGCAACGATCGACGGCGTGGTGCGCATGCCCTCGGCGTTTTCGATGACTTTAGCGTTTTTGCCATCCATTACGGCGACACACGAGTTCGTGGTGCCGAGATCGATCCCAATGACCTTTCCCATGGTCTCTATATCCTTCCGTTTGCGGCAGGTTGGCCGGGCCCACACGGCACCCGATCCCAAACCCCCTCAGATCAAATACTCGCGATATTGCGACGGTGAGCCTCATATAGGAGGGTGCCCCCTGCCTGCAAGGACTGGACCGCAACCTTGAGGCATGAAAACCCCCGCCGTTGAAAGATAATATCCGCCTTGCGGGGGTCGATTGGGCCTCGTCAATTCGGCCGTTAATGAATGCGGCGAACGAGCCGGCCAAGCCCCGCCGGACCATGTTCCGCCTGTTGCCCCGCGGCCAAAACCGCTAAAAGCCACCAGATCAACGCGCCCTCGTGCTCGCCGCCAAGGGCTCTCTCCGCCCGATCACATGATCGCGCCTCTAACTAACCAACCAGAATAGGTTCTTCATGAAGTGCCTTCGACACCTGACCGCGGCCGTCTTGCTCTTCGTCGCGATGGGACCTGCGTTCGCCGCCGACGTTGTCTATCCGACGGGGGTTCGCCTCGGAATGACCCCGCTGGTCGGCCTGGTCAAAGCCAAGACCTTCACCGGCTTTGCGACCGAGGACCAGTCGGTCAAGGTTCTGGTAACCGAGTTGCCGCCGGGCGCCTATGACGAGGTCAAGACCGCCTTCTCCAAGCCCGATGCGGTGGGGCCGACCGGCATCAAGCCGCAGACGCTTGAGACCGCGGGGGCGGGCACCGCCTACTACACGATCGAGACCGCCAAGGACGGCGCCAATACCGTCAAGCGCTATTCGATGATGCTGTCGGGCGGCACTTTCTCCGGCTATGTCGCCGCTCAGGTCCCCGAGAGCGCCTCCAAGATCTACACCGATGAGGCCGTCCGCCAGATGTTTGCGTCGGCCGAGACCCGCAAGGAAGTGCCGGTCGAAGAACAGCTCTCTTTGCTGCCCTTCAAGATCACCGACCTCAGCAATTTCAAGCATGTCCGCACGCTGGCGCCTGGTGCCGCGGTGGTGCTCGCCGATGGCGACGAGACCACCGGGTTCGAGCCAGCGCCCTTCATGATGATTGGCATTATCGGCAAGACGCCGCCCGACCCCGACGATCGCGCACGTTTTGCACGGGAATCAGCCATGCAAATTCCCGGTGTGCATGAGGGGAAACTCACGGTGGCTGAGCCGATCCGGGTCGAGGGCCAGCAGGCCTATGAGACGCGGATCGATGCCACCAGCGGCAAGGACAATACGAAGGTGACCGTGGTGCAGTGGCTCTTGTTCGGTGGCCCGAATATGCTGCGGATCGTCGGCAGCGCGCCGCGCGACCAATGGACGGGCGCTTTCCCGCGTTTCCGCGCCGTACGCGACAGCATCCAGCCGCGCGGTTGATCCCGCTGCGGGCCACATCCGTCGAGAGGCGCGCAATGCGCGCGCCTCGGGGGTGAGAATTGAGAGCGGAGCGGGCTAGGCCGCGTTGTTCGGTTCGTTGCCGTTGGCTGGCGCGGGGGCAACCTTGGCGCCGCCCTTGGAGACGCCGACCAGCGCCGGACGCAGCACGCGCTCACCGATCGTGAAGCCGGCCTGCACGACCTGCACGACGGTACCCGACGGCACCGAGGGATCTGGAACCTCGTACATTGCCTGCTGGAAGTTCGGATCGAACTTCTGTCCCGCGGGGTCGAACTTTTTGACGCCGTTCTTCTCCAGCGCATTGAGAAGCGAGCGCTCGGTAAGCTCGACGCCTTCGATCAACGCCTTCAGGCCGGGATCGGCTGCGGCACGCGCCTCAGGCGGAACCGCATCCAGCGCGCGCTGCAGATTGTCGGCGATGTCGAGCACGTCGCGGGCAAAGCCGGTGATGCCGTAGATCTTGGCGTCAGCAACCTCGCGCCTGGTGCGCTGACGCAGATTCTCCATCTCCGCCAGCGTGCGCAACATCTTGTCCCGCGCCTCGGCGACTTCCTTGGTCAAGGCCTCGACCGAGGCCGGATCGGGATCATCCGGCATGACATAGGGCTTTGAGACCACGGGTTCGCTGGCCTGCTCCGGGTTTGCCGGATTCTTCTTCTGCAGGTCGGGATCGGTCATGGCTTGCCTTCTCAAAAACGCGGTCTGAAACGGGTGAGGGGTGCTGTCGGCCGCCATATCGTGCTTCGGGCGGCGAAAATCAAGCGCTCGTGATCGCAGGACACGCCCTGGAATCAGCCCCCCAGCATGCGGCTGACGATGCGCGCGGCATAGTCAACAGTCGGGATCACACGGGCATAATTGAGGCGGGTCGGCCCGATCACCCCAAGCACGCCGACAATGCGGCCCGCAGCGTCGCGATAGGGCGCGATGATGGTGGACGAGCCTGAGAGCGAGAACAGCTTGTTCTCCGAGCCGATGAAAATCCGCACGCCCTCTGCATTCTCGGCGCGGCCAAGCAGGTCGATCACGCCGCGCTTGGTCTCGAGATCGTCGAACAGGGACTTCACCCGCTCCAGATCCTCCAATGCGTGAAGATCTTCAAGCAGATTGGCGTGCCCGCGCACGATCAATTGCCGGTCCTCGCTCTCGCCGCCCGACCAGCTCGCAATGCCGGCAGCGATGATTTTCTGCGTGAGCTGGTCGATTTCGGCGCGATCCTTCGCCAGCGCCGTTTCGAGCTCGAGCCGGGCTTCGGCGAGCGTGCGCCCCCTGATCCGTGCGTTGAGGAAATTGCTGGCTTCGGTCAGCGCCGAGGACGGCACGCCGAGCGGCAGGCTCAGCACCCGGTTTTCGACCTGGCCGTCCTCGCTGACGAGCACGACCAGCGCCTTTTCTGGTTCCAGCCGCACAAATTCGATATGTTTCAACCGCGCATTGGATTTCGCCGTCAAGACCACCGCCGCGGCGCGGGTCAGGCCCGACAGCCGGGTCAAGGCCTCGCCGACCGCCGCCTCGACCGATTGCGCCCTGCCGACAGAGGCCAGCTGGCTCTGGATCGATTGCCGCTCCGCCTCGGTGAGATCGCCGATCTGCATCAAAGCGTCGACAAAGAACCGCAGGCCCAGTTCCGTCGGCAGGCGGCCGGCGGAGGTATGCGGCGCATAGATCAGGCCGAGCTGTTCCAGGTCGGCCATCACATTGCGCACCGAGGCCGGCGACAGCGGGACCGCGATCAGCCGCGAAATGTTCCGCGAACCGACCGGCTCGCCGGTGGCGAGGTAACTTTCGACGATTTGACGGAAAATATCGCGCGAACGCTCGTTGAGCTGGGCAAGGCCGGCATATGGCGTGATCAGGCCGATCGGATCGTGGTGGGCCACGGCTAACTCCTATACCCCGCTAATTTGTCCATCGGGGAAGCCCATGACAAGCACTCAATGGGTTGCCCAAAAGCAGGGTTAAGGCCCTTGCCGCGCCCTCCTCACACTCCTACAAGCTGCCGCGAACAACAGATTTGCCGGACTTTCTGGAGGATTTTCCATGCGGCCAAGCCGCCGTGCCCCCGACGAACTGCGCGCCGTGTCGCTGGAGCGCGGGGCGGTCAAATATGCCGAAGGGTCCTGCCTCGTGAAATTCGGTGACACCCATGTGCTGGTCACCGCCACGCTGGAAGAACGGCTGCCGCCCTGGCTGAAGGGGCAGGGGCGCGGCTGGGTCACGGCCGAGTACGGCATGCTGCCGCGCGCGACGCTGGAACGCACCCGCCGCGAGGCTTCCGCCGGCAAGCAGGGCGGCCGCACCGTGGAAATCCAGCGCCTGATCGGCCGCTCGCTGCGCGCCACCGTCGACCTCGTCGCGCTCGGCGAGCGCCAGATCACCGTCGACTGCGACGTGTTGCAGGCCGACGGCGGCACGCGCACGGCTTCCATCACCGGCGCCTGGGTCGCACTGGCCGACTGCCTCAACTGGATGAAGGCGCGCAACATGATCAAGACCAACGTGTTGCGCGACAATGTCGCCGCCGTCTCCTGCGGCATCTACCAGGGCACGCCGGTGCTCGATCTCGATTATGCCGAGGATTCGGAGGCCGAGACCGATGCGAATTTCGTCATGACCGGCGATGGCCGCATCGTCGAGGTGCAGGGCACCGCGGAGAAGACGCCGTTCACACAGGAGGAATTTCTGGCGCTGATGGCGCTGGCGAAAAAGGGCGTGACGCGTCTCGTCGATTTGCAGAAGCTCGCGGTCGCCTGAAACATGCGTCGCCAGATCACCGGCAAGCTCGTCATCGCGACCCACAATCCCGGTAAGCTCACCGAGATGCGCGAATTGCTCGCGCCCTATGGGATCGAGGCGGTCTCTGCCGGCGAGCTCGGGCTCGGCGAGCCCGAAGAGACCGGCAAGACGTTCGAAGCCAATGCGCGGATCAAGGCGATCGCGGCGGCGCAGGCGGCCAGGCTGCCGGCCTTTGCCGATGATTCCGGCCTCACAGTCGATGCGCTCGATGGCGCGCCCGGCATCTATTCGGCGCGCTGGGCCGGACCGCAAAAGGATTTCAACGAGGCGATGGCGCGGATCGAGCGGCTGTTGCAGGAGCGCGGCGCGACGATGCCTGCGAAACGGACTGCGCGTTTCGTCTCCGCACTCTGCGTCGCCTGGCCGGACGATCATCTCGAAGAAGTCGAGGCGCGTGCTGACGGTACTCTGGTCTGGCCGCCGCGCGGCAGCGCCGGCTTCGGCTATGATCCGATGTTCATGCCTGACGGTTTCGATCGCACCTTTGGCGAGATGACGAGCATCGAGAAGCACGGCCTGCCGCCGCTCGGCCTCGGCCTGTCGCATCGCGCCAGGGCCTTCGTGAAACTCGCGGAGATTTGCCTTGAGCAGCGCTGAGCGAGAGGCCTTCGGCGTCTATGTGCACTGGCCGTTTTGCCTGTCAAAATGCCCATATTGCGACTTCAACAGCCATGTGCGCCACGCCGCGATCGATGAGGATCGCTTTGCGCGCGCCTTTGCACGCGAGATCGAAACCATCGCCGCGCGCACAGGAAACCGCGAAGTAACCTCGATCTTCCTCGGCGGTGGCACGCCATCGTTGATGCGGCCCGAAACCGTCGGTGCGGTGCTGGACGCGATCGGCAAGCACTGGCGCGTCACGCGCGAGGTGGAAGTCACGCTCGAGGCCAATCCGACCAGCGTCGAGGCAACGCGCTTTGCCGGCTATCGCGCCGCCGGCGTCAACCGCGTCTCGCTCGGCGTGCAGGCGCTCAACGATGCTTCGCTGAAGGAACTGGGTCGGCTGCATACGGCACGCGAGGCGCTCGATGCCGTTGCGATCGCGCGGAAATCGTTCGAGCGTTATTCGTTCGACCTGATCTACGCGCGCCCGGAACAGACACCGACGATGTGGGCGGAGGAGCTGGCGCTCGCGATCAAGGAGGCCGCCGAGCACCTGTCGCTCTATCAGCTCACGATCGAGGAAGGCACGCCCTTCTTCGGGCTGCACGCCGCGGGCAAACTGAAGACGCCGAATGAGGCGGTGGCCCGCGCGCTCTATGACGTCACGCAGGACGTCTGCGCCACGCACGGCCTGCCGGCCTACGAAATCTCCAATCATGCGCGACAAGGCGCCGAGTGCCGGCACAATCTCGTCTATTGGCGCGGCGAGGAATATGCGGGCATCGGCCCCGGCGCACATGGCCGGCTTGACATCGATGGCGTCAGGCACGCGACCGCGACCGAGAAGCGCCCCGAGGCGTGGCTGATGCGGGTCGAGGCCAACGGCCATGGCGTCACCATCGACGACGTACTCAATCGCGAAGAACGCGCCGATGAATTTTTGTTGATGGGCCTGCGGCTCGCCGAAGGCATCGATCCCAAGCGCTACGCCGCACTGTCGGGCCGCATGCTCGATGAACGCCGCATCGACCTCCTCCGCGAAGAGGGCGCGATCGTTGTCGATGCCGACGGGCGGCTTCGTGTCACCCGATCGGGATTCCCCGTGCTCGACGCTGTCGTGGCGGATCTGGCGGCTTAAGCGCCAAAACTCTTCGGCGAGCCGGCGACCGGGACGCCGCCGCGATTGGCAACCCGCATGACCGCGAGCCCGCGCTCATTGGTGCCGTCGGGGCGGAAGCGGAACAGCCCATCGATGCCGGCAAAGCCCGAGGGGCTTTGCAGCACGTCGGCCGAAAAGTGTTGCGCGGCCTGCGTGCGTGCCAATGCAGCGACGAGAGCAACGGCATCGTAAGCGAGCGTCGCGGTTCGTACCGGCTCGCCGCCATAGCGGGTACGGTACCGGCCCGAGAAGGCGCGAAAGCCGGCCGGGTCCGGCGCGGCGTAGAGTCCGCCCTGCAGGCTCGGGCTGGAGAACACCCGCGGATTGTCCCACAGCCCGGTGCCGAGCAGCTGGATGTTGCGCAGGTTGGCGCCGGCCGCAGTCAGCGCATCGGCGGTGGCAACGACGGAGTCGCCGTCATCGGCGATCAGAAGCGCGTCGGCCTGGCCGAGCTGCTGCGCGACGTTGCGCGCCGGCGTCGCGCGATCGGCGCCGTATTTTTCGAAGGCAACGACGCGACCGCCTCGCCGGCTCACCGCCGTCTTGAACGCGGCTTCGACCACATTGCCATAGGCATTGTCCGGCAACAGCGCGGCAAAGGATTTTTTGCCGATGCTCGCCGAATATTCGACAATACGGCTGACGTCGGATTCCGGCAGAAAGCTCAGCAGATAGACGCCGCGGCTTGCAATGCTCGAATCGGTCGAGAACGCGATCACGGAAATGCCCCGCGCCCGCGTCACTTGGGCGACCGAAGGCACGGACAGCGCAAACAACGGCCCCAGGATGATCTCCGCGCCTTCGCTGACGGCCTGCTGCGCGCCAGCTCCCGCCCCCTGCGGGCTACCGCCGTCGTCCTTGACCAGAAGCTGGATGTTCGGGTTCTGGAATTCGGCGAGCGCCATCTCGGCGGCATTTTTCATCGATTGGGCGGCGACGCCGGCATTGCCCGACGCCGACAACGGCAGGATCAGGCCTACCTTGACCTGACCGTTGCCAATCGAGGTGGGCTGCTGGGCGGGACCTGCCGGCGCCGTCGGTTGCTCCGGGCCCGAGAACGGACTGGAGAACTGGCTAAGGCTCTGCTGAACACTGGAGCAGGCGGACAGCAGCGGCGCTCCGAGCAACAGCCCCAGCGCCGTTCGGCGGGTCGCGCTCAACTGCGAATCCGTGAACTCAGACTTCGGTTTTTGCGGGCCCAGCATTACATCTCTTCGCTTGACCGGCCGCAGGCGGCCAGCATTCCCCCGAGCAAAAGATTCGGGAGAGGCGGATTCAGCATATTGTCGGCGAATAGTTAACCAAAACAAAAGGATTATGGCCACGCCGCTGGCCCGGTGACACGGCTTCCTTGCCGTCCTGCGCCACCCATTCTTGCCATGTAGCGCCGAGGCAAACTCCCCTCTAAGTTAGGCATTATGCGCGCAAAAACCGCTCCGATAAATAGCGAAGGCCGGATGGAACCCGCTCGTCACTTCACCGTGGGCGGCCATGTTTTGACCGCAGCGAAGGCGGCAGCGGGGCTTCATCTTGTCGCGACGCCCATCGGCAATCTTGGCGACATTACGCTCCGTGCGCTGGAGACGCTGGCCGGCGTCGACATGATTGCCTGTGAGGACACCCGCATCACAAGGCGGCTGACCGAGCGCTTCGGCATCGCCGTGGAGCTGACGCCCTACCATGAGCACAACGCCGCAGCCGCGCGGCCGAAACTTCTGGCGCATCTCGCGCAAGGTGGTTCCATCGCGCTGGTGTCGGACGCCGGCACGCCGCTGATTTCCGATCCCGGCTACAAGCTCGTGCGCGAAGCCTGTGCCGCCGGACATGCCGTCAACGCGCTGCCCGGGCCTTCGTCGGTACTGACCGCGCTGTCGGTCGCGGCGCTACCCACCGACCGGTTTTTCTTCGAGGGCTTTTTGCCGGCCAAGGAAACCGCCCGCCGGGCGCGCCTGGCCGAGCTCGCCCGCATCGACGCCACGCTCGTCTTGTTCGAATCCGGCAGCCGGGTGCAGGACGCGTTGCGCGATCTCGCCGCCGCCATGGGCGCGCGCGAGGCGGCGATCTGCCGCGAGCTGACCAAGCTGCATGAGGAAATTTCACGCGCAACGCTCGACGAATTGTCCGCCCGTGCGGACGGACTCGAGACCCGCGGCGAATTCGTGCTGGTGATCGGCCCTCCCGCTGATGATGCAGAGGTCCTGACCGCCGAGGCGCTGGACGATCTGCTGCGCAAACAGCTCATCCACCACAGCGTCAAGGACGCCGTCGCACATGCGGTCGAGCTTTCGGGACGGCCGCGCCGCGAGGTCTATGCCCGTGCGCTCGAGCTTGCCAAGCAGGTCAAGGGCGATGGCCAAAACTGACACCAAGACTAATACCCCGGCTGACGGCGCCACGCCGGGCAAGAAAGCCTCGCCCGAGCGGGTTGCTGCTTTCCAGACCGGCCTTTCCGCCGAAACGCGCGCCGCGGCGTTGCTGATGGCCAAGGGCTACCGGATCCTGGCGAAGCGCTTCCGCACGCCGCATGGCGAGATCGACCTGGTCGCCAAACGCCGCAACCTGCTCGCCTTTGTCGAGGTCAAGGCCCGCGCCAGCCTGGACGAGGCTGCCTATGCGGTGACGCCCCGCCAGCAGGCGCGCATCATCAATGCGGCGCAGGCATGGCTTGTGGCGCATCCTGACCATGCCGAATTGGAGCTGCGATTTGACGCAATCCTGATTGCGCCGCGGCGCCTGCCACGCCATCTGTTAGCTGCCTTCGACGCCTCGCCTTAACGCTCTCCACCAGAATCGGGCCTTCCCATGAAATTGAACGTCGCCGTCCAGATGGACCCCATCGCGCGCATCAATATCCGCGGCGATTCCACTTTCGCGTTGCTGCTCGAAGCGCAAAAGCGCGGCCATGGCCTGTCCTATTACACACCGGACAAGGTCTCGCTGGTCGGCAGCGAGCCGTTCGCCCCGGTGCAGCTTCTCACCGCGCGCGACGAGCCCGGCAATCACTTCACCCTCGGCGAGCCCCGGCGCGAATCGCTCGCATCTTTCGATGTCGTTTTGTTGCGGCAGGACCCGCCTTTCGACCTCGCCTACATCACTTCGACGCATCTCCTCGAGCGTATCCACCCCAAGACGCTGGTCGTGAACGATCCGGTGAGCGTTCGCAACGCGCCGGAAAAGCTGTTCGTGATGGATTTTCCGCAATTGATGCCGCCCACCCTGATCTCGCGCGATCTCGACGAGATCAACGCTTTCCGCGACGCCCATGGCGCCGTGGTGATGAAGCCGCTGCACGGACATGGCGGTGCGGCCGTATTCCGCGTCATGCCGCAGGACATGAATTTCGGCTCGCTGTTCGACATGTTCTCGGTGACCTTCAAGGAGCCCTGGGTGATCCAGCGCTTCATCCCCAACGTCAAGCACGGCGACAAGCGCATCATCCTGGTCGATGGCGAGTTCGCGGGCGCCGTCAACCGCGTGCCGGCTGCGGATGATCTCCGCTCCAACATGGTGCGCGGCGGAGCGGCGACCGCGACCGAGCTCACACCCCGCGAGCGCGAAATCTGCGCAACCATCGGACCGGAGCTGAAGAAGCGCGGCCTGCTGTTCGTCGGCATCGACGTGATCGACGACCATTTGACCGAGATCAACGTGACCTCGCCGACCGGCATCCGCGCCGTCGGCCGCCTCGGCGGCCCCGACATCGCCGCGAAAATCTGGGACGCGATCGAGGCCAAGCGTCGCTAAATCGCCGCTTCCTGCGAGACGGACGCTTTAATATCGCGCCCGCGGGCTGATGGAGCCGCGAGGCGCCGACGGTTAACGTCGCCAATCCGCAATTATACCGAGATTCACCCTCCGAACGATAACGCCTCGTTCACCATGACGATCAAAGCCTTGATCGCCACGCCTCGCCGCGGTCGCGTCTCAAGTCGGATTATACCTTTGCTGCTTAGTGGTGCTCTTTGGGAAGGATGCTGACTGTCCTTGCCGATTGACGTCACAGAAGTGGCCAAGGACACCGTATGCAATGCAGCGCGAATAAACCAAGATTGCTGGCCTTCCACGCACTCACCACGTCGGCGGTTCTCGCGCTGGCGCTCCAGGTTAGCCCGATACGGGCCGCGGACGAGCCGCATCCCGCGTCGCCGGCCGCCACGGCGGCTTCCGCCGCGGCGAGCACTTCGGCGCCGACGTCGAACGAGCCTGCGGCGACGTCAGACACGCGGGTTGCGTCAAGCATTCCCGCGCGGACCCACTTCCTTCCACTGGGTGTCGGCAAATCCGTCGTCGTCGACCTGCCACGCAATGCCAAGGACGTGCTCGTGGGCGACCCGAAGATCGCCAACGCCGTCATCCGCTCTTCGCAGCGTGCCTACATCATCGGCATGAGCGTCGGCCAGACCAACATCGTGTTCTTCGACGCCGACGGCCAGCCGATCGCGAGCTACGATATCGCGATCAAGCGCGACCTCAACGGCGTGCGCGCCGCATTGAAGCAATCCTTGCCAGGTGTCCAGATCGAAGGCGTCGGCGATAGCGTGGTGCTGACCGGTTCGGTGACAAGCCCGGTCGAGGCACAGCAGGCGGGCGATATCGCCGCGCGGCTCGTCGGAGGCGCCGACAAGGTCGTGAACAGCATCGTCGTGAAGGGCCGCGATCAGGTGATGTTGAAGGTCACCGTTGCGGAAGTGCGGCGAGACATCATCAAGCAGATGGGCATCGATCTCAGTGCCAGCATGAACTACGGCACCGCCGTCGTAAACTTCAACAACAGCAATCCCTTCACAGCAAACAGCGGACCGCTGGTCTCCGGCAACGCCCTGTCCGCGTCGGCCATCACCAAGGGTCTGCCTACGGTCACGGCTACCATGCGCGCAATGGAGAGCGCTGGTGTCGTGCGCACCCTGGCCGAGCCTACCCTGACGGCCATCTCTGGCGAGTCCGCGACATTTATTTCAGGCGGTGAATTTCCAATTCCGACCGGCGTAACGTGCCAAACCTCGACTTCGGGCACTATCGGAAATTGCATCCAGACGGTCAGTTTCAAGAAATTCGGAATCTCGCTCAATTTCACACCGGTGGTGCTGAGCGAGGGTCGGATCAGCCTGCGCGTGATGACCGAGGTTTCAGAGGTCTCAACCGAAAACGAGCTGAAGGGCGGCGTCGGCGGAACGACGATTCCGTCGATCAAGACTCGCCGCGCGGAAACCACGCTCGAGATTCCGTCCGGCGGCTCGATGGCGATGGCAGGCCTGATCCAGAAGCAAACAAAGGAAGCCATCAACGGAATTCCCGGTGTCGACCAGTTGCCGGTCCTGGGAGCGCTCTTCAGGAGTCAGGACTACGTCAACGACGAGACCGAACTGATGGTGCTGGTGACGCCCTATGTGGTGCGGGCGGTACCCGAGAAAGAGCTGTCGCGTCCCGACGACGGTTTCGCGTCGGCCTCGGATTCGCAATCGACATTGCTCGCCCGCATGAACCGTCTCTACGGGATCGCCGTACGCGTCGATCCAGTGTCCGGGCAGCAGAGCAACTTCGGCTTCTTCATTGACTGAGACGACGCGACGGCGCGTGAAGGGAAACACGATGACGAATGCATTATCGATCGGGCGTGGCCGTAGCCCACTCCTGTCCGGGGCATTGGCCGGTCTCGCTGTGATGTTGGGCGCCTGCAGCCAGGCGCCCAGCACAATCATCACGGGCAGCGTGCCCGACGACTATCGCCAGCGTCACCCGATCGCGATCACGGAAGCCAATCAGTCGCTGGTTGTCTTTGTCGGTCATGCACGCGGCGGCCTCACCGCGACCCAGCGCGATGACGTCATGGGGTTGGCCCGGAGGTGGGTTCGGGAAGGCACGGGCGCGATCGTGGTCGATGTGCCCGTCGATACGCCAAACGCCCGGGCAGCGGCTGCGACTTCGCACGAAATCCGCTCGGTTCTGATGGCCGGCGGCGTGCCCGCACGCGGCATCACGATGTACCACTATCACCCGGTGGATCCGCAAACGCTCGCGCCGATCAAGCTGAACTATACCAGGATCGCCGCGACAGCCGGCCCCTGCGGTATCTGGCCGGAGGATCTCGGTCCTTCGGTCGACAATCCGAGCTATAATGAGAACAAGCCATACTACAATTTTGGTTGCGCGGCCCAGCGCAACCTTGCGGCAATGGTCGACAATCCATCGGATCTGGTGCAGCCGCGGGCCGAGACGCCGGCCTATACGATGCGGCGTACTGAAGGCTTCGAGAAGTATCGCAAAGGCGATCCGACCGCGACGGTGTATCCCGATGCCGAGAAGGCCAAGCTGAGCGACGCAGGCAAGTAATGAGCGATTCCCAAAAGAAACCCGACCAGGCGTCCGAACTTCCGCCGCCGCCGTCTGCGAACGATTACATCATGGCGGCGCCCCGCATCTCGGTGCAGGCGTTTTGCGAAAACAACGAAACCGCAGCTGCGATCCGATCGGCCAGCGAAGATCGCCGGCTCGGCAAGGCCCATGTGACGGTCAAGATGGGCGGCATGGCTGCCGCTGTCGAGACCTACGACAACGCGCCCACGCCGAATGTGATCGTGCTCGAGAGCGGCGGCCAAAGCGATCTGCTGTCATCACTCGACGAGCTTGCCGGCGTGTGCGATCCCGGCACCCGTGTCATTGTCGTCGGCAACGAGAGCGATGACGTGCCTTACCGCGAGCTGGTGCGTCGCGGCGTCAACGATTACGTGGTTGGTCCCATCGGACCGATCGACATGGTGCGCTCGATCTGTAGCCTGTTCTCGACTTCCGAGGCGGTTGCCGTCGGCCGCATCATCGCCGTGATCGGCGCCAAGGGGGGCGTCGGCGCTTCCACGGTCGCACACAACGTCGCCTGGGCGATCGCGCGCAATCTCAAGCTGGATTCGGTCGTTATCGACCTCGATCTCGCTTTTGGCACCGCCGGCCTCGACTACAACCAGGATCCGATGCAGGGCATTGCCAACGCGGTGTTTCAACCCGACCGGCCTGACAGCGCCTTCATCGATCGCCTGCTGGCGAAATGCACCGATCATCTCAGCCTGCTCGCGGCACCAGCGACGCTCGATCGGGTCTATGATTTTGGCGCCAACGCGTTCGACGCGATCTTTGACACGCTGCGCCTGACCACGCCCTGCATCGTATTGGATGTCCCGCATCAGTGGGCGGCATGGACCCGGCGCGCGCTCGAGGGCGCGGACGAGATATTGATCGTCGCCGAGCCCGATCTGGCGAACCTGCGCAATGCCAAGAACATCCTGAGCACGCTGAAGGCCGCGCGGCCCAATGATGCGCCGCCGATGTTCTGTCTCAACCAGGTCGGCCTGCCGAAGCGGCCCGAAATCGACCGGCACAGCTTTGCCAAGACGCTCGAAAGTCAGCCGCTTGCGGTCATTCCGTTCGATTCGGGCTTGTTCGGTACCGCCGCCAACAACGGGCAAATGGTCGCCGAGATTTCTGCGAACCATCGCGCCAGCAAGATGTTCATGGACATGGCACGCAAGCTGACCGGTCATGCTGAGGTCAGGAAACCTCGTGGTTCGTTGCTCGCTCCGATCAGGGAAGTCGGCCGTCGCCTGATCGCAGGGGGGCGTTGACCGAGTGCGGCGGACGGCAATGCCGCCGCGTCACGTCTTTCGGCGTGATCCCTCGGGTTAAGCCCGGGGGCATGCTTTTCGGAAAGCCGCTCGCGCTTTTCCGGATCAGCACTCAATTAATCGTACGGCCCCTGGCGCGGTCGGTGCTCTTTTCGGAAGAAGCCTCCTTCTTCGACAAAAGCTGATTCAGCTCGGCGACCCTGGCAGTCGCATCATCCGGCGGCAGGTCAGCCTTTACGAGGCTTTCTGCCTCGGGCAGTCGCCCTTCCAGCCCCAGCACCACCGCCAGATTCATCCGCACGCGCGGATCCTTCTCGTCACGGCTGTGGGCGCGACGCAGCGTTTCCTCGGCCTTTGGCAAGTCCTTCGACAGCAGATAGGAGAGGCCGAGATTCGACAGCACGGAGGGCTCATCGGGGGCGATCGTCAACGCGTTGGTGTAATATTTCCGCGCTTCCTCGTAGCGGCCCATCTGGTCGAGCACGGCCCCCTGTGCCGAAAGGATCCGCCAATCGGGATCCTCCGGCGAATGGGCCTGGCTCAGCACATCGAAAGCCTGCTGGAAGTTTCCATTCGCGGCCAGCGCTCGCCCGTAGCCGGCGAGCAGCGCCTTGTTGCCGGGATCGGCGATAGCCGCCTGCTCAAGCACCGCAACCGCCTGGGACCGTTCGCCCGTTAGGCGCAGCGCCGTGCCGTATTGGAGCGCCACGGCGGGATCTTTCGGATTCGCGCGGTAGCGGTCCCGATAGGCATTCAGGTCGCGCCTCGGATCGGAAGACTGGCTCGCCTCGGCCTTGTCGCCGAGCGATCCCGTCACATCGGAAGCGTCCGACAAGGCAGTGGTCTGGCAGCCGCCGAGGCTGATCACCAGCGCTACGGACGAAAGAAAGGCAACGAGCGGTCGCGGCAGGCGAGCTTTTTTGAGCGGAAACCGATTCATGTATTTTTTGGCCTTGAGGGATTGGTAGCTGGCCAAAAAAATCGTTGCAGCTTAACCCTAAGTTCGAGTTAACCGCGCCTGCTCTCGCGCCATATTTCGGCGATGGGCAGCCGCCCGCTCGCTTAGAGCATGATCCGGAAAAGTGTGAAGCGGTTTTCCGAAAAGATCATGCTCAAACAAGAATCTAGGCGACGAACTCGGCCCCGAATTCACAACCAATGCGCCACACCAGACGGCACTGCCGGAGATTTCCGGTCGAGAAGATCAGAGTGAACTCGGGCGGGGGATCGAGATGCTCGGCGACGACTTTCACACCACCGTCCGAAATGTCGGTGATCACGCAGTCGCGCGGCAAGGAGCCGTTCCCGACCTGGATTTTCGCGAGACTTCTGCACAGGCGACGCGCGCTTCTACGACGATTGGCAGCCAACATGTCGATCTTCCACCCCGTCCATACCGCTCAATCGGTAGTTCTCTGGATTTACAGTGGAAACGTTGGAATAGGCCTATCGAGATCGATTGCAATCGACGGATTGAATTCGATCCAATTTTAGCGATCTCGCGGCTCATCCATAATGTTCACGTAACGTTCTTGCAGGGTTCGCCGAGTTCCGCTACCCTCGATTGCGGCAAAGAGGGGCAGCATGGTTCAGCGGGTTTCCACCGTCGCCTTTGAGGGCATCGAAGCCCGCGCGGTCGACGTCCAGGTCCAGGTGTCGCCGGGGCTGCCGGCTTTCCATGTCGTTGGCCTTGCTGACAAAGCCGTCTCCGAAGCACGCGAGCGGGTTCGCTCCGCGCTGATCGCCTCCGGGCTCGCGCTGCCGGCACGGCGAATCACCGTCAACCTCGCCCCCGCCGACCTGCCCAAGGAAGGCAGCCATTATGATCTGCCGATCGCGCTCGGGCTGATGGCGGCGATCGGCGCAATCCCGCCGGATGCGCTCGCCGGTTACACCGTGCTCGGCGAATTGGGGCTCGACGGCTCGATCGCTCCGGTCGCCGGCGTCTTGCCGGCCGCGATCGGCGCCAATTCGCGCGAAGAAGGGCTGATCTGCCCGGCAGCCTGCGGCGCTGAGGCGGCCTGGGCCAGTCCCGACATCCAGATCATCGCGGCCAATTCGCTGATCCAGATCGCCAACCATTTCAAAGGCACGCAGGTGCTGTCGCGGCCACAGCCGAAGGTACGGCAGGCGCCGGCGGCGCAGCTCGACCTGCGCGACATCAAGGGTCAGGAGAGTGCCAAGCGGGCGCTCGAGATCGCCGCCGCCGGCGGACATCATTTGTTGATGATCGGCGCGCCCGGCGCCGGCAAGTCGATGCTGGCGGCGCGCCTGCCGTCGATCCTGCCGCCGCTGTCGCCATCGGAGCTGTTGGAAGTGTCGATGATCGCGTCCGTTGCCGGCACGATCGAAGGCGGCGCGCTCACCGCGCAGCGGCCGTTCCGCAGCCCGCATCATTCCGCGAGCATGGCGGCGCTGACCGGCGGCGGCATCCGCGCGAGGCCCGGCGAGATCTCGCTCGCCCATCACGGCGTGCTGTTCCTCGACGAATTTCCCGAGTTCGATCCGCGCGTGCTGGATTCGCTGCGCCAGCCGCTCGAGAACGGCGAGGTCGCGGTCTCCCGCGCCAATCACCGCGTCACCTATCCCGCGCGCTTCATGCTGGTCGCGGCGATGAATCCCTGCCGCTGCGGCCAGGCCTTCGAGCCCGGCTATTCCTGCCGTCGCGGCACGATCGAGCGCTGCACCGGCGACTACCAGATGCGTATCTCCGGCCCGCTGATGGACCGCATCGATCTGCGCATCGAGGTGCCGGCGGTGACCGCCGCAGACCTGATCCTGCCGCCATCAGCGGAAGGATCGGCCGAAGTCGCCGCACGCGTCGCCGCCGCACGCGACGTCCAGCTTGCGCGCTATGCGGCGGCGGGCCTGCCAAACGTGCGAACCAACGCCGAAGCACCGGCTGCGCTGCTGGAGGAGATCGCCAAGACGGACGCGCAGGGACAAAAGCTGCTCCGCGACGCCGCCGAAACCATGCGGCTCTCCGCACGCGGCTATCATCGCGTGCTGCGCGTGGCCCGCACCCTCGCCGATCTCGACGGCGCGGAGAAAGTCGGCCGGCTGCATCTCGCCGAAGCGCTGTCCTATCGCGCCCTCGCCGAAGACATCCGCCACGCGGCGTAGGCTGGACCGCGTCTGGTGTTGCCCCGGACACGACCCAGCCGAGCGTTACCCTAGAGGAGGTTAGGGGCACTCCGGAAGCGAGAGGAGATTGTTGGGCTCCTCGCCATCAGCAGTGGTCTTGAGGTACTTGTGGCCGTACCGACTAGTCGCCACAACGACCCACACAGAGTCAGCGTTGGCCGGCTTCACCCAGAACTTCCATTCACCGCTTTCGATGAGGGCAATGGCGTCCTGCTGGCTGATCTTCCACTGACGGTCCGTGTAGCCACCAATATGCGTAATCCGCTCGTGCGGGTTGAAGCGGTCGCTTTTGTTGATGCACTTGATCTGGCAAGTTTTCGTTTCAGTGAGGGTGGTCATTAATCACCTGTTGCTGGTGGTGTGAGACAGGCTTGACCACCGTCAGGAACTCCGATTCTATGGAGCTGTTGGTACTGACCGATGTCCCGCTTCGCCCATCTCACGGGTTACTAGCGGGCTAGGAACTTCTGAAGCCGTTGGGCCTGGCCGCTCAGCGGCTTCATCCGTTTCTAGTGTTCCGATTGTGGAGCGACTCCGTCTGCTCCGTCAAGCAGTTGTGGGGATACCTCAATCAAATACTAAATGTGGGAAAATCGGGGGATACACTGGGAAAAGGGCTTGCCTACCAGCGCACCTTCCTCGCCGGCTTCGACTCGAAATCTAATCGATGCTGATTCGCCCCCATTGGGCGGAGCGGCTGAGTGACCGTGGATCACGCACACGGGTCGTTTCAGCTCGGCAAGCGCGCTCAGCGAAGCTTGGGGTACGCGGCCATTTAGAGCCGTAGACCCGCTCGCCGAGGACGTCCGCCACGCGGCGTGAAACGTACCGCCGTCAACCCGTCGGTAACGAGTTTTCTTTACGCTCCAACAACCATAAGGCCGGTGCGTTTCGCTGGCCGTGGTTGAGCGAGTAGCGTTCCATGTTGCGTTTCAAGATTCTGGTGTCCGTGGTTCCCCTGGTCGCGGCCGCGATCCTCGCGCGGGTCGAGTTTTTCCCGAGCTCACATCCCTGCGTCGCGCTCGGCGCCGGGAACCTCGAAATCGGCTCCGCCCCCTGGCACGCCGACCTCCATGTCAGCTTCACCGACGATCCGCATCTCGCCACGGTTCGCGTTGCGATCACCGACAATGCCGAGAACGCCGATTTCGCCGTGGTCGATGACGTCGATGCTGCCGACGACAACAACGCCTGCGACGCCACGCCGGCGACGCGATATGTCGCGATCGCAACGCACGCGTCGAAGACCGCCCCGGTCATCTATTTGACCCACGACGACGACGCGGCCGACTATCACATCTATGTCCACTCCAAGCGTTTCACGATGCGCGAAGCGGCGGCACTGATCGTCGGCGCTCACGGCCAGGCGCCGCATCTTGCGGACGCCGCGCTCTAAACCCGCGCCGTTAAGCTTTCGCTAACCCTGTTCTCATCACAGCTTACGAAGCCGCACCGCTTCAAACACTTTGCAAGGTCGAAAGCCGCATCGTCACGCGCAGCAAATCGATAGGCGCAAATCGATAAGTACATGGGCGGCAATTCCATGGGATCGGCGATGGGCCAGATATTCCGGATCAAACTGCACCTGCGCCGCTTCGCCCGCCGGCATCGTATCCTGATCGGCGCGATCCGCTCCTTCATGGTCTTCTCGGCGGCGTTCGGCGGCGCCTATGGCTTCATCGCCGCCAGCCGGTCCGAGCATTCCGGCTATAACCCCAATGCCTTTGCCATCGGCGCGAGCTTCCTGTTCGCGATCGCCTGCGTTGCGCTCGCAACCGTGAGCATGCGGCTGCGCTTCGTGCGCAAGAAGATGCGCATGATCGTGTTGCATAACGAAGCGCTCGCCGACCGCAATTGGGAACTGCAGGAGGCCGAAGGCCGCGCGCGCAGCCTGTTCGAATCGCAGGGCGACCTGATCGTGATGCGCGACCGCGAGGGCCGCATCACCTTCGCCAACGACGCCTATTGCCGGATGGCGGAACGATCCTGTGAGGAACTGATCGGCAGCCGCTTCACCTTCGAGGTCCTCGAACAAGGCGACAGCGCGCTGGAAACCAACGGCACGCGCATCCACGACCAGAAGATCGCGACCGGGCTCGGACCGAAATGGATCGCCTGGCGCGAAGGGCTTGTCCGCTCCGACGCCGGCCAGCCGGCGGAGCTGCAATGCGTCGGTCGCGACGTCACCGACCGCACCGAGACCGAGCGTGCGCTGGCCGACGCCCGCGACCAGGCCGACGCCGCCAACCGTGCCAAGTCGCGATTCCTTGCCATGGCCTCGCACGAGATCCGCACGCCGCTGAACGGCATCATCGGCATGAGTTCGCTCCTGCTCGACACCACGCTCACGCCGGAACAGACGACCTATGCCAAGGCGGTCAAGACGTCCGGCGATGCGCTGCTGGCGCTGATCGAGGAACTGCTCGATTTCTCCAAGATCGAAGCCGGCAAGATCGACCTGGAGCAGCGGCCCTTTGCGCTGACCTCGCTGATCGAAGACATTACCGAATTGCTGGCGCCGCGGGCGCAGGCCAAGAATCTGGAGATCGCGGCTTATGTCGACGAGCGCGTGCCCGCGGACGTCATCGGCGACGCCGCGCGGCTGCGGCAGGTGCTGCTCAACCTCGCCGGCAACGCGATCAAGTTCACCGCAAGTGGCGGCGTGGCGTTGATCGTCGAGCCCGGCATCTGGCCGAACGAGATCAGTTTCCTGGTCCGCGACACCGGCATCGGGATCGCACCCGAAGCCCGCGAAAAGATCTTCCGCGAATTCGAACAAGCGGATGATCGCATCGGTCGCAACTATGGCGGCACGGGTCTCGGCCTCAGCATTTCCGAGCGCATCGTCAAGCGCATGGGCGGCCGCATCACGCTGGAGAGCGAGCCGGGCAACGGCTCGACCTTCGAAGTCTCGATTCCGCTGACCGCCTCGGTGGGCGAGCAGCGCAGCTTCGCGGCGCCGGACCTGTCCGGCCAGTCGGTCATGCTGATTTCGCCGCAAAGCATCGAAGCTTCGCTGATCGCGCGTCGTCTGCAGCGCTGGGGCGCCCAGACCTGCTTCATTTCGGACGCCGATGTCGCCGAAGCCTTGCTGCCGGAGCGCTCCTGGCATGCCGTGCTGGTCGATGCCGCGTTCGGAGGTGAAGCCATCGAGACGCTCGGCCGCACGGCACAGCGCTACGCCGTGCAGCGCATCGTGATGATCACGCCGGCGATGCGGCACGAATGGAGAATTTCACCTGCCTTCACCGGTTATCTGGTGAAGCCGCTGCGCGCGGCCTCGCTCGCCGCGCGGTTGACGGCGGCGGAAGTGGCCGCGCCCAGCCTCGCCGGCGATATCACCGACGCAGTCGACGCCGCGGAAGTGCCCGTGCAGAAACCGGCACCCGGCCTCTCCGTGCTGGTGGCCGAGGACAACGAGATCAACGCGCTCCTGATCCGCTCCCTGCTCTCCCGGCTCGGCCATCAAGTGGTGATTGCGACCAACGGCGCGGCGGCGCTGGAATCCTGGCTCGCCGCCAAATCCGCCGGCACGCCCTATGATCTCGTGCTGATGGATGTGCAGATGCCCGAGCTCGACGGCATCGAGGCGGCAAAACATATCCGCGAGCGCGAAGCCGGTGAGCCCGGCCGGCGCACGCCGATCCTCGCCCTCACCGCCAACGCACTGGTCGAACATCGCTATGCCTGCTTCGAAGCCGGCATGGACGGATTTTTGATCAAGCCGATCGACCGCGAGAAGCTGGTCGAAGCCCTGGCGGAGCTGACCGCCGCGCGGCATTTGGCGGCGTAGGCGCCATTCTCCCTCGTCATTGCGAGCGAAGCGAAGCAATCCAGACTATCTTCGCGGAGAAAGTCTGGATTGCTTCGTCGCTACGCTCCTCGCAATGACGAATGTTGATATAGAGCGGTCACAGCCTTCGCAATGCCACCGTCTCCACGACATGATCCGCGCCCTTGGTCAGGATCAGCGTCGCGCGCGGCCGGGTCGGCAGGATGTTGTCTTCGAGGTTGGCGAGGTTGGTGCGTTCCCAGATCGCGATCGCGGTCGCGGTGGCTTCGTCGTCCGACAGCAGCGCATAGCGGTGGAAGTAGGATTTGGGATCGGTGAACGCGGTGTCGCGCAGCGCCAGGAAGCGTTCCACGTACCATTGCCGCAGCACCGATTCGTCGGCGTCGATATAAACGGAGAAATCGAAGAAGTCGGACACGAACGGCACCGCCTTGCCGTCGCGCGGCAGCCGCCCGGTCTGCAGCACGTTGACGCCCTCGACGACGAGGATGTCCGGCTGGTCGATCTCGATATATTGGCCGGGCACGATATCGTAGGTCAGATGCGAGTAGACCGGCGCGCGCACGTGGCGACGGCCGGACTTGATGTCGCTCAGGAAATTGAGGAGCGTCGGCAGATCGTAGCTTTCCGGAAAGCCCTTCTTCTGCATCAGACCCTGCCGTTCCAGCACGGCGTTCGGATAGAGGAAACCGTCGGTCGTGATCAGGTCGACCTTGGGCCGCGGCGACCAGCGCGTGAGCAGCGCCTGCAGCACGCGCGCGGTGGTGGATTTGCCCACCGCGACCGAGCCCGCGACACCGACGATGTAGGGCATCTTGCGGTCGCGAATCGCCAGAAACTGACGCTGCGAGTAATAGAGCCGCTGCATGGCATCGAAATAGATCGACAGCAGGCGCGACAGCGGCAGATAGATATCCTCGACCTCCTGCAAATCGAGGCGGTCATGCATCGAGCGCAAGCGATCGAATTCACCGGGCTCCAGCGTCATCGGCGTATCGTCGCGCAGATGCGCCCATTGCTGGCGCGTGAAGACCCGGTAGGGATTATATTGCTGGTCGGCAGCGCGGATATCCATGCGTCGTCCCCGGTTAATCGCGCTTGCGCGACGCCTTCTCTTCGAGCCCCGACATCGAGGTGCGCTGCGCCAGCGCGGCTTCGACGTCGGCGAGCGTCACTCCACGCGCCTTCAGCAACACCAGCAGGTGGTAGATCAGGTCGGCGCTCTCGGCGATCAGATGGCTGCGATCGTTCTCGACCGCGGCGATGACGGTCTCGACCGCTTCCTCACCCAGCTTCTTGGCGCAATGCTCCGCGCCCTTCTCGAGCAGCTTCTTCGTATAGGAAGCCTCTCCTTCCGACGCCGCACGGGCGTCGATGGTAGCGGCCAGATCATGGACCGTGAAACGCGACATCAAACCAGCTCACCGTAAGCGCCCGCCAAAGGGCGCACGCTATTTTGGGTCATGTAGCACTTTTATGACAGGGAGTCGTCAAGGATCGAGCCGCATCGGAAGCCCGGCGCGCACCATGTGATCCTTGGCTTGGCGGATGGTAAATTCGCCGAAGTGAAAGATCGAGGCGGCCAGCACCGCGGCGGCGTGGCCCTGCCGGATACCGTCGACCAGATGGTCGAGATTGCCGACGCCGCCGGAGGCAATCACCGGCACCGGAACGTGATCGGCGATCGCGCGGGTCAGCGGCAGGTCAAAGCCCTGCCGGGTGCCGTCGCGGTCCATGGAGGTCAGCAGGATTTCGCCGGCACCCAGCGAGACCACTTCCTGGGCATATTCGATGGCGTCGATCCCGGTCGATTTGCGCCCGCCATGGGTGAAAATCTCCCAGCGGTCGGAGCCGCCGGCGCGCTGCACCCGCTTGGCGTCGATCGCGACCACGATGCACTGATCGCCGAATTTCTCGGCGGCTTCCTTCACGAACTCGCGCCGGGCCACCGCCGCCGAATTGATGGAGACCTTGTCG